>Ga0209450_10000797_pt1 | contig 15877 bp, 11 predicted proteins | sample FrelakmetLWP11LW_FD_187149 | JGI IMG/M metagenome (GOLD analysis project Ga0209450, IMG submission 187149) | Freshwater lake sediment microbial communities from the University of Notre Dame, USA, for methane emissions studies - LWP11 LW (SPAdes)... | ecosystem: Environmental > Aquatic >...
CTCGCCGAACTGGCCGGCGCCGCCGGTCTGCTTCTTGTGGCGGTGGTGGCCTTCGGCCGGCCGCGTGATCGTCTCGCGGTAGGGAACGCTGGGCGGGCTGGTCTTCACCGCCACGCCGTAACGTTCGGTGAGCCGCTGCAGCATGACGCGCAGGTGCAGGTCGCCGAGGCCGTACAGCACGGTCTCGTTCTGCGCGGTGTGGTGCACCACCCGCACGCACGGATCCTCGGCCACGAGGCGGTGCAGGCCCTCGGAGAGCTTCTGCTCGTCGCCGCGCTTCTCGGCGCGGATGGCCAGGCCGAGCATCGCCGGCGGGAACGAGACCGACTTCAGGTGATGATGGTCCTCGTCGTGCGAATCGTGCAGCACCGCGTCGAAGTGCAGCTCGTCGATCTTCGCCACGCCGCAGATGTCGCCCGGGATGGCCGCCGGGATCTCGACGTGCTCCTTGCCCTGCAGCTGGAAGATGTGCGCGAACTTGACCGGCTTGCGGCCGTCGCCCACGAGCAGCTGCGCACCGGATTTCACGGTGCCCTGGTAGACGCGGAACACGCCGAGCTTGCCGACGAACGGGTCGATCGCGACCTTGAACACGTGCGCGATGACGTGCTTCGACGGGTCGGGGGAGACCTCGACGCGCACGGCATCCGCGCCTTCGCCCTTGAGGAACGGCGGCGGGTTCCCCTCGGCCGGGTTCGGCGCGAGCTTCGCGAGCACGTCGAGCAGTTCGGGGATGCCCGCGCCGGTCTCGGCGGAGCAGAAGCAGATCGGCACGAGGTGGTCCTCGCGCAGCGCCTTCTCGAACGGGTCGTGCAGCTGCAGGGGCGAGATTTCCTCGCCCTGCTCGAGGTACAGCGCCATGAGCGCCTCGTCCACTTCGACCACCTGGTCGATGATCTCGGTGTGCGCCGCCTCGACGGAGGAGAAATCGGCGGGCTTGCCGTGCGGCTGGAAGAAGCAGTCCACCACCGACTTGCCGCCGTCGGCGGGCAGGTTGAGCGGCAGGCAGGCCTTGCCGAACTGCTCGCGGATGTCGGCGAGCACTTCCTCGGTGCGCGCTTCCTTGCTGTCGATCTTGTTGACGACGATCAGCCGGCACAGGCCGCGCGCCTTGGCGAAATCCATCATGCGCTGGGTCATCGGCTCGACGCCGTTCACCGCGCTCACCACGATCACCGCGGTCTCCACCGCCTCGAGGGCGACCAGGCTGCGGCCAAGGAAGTCGGGATACCCCGGGGTGTCGATGACGTTGACCCGCTTGCCCTGGGTCTCGAAGCCGCAGATGGCGGAATCGAGGGAATGCAGCAGGTCCTTTTCCTGCGGATCGAAGTCGCAGACCGTCGTGCCACGGGCCAGCGACCCCTTGGACCGGATTGCTCCGGACTGCGCGAGCAAGGCTTCGGCCAGCAGCGTCTTGCCCGCGCCGGCCTGGCCCACCAATGCGATGTTGCGGATATCCGCGGTGGTATAGGGCATTCGATGCCTCCATTCTCTCTTTGTAAGGCGTAATGCCGAGCATACCGCGGCTCGCCGGGGAGGCTAGAGGCGTTTGCCGGGATTGGCTTGCAGGCCGGATCAGGGTAGAAAGCCGGTACTCGTGGCGGGGAATCACCGCCTTCCTGGGGGACAGAGGGAATGACGACGGGCAAGCGAGCCCTGATCGTGGACGACTCGCGCTCGGCCCGGGTGATCCTGAGCCGAATGCTCGAGCAGCATGGGCTGTCGGTGGATACGGCCGAGTCCGCAGAGCAGGCCCTGGAGTACCTGCATCAGCAGCGCCCGGACGTGATCTTCATGGATCACCTAATGCCCGGCATGGACGGCTTCCAGGCCGTGCAGGTGATCAAGGGCGACCCCCAGACCGCAACGATCCCGCTGATGATGTACACCTCGCAGGAAGGCGAGGTGTACGTGAGCCAGGCGCGGGCGCTTGGCGCGGTCGGGGTGCTGCCGAAGACCGTGAGGCCGGTGGACGTTTCCCGCGTCCTGTACCAGCTGCACCTGCTGCCCGACCGGCGCCAGCTGCGTTCGGCGCTGTTCGACGAGCGTGCGGCGGCTGCAAGGGCGGCCGCACAGGCAGCTGCCGCGGCCGCGGCACAGGCCACCGACGCGGAAGCCGAGGGTGGCGCGCCGGTCGAACCGGCCGCCCCGGTTGCCGAGTTGGCAGGCCAGGCCGAGGCGGCCATGACCGCCACCGGGAGCTGGGCGCTGCCGGCGGCCGCAATTGCTGAACTCCAGGGCGGCCTGCGCCAGTCGATGCAACAGCTCGTCCGCGACCAGCTCGCCGAGCAGCGGCGCTTCATGCTCGCGACCTTCGAGGCCTTTGCGCGGCGCATGAGCAGCGAGCTCAAGGAGGCGATCGCCAAGGTGCCGGTCCCGCCCGCCGTCGAGCCCGTCGTGCCGTCCCCTCCGCCCACGCCGTGGTGGCCGGTGCTGCTGACAGCCCTGTTTGCGGCCCTGCCGGCCGTGATCCTCGGCGTCCTGTACTGGCAGGCGACGAGCTCGCAGGCCGGGCTCATGCGCGAGCTGGCGACCGCCAGGGCCGACGCCGCGGCGGCGGTCAGGCTCGCCCAGTCCGCAGCCGCGCGTCCGGCGCCCTCGATCGGGCCCTCCGTCACGAGCGGAATGGCCGCGCCAGTGGCCGGGCCACCCGCGGGTCCCGTGGCGGTCGAGTACGTGCCGTATGGCGAGACGCCGCTCGCCAACGCCCGCCTCGAGCGCCTGCGCGGCCTGGCTGCGACCCTGGAGGCGCAGCGATTCCGCGGCCGGATCGTCGTCGAGACCTTCACCGGGGATTTCTGCCTGACCGGCGACGCCGGGGAAGGCTTCCAGGTGGCGGACGACAGCCTGCCGACGCAGAAGTGCGACCTCGTGGGCAATCCCTTCGACGACTCGCTCTCGCCGGCGCAACGGCAGTCGGTGGCTTTCGCGAACTTCGCCGCCACGCTCGGCCAGCGCACCGGCGGCGCGATCACGGTCGAGATCGTGAACGCTGGTCGACGCAACCCGGTCGAGTACCCGGAGCAGGGCGAGCACAGCACCGCGGGCGAGTGGAACGGCGTCGCCACGCAGAACAACCGTGTCGAGTTCCGGTTGGTCCCGGCCGGTTGAGCGCCTCGCGCAGGACCACGGCGGACGGGGCGTGACGGGGACCGGGTTCGCGACCGCCGCCGGGGATTTCCGGCCGCCGGACTGGCTGGCCGATCCCCACGTCCAGTCGATCTTTCCCAGCCTGCCGTTCCGCCGACCGGCCGTGGAGCGGCGCAGCGCGCAACTGCTGCAGGCGTCGGTGGACGAGATCCTCGACTGTGGCGACGGCGTGCGGCTGCTGTCGCACCATGCGACGCAGGCGCGAGTCGGGCGCGAACCTGCCGCGCGACTCGCGGTGTTGCTGCACGGCTGGGAGGGCAGCGCCAGTTCGCTCTACATCCTGTCGCTCGGGCAGTACCTGTTCGAGCGCGGCTACGACGTGGTGCGGCTCAACCTGCGCGACCACGGCGACAGCCATCACCTCAATCCGGAACTCTTCCACTCCTGCCGCATCGCCGAAGTCGTCGGCGCCGTGCGGCGGCTGCAGACGCTGTACCCGGCGCAGGCGTTGAACCTCGTGGGCTTCTCGCTCGGCGGCAACTTCTGCCTGCGCGTGTCGGCGCGCGCCCAGGCGGCCGGCATCGAGATCGCGCGGGTGGTCGCCGTCTGCCCCGTGCTCGACCCTGAGCACACCATGTCGCAGCTCGAGCGCGGCTGGGTGCTGTACCGGCGCTACTTCATCTGGAAGTGGCGCCGCTCGCTGCGCAAGAAGCAGGCGGCCTGGCCCGGCCTGTACGACCTGAGCGAGGCGTTGCAGCTCGACACGCTTTCCGCGATGACGGCGCACCTCGTCGGCCTGTTCGGCGACTACCCGACCATGCAGGACTACCTGCGCGGCTATGCGGTCGTGGACGGCGCGCTCGCCGGCATCGTGCACCCGACGCGGATCATCGCCGCGGCCGACGACCCGATCATTCCCGCGGCGGACCTTGCGCGGCTCGCGCGGCCGGCGGCGCTCGAGATCACCTGCACCCGGTTCGGCGGGCACTGCGGTTTCTACGAGGGCGGGCGCGACAGCACTTGGATCGAGCGCGAGGTGCACGCGACGCTCGAGCGAAGTTAGCGCGAGTCGCCGCGGTCCCGGCCAGCCGGACCTGGGGAGCCTCCGGCCACTCCTGGTCTACGGCGCATCGAAAACACACCTGGAGGAACCAGGTGCGTTTTCGGCGAGCCTTGCTCGGGCGGAACCGAGGCGACATGGCAGCGCACGCGTGTTGCGAGCGTGACCGCCTCGGTTCAACGCCCTCGCGTCGGCCTCCGACAAGGAGTGGCCGGAGGCTCCCCAGGTCCGGCTGGTCGGGAGGGCAGCTCCGCTAAGCGTTCGCGCCCCGCTTCGCCATCTCCTCGCGCCAACGTGCGTAGCGCGTCTCGAGGGCCGGAGCGTGGGACGGCGCGAAGGTCTGCTCGACGGGCACGGCGCCCCACGACTCAGGCTTGCCGGCCGCGAGGTAGGCAACGCCGCGGGCGGTGGCTTCGACCATGGCGGGCCGCTCCACGGGCAGGCTGCTCAGCGCCGCGAGGCAGCGGCATAGATAATCGTTGCGCGCGAGACCGCCGGAGATGCGGATGCGCGTCAGCGGGGCGGCCCGCTGCAGCGACTCGAGGTTCACGCAGAGCAGGAACGCGATGCTCTCGACCACGGCGGTGAGTTGCGCCACGTCGCCGCCGCCGCCGACGAACTCACACGGGAAGTGCGGCAGCCAGAATGGTGCGCCGAGACCGCCGACGCCGTTCACGAACAGCGGCACCTCGCCCGCGACCGGCTCATGCGCGGCCAGCGCCGCAAGGGCGCGGTCTACGTCGAGCGCGACGCGATCGCGCAGCCAGTCGAGTGCGCTGCCGGCGCCATTGACGGTGCCTTCGTGGCTCATCAGCACGCCGTCGTCGTCGGCGCAGAGCACGCTGCGCAGAATCCCATCCGGCAACGAAGCGCCGTCGGGAGCGACGCGCTGGACGAAGGCCCCGGTCCCCACGTTGACGAGCGCACTGCCCGGCTCAGGCCGACCGAACGCGAAGGCTGCCGCCGACTGGTCGCCAGTGCAGGCGTTGAGCGGGATACGCCTGCCTGCGCACGAGACGTGGCCGAACGCGTGACGCGTCGGCACGCAAGTCGGCAGCTGCGCCGCCGCCAGGTCGAAGAGCCGCAGCAGCTCGGGCGACCAGTCCAGCGTGCCGGTGTCGTACAGCAGGGTGCGAGACGCGTTCGCAGGATCCACCGTGTGCGGCCGCTCGTCCGTCAGGCGCGACACGAGGAAGCTCGACAGCGGACCGAGCGCGAGGTCGCCCGCCATGGCGGCGCGCTGTACGCCGGGCACGTGGTCCAGGCACCAGCGCAGCTTGCTTGCCCCGTAGTGGGGCGACAAAGGCAGGCCGGTGATCTCGCGCACGCGCTGCATGACCGGCGCGAGGCGGGCGAGCCACGCGGCATTGCGGCGATCCTGCCAGGAGATTGCGTCGGTGAGCGGCCGTCCGCTCGCGCGGCTCCATGCCACGATCGTGGAACGCTGGGTAGCGAGTCCGGCGGCGCGGATCGCTGCGGGGCCGCTCGCGTCAGCGGCATCCGCCACGGCGGTGCGCAGCGAGCGCACCAGCTCCTCGGCGTCCTGCTCTACTCGGTCTTCACCGCTGCGGCGGGTGGCGACCGGCACGTGCGCGTGGGCCAACTCGCTGCCGGCGGCGTCGAAGAGGATGGCGCGACTGGCGTGGCTGCCCTGGTCGATCGCGAGCACCAGGCTGTCGCCCGTACTTGTCACCGGCGGCGGCTCTCGGCGTAGGCGCTGATCAGTCCTCGCACGGCCATGGTCTCGACGAAACGGGCGCCGCGTCGCGCGCAGTCCTGCGCGGTCTCGAGATCGCGGACCTCGTACAGGGCCCAGTCCCACGGCCCGTTCCACAGCGGCCCGGGCTCTGCAGGCAGGCGTTCATGGTTCGCGAACAGGAACTGTGGCGCGAGTTCGGTGGCCTGTGCCTGCGCCGCCGCATCGTACTGCGAGAGCACCCAGCCGATGCGGGCGCCGGTCATAAGGCGCAGGATCTGCAGGCTCGGCAGGTCGAAGGAAATCGGCACGCAGCGGTCAATCACCGGCCGCAGTACCTCGGCGACACGGCGCAACACGGTCTCACGGCCGAAGCGGCGGATGCTCGCGCGCTTCACTTCGACGAATGCCGTGACGTTCTCCCATGCCTCGATTGCATCCACCACCTGGGCGAGCGACGGCGGGTACGTGAAGGCGTGTGCGGCTCCAAGGCGCTGGACCTCGCCGACGGGAATCTCCGCCAGGGCGGGCCACGTGAGGTCGTGGACGCTCTCCGGCCTTCCCGCCACTCGCGCGAGGTCGGCGTCGTGGAACAGCACGGGCACCAGGTCGGCCGTCAGCTGGATGTCGAACTCGACGTACCGCACGCCGAGGCTGACCGCGGACTCGAGCCCCTGCAGCGTGTTCTCCGGAAAATCCGCCGCGTTGCCGCGGTGCGCGACGATCTCCGGCAGGGTGGAGGTGGCTGGCATGCCAGGTCGGTCGTGGGTCATTGAGCGGCCATCATAATACGGCCGCCGCCACGCCCGGTCGTTGCCGCCGGTGTCACCGCGGCTGCGGTATAGTCCCGGCATGCAATCGCAGCGGGTCGGCGGCAGGCACCGGGAACCGATGGTGTTCGGGCACGTGCGCCGCACCTTGCGCCGCATCCGCTCGGAGCGCGGTGGTGCCCACGCGCCGATCCTCGTCCGCCGCCAGGCGACGCCGCCGGAGGTCGCATTGGCGCTGCGCGCAGGCCTGGTGCTGCTGCTGCTGGCCGCGGTGTTCACCGTCTTCCTGCTCGACCGCAGCGGCCTCCAGGACAACATCGACGGTTTCGTGTCGGTGACCGACGTCCTGTACTTCACCATGATCACCGTCACCACGGTGGGCTACGGCGACATCGTGCCCGTGTCCGACCAGGCCCGGCTGATCGACGCGTTCTTCGTCACGCCCGTGCGCATTTTCGTCTGGTTCATCTTCCTCGGCACGGCGTACCAGTTCATCATCCAGCGGCTCATCGAGGAGTGGCACATGACGCGACTGCAGCGGGACCTGCAGGACCACGTGGTGCTGTGCGGTTATGGCGACAGCGGCTCAGTCGCCGCGGGCGAACTGCTGCTGCGTGGCTGGGAGCCCGAGCAGATCGTGGTGATCGACTCGCGCCAGGACGAAGTGCAGCGCGCGGCCGAGAACGGCTTCATCGGACTGCACGGCAACGCCTCGAGCGAGGAACTGCTGCGGGTTGCCGGGGTGGCGCGCGCGCACTCGGTGATCGTGAGCGTCGGACGCGACGACACGACCGTGCTGGTCGTGCTCACGGTCCGCGAGCTCGGCAGGAACGTCCGGGTGATTGCGCGGGTGCTCGAGCAGGAGAACGTCAAGTTGGTGCGCTCGAGTGGCGCGGACGTGATCGTTTCGCCGCCGCGCTTCGGCGGTTATCTGATGGCGGACGCGGTGCAGAGCCACGGCACGGTGGAGTTCATCTCGGACCTGCTGTCGTTCCGGGGCGACTACCAGCTGCAGGAGCGCGAAGCGCTGGCGCGGGAGATCGGTCGCGCCGCGCGCGATCTCGAAGGGTCGCTGGTGCTCGAGATCCGCCGGGGCGGCCAGCGCATCGGCTGCTGGCAGGACAAGTCGCTGGTGATCGAGCCGGGCGACCGGTTGTTGATCATCGACTCCGACGCAGCGCTCGCGACGCGGTCTTAGGCCGGATAAGCAGCGGCCAGCTCGATTGAGAACGCTACGATCATCAGGATCACCAGGGGGCCGCCGACGCGCACGAAGTCCCGGAAGGCGTAGCCGCCGGGCTGCATGATCAGCACGTTGGTCTGGTAGCCCATCGGCGTGGCGAAGGACAGGTTGCAGCCGACGATCGTGGCCAGCACGAACGGCTCGGGCGGCGCGCCGATCTGCTGCGCGATGGCCAGTGCCACGGGGGTGCCGACCGCGGCCGCGGCGTTGTTGGAGACGAAGTTCGTCAGGATCCCGAGGAAGATCATCACCGCCGCGAGTACGGCCTGGGTCGACAGGCCGCTGGCCAACGTCATGAAGCCGGCAGCCAGGATCTCGGCGCCGCCCGTGGCGGTGAGCGCCCGGCCGAGAGCGAGGCTCGCGACCACGATCAGCACGACCTCTGCGCTGATGCCGCGGCCGAGACCCTCGAACTTCAGGCAACCCGTGAGCAGCAGCGCGACGACGCCGAGCAGCGCGGCCATCGAGGTTGGCAGGACGCGGAAGGCGGCCAGCAGCACGACCGACGCCATGATGAGGATCGCCACGGGCGCCTTGCGCGTGCGCGGCAGGTCGAGCGTGCCGTCGAGCACCAGCAGCCCGCCGTCGCTCTTGAGCGCGGCCGTCCGCTGGGGCGAGCCCTGCAGCAGCAGCACGTCCCCCGAGCGCAACTGGCGGTCGGGAATATCCCCCGCGAGCGACGCCTCGTCCGACGGACGGTACATCGCGAGGATCACGACGCCGTAGCGCTCGGCGAAACGGGTGTCCCGCAGGGTGCGCTGGTGCAGCGGCGATTCTTCGGTGATCACGACCTCCACGAGCCGCTGGTCCTGGCCGCGCAACGGGTGCTGCTCGGGCGGCAGGTTGTCCACGGTCCCGGCGTCGTACAGCGTCGCCCCGAGTGCCTGCTCGTATTCCTTCAGGTACGTGGAGGCGTCGTTCACCAGCAACCGGTCGCCCTCGAGCAGCACCAGGCCGTCGTTGGGCGAGAGCCATTCGCTATCCCGCTGCACACGCTGCACCACCATCTTGTTGCCGGTCCAGCGGCGCGCCACGACCAGCCTGCGGCCCCGGGCGCGGCTGCGCTGGCCGACGTACAGCACGGCATCGAAGCGACGAGGCGTGATCCCGGCGAGCGGGTTGCCGCGGCCCGCGAGCAGCCGGGGCGCGACGAGCCAAAGGTATGCGAGCGCGAGCAGCGCCGGGCCGACCACCAGCGGCGTGAATTCGAACATGTCGATGTGCGGCACGCCGTGATCGCGGGCGAGCGACACGATCAGCAGGTTGGTCGAGGTGCCGATGGTGGTCGCCATGCCGCCGATGATCACCGCGAAATTCATCGGCATGAGCATGGGTGAGGCCGACTGGCCGGCGCGCATCGCCAGGCCGATGACGACGGGCATCAGTACCACGACCATCGGCGTGTCGTTGATGAAAGCGCTCAGGGTCATGGCGCTCGCCAGCAGTGCGAGCATCGCCACTTGGCCGTTGAACGCCCACAGCCGGGCCAGCAGCCGGGCCAGCGGTTCGAGGGCGCCGGTGACCATCAGCGCGCGGCCGAGGACCATCAGGCAGCAGATGGCGACCAGCGCCTCGTGGCCAAAGCCGGAGAAGATCTGCTCCGGCCCGAGCCGGACGCCGTCCTGCTCGTACGGAAAGAGATGGAAGCCCAGCGCCAGCACGGCAATGACCAGCAGGCCCGTGACCGGGATCGGGATGCGGTCGACCGTGAACAGGACGAACGCGGCGACGGTCAGCGCGAGGACCGCGATGGCGTGGGCATTGAAGACCAGGTCGTCCACGCGGGCAGAGTACCGAAAAAAAAACCCCGCTTGCGCGGGGTTCGTTCATCCGTCCGTCGGAGGCACTCAGTATTGTTGTTGTCTTCTTCTACTTCTCGGTGCCTCTCGGCTGGGGGTCCGTATCGCTCGGCGCTCCCTGTGCTCCGGTTCTTGTTCCGCTCATCCCCGGCGGACTCGTCCGCTTCCCGTCTGACTCAGCGCGCCGCAGACACCAACCGCGGCGGCTTGCCAAGGATCAAGCAATGACCGTGCCATCGATGCATAAATTGTTCAAAAACATATGCTTACCCGTGGCCGTGCGCCGCCGCAAGGGCGCTGCGGCACGCCATCCGTAAATTCGCCCGACACTCCGTGCCGACGGGCGCCACCGTACTGACGTCACGCGCGGGATCCGCCACAATCCAGGTCATGCGTCACCAAAGCACCCACCGGCTCCGGCAGACCGGCGCCACCACCCTCGGCTTGCTGCTGCTCGGCCTGGCGCTGGCGGCCGGGCTCATCGTCGCCGCTGCTGTCGTCGGCAGCAGTCTCGAGCGGATCAAGCTCGCCGGCGACAAGATCACCGTGAAGGGCTACGCGGAAGAGAAAGTAGTCTCGGACGCCGGGACGTGGCGCGCCACGGTGACGGTGCGCGCAGCGGACCTGCAGTCGGGCTACCGGGAACTCGAGGCCGACACCGCGCGCGTGCTGCAGATGCTCGCGTCCGTCGCAGGCGAGTCGGCGGCGGTCATGACCGCGCCGGTGAACGCGCGCCCGCAGCTTGAGGTCGGCCCCGGCGGCGTGCAGACCGGCCGCATCGTCGGTTACGAACTGGACCGCAACTTCGAGCTGAGCTCGGGCGACGTCGCGCTGATCGGCAAGGTCGCCGCCCAGGCCTCGTCGCTGATCAGCGAAGGCGTGAGCATCAACTCTTGGCCACCGCAGTATTTCTACAACGACCTCAACGCGGTGAAGGTGCGGCTGATCGGCGCAGCGACCCGCGACGCCCAGCTGCGCGCGGAGCAGTTTGCGGCGGGCAGCGGCGTGACGGTCGGGCCGCTGCGCTCCGCCTCGCAGGGCGTGTTCCAGATCACGCGCCCCAACTCCACCGAGACCGCCGACTATGGCAGCTACGACACGGCAACCGTCGAGAAGGTCGTGAAGGCCGTGGTGACGGTCGAGTACGCGGTGGCGCGGAAATAGTGGAAGTGTCCGCCTCTTCCTAGAACGCGTTGATGCCGGTCAGCTCGCGCCCGATGGTGAGCTGGTGGATGGTCTCGGTGCCTTCGTAGGTGATGACGCTCTCGAGATTGAGCGCGTGGCGGATCGGCACGTACTCCGCGCTGATGCCGGCGCCACCGAGGATGTCGCGCGCGTCGCGCGCCACGTCGAGCGCAATGCGGCAGTTGTTCCACTTGGCGAGCGACACGTGGGAGGGCGACATGGTGCCCGCGTCCTTGAGCCAGCCGAGCTGCAGCGACAGCAGCTGCGCCGTCGTGATCTTGCGCGCCATCTCGGCGAGGCGGATCTGGATGGTCTGCGTCGCGGCGAGCGGACGCCCGAACAGGATGCGCGTCTGCGAGTAGTCGAGCGCCTGTGCCAGGCAGGCCTGCGCGGCGCCGATCACGCCCCAGGTGATGCCGTAGCGCGCCTGCGTCAGGCACGACAGGGGCGCCTTGATGCCGACCACGCTGCCCGGGAGCATGTTCTTCTCGGGCACCACGACGTCCTCGAGGAAGATCGCGCCGGTGATCGAGGCGCGCAGCGAGAACTTCTTCTCGATCTCGGGCGCGGCGAGCCCCGCCGTTCCCTTCTCGACGAGGAAACCCCGGATGCCTTCCTCGGTCTTCGCCCAGATCACGAACAGGTCGGCGATCGGCGAGTTGGTGATCCACATCTTGGCGCCGTTGATGACCCAGTCCTTGCCGCGGCGCTTCGCGTGCGTCTTCATGTTGGCCGGGTCCGAGCCGCCGTGCGGCTCGGTCAGCCCGAAACAGCCGATCACTTCGCCGGTGGCCATGCGCGGCAGGTACTGCTGTTTCTGCTCCTCGCTGCCGTACGTGTAGATCGGGTACATGCACAGGCTCGACTGCACGGACACGAAGCTCCTGAGCCCCGAGTCGCCTCGCTCGAGTTCCTGGCAGATCAGGCCGTAGCTGACCGAGTTCATGCCGGCGCAGCCGTAGCCCTCGAGCGAGCTGCCGAACAGGCCGAGCGCCGCGAGCTCGCCCACCAGTTCGCCCGGGAACGTGTGGTTCTCGAAGTGGTGCTGGATGATCGGCAGGACTTTTTCGTCCACCATGCGGCCGACCGAATCCTTGACCATCTGTTCCTCCTCCGAGAGCAGCCCGCGCGCGTCGTAGAGGTCGAGCGGGTCGAGCCGGCGGCTGGAGGACTTCTTCGGCGACAGGTCGGCAGGTGAGGTGGCCACGATCAGGCTCCCGGGGGGGTGGGGTGGGGCAAGCCGCTATTCTCGGTAATCGGCGGCCAAGCCGCAAAGCGCGTCTTCCGAAGCCGCGCCCGCCCCGGTTGCGAACGAGATGAGCCGTATGCGCTGCGCCTACCACCCGGACTACTTCGTCGCGCTGCCGCCGTCGCACCCGTTCCCGATGGCGAAATACCCGTTGCTGTGCCAGCGGCTGCTGCGCCAGGGGCTGGTCGAGCCGGCCGATCTCATCGAGCCCGTCGAGGCCAGGCTCGAGGACCTGCGGCTGGTACACACCGGGGAGTACCTCGGCCAGCTTGCGGCCGGTGCGCTCGATGCAGCCGCCGTGCGCAGGATCGGCGTGCCCTGGTCATCCGCGCTCTGGCGCCGCTCGCGGCTGGCCGCGCAGGGCACCCTCGAAGCGGCCCGCGCCGCGCTCGAGGACGGGTTGGCCGCCAACCTGGCGGGCGGCACCCACCACGGTTTCGCCGGCCACGGCGAGGGGTTCTGCGTACTGAACGACGTGGCGGTGGCCATCCGGGTCCTGCAGCGCGACGCGGGGCTGGCCCGCGCGCTCGTCATCGATCTCGATGTCCACCAGGGCAACGGTACGGCTGCCATCTTCGAGGGCGATCCGTCAGTCTTCACCTTCTCGATGCACGGCGAGCGCAACTATCCGATCCGCAAGATGCGCTCGACGCTGGACGTCGGGCTCGCCGACGGCGTGGACGACGCCGAATACCTCGCGCTGCTGCAGCGCCACCTCGACTCGATCTTCGCGGCGTTCACGCCCGACCTGGTGTTCTACCTGGCCGGCGTCGACCCCGCGCGAGGCGACCGCTACGGCCGGCTCGCGCTGACCGACGATGGGCTGCGGCGACGGGAACGCCGCGTGCTGGAGGCCTGCGCCTCGCGGGGCCGGCCGGTCGTGGTCACCATCGCGGGCGGCTACGCCCCGACCCCGGAGCGCACCGCCGAACTGCATGCTCTGGTGTTCGAGGAGGCGGTTGCCGTGCTGCGCACGCAAGCGGATCATTGCTAGACGGACCCTCGAGGAGCGATCGACTCATGACCACGATGCGACACAAGACCCCCCTGATCATCGCCGTTGCCGCAGCCGTCGCGCTGGCCGGCTGCGCGGCGACCGAGGATTTCGCCACCAATCCCGAGAAGCAGAAGACACGCCAGGGCGCGGCGATCGGCGCCGCCGGTGGCGCGGCCGTCGGATTGCTGGTGGGTGGAGGATGGAAGGGCGCGCTGATCGGTGCCGGCGTGGGCGCGCTGGCGGGCGGTGCCGTCGGCAATTACCAGGACAAGCAGGAAGCGAAGCTGCGCCAGCAGATGGCCGGCACCGGCGTCGAGGTGGTTCGCAAGGGCGACAACATCACACTCGACATGCCGGGCAACGTCACCTTCGCGTTCGACAGCGCCACGCTCAACCCGCAGTTCAACCCGGTGCTCGACAAGGTCGCGCAGACCCTGACCGAATTCAACCAGACCGTGATCCAGGTCGCGGGCCACACGGACAGCACCGGCAGCCACGCCTACAACATGAACCTGTCCGAGCAGCGTGCGCTCAGCGTGAAGAACTACCTCGCCGGCCGCGGCGTGCCGGCGCAGCGCATGCACACCGTCGGCGCGGGCCCCGATTACCCGGTCGCGAGCAACGACACGCCCGAGGGACGCGCGCAGAACCGGCGCGTGGAGATCACGATCGTCCCGGTGACCGAGCAGAGCGCGAAGGGCGGCTGAACGCCCGGGGCCGGAACCCGACGACTGCCCTCTCCCGCGTGGCGGGAGAGGGCGGGAGCGCCCGGGCTCAGGCCTCTTCCGCGACCACCAGCTTGCGCAGTTTCTTGATCGCGTTCGCCTCGATCTGGCGGATGCGCTCGGCCGACACGCCGAATTCGTCGGCGAGATCGTGCAGCGTGGCCTTCTGGTCCGTCATCCAGCGCGCGCGAAGCACGGCCTGGCTGCGCGCGTCGAGTTGCGCCATGGCGTGCGCGACCTTGTCCGTCACGTCGTCGTCCCACTCGGCGCGCTCGACCGCAATCGCCGGATCCGCGTCCGCAGCCGGCAGGTAGGCCGACGGCGAATACGACTCCTCTTCCTCGTCCGCATCCGGCGCCGGATCGTACGAGACGTCGCGCGAGGACAGGCGGCGCTCCATCTCCGTCACTTCCTCGGCGCTCACGCCGAGATCGCGCGCCACAGCCTGGGTCTCCTTGGCGCTGAGCCAGCCGAGGCGGCGCTTGTATTTGCGCAGGTTGAAGAACAGCTTGCGCTGCGCCTTGGTGGTGGCGATCTTCACCAGCCGCCAGTTGCGCAGCACGTATTCGTGGATCTCGGCGCGGATCCAGTGCACGGCGAACGACACGAGCCGCACGCCGACCGCCGGGTCGAAGCGCTTGACGGCCTTCATCAGCCCGACGTTGCCTTCCTGGACGAGGTCGCCCAGCGGCAGGCCGTAGCCGTGGTAACCGCGGGCGATGTGCACGACAAAGCGCAGGTGCGAGAGCACCAGCTGGCGCGCGGCGTCGAGGTCGTCGTCGCGGCGGAATCGAGTGGCGAGCTCGGACTCGTCCTCGCGGCTCAGCACCGGGATGCGGCTGACGGCTTCGACGTACGCGTCGAAGCTGCCGATCGGGCCGAGCAGCGCCAGCTCAGCAGGATTGCGTCGTGCCAGTGCGGTGGTCATCGTCTTCGGGTACTCCCCCAGCCAGCGACTGCCGATATTAGCAGTCACCCGGTTAGAGTGCTAAAGGGGAGTGGAGTTCCGCGGCCCCGCCGGGCGGTGGGCAGGGCGGGAAGTGCAGGTAAATCAGATAGATATACGGAGAGCGGTTAGTGAGCAGCGGTTAGCGGTTGGTGGTCGGAGGGGGGCTCGCTGGGCGCCGCGGACTGCCCTCCTCACTAACCGCTAACCGCTAATCACTGATCACTATTTCGGTTCGATCCCCCGGATCTCCCGGGTGGCCGCGATGAACGACCCGAGCCAGCCGAGCAGCACGCCGCCCGCCAGCAGCACAGCGCTGCCCTCGAGGCCCAGGCCGTGCAGCCGGTAGCTGCTGCCGTAGAGACCAGCAATGCGCTGCACCGGCTCGCCGAGCAGGGAAATGACGACAGTCACCGTCAGCCAGGCGATCAGTCCGCCGCCAAGCCCGTACCAGACGCCGTTGTACAGGAATGGCCGGCGCACGAAGCCGTCGCTGCCGCCCACGAGCTTGGTGACCTCGATCTCGTCGCGGCGGTTCTCGATGTCCAGGCGGATGGTGTTGCCGACGATCACCAGGATGCCGAGCGCGAACAGCCCGGCGGCGAGCAGCACTACCCGCCGCACGACGTCGAGGATGGCGTTGAACCGGCTGACCCAGGCGGTGTCCAGCTGCACGAGGTCCACGCCCTCGATCTCGCGCAGTTGCGCGCTCAGGGACTCCACTGTCGCCGGATCGCGGAACTCCGCTGCAGGCCGCACCACCAGCGCGTGCGGCAGCGGGTTGTCCTTCAGCGCGTCGAGCGCCTCGCCGAAGCCGGAGTTCTTGCGGAACTCCGCGAGCGCATCGTCAGCCTCGACCAGCGTCACTTCCTCCACGTCGCGGCGCTGGGAGATGCGCTTCTTCGCCTGTCGCGCCTGCTCGAGCGTCGTCGCCGGCTTCATGTACACGGAGATGTCGAGCGCATTGCCCCAGCCGCCGCTCGCGGCGCGGACGTTCAGCACCAGCACGTGCAGGCACGCCGGCAGCGCCAGCGCGATGCCGATCACCAGCACCGTGAGCAGCGTGGCGAACGGCTGCGTCCACAGCCGGCCCAGCGAGCCGACCAGCGTCTGCGCG
>Ga0209450_10000798_pt1 | contig 15868 bp, 9 predicted proteins | sample FrelakmetLWP11LW_FD_187149 | JGI IMG/M metagenome (GOLD analysis project Ga0209450, IMG submission 187149) | Freshwater lake sediment microbial communities from the University of Notre Dame, USA, for methane emissions studies - LWP11 LW (SPAdes)... | ecosystem: Environmental > Aquatic >...
GGCCATGTTCGATGAAACTTGCCGTGACAGCGACGAGCAGTTACACTGCCTACTGCTTACTGCTTACTGTTTACTGGATTAGAGAATGGTCGGTACGGATTCCATACCTCAGGAAAGTTTTCTGAAAGAAGACTCTTTCGGGTTCATCATGGCCGAGGACTTCGAGTCTCTCGGAATCGATGCCTCCGACATCCCCCCAGGCACGTTTCCGGCCCACAAGCACCCTTCGAGGCTGTTGAGCCGTTTCGGAGGGAACGCCTACGGTTTCGGGTTTTTTGAAGCCTATGACCGCCTCAGCCCGAAGGATCAGAAACTTCTTCAATCCATCAGCCCCGGGAAACCCGAATACGCCAAGCCATTTTACAAGGACATCAACCGAATCTACCAGAACATGGGCCTGCTGATCCGTTTTTCCAGCCTCGGCAAGCCCTATTATCTGATTCCTGTCCACACCGTGTCGCGTTCGCTTTCCACTGTCAGAAACAAGGCGGACGAGATCACCGGCGTCATCCACGCCCACAGGAAGAAGACCCTGAAGGAAAGCCTGAGAATCGGATTTCTCACCCACTCGGACGACCTCCTCATCCCCGAACTTTCCCTCAGGTTCAAGGAACATGAGTTCATCGTTCTGGACTCTTTTGGAAAGCTCTCTTCCCTCCAGAGCCCGCTGGATATGGTCATTCTGCCCAGGGAGCTGCACGAGCTCGTTTTTACGGAGCGACTCAGCCCGGAGGCGCGGAAGGACATTTCCAAAAGGCAGCTCGAGAGCTATGCCTACTACATCATCGGGAAGGCCTACAGCCTGCTCAAGCCCGAGGGAGAGATTTTCGTCATCGCCAGCCGTCTCCCGGTAGAAGCGCATCGGGAAATCAGGGTCAGGTTTCACACGGAAGAAGAGGCGAAGAATTTTGTTCTTTTCAGCCACATCTTCAAGACGGAGAGGCGGTATCAGGCCAAGGCAAAGTCCTTTACCCTGTCTGTTTTCGAGTTCCACAAGTACCTAAACCCTCCCTACGTGGAGAAAGAAGTGTTGGACAGCCTCCTCGGTCACCGGAGCGTGGAGGACATGAGCCTCCGGGAAATCAACCAACTGCCCTATCTTCACTTCTCCCTGGATGACGGCCTTTCCTACAACCAGGAAAAGGTGTGGATGAAAATCCTCTCTGTCTTCTTCAGCAAGATCTTCCTCAAACCTCTGATTCCGGATTCGGTCAAGAGCGATTGGAAAAAACGGTTTTCCACCGGAAAGTACACGCCGGATTACCTGCTCACGTATTTGGGGCAGAAGAAGTCTCTCCGGGTGACCACGGAAGACCTCAAGCGGGAGGTGGCGGACTCCAGGCTGGCCGGCTGTCCCCTCGCTCTTCTTGCCGATTACCGTGACTCCTTTGATTATGTCCTGTCCACGCTTCAGGTGCTGAAAAAGATCAAGACCATGAGCTTTCAGGGGGTTCCGGAACTGTTCATGGAGAGGCTCAGAGAACCCCTGGAGAGCAAGAGACGACGATACGGGGCTTTGAACCATGTGCTCAAGCTCATGTCGAAGCTTCATCATCTGGAGCGAATCAGAACCTGCGTGAACCCCGAAGGCGTCGAGGGGAGCAGAACCCCGATCCTCAAGCACCTGGAGACCTTGTGTCTTTTCGGTTTTCCCCAGGAGGAGCTCAAGGAGATTTTCCTGATCGTCCTGGGCCACTCCTCGCTCGGCCGCATTCTCTCCGGGAAGATGAATGAAAAGGCGTTGAAGCCGGTTTCGGATCTTGCGAGAACTCTGGATCCTCAGGAAGCTCTGAACCTGCTCAGATACTGCCGCCTGATGAGCATGGCTGAAACCGTGGCTTCCAGGAGGACGGAGCTCAAGCAGGAAGAACTCAGCGAGCTTTTTGATGTCTACGAGTCCATGGTCAGGGTGGTGACCAACCGGGAACTGGACTGGGATCGGCTGCTTGACGAAAAGATCATTGCCGTCGGCGGAATCCGCCCCATGGCGATACGCAAGGTGCTGAAGATGATGAACCAGTTCCGGTTCCTGAACCAGTGGCCCGAGTTGAAGGACAAGGGCGAGATGGAGAAGGAGACGCTGGCCGATTATGATCCGGAGAAGCTCGCCGGGATAGAGAGTGTGATCACCCTCATCGAAACGGTGGATCGGTTCGAACGGGCTTATTTCCGGGAAGATCCCCTGAAGGCCTCGGAGTTCTACCGGAAGCTTCTCCAGGTGGAGTTCCACGGCACGGGCAGGGTGTTTGAGAGGGTCGACAGCGAGCTCGTGTTCCTGCTTCTCTGGATCACTGTGCACGTGGTGAAAGGGGGAGTAGTCAATTTCAACCCCATCCTCGCTGAGGCGGAGCCCGCGGAAATGGAGAACCAGTTCAGCAAGCTGGACGAGGAGGTTCCGGCCATCCATGTGAACACTCTCGATCTCCTTGCCCTCAAGCGCTTCAGTGAACAGGTCTATGAGGATCAGACGTCCTTCATCGTGGGCACGGGGTTTCAATTGAGGGTGAACCCCCAGACGCAAGCCGTGGACATCACGTACATCGACATGGACCAGAACATCGAAGCCCTGGAAAAGATCAGTGAACGGATCGCAGGGAGACCTCTCTCGGAAATCCTTCTGCAGGATTTGGATGAGCTGGAGAGGGTTTTCGGAAATCTGGAAGGGTTTTTTCAAAGCCATCTGAAGCTGATTTCCCATGACGGCACGGAACTGAGGTTGCCTGAAAGACAGAGGGCATGGTTCAGGAAGGCGCAGAACTTGAGGTCCTTCTTGAGATCCCGCTTCATCGGCATGGTGTTCCAGCCCGAGAATCTGTTCTCTCATCTGGACCTGCTCTACCGCCACGCCCCCTCGCTCCTCCGGTTTGTGGTTCCGGAGTTGATGGAGCTCGAATCCATGAACCTGCCCGAACAGGTCCGGTCCACCTCCACTCTCAAGGAACACATTTTTGCGAGCACACAAAAAATGCAGGCCCTGGTCAGAAAGGACCGAACCGGTCTGCAGGACATTGCTCTTCTCCACAAGCTGGCTCAAAGAGAGTTCGGACCTCTGGCCGCAGGCACTGTGGGCCTGAATGATTTCCAGATAGAGACCCTGGAAGGTCTGGTGGCGCACCTCAGGGAAAATCCCCCTTTGTTTGAAGCCCTGATTTTGTCGCTCGTCTTCAGGGACCTGGGTCTCTTGCCCGAGTTGAAGAAAAAATACCCGGGCGAGTTTCATCCGGCAGACCACGCGGAGGCAGGGGCTTACTTTGTTGAAAAGGAGAAGTTCGGGCTCAGGTACGGCAGCGACGAGAAGGTGCAGGACTGCCTGACGATCCTTGTGCGATACCACAACTTTCTGCACCACATGATCCGCGGGGAGTTTTCGTTTTATGCGGTTCAGGGGGTGGTGGATTTCAAGGACAAAGACCTCTTGGACGCCATTTTCCTGATCTCCTTCATCATGATGTTTGCCATGGAAGAGACGCTGATCATCGAGGATCTCGCCGCCAGCCTCTTTCAGTTGCGGACTCTCTGCCACAGGCTCATCGACGGGGAGACGAACCCCGAAGATCACATGGGAGAAGTCTATCTCCGGAAAGGCCGGGACTATTACGCTCTGGAGGCGTATCGCCGTGCCGGACTTCCCGAGGGGATGACGGCCAGCCGGTACCTGGAGTCTTATGACGGGAAAGAGCCGGAGCAGGAGGCCTATTCGCGATCAGGGGCAATGATCTATGCCATGGAGCGGATCTTCAGGTTGCGGGGAATCCTGCATGTGGAGTTCCACGATCTGGCCAACGTCATGGTCAAGGTGCCCATGAAGTTCATCTACAAGAAGAGAAACCTCTCATCCATCGGCTATGCCACCTTCGAGAAGGAGCTTTTCGAGGCCCTGCGCATTTACAACGGCCTTCACAGGCTGCCTGAAGAGGCACGTCATTTTGTGTTTGAAAGGCTGGTGGCGGATGAGATTCGCATCTACGGGTTCGAAAACGTGAGCGCTTTTCTCAACTACGAGAACATGATCAAGCTCCTCCTGATTTCCCTTATGGCCGCCAGGAGGTTCCGGGCCAAGGGAAAGCCGGTATCTCTGGATTATCTGGGACTGGCCCGGAAGATCGAAAAACGCTACGAGGCGGTCAATGAGGCGTTGAGCCATATCTCTGCAGACAAATTGTGGGGGAACCCTCATGGGGTCCAGCCGTTCTTCAAAGCCAGGGAGGGGATCGTCTTCACTGAAAACGAGCAGGAGAGGGTGCTGTCCGTGGACTTCGTGGACAGCATCAACATGGCTGAAAAGGTCGCTCACATGACGGCGATCAAGAACCTGGAGGAATTGAAAACCTATTTTCACACCACCCTGCGGTTCTTGAGAAAGACACCTTTCTACACCGAGGACTACGAACTCGAGCTGGAGCAAGCCTTTGAAACCAGGAGGCTTCAGATCACGGATCTCATGGTGGATCAGGTCAAGCGGCAGATGGCTCAGCAAAAGGAGTTCAGGAACCTCCACGAGATCTTCCAGGACCTGATGGATCGGGCCCTGGAGATCGGGCTCACGGAAGAGCAGAAGCACCGCTTGATGGATCTCCTGGAGGTGAGAAAGGATCAGGTCAGAAGGGAAAAGCTGGAGGAGACGACCCGAGCCCTGGCGAGGATCCAGAATGTTCAGGAACTCAGAGATTACTGGGAAGGGGTGAAAGGGTATCTGATTCGCAACAGGCCCTATCTCGGAGGGGAGCTTGGAAATCTTGTGGCAAAGAGATTCGATGAAACCATGGTGGCCCTCGAAGCGCGCGATGACGGAGCGAGAGGGGGTGCCCAGCCGTTCCCTGAATCAAGGGAAGAGGGCCGGGAGGAAGAAGGGTGATTATGCCTGAGTCCTGCTATGAAAGGGATAGGGGTGAGTCAAGAGAGAATGTCGAATATCGAATAACGAATGCCGAATGTAGAAGGGCTGAGAACATGAAACAGCGACCAGAGATGCAAGGGGTTATGTGGCCCATTTGATCAGAGAACGGGTTTGGTGTGACTTAACTTCGTCATTCGAAATTCGGCGTTCGATATTCGATATTCAATTCACAGAAGGTTGAGACCATTGGGATCTAGTCAGGCCTAGCGACCCGTATCGGGGAAAGAGGATGAAGGAATACATCCAGGTTTTCACGACTGTGGAGAAAAGGGAAGACGCAGATCGCATCGCGTCAACCGTTGTGAACAAGAGGGTGGCGGCCTGCGCCCAGATCTTGGGGCCGATCCAGAGCACCTACTGGTGGAAGGGCAAGGTGGAGGAAGCCGGAGAGTGGCTCCTCATGATGAAGACCCGGCAGGATCTGTTCTCCTCTCTTGAAAAAGAAATCAGGGCCGTCCATCCCTACGAAGTCCCGGAGATCATCGCCCTGCCCATTGTCGCCGGCAGTGCATCCTACCTTGAGTGGATCCAGGAAGAAACAACCAGTCATCAGTGAACAGTGAGCAGTACAAGAGGAAGACGGTAGGAAAAACGCGGAATATTGGAATGATGAAACAACGGGGAAGGAGGAACTCAAAGCCAAAATAAAACCGTTATCACGAAAGCACGAAAACCGGAAAGCACGAAAAAGGACCTGTTTTTTTTATAACCCCCTCTTCTTTCGTGTCTTCGTCCCTTCGTGTTTTCGTGATTATTCTTGGTTTTTGAGATTCCCGTTCTACCGGCAACGAGCAACCTGCTACCTGCAACGAGCGACAAGCAACGAGCACTCCGCTACAGCGAAGGCGCACAATCTGAGGTATCCCCTCCCAGCTTTTCAAGGGCGTGTTTCAAGGCAGGCAGCACAACGGAGAGATTGTCTCTGACTCCTCCCGGACTTCCGGGGAGATTGATGATCAGGCACCGCTTCCGCACTCCCGCCATGGCGCGGGAGATCATGGCGTGGGGCGTTTTTTTCAGGCTCTCCGCTCTCATGGCTTCGGCCATGCCGGGCACTTCGAAATCGATCACTTCCTTCATGGCCTGAGGCGTCACATCGCTCGGGCTCAGGCCTGTGCCTCCTGAGGTCACAACCAGGGCAAGACAATCCTTGTCCGCCCATTCGATCAGGGTTCGGGCAATCTGCTCCCTGTCGTCAGGGATGATTTTCGTTTGCACCACGGAGAAGCCTGCCTCTTGAAGAAGGCTCACGGCCGTTTTGCCGCTCTCATCCACCCGCTTTCCCTGCGACCCCTTGTCGCTGATGGTGAGAACTCCGGTTGGAAACCCTTTTCCCATGGGCTACTCTGTTTTCTTGGCGTCGGCGATCACTTTTTCGGCCAGCTGGGCCGGAAGTTCTTCATAATGGGAGAATTCCGACCTAAAGGTTCCCCGGCCTGCGGTCAGAGCGTTCAGATCAATAGCGTATTTGAGCACCTCGGACATGGGGGCCTGAGCTTTGATCACCTGGATCCGGCCCTGAGTGTCCATCCCTAGAACCCGGCCGCGCCTGCTGTTGAGATCTCCCATCACATCCCCCATGGACTCTTCAGGGACAAAGATCTCCAGCTTCATGATCGGCTCAAGGAGTGTCGGGTTCGCCTCCTGCACGGCTTTCTTGAGGCACATGCTCGCCGCGATCTTGAAAGCCATTTCCGAGGAGTCCACTTCATGGGATTTTCCGTCGTAGAACCGGACCTTGAGGTCCACGAGCGGAAAACCGGCAAGGACACCCAGCTTCAAAGACTCATTGAGTCCCTTTTCAACGGCAGGCACAAAGTTGCGGGGCACGTTCATGCCCACGAGCGCGTTTTCGAACTCATAGCCGCCGCCTCTTTCGCGGGGAGACACGTCAAAGTGGACTTCGGCAAACTGCCCGCGGCCTCCCGACTGTTTCTTGTGGCGGTAAATGATTCCCTGGGCAGGTTTCTTGATCGTCTCCCGGTAAGGCACTTTCACCGGTTTCAGATTGACCTCCACTCCGAATTTACGGCCCAGCTTTTCGCAGGTCGCTTCCAGGTGAATCTGCCCGGCGCCTGAGAGGATGATTTCCGAAGTGGCCTGGTCCCTTTCCAGGCGCAGCGTGGGGTCCTCTTCGAGCAGCCTGGCAAAGGAGGAGAAGAGCTTGTCTTCAGTCCCTTTCACTTTGGCTTCCACGGCGTAGGAGATGACCGGAGGAAGAGGTTGGGTCGGGGTGTACACAATGGGGTCGTTCTCCGCGCACAGGGTTTCACCGGTCGCGGTCTCTTTGAGCTTGGGGATGGCCACGATGTCGCCGGGGACAGCCGCCTCAATGGGCTGCTGTTTCTTGCCCTCGAGAAGCAGGAGTTGCCCGAATTTTTCCTTCACGCCTCGGTTGGCATTGTAAACCGTGGAATCCGACTTGAGCGTGCCCGAGCAAACCCTCAGGAGGGTCAGTTTCCCTGCAAAGGGGTCGGCCACTGTTTTGAAAACCAGGGCGGAAAGAGCTTCGGCCGGGCCGGGCTTCCTCCGGACCGCCTCGTCCTTACCGGGCCGCTTGCCTTGAAGGACCGGCCTTTCGCTGGGCGCGGAAAGGCCCTGCACAATGAGATTCATGATCTGGGACACACCGATGTTGAAAGTGGATGACCCGCAGGTGACCGGGATCAGCAGTCCTGTCTTGGTTCCCTTGACAAAGGTATCCTCCACTTCCTGCGGGGACAGGGCTTGGCCGTCCAGGTACTTCTCCATGACTTGATCATCGGCTTCCACAATGTTCTCAATCATTTTTTCGCGCCACTCCTCCACCTCATCCTTCATGTCCGCAGGCACATCCGATTCCTCGAACTTGCCGCTCCCGTCCTTGGCAAAACGATAGGCCTTCATTTTGATCAGATCCACCAGTCCTTCGAACTTGTCTTCAGCGCCGATGGGCAGGAAGACCGGAGTGGCTTTCACTTCAAAGGTTTTCATGACCTCTTCCACGACTCCGTAAAAGTTGCTCCTTTCCCTGTCCATTTTGCTGACATAGATGATCCTGGGCAATTTGAGTTCGTCGGCAAAAGCCCACACCTTCTGAGTCCCGAATTTGACCCCGGCCGTGGCATCAAGAACCACAATCACCCCGTCGGCCGCCTGGAGGCACGCCTTGGTGTCTGAGAGGAAATTGTCGTCTCCCGGAGTGTCAATGATGTTGATGATATGTTTTTTCCATTCGCAGTGATGGATGGAAGTGCTGATCGTAATTCTCCTCTTGATTTCCTCAGGTTCGAAATCAAAGTTGGACGTCCCGTCATCCACTCTGCCGAGCCGGGAGGTTCCTTTCCCGTTGAAGAGCATGGCCTCGGCCAGGGAGGTTTTGCCGGAACCCACGTGGGCAATGAGGGCGACATTCCTTAGCTGTTCACTTTTCCTTTCCATAGACCGTTCCTTTCGGGGTTTTCCCCCAGCGGTTCCCCATCGAGGCTCAGAAAAGCCTTGAAGGCTTGTCTCAGGGTTGCGGGTGCAAATGGAACCTGGGGTAAATTTCGTGGAAAATCATGACGCAGTGGGTCCCCCTAAACAGAGCTTGGGGCACCCACTTCGTCACCCTTCGACTTCGCTCCGCTCAGGGCGACCCCTCGAAGACTTGTTTTTGCCCGGGACCCAATCCCGAGCGAAGCCCCAGGGCCGAAGGCCATGAGCAGAGTCGAGGGGTCCAAAAAATTACGCTATATCAAGCCCTGAACCAAAGTCAAGCGCAGAAATCAAGTAAGCAGTAAGCGGTATGGAGTAGGCAGCAAAAGAAGAAGGCAGAAGACAGTAGACAGAATACGGAAGACAGAATGGCCAACGAGCAGCTAACCACGGACTACGGGCAATGGTGGCACGGACAAACGCGAATTTCGTTTGTCCGTGGTAGTGCACAACTGACAACGGACGACTGACCACGGACAACCGGCAACCTGCTACCTGCAACGAGCCACTGGCTACCAGCCGCGGCCCTGGATTCTTGGAGGTGGCCCAGATTTTTTGATTGCGAAATAAAAGGGATATGCTATTTTAAAGTTTTTTGAAGGCAGAACCGTGAGACTCGCCGAACTCATTGATTCCTACATCGAGGCCCTGAAAACCCAGAGAGGGTATTCGGAGCATACGGTCAGGAATTACCGTAGTGATTTAGAGCAGTTCCTCGGGTTTCTGAAGGGAAAAGAGGCAGAGCAGGGAAAGGCGCAACAGGAACCGGCCATTGAATCCGTAGATTTCCTCTTGATTCGCGAGTATTTCGGAGCCTTGTTCGGCGCGGCCAGGAGGACGACGGTTGCCCGGAAGATGTCTGCCGTGAAATCTTTTTTCGCCTTTCTGGAGAAAAGGGGTTTGATCCGAAACAATGCTGCGGCAGATCTGACGGCGCCCAGGCAGGAGAAATACATCCCCACTTATCTTCCTGTGGATGAGATGTTCCGACTCCTGAAAAGGCCGGATCAGGCTCGTCCCCTTGGTTTGAGGGATCTGGCGATTCTGGAAGTCCTTTACTCCTGCGGGTTGCGGGTGAGTGAACTGGTGGGGCTGGACATCAAGGGCATTGATTTTGATCAGCGGCTGGTGAGAGTGCTCGGCAAAGGGAACAAAGAAAGGATTGTGCCCGTCGGAAAAGAGGCGGTCAAAGCCGTGCGCCGCTACCTGGAATCCACTCTGCCGCTAAGGAAAAAGGCAGGAGGGGATGCCGACACAGGCCCTCTTTTCATCAATGCGAGGGGGGGCCGGCTTTCGACGCGAAGTGTGGCCAACATCGTAAAGAAATACGGAAAACAAGGGGGGCTCATGCTCGACATCAGCCCTCATGCGCTGCGCCACACCTTTGCGACCCATCTGCTGGACGGGGGCGCTGACCTCCGGTCCGTTCAGGAACTCCTGGGCCATACGAGTCTCTCAACGACTCAGAAGTACACCCACGTGAGCCTCGACAAGCTGATGGAAGTGTATGACAAGGCGCATCCCAGAAGTAAGTGACAAGTGACAAGTAACAAGTGACAAGATAAAAACAAAAAGCATTGCTTTTCTTGTCACTCGTTACTCGTCACGCAACAAGCAATGGTGGCACGGACAAACGCGAATTTCGTTTGTCCGTGGTAGTGCACAACGGACCACGGACCACGGACAAGGGTGAACAGTGAGGAAAAAGGAAAACAGAAGAAAGGACTTTCAGCGGTCGGCCGTCGGCGGTCTGCGGTCTGCTGAGACAATGGACAACGGACAACGAACGATGCATTTTGAACCCATGCGAAGCACGACTGTCCTGGCGGTGTGCAAAGACGGCCGAGCGGTCATGGCAGGGGACGGCCAGGTCAGCCTTGGCGAGACCATCATGAAGCACAAGGCGGTGAAAGTGCGGTTCATGTACAAGGACACTGTCCTCGCAGGCTTTGCCGGCGCAGCTGCGGACGCTTTTAATCTCTTCGAGCGACTGGAAGGCAAGTTGGAGACTTACAAAGGCAACCTGACCAGGGCCGCTGTGGAGCTGGCCAAAGACTGGCGGACGGACAGGATCCTGAGAAGGCTGGAAGCGCTGATCCTTGCCATGGACCGCGAGCACATGCTCATCATCTCGGGCACCGGCGACGTGATCGAGCCGGACGAACCCGTGGCAGCCATCGGTTCGGGCGGCCCCTATGCGCTGGCTGCGGCCAAAGCGCTTGTCGCTCATTCAACCCTGGATGCTCCGTCCATAGCGAAAGAGGCGATGAAGATAGCCTCGTCTATTTGCGTCTACACGAACGAGCACATCGTGGTCCACGAAATAGGGGGGCAGGGAACATATTAGCTTTTTGAAATAGTCACAGAAAAAGGTCATGGGGGTCTCTCTCAAAACTGAAAAACGAAGCGTGGTTGGGAAAGAGCATCCAGGTAAGGGGCAGCGACGGCGGGCGGCGAGGTTTCACCGGCACCCCCACTCAGAGTCTTCACTGGCAAATTCCCCTGTAGCCCTCCGCCCGCCTCACCCGTGGCCTAAAGCCCGACACGGTGGTGTGGCTGCTTCGTTTTCTGTTTTGAGAGAGACCCCCATGACCTCAGCCATCCATTTCAAAAAGCTAAAATGATAGGAAAGCAGGAATGGCTATGGACAAGGCGCTGGAACTTAGAGACCCGCACATGAAGGTTTTCACCCCGCGAGAGATTGTCTCGGAGCTCGACAAGTACATTGTGGGCCAGAACAATGCGAAGCGCTCTGTGGCGATCGCCCTTCGAAACCGATGGCGGAGACAGCAGGTGCCGCGGGATCTGAGAGACGAGATTGCGCCCAAGAACATCATCATGATCGGCCCGACCGGTGTAGGGAAAACGGAGATTGCGAGACGGCTCGCCAGGCTGGCCAATTCCCCGTTTCTCAAGATTGAAGCCACCAAGTTCACCGAGGTCGGGTATGTGGGCAGGGATGTGGAGTCCATGATCCGGGATCTGACCGAGCTTGCCGTGAACATGGCGAAGAAGGAAGAACAGGAAAAGGTGAAGGCCAAGGCAAGGGAGCTGGCCGAAGACAAGCTCCTTGACATTCTTCTGCCGAAGAAGAGAGAGGAGCCCCGCGAAGGAGAGGAGGGCGACAAAGAGGTCGTTCTCGAGGTGGTGAAGTCAGACAAGCTGGAAGGAGATTCTACAAGGGACAAGCTGAGGCGGTTGTTGCGAAGCGGCAAACTGGACAGCCGGTATGTGGAGCTGGAGGTGACCAACCGCAACATGCCCATGGTGGAGATCTTCTCCAACGCCGGCCTCGAGGAGATGGAGTTCAACATCAAGGAGGTCTTTGGGAACCTCTTTCCGGCCAAAAAAAAGAAGAAAAGGGTGAAGATCCCTGAGGCCCTGGAAATCCTGTCGCAGGAGGAGTCTCAGAAACTGATCGACATGGATCAGGTGACTTCCGAAGCGATCCGCATGGTCGAGCAGAACGGGATCATCTTCCTTGACGAGATCGACAAGATCGCAGGCTCGGGAGCCAAGTACGGCCCGGATGTGTCGAGGGAAGGCGTGCAGCGGGATCTCCTTCCTATCGTGGAAGGGTCCACGGTCAACACCAAGTATGGAATGGTCAAAACGGATCACATTCTCTTCATTGCGGCAGGGGCGTTCAACGTGAGCAAGCCGTCTGATCTCTTGCCCGAGCTTCAGGGGAGGTTCCCGATCCGGGTCGAGCTGGGTTCTCTCACGGAAGAGGACTTTGTCCGCATTCTCACGGAGCCCAAGAACGCGCTGATCATCCAGTATAAGGCGCTTCTGGCCACCGAGGGAGTGGATCTGGTCTTTGAAGATTCGGCGATTTCACGGATTGCTAAAATCGCAGGCCAGGTGAATGAGCGGGCCGAGAACATCGGGGCCAGGCGCCTTCACACGGTCATGGAAAAGCTCCTGGACGACGTGTCTTTCGCTGCGCCGGACATGGAGACGCGGAAGGTCGTGATCGACAGCGATTACGTGACCGAGAAGCTCAAGGACATTGTGGAGGATGAGAACCTGAGCCGCTACATCCTGTAAAAAGCAAGTGTCTAAAGTGTCTAAAATGCCTAAAGTGAGCTAAAGTTCGAAAACCAGTGATCAGTGAGCAAGGCGGGTGGCACGGACAAACGCGAAGTTCGTTTGTCCGTGGGGTCAGTTGTTTCGTGTTGGGTTTTCAACTTTAGGCACTTTAGCTCACTTTAGACACTTACACACTTCTTCCGGGGGTTTTGTGATGCCCATAGATCACACTGAGCGAGCGAAAGTTCTGGTGGAGGCGCTTCCGTACATCCGGAGGTTCTACGATGCGACCATCGTGGTGAAGTACGGCGGCCACGCGATGGTGGATGAGACGCTGAAGAAGAACTTTGCCCTCGACATCATCCTGATGAAGTACGTGGGCCTCAAGCCGGTTGTCGTTCACGGAGGCGGCCCGCAGATCGGCAGCTACCTGAAAAAGCTCTCCATCGAGTCGGAGTTTGTGGACGGCATGCGGGTGACGGACAAGCAAACCATGGATGTGGTGGAGATGGTCCTTGTGGGCAAAGTGAACAAGGAGATCGTCACCCTCATCAACCAGAACGGCGGCCAGTCCGTGGGGCTTTCCGGCAAGGACGGGAAACTCATCACGGCAAAAAAAATGAAATACATCAAAAAGCGCGGGGACGATCAGCCGCCGGAGATCATCGACATCGGCATGGTGGGCGAAGTGATCTCCGTCAACACCCGGGTTCTGACGAGCCTCCTGGAAAACCAGTTCATCCCGGTCATTGCGCCGGTGGGAGCGGGGAAAAAAGGGGAGAGCTACAACATCAATGCAGATCATGTGGCCGGGCATATTGCTTCGGCGCTGAAGGCCAGGAAGCTGATTCTCTTGACGGACACCCAGGGTGTTCTGGACAAGCAGAGCAAGCTGATCTCTTCCATCAAGGTGAAGGAGTACCCTAAGCTGATCGAGGACGGGACGATCAAGGGTGGCATGATCCCCAAGGTGAATTGCTGTGCAGACGCCCTGAGAGGCGGGGTGAAGAAGGCGCACATCATTGACGGCCGCAAGGATCACGCGATCCTTCTGGAGATCTTTACAAAGGGTGGGGTCGGGACGGAGATCATACCCTGAGAGCGAGAATACAGAAGACAGCAGACAGAATACAGCCTAGCCGCTGGCCACCGGGGCGGCCAGTTGGATCGGAAAAGAAACTTTGGGAAAACGAATATCGAATATCGAATAAGGAATGTCGAATGTCGAAGGAAACGACCCTTCGAAATTCTGCGGTTCGATATTCTGCTGTTCTGCGGTTCGCTATTTCGGTTATGTGAAGTTTCATACAAGAAGAAACACCTTATCACGAAAACACGAAAGGACGAAAGCACGAAAGAAGAAGAGGTTATATAGAAGACCGGGCCCTTTTTCGTGCTTTCCAGATTTCGTGCTTTCGTGATTGTCCTTGGTTTTGTCCGTTTCACGAGCAACGAGCAACCTGCAACTGACAACGGATAACGGATAACGATTCACGGACCGGAGCTTCCATGAAACAACCTACAACATCAGAAAGCACCATCGGTTTGGCCGACAAATACTTGTTCCCCACTTACAAACGGCCCCCCTTTGCTCTGGTGAAAGGGGAGGGCTGCCGGGTTTGGGACGAGAACGGCAAAGAGTACCTTGATTTTGTGGGAGGGATCGCAGTTTGCGCCCTGGGGCACAGTTCGCCCATTGTCACCAAAGCCCTGGAGGAGCAGTCGAGAACCCTGGTCCACGTCTCGAACCTCTACTACACGAGACCTCAGGCGGAGTTGGCCAAGCTCCTCGTAGAGAACTCCTTTGCCGATCGCGTGTTCTTCTGCAACAGCGGGGCAGAAGCCAATGAGGCGGCGATCAAGATCGCCAGGCGATACACGCGGGAGAAATTCGGGCCGGGAAAGCACACGATCATCTGCATGCAGGGGTCCTTTCATGGCCGCACGATGGCCACCCTTTCGGCCACGGGCCAGTCCAAGGTGCAGATCGGCTATGATCCCCTGCTCGAGGGGTTCAAGTTTGTTCCCTTCAACGATCTCGCGGCCCTGAGAACCGCGGTGGATGAAACGGTGTGCGCGGTCATGCTCGAACCCATTCAGGGGGAGGGAGGCATTGTGGTCCCTCACCCTGATTATCTCAAAGGAGTGAAAGAGATCTGCCGGGAAAAAGGGGCCCTCCTGATCTTTGACGAGATCCAGACCGGCATGGGCCGCACCGGGCGCTTGTTTGCCTATGAGCACTTCGGAGTTTCACCGGATATCATGAGCCTTGCCAAAGCTCTGGGAAACGGGCTTCCCATCGGCGCGATGCTCAGCACCGAGGCTCTGAGCACAGCTTTTGGCCCGGGAAGTCATGCCTCCACGTTTGGGGGCACGCCCCTGGTGACCGCCGTTTCAAAGGCAGTTCTGAGCAGTCTGCTGAATGACGGCCGGCTGGAGCATTGCCGGGACATGGGAGCTTATTTCATGGCGCGGCTCGAGGACCTGAAGAAGCGTCATGCCTGCATCAAGGAGGTGAGGGGGCTTGGCCTCATCATCGGGGTTGAGCTGGACCGGCCTGGGGCGCCTGTGCTCGAGGCGTGTGTTCAGAGGGGCTTCCTGATCAACTGCGCTCAGGAAAAGGTGCTGCGCTTCGTTCCCCCATTGGTGGTCACGAAGAAGGAAATCGATCAACTCATTGAGGCACTGAATTCAGTGCTGGGCGGTGTGTAAATGAAAAAAGATCTTCTCACCATTCGCGATTTGACCAAAGAAGACCTTCTGGGGCTTCTGGACAAAGGCCTGCAGTTCAAGAAGCAGGGCCGGAAGGTGAAGCGGACCCTTCAGGGCTACACCCTGGGCATGCTCTTTGACAAAGCATCGACCAGGACGCGCATCTCTTTTGAGACCGCGATGTTCAGGCTGGGGGGACAGACCCTGTTCATGCACAGGGCCGAAACGCAGTTGTCCAGAGACGAGACCGTGGGAGACACGGCCCGAGTCCTCTCCCGCTATCTGGATGCCATGGCGATCAGAACCTTTTCCCAGCAGTTCCTTGAAGGCATGGCCAGGGAGGGGGACATCCCGGTCATCAATGCCCTGACCGACCGCTTCCATCCCTGCCAGGTGCTCAGCGATCTCATGACGATCCTGGAAAAAAGAGGGAGCCTCGACGGCCTCAAGGTCGCCTGGGTGGGAGACGGAAACAACGTGGCCCATTCATGGATCGATGCCGCCCACGTCCTCGGGTTCGAATTGGTCCTCGCGTGCCCGACCGGGTATCATCCTCTACCGGAGATTGTGAACGGGCCGAACAAGAAGATTCGAATCGTGGGCGAACCGAAAAAGGCCGTGAAAGGGGCGGACGCCGTCAACACGGATGTGTGGGCCAGCATGGGGCAGGAACATCAGCGAAAGAAGAGGATCGCCGCTTTCCAGGGATTCCAGGTGAACGAAGACCTCTTGAAAGCGGCAAGGCGCGACGTGCTCGTCATGCACTGCCTA
>Ga0209450_10000799_pt1 | contig 15844 bp, 12 predicted proteins | sample FrelakmetLWP11LW_FD_187149 | JGI IMG/M metagenome (GOLD analysis project Ga0209450, IMG submission 187149) | Freshwater lake sediment microbial communities from the University of Notre Dame, USA, for methane emissions studies - LWP11 LW (SPAdes)... | ecosystem: Environmental > Aquatic >...
GAGCGACCATCGGAGAAGGCACGTCCCGGCGCAACAAGTCGATGTCGTAGGCCAATCGCAGTGTTTTCAATGTTTGATCGACGCACTCCTCCAGCTTGGCCCAGTCCATGCGCGTGCCGAGAAGGTTTTCCAAGAAGGCGACAAAATCGCGGAGGTGGTTGGTCATAAACCGAATCGCTTTTTCCTTGTACCCTGGCAGGGCGAATTCCAATCCTCCGCCCTGGGGGCGCTCCAAGGTCCATTGCGGCACATCCATGTAACGCTTGAGCGCCTGAAACCATTTGATGCGGCCGTCGCACACGCTGCCTGATCCGATGAGCAGCTTCGGCTTCGGCATGCCGCCTGCGGGGGCCCCCGGCGGCGGCTGCAGATGGTTTTCCGCCATCATGCTAGCGTAGCCTAAACAATTGCGGGCATAGCCGCAGAGGCTGGTCGGAAAGCCTTCCTGGTCGCTGCGCTCCAGGTAGGGCTGAGCCAGCCCTAAAGCGGCACACAGGGCCCCATAATTTTCCGGGAAAACCAGCTCCATCCCCATCGCTTTGGCGATCAACTCGCCCTCGTACCAGGTGACCATCGACCATCCGATGGGGCGGCCTTCCTGATAAGCGTTGTGAACGCCTCTTAACATCTTCTTGGCAAAATAACTGGCCTCCCGGGCAGAATTTAGGCTTTTGCTAGAACTGGTTTTGCTCTTTCCGGTCGGCATGTAATTGCCACCCTTCGTTTCTCGATTCAGGAGACAAGACAGCGTTCAGCGCAGCGAGAGCAGGTGGGCCCTCAGCCCGGCCTTCTGGTTGGTCAGGCCGAATTTGCGGCGCAGGTTGTTGCGGTGGACCTCGATGGCCTTGGGGGTCACGTTCAGGACGTCGGCGATCTCCTTGGTGCGCTTGCCCTGCACGATGAAGTTGGCGACGTCGATTTCGGAGGAGGTGAGGCGCGGGAATTCCGCCGCCAGGCTGTGGGCATAGGGGGCAAATATGGAGCTCAGGCTGTCTTCGAGCAGACGCAGCTGCTCGACGGCGGCCTTGTCCTTGATCTTCTCCTTGGCCCGCTGCAGGTAGGGCATGGCGACCTTGTTGAGGTTGTCTCTCAGCGTCTCTTCGTAGACGTTGCGGTGCTCCTCCACCTTCTTCATCAGGACGTTCAGGGCCGTGTTGGCATCCTCGAGGCTCCGGTTCTTCTGTTTCAGCTCGTTTTCCTTGGCCTCGAGCTCGGCCTGATAACGCTTGCGTTCGGTGATGTCGCGGGCGATCCCCATGAAGCCTGCCGGCTTGCCGTAGATGTCGCGCTTGAGCGTCACCGAGACCTCCACGAAGCGCCGGGTGCCGTCCTTGCGGATGCACTCCCAGTCGAACGCGTGGGCCGGCACGCCGGTGAGGTAGACCTGGTTGAAGACCTTGAACACCTTGCGGTTGTTGAGATCGTCGACGATCCGGCGGTTGTTCAGGCCGAGCATCTCCTCGCGGGGATAGCCGGTGATGCGCAGCAGGCCTTCGTTGAAAAAGGTGTAGTTGCCGTCGAAGTCGACTTCGTAGTACCCGTCCTGGATGTTTTCGATGATGGTGCGGTAGCGCTCCTCGCTTTCGCGCAGGGCCCGCTCCGCGAGCTTGCGTTCGGTGATGTCGCGGGCGATCCCCATGAAGCCCGTCGGCTTGCCGTAGCTGTCGCGCTTGAGCGTCACCGAGACCTCCACGAAGCGCCGGGTGCCGTCCTTGCGGATGCATTCCCAGTCGAAGGCATGCGCCGGCACGCCGGTGAGGTAGACTTGGTTGAAGACCTTGAACACCTTGCGGTTGTTGAATTCATCGACGATCCGGCGGTTGTTCAGGCCGAGCATCTCCTCGCGGGGATAGCCGGTGATGCGCAGCAGGCCTTCATTGAAAAAGGTGTAGTTGCCGTCGAGGTCGACCTCGTAGTACCCGTCCTGGATCTTATCCAGGATGATGGAGCATCTTTCCTCGCTGGCCTTCAGCGCCACTTCGGCCTTGGGGGCCGGTTGGTGCGCCTTGGGTTTCTTCGTCGACGGGCGGGAGGGATGCGCTGTCTTGGCCATGGTGTTCCTCTCTGGAATAGGTTTCGAATTTCCTTGGAAACCGGTGCATCCTGACAACGAATCGCTCTTAAACAGTTCGCATGAAAATCAAGGTGGAGAAATAAGAACGCCAGGAGCCAGCGGAACAATTCGGACATCGGATCTAATCTGCTAAATACCACAAATATAGTTAAGAGTTCAAGGGGCTCGATCACTAGATAAGTCGGCATAACACTCTGATATTTTCATTCAGGCAGCGGCGGTTGTCCCGAGGCGGCTTCATGCCCGGGAAATGAGCGCATGGCCGTCTCGGTCAATTAAAACAGAGCGGAACAGTTGGATTTGAATCCAAAGCTTTTCTTGACAACATGGGTGCGCTAAAATAACGTCAGCGCTCGGATTCAAACTTACACCTCATGATCGGAGAGTGAGCCGAATGAAATCACCTTCTACCAACACCAAGCTCAATCAGTGGGTTCAGGAATGCGCCACTTTGTGTCAGCCGGACAGCGTTTACTGGTGCGACGGCTCCACCGCCGAATACGACCGCCTCATGGCTCAGATGGTTGCCGGCGGCGCCGCCATTCCGATCAGTAGCCGTCCCAACAGCGTTCTCTTCCGCTCAGACCCCAGCGACGTCGCCCGGGTGGAGGACCGCACCTACATCAGCACACCGTCTAAGATCGAGGCGGGGCCGACCAACAACTGGATCGACCCCGCCGAGCTCAAAAAGACCATGACCGGATTCTACAAAGGGTGCATGCGGGGCCGTACTCTCTATGTGATCCCCTTCTCCATGGGCCCGGTCGGCTCGCCGCTGGCCAAGATCGGCATCGAGATCACCGACAGCCCTTACGTGGTCTGCAACATGCACATCATGACCCGCGTGGGGACCCGGGTTTTAGACGTTCTGGGCAAAGACGGCGAGTTCATCCCTTGCCTGCACTCCATCGGTGCGCCCCTTGAAAAGGGCCAGAAGGACGTTCCCTGGCCCTGTGCACCCATCGAGCAGAAATACATCAGCCACTTTCCGGATGAAAACCTGATCTGGTCCTACGGCTCCGGCTACGGCGGCAACGCCCTGCTCGGGAAAAAATGCCTGGCGCTGCGGATCGCCTCGGCCGTCGCCCGGCGCGAGGGCTGGATGGCCGAGCACATGCTGATCCTGCGCCTGACCGATCCCGAGGGGCGGCGCTTCCACATCGCGGCGGCCTTCCCTTCGGCCTGCGGCAAGACCAACCTCGCCATGGTCCACCCCACCATTCCCGGCTGGAAGGCCGAGTGCATCGGGGACGACATCTCGTGGATGAAGGTCCTGCCCGACGGCCGGCTTTACGCCATCAACCCGGAAAGCGGCTTCTTCGGGGTGGCGCCCGGGACCTCCTACGACTCCAACCCGGCCGCCATGGACACGTTGAAAGAAAACGTCATCTTCACCAACTGCGCGCTGGCCGACAACGGCGACATCTGGTGGGAAGGCTTCGACGGCCCGCCGCCGGCGCACGCCATCGACTGGAAAGGCAAGGACTGGACCCCGGCGAGCAAGGCGGACGCGGCCCACCCCAACGCCCGCTTTACGGCGCCGGCGCGGCAGTGCCCGGTCATCAGCCCGGACTGGGAGAAGCTGGAGGGTGTGCCCATCGACATCTTCGTCTTCGGCGGCCGGCGCGCCAGCGTGGTGCCCCTGGTGCACGAAGCCTACAACTGGGACCACGGGGTGTTCATGGGCTCTACGGCCGCATCCGAGACCACGGCCGCCAACATCGGCTCCGTGGGCAACCTGCGGCGCGACCCGTTTGCGATGAAGCCCTTCTGCGGCTACAACATGGGGGACTACTTTCAGCACTGGTTCACCATGGGCGACAAGCTGGGCGCCAAGGCCCCGCGCATCTTTTACGTCAACTGGTTCCGCAAGAGCCCCGCGGGCAAGTGGCTCTGGCCGGGCTACAGCGAAAACAGCCGGGTGCTGAAGTGGATGTGCGACCGGGTCAGCGGCAAAGCTCAAGGCCGCCAGACGCCGATCGGCATCCTGCCGCAGGACGGCGAGCTCGATCTCACGGGGCTCTCGATCCCGTCGCAGGACTTGGCCGAGCTGATGAAAGTGGACGCGGCCGCCTGGAAAGCCGAGCTTCCGGACATCGAGAAGCACTTCAAGCAGTTCGGCGACCGGCTGCCGGCGCGCCTGGCGGCTCAGTTCCAGGCATTGAAAGAGCGTCTGGGATAGGACGCACATCCAGAAGAGATCAGGATCGGGGGCGATGCGGCACCGCAATCGCCCCTCGTCATTTTGATGGTCTTCCCCAAGACGGGGCCTGACTGCACGCCAGCGCCCGAGCGAATGACGCAGTTCTATCTTGTGGAAGGCGTTCCGCCTCGATTGTCGCGGCTGGAGAGCCGCTCCCGCATGGTTCAATCAAATGTCGGGAATTTTAACTTCAGCCGTCGGCTGAATGCAGGACTCGCCCTCGAACGGGATGACTTCGACCGTTACATGTTCGACTTCGGGGTATCCTTTCAGGAGCTGTTTGTAGTGCTCCGGCGGGCGGGGATGGTGGGTCGCAACGGATAGAATCAGCGAAAGGCTGTTGGCGCCGACCCTCCAGATGTGAATGTCGGTCACCCGGTTGTCGGCATCGGCCTCGACTCGCTTTGTAATGTCGGCGACCACGCGGGGGTCGACGTCGCGGTCAAGCAGGATGCGGGCGGTGTCGATCAACAGGCCATAGGCCCACTTGGTGATGATGACCGCGCCGACGATTCCCATGAAGGGATCCATCCACACCCAGCCGAACGCCTTGCCGGTCGACAGCGCCAGAATGGCCAGAAGCGAGGTGAGGGCGTCGGCCAGCACATGCAGGTAGGCGGCCTTCAGGTTGTGGTCGTGGGCGTGCCCCTCGGCGTGCGCCCCGCCGTGGTCGTGCGCGTGACGGTCCTGGAGCATGAGGGCGCTCACCACGTTGACGACCAGTCCCACCACGGCGACCGCAATGGCTTCGTTGAAGCGGATGGGGCTGGGGGCGATCAGCCGCTGCACCGACTCGGCCGCCATCACGACCGCCACCACGGCGAGCACCACGGCGCTGGCGAAGCTCCCCAGTTCGCCGACCTTGCCGGTGCCGAAAGTGAAGCGCGGGTTGTCGGCATGCCGCCGCGCGAAGCAATATGCCAGGGCCGTGATGCCCAGGGCCACGGCGTGCGTGCCCATGTGCCAGCCGTCCGCCAGCAGAGCCATCGAGCCGTAAACCGTTCCGGCGGCGATCTCGACCACCATCATGGTCAGGGTGAGCACGATCACCCGGCGGGTGGATCGCTCGCCGTGGGCGCGATCGGCTTCAAAACGGTGGCTGTGCCGCCAGCTTTGTAGGTTATGGCGATGCATAGGAGTAGATTCGGCTGATGGCCATTTGGTTAGCCGGGGGGCGGCTTGCCTCGATACTGATTGTGCCGAAGTTGGTATTTCTGTGGGAGTGGCTTCCGGCCACGATCATCGCGGCAGGATGCCGCTCCCACAAATGACCAGATCACGCTGGTGCACTATTCTAACCAGTGAAACATCGCAAGTAAACCCATAAGGAGCCGGAAGGATGGATGCCATCGAGATTGCGGCCAAGTTGATGGAGCTCTCCGCGGTGACCGCCCCCAAGAGCAAGGGCGTCAATTTCGTGCAGACGCTCGTCCTGACCGGGGATGCGCTGCAGAGACTCGCGGAAGGGATGGTGCGATTCGGCGAGCGGACCGGGAAAAAGGACTTCGACCGCGACGCCAAGGGAGTGGCGCGCTCCGGGGCCGTGGTGCTGATCGGCGTGAAGGACGCGAAGGCGGTGGGACTCGACTGCGGGGCCTGCGGATACCCGGACTGCCAGAGCTTCGAGCGGCAGGCCAAGCAGGCGGTGGAGTTCGCCGGCCCGATCTGCGCCTTTCGCCTGCTCGACATGGGCATCGCCCTGGGCTCGGCCGTCAAGACCGCCAGCATGCTGAATGTGGACAACCGCATCATGTACCGCATCGGCACGGTGGCCCGGGAAACGAAGGTGGTGGACTGGGATTTCGTGATGGGGATTCCGCTGGCGGCCAGCGGAAAGAATATCTTTTTCGATAGGTAGTTCTGCTAATGGCAATCATTTAAAACTTTCCAAGGCCATGTTATTGTTAATCCACAACAAGGCCAAGGGCATCGGTGTGCTTTCTGGTTTCAGGGCTAAACCTGCAGCAACATAGATGCCATGTCCAAGAAAAGTGCGAATCGCACACACTTGCTACCCTGCGTTACACACTGCCGCCTAATCTTATTTCCGGTGAGTGCGGCTTAAGAGCGCTGAAAAATTCTTGGAGAAAATATTGTGAACAACCATATCGTACATGTGCCGCCAGCGCGAATAGAAGGAATCACAATAAAAAATTTTCGCGCATTGCGTGATGTAAAGCTAAATCCACTCTCACCTATCACGGCTCTTTTAGGTCCAAACGGGAGTGGAAAATCGACAGTTTTTGATGTGTTTGCTGTCTTAAGCGAGTGCTTCAATAGCGGGTTGCGGAAAGCCTGGGACAAACGAGGACGATTCAAAGAACTGCGAAGCCGAGATTCAGAAGGACCAATAGTATTTGAGGTGCGATACCGGGAACTACCAGGAACCCCTGTCATTACCTATCACTTGGCAATAAATGAAGGAAAGCAAGGTCCGTTTGTTTACGAGGAATGGCTGCAATGGAGGCGCGGACCGAAGGGGAAGCCATTTCGTTTTCTTGAATTCCGAAACGGAAAGGGCATAGTCATCTCAGGTGACATGCCGGAAGCAAAGGACGAGCGCATCAGCGAAGAGTTAGACAGCCCTGAGATGCTGGCAGTCAACACGCTCGGTCAGCTTGCAAAACATCCCCGCGTTAGCGCCTTGAGGAGGTTCATTACTGGCTGGCACCTATCCTATCTCACTGCCGACCATACTCGGGGAATTCCTGAAGCGGGGCCACAAGAGCGGTTGTCCCAGACAGGAGACAACCTGCCCAATGTCATCCAATACCTGAAAGAACAGCACGAGGATCGGTTAGAGAAAATTTTCGCTATTCTTCGACACAGAGTGCCACGACTTGACAAGGTAGATGCAGAATCCCTGGCAGATGGGCGTTTGATGCTTCTTATAAAGGACGCTCCTTTTGACCGACCGATTCTCGCGAAGTATGCTTCAGACGGCACTCTGAAGATGTTAGCCTATTTGACCGTGCTTCATGACCCCGCGCCCCCCTCATTGATCGGCATAGAAGAACCTGAAAATCACCTTCATCCTCGGCTGCTTCCTGAACTGGCAGAAGAATGCCGCTCAGCCTCCGCCAGAACGCAGATTATGGCGACGACCCACTCGCCCTTTTTCCTCAATGGTTTAAAACCGGAAGAGGTTTGGATTCTTTATCGGAATCAGAAAGGCTTTACGGAGGTGAAACGGGTTGCAGATATAGTTGGTGTTCATAAGTTCATGCAGCATGGAGCCCAGTTGGGTCATTTGTGGATGGAAGGCCATTTTGGCATTGGCGACCCTCTTACGAGATCCGGGGAACCGATAAAGCTGCGGCCGAGGAAGAGAGGGTAGAGTGAGCATACCTCACATAGAGTTTCTCGTAGAGGAGCGTTCTACCGAGGCTGCACTTATTGAATTGCTTCCGAAAATTGTAGGGAGCCGAGCAACTTGGGCGATTCACCCTCATCAGGGAAAGAAAGACCTCTTGAACAAACTATCGCAACGTTTGAGAGGATATGCGAGTTGGCTACCTCACAATGCCTATATCGTTGTGTTGATCGATGAGGATCGAGAGAATTGCAAGCGACTAAAACGACGGCTTGAAGATTCAGCATCCATCGCTGGACTTTCAACCCGTAATTCTTCAATAAATGGAACCAGGATTCAGGTGGTGAATCGGATTGCATTGGAGGAGTTAGAGGCTTGGTTTTTTGGTGATGCACCGGCAATCATACAAGCATACCCCGGAGTACCGGCGAATTTGCCTCAGAAGGCGAAATACCGAGAACCCGACGCCATAGCGGGCGGCACATGGGAAGCGTTGGAGCGAGTGCTCCAAAGAGCGGGATACTTTAAAGCCGGCCTGGCCAAAATAGAGGTGGCGCGGTCGATAGCCAGAAAAATGGATCCGCAGCGAAATAGGTCAAGCAGTTTTCGCTGTTTTCGGGATGCGATCTTAATGCTTTTGCCTGCGACAGGGCCGCAAGCAGAATTTTAATACCTTTTATGGATCTCAAGACCGCCTTTGTATGATTCAAAAAAGTTTTGTTTCTACCGGTTCTAAGCAAGCGCCGCATGCACATGCCGGATCATGGTGACGGCGTCGTAGACCGGCAGCCCGACAGCCGCCCGGACGGCGGCCGCGTAAGGCGGGAGGTTGGCGCATTCGAAGAGGATCGCGGCGATGCGCGGGTCGGCCGCGAGCATGCGTCTGGCCTGTTCCACCACCTCCGCTGCGACGCCTGGCACATCGATCCGTCCGGTTCCTTCCAAAATCGCTTCCCTGAACCTGGGCTGGTTCTCGAGCCCGGCCACCGTGATCCGGCCCATGTCGCCGCCGGCTTTGCGCAGGTGCTCCGGCGTCAGGTTGGAGGCGTCGGCCGTAATGATCCCGATGCGGTCCTGAGAGCGCAGGGCGGCCTGGATGAAGGGCAGCTGCAGCAGGCTTGACGTGAAGACGGGCACCGGAAACTCCCGGACGAGCTCCTCCTGAAAAAGGATCATGAACCCGCAGCTCGTCGTCAGCGCCCGCACCCCCTGGCGCACCAGCTCCCACCCGGCCTCGACGAACGGAGCCAGCAGCGATCGATCGCGGTCGGCGATCAGCCGCCTGAGGGTGGCGCCGGGCACCGTGCGGCAGATCACCGGGAACGGAAAGGTCGCCGGGTTGCCGACATCCCCCGGGATGCGCTCGATGCGGGCGTCCATCACCAGGATGCCGATGGCTGCTGAATGCAGCTTCATGCTCATGCCGCCTGTTTAGCATCTGCTCTTCCAACAGACAACCCGGTTGGCCAAGTAGTGCTTGACAGCTTTCATGCAGCGCTGTTATTTGCAGGCCGTTTAACGTAAAGATCGGCCGAAGGGCCGATCTTCAACCACTTCGGGAGGTGTCGCATGAAGAGGAGCTTCGGGGTTTTCGCAGCTGTTGGCATGTTCATGGCCTTGGCGGTCCTGCCGCTGCAGGCCCAGCAGGTCACCCTCACCTGGACCGCCGGCGGGGCCGGCGGGGGCTGGTACAGCATCGCCGGCGGCATCGCCACGATCGTCAAGGAGGCCGACCCGGACATCATGATCAAGGTCGTCCCCGGCGGCGGGCTGCAGAACCCGGCGGTGGTCGCCAGCAAGGGCGCCGAGATCGGCTGGGGCCTGCCCTTCCTGAATGCGGCCGCCTACAAGGGCATGCAGCCTTTCGAGAAGCCGCTCGAGGAGCTGCGCGCGCTGGCCGGCGGGATGAGCATGAACTACTTTCATTTCTACGTGGACGCGGAGTCCCCGCTCAGCAGCATGGATGAGATCTTCGGCCAGAAGAAGAAGCTGCGCCTGGCCATCTCCCAGGCCGGCAGCTCGGACACGTGGGTGCTGGAGCGTGTGCTCGATTCCTACAAGACCAGCATCCCCGACCTCGAGAAGGCGGGCTTCACCTTCCTGCGCGGCAACTACGCCTTTCAGGCGAACCAGTTCAAGGACCAGAATGCGGACGGCGTCTTCACCTTCCTCGCCATCCCTGGTGCGGCCGTGACCGAGGCGTCGGTGGGCCGCAAGCTCAAGCTGATCGACTTCTCGGCGGGCGCGCTCAAGCACCTGGAGGAGTTCGGGATCACCCAGGGCAAAATCCCGGCCGGCACCTACGAGAAAGCGGCCAACACCAAGGACGTCGTCACCGCGGTGGCGGGGAGCGTCATCACCGTTCACAAGGACATGACGGATGAGCTGGCCTATCGCCTGACGAAGGCCTTCAACGACAGCTACGAAAAGGTCCGCAAGGTGCATTCCAGCATGGAGACCTACGAAATCAAGGACGGGCCGACCGGCTGCGGGGTCCCGCTGCATCCGGGGGCCGTGAAGTACTACAAGGAAAAGGGCATCATTAAATAAATGGCCATGGGAGCAGGGCAGGGTACTCGATGCGGCAGCTGACGCTTCCCTGGAAGATACCTATTCTGGCAACAGCGGTGGTCGCCGCCGTTTTCCATTATTATTGTGCGGGGTTCGGTTCGCCGGAACCCCGCACCTTACGGGGGCTGCATCTTGCCATGCTGCTGCCGTTCGTCTTCCTGCTCTACCCGGCCGGGAAAAAGTCCCCCCAGCACCGGCCGAGCGCCCCCGATCTCCTCGCGGCGGCCCTGTGTCTGGCGGCGTCGCTCTACACGGTTTTCTACGCCGACCGGCTAAACCAGCGCTTCGTCGGTTTCCACGCCGTGCGGCCGGAGGAGGTGGTGCTGGGAGGCCTTTTGGCGCTGGCCGTCATCGAAGCCTGCCGACGGTCGATCTCCAAGTGGTTTGCCGCCACCGTCACGGTGGTCTTGGTCTACCTCCTGACCTGTCAGCACTGGCCGGGGATGTTCCACTACAAGGCCTTTGCTCTCGACCGCGCGGTGGAGATCCTCTACCTGCCGAACGACGAGGGGGTGTTCGGCTTCCTCATGGGGATCTCCGCCGAGATTCTCTACATCTACATCCTCTTTGCGGCGGTACTGCTTCAGACCGGGGCCGGCGACTTCCTGATCGATTTCGCCGGCTGGGCAGCCGGCTGGGCCCGGGGCGGGGCGGCCAAGATCGCCGTCATTTCCTCAGCCCTCTACGGCACCGTCTCCGGCTCCACCGTGGCCAATGTGTACGCCACCGGCTCCTTTACCATCCCGCTCATGAAGCGCAGCGGGTACACCGCCAAGCAGTCCGCCGCCATCGAGACCGTCGCGGGCATCGGCGGCCAGCTCATGCCGCCGATCATGGGCGCCGGCTCCTTCATCATGTCTGAAATCACGGGGGTCCCGTATTTCACGATCATCAAGGTCGCGGTCATTCCGGCCTTTTTGTATTACCTGGGCGTCTTCTGCATGGTGCACTTCATCGCCCTCAAGCGCGGGATTCGGCCGGTCGATCGGGCCGCGCGGCCGGCCTTTCGCCGCCTCGTGCGCCACGCCTATTTTTTCCTGCCGTTCCTGGCGGTGGTGGGACTGCTGGCCTACGGCTACTCGCCTTCCAAGGCGGCGTTTCACACCATATGGGTAACGCTGCTCCTCAGCTTTCTCGACCGCACGACCTGGCTAACTCCAAGAAAAATCATGGACATCTTCTTCGGATCGCTGGTCAACTGCGCCCTGATCGCCGCCGTATTGGCCGGCTCCGGGATGGTGGTCGGCGTGCTGACCCGCACCGGTGTCGCGCTGGCCTTCGGTTCCATCCTGGTCTCATATTCCTTGGATTCGCTGCTCCTGGTGCTGCTCCTGGTCTTCCTCGTCGTAAGCATCATCGGGACCGGGATCCCCACGACCGCCTCCTACATCATCGCCGTCACCGTCGGCGCCTATGCGCTCAGCAAATTCGGCGTTCCGGCCCTGGCCGCCCATTTTTTCGTCTTTTATTATGCGGTGCTGGCCGACATGACTCCGCCCGATGCGGTCACCGCCTTTGCCGCCGCCAACATCGCCGGCGCAGAGCCCATGGCTACCGGCTTCGAAGCCTTCAAACTGGGGATCGCCGGATTCCTGGTGCCCTTCGCCTTCGTCTTTCAGCCGGAACTGCTCTTGAACGGAAGCCCCTGGCAGATCCTTTTAACGTTGGCGGCGACTGTTTTCGGGGTGATCTGCCTTTCCGCCGGTGTCATCGGGCATCTCTTCGCTTCGCTCAATCTCATCCAGCGGACGCTGCTTGTCGCTGCGGCCTGCTTCCTGGTTTTCGCCGAGGAGGTCTATTTGATCACCGGGCTATGCGCCGGGCTGGGAGCCTGGGTTTGGTCCTACCTGGAGCGCCGGTCGGCGCCCGCAGGCCCGGCGCCCGCCGGCCAGAAACCCTGAGGGAGGCCTTTTCGTGGGCTCCAAGACGGCAGATGTCCTCATCATCGGCGCAGGCGTGATCGGCACCTCGATCGCCTACCACCTCACCCGCCACGGGATCAAACCGCTGCTCGTCGAAAAGAGCGACCCGGCCGCCGGCAGTTCGGGGGCCTGCGACGGGCTGGTGTTCCTGCAGTCCAAGAAGCCCGGCCTGCACCTGCGGCTGGCCCTGGAGAGCCGCAGCCGGTTCGACGGGTTGAACGATGCCCTCGGCGGCGGCATCGAATTCAAGAACCCGGGGGGCATGTGCCTAATCGAAAGCGAGGCCGAGCTGGCGGCCATGCGGGTTTTCGTTGAAGAGCAGCGCCGCAGCGGCCTGGCGGTGGAGCTCATCGACGGCGACGAGGCCCGGCGGCGCGAGCCGTGCCTTTCGCAGAAGGTGACGGCCGCGACCTTCTCGACCCTGGACTCCCAGGTGAACCCGTATGCGCTCACGTTCGCCTTTCTGCGCACGGCAAAATCCGCGGGGGCGCGGATTTTGACGGGGGAAGAGGTGAAAGGGATCGAGACGGCCGGTGGCAGAGCCACGGGAGTCCTTACCGACAAGGGCCGAATCAGTGCTCCCGTCCTCGTCAACGCGGCCGGCGCCCTGGCGGCCGAGGTCGGCCGGATGGCGGGCCTGGAGGTCCCGATCACGCCGCGGCGCGGGCAGATCCTGGTCACGGCGGCGGTTCCGCCCCTGCTGCGGCACTGCCTGATCTCCGCGCAATACGTCGCCGCTAAATTCAGGCCGGAGCTGGCCGAGAAGGGCGGGATGGGTTTTTCGCTCGAGCAGGCGGACAGCGGCAACATCCTGATCGGATCGACCCGCGAGTTCGCGGGCTTCGACCGCCGTACCACCTTCGAGGGCATCCGCACGATCGCCGGCCGCATCGTCCCCGTGATTCCGGCCCTCGCACGGGTGCCGGTGATCCGCACCTTCGGCGGCCTGCGGCCCTACACCCCGGACGGGCTGCCGGTCCTGGGGAAGGTGGAAGGGCTGGAGGGTTTCATCATGGCGGCCGGCCACGAGGGCGACGGAATCGCGCTTTCGGCCATCACCGGCGAGCTTATCGCCGACCTTGTCGCCACCGGCCGGACGCAGTTCCCGCTGGACGCTTTCCGGCTGGAGCGTTTTCGGGAGGCCGACAAATGACCGGCGTCAGGATCAAGAATCGGCGACGCGGTGCCCCGGTGACGATCCGGGTGAACGGCAGGCCGGTGAAGGCTTACACCGGCGAGACGCTTTTCGCGGCGCTGCTGGCCGCAGGCATCCGAGTATTAAGGCATTCCATTAAAGGTCAAACAAAAACCGCCCGAGGCGGTTTTTGCGGGATGGGGGTCTGCCAGGAGTGCCGGGTGACCGTGGACGGCGTGCCGGACCGGCGCGCCTGCATGACCGCAGTGGCCGGGGGCATGGAGGTCGTCACGGATGGCCGATAAGCGCGCGGATGTCGTCATCGTCGGCGCCGGGCTCGCCGGCCTGGCTGCGGCCGATGCGCTGGGCGGCCGCGGGGTCGGCGTGCTGGTGCTGGACGACAACCGGCGGCCGGGAGGGCAGTACCTGCGCGGCGGACGAAGCGCGGGGCGGTCATGGCTCGACCGGGTTGCGCAGCGGGGGCTGAAGCTGGTCGAGCGCATCCCCGGATCCGGGGTTGAAATCGCGAGCCGTGCGGAGGTTCTCGGCATCGAACCGGGTTTTCGGCTCCTGGTCGCGGATGAAGACGGCGAAATCGGCACTGTACACTGCGAGCGGCTCCTGCTGGCCACCGGCGTGCGGGAACGATTCGTCCCTTTCAAGGGCTGGACGCTTCCCGGGGTCATTTCCACCGGCGCCGTGCAGATCCTCATCAAGCAGTCCGGAGTCCTGCCGGCGGCGACGACCGTTGTCGGCGGCGCAGGGCCTTTCCTGTACGCCATCGCCCGGGACATCCAGAAGAGCGGCGGCCGGGTACCTGCCGTGCTGGACGAGATGCGGTTTTCCCGGCGGATTCCGGTGCCTGCACTCCTGGCCGGGCACTTCCCCAAGTTTACGCGGGGTGCCGCCATGTTCGCCCGTGTGCGGCTGGCCGGGGCCGCCGTGCGCGGCGGGGTCCGCATCCTCGAAGCGCGCGGAGGCGACGGCCCGCTCGAGGTGGTGGCCGCCAGGGTCGACCATGCGGGGATCGCGATTCCCGGCAGCGAGACGGCCTACAGTGCAGGGTGTTTGGCCACCGGGTTCGGCTTCAGCGCCAATGTCGAGCTGGCCCAGCTGGCCGGCTGCAGCCTGGCTTTCAACTCGGGTCTGGGCGGGTGGGTCGTGAAGGTGAACGATGACCTCGAAACCAGCATCGAAGGGATTCATGCCGCCGGCGAGATCACGGCAGTCGGCGGGGCCGCCAAGTCCCTGGCCGAGGGCCGTCTGGCCGGCCTCTCGATCCTGCGGCGCATGGGACTCCCGAAATCGGGTCGACGGGAGCAAGAAGTCTTCGCGCTCAAGAAGACGCGACGGCGTCAGATGGCCTTCGCGCGCTATTTCAATTCCCAGTTCGGCTTCACCCCGGCATACATGATCGCATGGGTTCGCGGCCTGCCCGACGATGTCCCGGTCTGCCGCTGCGAGGAGGTGAGCCTGGGGGACATCCGCCGGGCGGTCGCCGAGGGGTTCGATACCCCGGCCGCCGTCAAGAAGGCCACCCGCTGCGGCATGGGCATCTGCCAGGGCAGCACCTGCAAGACCGTTCTGACGGATTTGCTGGCGGCGCTCACCGGAAAACCGCCGGCCTATATTCCCCTTTCATCCGTGCGCATCCCGGTCAAGCCGGTTTACCTTGGCACACTGGCCGGAGGGAGGCCTTAACGCCTTCTATGAATTTTTTATGTTTTTTGTGGGAGCGGCATCTTGCCGCGATGTTGTCGAGGCTGGAGCCTACTCCGCCGAAGTAGCTTTGGCTACGAAGGCCGGGAGCCGCTCCCACAAGAAATTCAGCTTCGAGATGCTCCCTTTGGAAATGAAGGTTTTTCAAGGTGTCCACCCATGGAACCGCTGACATTGCATGCTCCCCGCCGCAGCCGGCCAGTGGCCGGCGGGCTCCTGGTGCTTGCCTCGGCGCTGCTCTTTTCCGTGGTCGGGGCGCTCGTCAAGACCGCGTCGGCCGATCTGCCTAGCGAGGTCGTCGTCTTTTTCCGCAACGCGGTGGCGATGGCGTTCCTGCTGCCTTGGCTTATGTTCCGCCACCGCCACCTGAGCCTGAAAACCAGCTGCCCCCATCTCCATCTGCTGCGGGCCGCGGCCGGCCTGGGTGCCATGTACTGCTTTTTCATCGCGTTGAAGCTGCTGCGCCTCGCCGACGCCATGCTGCTCTGCTATACCCTGCCGCTTTTCATCCCGATCATCGAATGGTTCTGGCTGAAAGAACCGGTCAGCCGCCAGACCCAAATCGCCGTAGCCGTCGGTTTCATCGGCATCGCCCTGGTGCTCAAACCGGGTTTCGGCCTTTTTCAGGCAGCCGGACTGGTGGGGCTTGCGAGCGGTCTGCTGGCGGCGCTTGCCATCGTCGGCATCCGCCGCATGACCGCCACCGAGCCGGTCGTGCGCGTCGTTTTCTACTTCACCGTTTTCGGCACCCTCGTTTCCGCCGTTCCGCTCGCATGGAGCTGGCAAAATCCGCAAGGCCACATGCTGTGGGTGCTTTGCGTAATGGGAGTGCTGGCGATCATGGCCCAGATGTGTCTGACCAAGGGCTACAGCCTGGCGCCGGCCGGGCAGGTGGGGCCGTTCAACT
>Ga0209450_10000800_pt1 | contig 15831 bp, 17 predicted proteins | sample FrelakmetLWP11LW_FD_187149 | JGI IMG/M metagenome (GOLD analysis project Ga0209450, IMG submission 187149) | Freshwater lake sediment microbial communities from the University of Notre Dame, USA, for methane emissions studies - LWP11 LW (SPAdes)... | ecosystem: Environmental > Aquatic >...
CTGTTTCGTCTTTGTTCTTTGCGGTTTTCGTCGCCTGGGTGCCCCTTTTGGTCCTGGAGGAGGAAACCCGGCATCACCCGAACCGCACCATCCTATTCAATTATGCCTTTCTCAGTTTCCTCTTGTGGAATGTTTTGGGAACATGGTGGATCACCCAAGCACAGTGGTTGGGGGCCATCCTCATCCTGTTGGCCAATGCCCTTGTGCAGGCCCTTATTTTCTGGTCCATAAGCCGCGTTCGAACAAGCCTGAACATTCCCCTGTTATTTCCTTTTCTGATGATCTGGATGGGATATGAGTATTTTCACGAGTCCTGGGACCTGGCCTGGCCCTGGCTCAATCTGGGCAACGCCTTGGCCACAGCACCCAAACTCATTCAATGGGTTGAGTATACAGGTGTTCGCGGGGGAACGCTCTGGATTATTCTGACCAATGTTGCGATCTTTAAAATGGCTGATACCTATCGGAAAAGGGGGTTGGGATCCATCGTGCCCATGGGGGCCGTAACCGTTCTGCTGGTTTTCATCCCTGCTCTGGTCTCCTATCAGATGTTTGTCAATTTCAGGGAGGAGGGGGAAACCGTTACGGTGGCCTTGATTCAGCCCAATCTGGATCCCTATACGGAAAAGTTCGTGCCTGAGAGACAAGCCCAACACCTGGAAGAATTTTTTAGGACAGCGGATTCCATACTCGACGAGGAAACCGGCTACCTCTTCGGCCCCGAAACCCTCATCGTGCAGCAAATTGACGAGAGAAATCCTTCCGCATCCCCTTCTTATCGTCAGCTGTCGGATTTTCGCGCAAAACACGCGAAGCTCAGTTGTGTGGTGGGAGTTCACAGCTACCAAGAAGTTAGGGAGCATGTTCCGCCCGGAAGCCGTTTCAACCAGGAAGAAGGCTTCTTCTACGAGGCCTTCAACACCGCCCTTTTCCTTTCACCTGGGTCTGCGCCACAATTCTATCACAAGACCAAGTTGGTCCCCCTATTCGAACGCATGCCTTTTGTGCAATATCTGGGCTTCCTCGGAAAATACTCTCTGGAGCTTGGCGGATACAGCGGCACCTACAGCCTTCGTCAGGACAGAAATGCCTTTGTATTCCCGGACGCTTCCGTCGGCATTCTGCCCATCATCTGTTTCGAGTCGGTCTTTGGTTCCTACTGTGCCCGGAGCCTGCCGGAGGCAAAGGGCTTTATATGCATGATCACTAACGACGGATGGTGGAAAAACACGCCCGGCTATATCCACCACTTCAATTTCAGCCCCGTTCGTGCCATTGAATGCCGACGGGATCTCGTGCGTGTGGCTAACACCGGAATCTCAGCCCTCATCGACGCTAGAGGCATGGTGATGGCCCGCACGGCCTGGTGGGAAAAGGCCACGCTCAAAGGCCAAATTCATCTCCGTCAAGGCAGGACTTTTTTTGCCCGGCACGGGGACTACTTGGGGCGCATCTCCATGGTGTTGGGAATGCTTCTCATTGTGTGCGGGGTGTTTGGAGCCTATACTAAGAAAAGGGAGGATCTTAAGAGTTCAGGGCCTCAGGAATAGGTCGGCTTGGGGAGAATTCCATCATGCGTGGTAAAACCATTCACGACTCACGCATAGGGAAAACCTTGATGCGTTGGTTGGCTCGGATCGTTTTTCGATTCACGGGCTGGAAACCGGCGGGAAAAAGACCGGGCATCTCCAGGTACGTTATCATAGCGGCACCGCACACCTCCAATTGGGATTTCCTGTACACGCTTTGCCTGGCCTTCATTCTCGAAATCAAGCCCTTCATCATGATGAAGGGCGACTGGTTCCGCTGGCCCTTGGGTCCTTTGCTCAGATGGTTCGGCGCCATCCCCGTGGATCGTTCGAAATCAACCCGTGTTGTGGCGCGGTCCATAGAGGCCTTTCATCATCATCCGCGGTTCGTCCTGTTGGTTCCTCCTGCAGGAACGCGCAGCAAAGTCATGACCTGGAAAACCGGCTTCTACCACATTGCCATGGGAGCGAATGTCCCCATCGTGCTGGGGTATCTTGATTACCGACGCAAGGTTGGGGGCATCGGGCCGATCGTTCATCCGACCGGAGATATGGAAGGGGATATGAGAATCATCCGGGATTATTACGCCGGCATCACAGCCAAATATCCCAAACAGGCCCTCATCTCCCCTGCGTCGGCGGAATGAAAAATGATCCCACGAAAATGCTTCTGAGGTGCCGCTGAGTGCCCAACGCGATGCCTGACTTTTTCTTGCAACCAAAAGCCTGAAATCACCTGCGACTCGAAGTGCCCCCAGCCAGACTACCTTCGCGGAGGTGACGGCCCAGAATGCCTTGCACTCGATCGATGGCATCCGCCCGGGCCGCGTCGTTCGTGCCGATCGTCGCTCGGCCATCCCGCCGCGCAGTGTGAGCCAGCCCTCCTCGGACTCTCAGGGGTTGATCCGGGGCATCAAAGGCATGGTGCGCTTCCGGATAGGTGACGATCTCGACCGGAGCCCCTTCCCGACAGACCCGATTCACCAGAGAAGAACAGAAAGAGGCCGGTGTCCAGTCGTCCGCTTCGCCGATGAGAATCGTGAGGGGGATATGGGTTGTCCAGTGAAGATTTTTCTCGGCAGCGCGGCAGCCCGGGTAGAAGGCGACGGCCACACGGAAATCGTCTGTGAGGCCGGCCGGCTTGGCCCGCGACCTCGCATTGATAGCTGAAAGGAGGGTCGTGCCTCCGTTGGACCATCCCAATAGACCGATGCGGTCTTTTCGGACAAAGGGCTGCGACTGGAGCCATCTCAATGCTCCGCGGGCATCCCTGGGACGCTCCCGAAAGGGCATGGCACCTCCGATATCTTTCCTCGTGCATATCTCTTGCACACCGCGGGGGGTCAGACTGTCAGGAAAGAGAACCACGTATCCGAGACTCTGCAAACGCTTGGCCCAGTCCAAATCCCGCCTCTGAAACCGGCCTGACGTGGTGAACAATCCCGAACAGCCGTGCAGAGCGACAAGGGCAGGGAAGGGGCCTTGGCCTTCGGGCTTGAAAAGATACCCGTCGATGATCGTTGGTGACCCTCCTGTCAGGTCCGCGTCATTGGAAGGAAACTGGACTCTCTCCGGTCCGGATTCAGCGACATAAGAAGGCGCTTTTTCTGATTCGGCAGTTGATGTCTTCAGGCACTCTATCCAGGCGCAGCTGTTAAGCGCACAGAGGATGCACAGGAGGAGAGGGCTCTTGCACTTCATTTTTCGACCTCTTCGGCACATCACGCCACAGTCTCTTCTAGCAGCCATAACATTTGTTTTGGTCTGATGCGGTCCGGTGTCAGGGCTTCTCTGAAGTCCGCAGCTTCCACGCTTGGGTGCGTTGCTGCTTTTTGTATGATTCCGCTTCCCGAAAAGCCAAAATCTTGCGGCTTCGGTACTGCTCATACTCGCGAATGAATTCGGCCGCATCCTTATAGGGACCGGCGATATGGCCGGGACGTTTTGAGTCAGCGAAAAAGTAGGTCTGGCCATCGCGCCGGAAACACGCCAACCAATGGAATCGAAGCGTATTCCCGGCAACGTGGATCGGAGCAAACTCGATCATCAGATACTTCGGATCGCTCTGTGGATCAATGCTTTTGAGCGTCTCGACGCCAAAGCGGGACAAGTCCACGCACACCCCACCCTTGGTTGCAAAGAACTGAGATGGCGTGTAGATCGGGAAGTCCTTGTCCTTTGCTCTTTGGGTCTCGGAGAGACGCATCGCTCGGTCCGTGTCGCAGGAGAAATTGGCTGAGACCCAGGCACTGATGTCTTCAGGAGTCTTCCAGATCTGCAGGGCGTGTTCGTAAGAGTCGGCAGCCTTGAACGCCGTGCTTGAAGCACGCGCGCCCTCCGGCATCTCTGAGGAAGGGCCCGCCGAATGAAGAACGCCGGCGAAGCCAGTCAAAAATAGCACTAAAGAAAATAGCAACCCCTTGAACATGCTTTGCCCTAAGATCCTAACCGCAGGGTGCAGCGGCAGCGGTTTGAGATCCGCTGCACGCCTCGGTTGGTCTGCTCATACGTTTAATTTGTTACCATACCCATGGGAACAAGCGCTTTCGCCTTTTGGCAAAATCAGAATACCCTTCAATCCCGAAGAGCACCCTCTCTTCAACCACTATCCGCAGAACGATCGCAGGCACAAGGGCGAAAAGAAAGACAGACAGTGTCACGCAGTTCAAGAAATAGATGACAACGCCAGCATTGAGGACGATCATACCTGCATAGGCCGGATGCCTCGTAAAACGGTAGGGCCCGGAAGACACAATTCGGTGTTGTGATAGAGTCCGAACCCTGTGAGAATAGAACTGCCCCAGTGTCCAAATCGCCCATAACCGATAAAAGACACCCAATAGGAAGATACTTAAGCCAAGAAAGTAGGCTGCATTCGGCGCTCGCCAAACAGAAGGGAACCAAAGTGCAGAAAGAAACGTGAAGGCCTGTCCGAAGGCATAGACTTGGCAAGTGGCCAAATCTGTTGTCGTCTTGCCTTCAGTACTCAGATCCCTCTTAGCAACGGGCGTCTCCACCAAAATCCATAGAGCATAGAGGCCGGCAAATACGGTATCCAGATTAACCGGATACTCGACCCACAGGTTTGGTATCCGCCATTGCCTCACTATGGCAAGGGCGACGATCGCCACAAGGAGGAGAAAAGCCATTATGGCCGGGGTGAGATCCTTACGTTCCATGGCGATCATCCGTTCCTGCCGTCCACTCGGGTCGGCTTTCCTTCTATGAGACGCCCCACCGATCCGATACGCCGGATGCTGAGTCGCTTATTCCAAGGAAATCCGCATCATCTCAGGAGAGGAGACAAATCCGATTCTTTCATAGATCGGTTTTCCTGCATTGCTTGCACTGAGGAGGACCCGCCTAATCCCGTTTGCTTTGCAGTATTCGAGAGCCGTCAAAACAATCCGGCTGGCAAGGTTCTGGCCACGCGATCCCGGTTCCGTGTAGACGGAATGCATATAGGCCGTTTTTGAAGACAGATCGTTTGGGGTGGGAACAAGGCTGACGACCGTGATCGCGCCGCTTGCCGCGACTTGGTCTCCTTTTTCAACTAGCCAAGATTTGCAGGAACCCACCGCCAATTCGGTGCTCAACTTCAGTGAATAGGCTTGCTCCATTTGGTTCCCAGTGGAGCTGTCGATCGGTTGGCCTTTCTTCTCCCCTATTTCTTCAAACATCTTCCGGTGATGGATAGAGAGGTGAGGGATGTCCCGCTCCGTTGCTTCCCGTAGCGTGAACCCATGCTCCTTTGAATCGACCTTCATGATTAGCTCCCGCACGATTTTGCTGCCGCAAAAGACTCATTTCTTGGGGAAATACTTCACATGATCCATATCCTTGAAATCCGAGTCTTGAGTCCAGATCGTGGCGTTGAATTCCCTTGCGGTTGCGAGAATGATACTGTCAGCCATGGGAAGCTTATGCGCCAAGCTCAGTGTCGAGGCAGCAATGGCCAGGGAAGAGGTGAGATCCGCCGCTAGCAGTGCTTGATTTTCGCCAGACTCTCGAAGTGCCACCTTAAAGACCTCATAGAGGGTCACCGTCGGAACAACCAGCGAAGCAATATCTTTAAGGGGAGCTAGGAAATACTTGGCATTCGGCTCGTCGGCAAAATAGGCAAGCCAACCTGAAGAATCCACGAGGTTCATACCCTGTCTTCCTCTCGTTCGAACTCCGTATGGATGCCTTTGAGAAACCCGCTGAGTTCTTTGATATCTCGTTCAGGAATGAGTTCGATCCTTCCGTCACATTCTACAACCTGCATTTTCTGCCCTGGGCGAAGATGCAGCGCCTTCCTAACCGTTTTCGGTATAACGACTTGATACTTGGGTGACATGGTTACAGTATGCATCCCAAAATCTCCATCGATCTAAGTCTGTAATACAATGATCCGATCGATGGAATTTGTCAACTGCGTTGATCGCATGGTGGCCTGCGTTCAATGGTGGCTGGCATATCGAACCTACGCAGAAAGGTGGTGTTGATTCGGCCGAGGCATTTCATTCGCCTTCGCCAGGATACTCTGCAGCTTGCTGCAGAGAGGAATGGCGAGGCGACCGCGCCGTAGCTCGTGAGAGCGAAGGCGGGTGGGGCTTCGGCGCAATTCCGCTCCAGAGAGCTTCATTCATCCGTTCTTAGAAAGCCCCCTCTGATGGCAAAAGCATCTCTCTAAGCCTTGATGAGGTGCGAGTTTCTCAACCTTATCTCATGGTGAGTGCGGGGCCACCCATTACACGCTGCGGCAGAGGCATCAACAGGAAAAATGTTTGGGGCAAGGGGCTACTTGGAGGATCTCATAGTCAGGATGGTCTGGACGATTTCGGCGAAGCCTTCGCCTCCCTCCTGGGTCGCAACATAGGCGGGGAGGTGCTTCATGCGGTCGGCGAAGTTGAGGATGTTTTTCACTCCGACGGCATGAGGGAAATACTGAAACATAGGTTCGTCGTTGGGGGAATCACCGCAGAAGATGAAACGATCCTTGTGATCGTCCAGCTTTAAGCCCCATTGCTCCAGCACAAAGAGCTTTGTCATTCCTAGTTTATTGTAGTCGCCGAACCAGCCATTGACATGGACCGACGAAACCTTGCATGTCGCCCCGTGTTTCTTGAAGATGTCGCAGATCCTTTCCACCTCTTCCCATGGCAACGGTGTCACATCTTCAGTGTAATCAATGGCCAGGTCCGCTTCCCTGTATTGCTGGTCGCTGGCGAGGGCTGCGCCGGGAACGGAGCGCAGGATATCTTCTTTGACTATGCTCAGGCGACGGCGGTTCTCCTCTCGCACCGGATCAGGGTCCATGAATCGCTTCCTGACCTTTCTCTCTTCTTGGTCGTACCAGAAATAGAGAGCGCCATTCTCACCCACAACGCCGTCCACCGGCCACATGCGTGCGATGTGATCGCACCATCCAGCAGGCCGCCCTGTAATAGGGACGACCTTTAATCCCGCATTCTTGAGAGACCATATGGCCTGGAAAGGCTTGGGGCCTATTTTCCCGTGAGTGGTGAAGGTGTCGTCTATGTCGAAGAAGACACCCAGAAAAGATCTTGCGACATGGGGAGAGAGCTTTTGTATAGGAGTCATTTTGGTAATCCCAATCAAGCTGGTCAACAAACCCGAACCGCAGAATATCGAATAACGAATGAAGAACTCCGAAGGAAAGGGCCTAACAAATTCAACTTCGTCATTCGAAATTCCCTGGTCGCCTCTGGCGCCGCCAAAGGCGGGTAAACCTTGTTCGACATTCGATATTTGCTTTGTTCTAAACCAATTCTCCTGTCACCACCCATTCCACTGATTCTGAGGAAGAGCCTGTTTTGAGCATCGTGCCGATAACAGGAATCTCGGAAAGTCGGAGCGCTTTCACTTGTTTCATGACATGGGGAATGAGAGCAAGAGGGACTGGACAGACTGTCTTGACAGGGAGCATCCTCACGCCCTTGGAAGTCTCACATCGGACAGTGGTCGTGATGACCCGCAGAGGAGCGATCATCTCCTGTCGGGCAAAGGTCTCGCCCTTTGGGCATCGTGCACCGTTGACTTCTACCCCGTCGGTTTCCAAATCACAGCAGGCCGGGCACACGATGCAGGTGTACCGCTTGGCCTTGTCTTTGTTCAGCGGCTTTGGCTCTTTCTTGCGCTTGGTTTTTTTCTCAACTGATTTTTCCATTATTCTTAAGCTCGAACTAGGCACAAAGATGCAAAGGCACATAGGGACAAAGGGAAAAAGGGAAAAGAGCAGGGTCTTTCTGCTTTGTGCCTTTGTGCCTCTGTCCCTTTGTGCCTGTCTTCATTGCTCCCTTTGTCCCTCAATCAGTCGGCTTCATCCGACAGCCGTTTACTCTTTGACACTCCCCAGTGATCGTCCCAGCTTTTCTCCGTCTTTGGTCACCCAGTCGACCAGGTCATGCACATAGTCGGCATTTCCTGCAACATGGATCCCTTCTCCCGGTTCGACCCCTGCATCGATGAGGAGATCTCTCTCCGGGATGAGACCTACGGAGAACAGCAGAGTGTCACAGGCCATCTCGCTTTCTTTGCCTGTCGCATTGTCCCTGTATCGGATCCCTTCCACTCTGTTCTTGCCCATAATTTCCAGGGTTTCGTGGCCGAGGTAAAGGGGGATGCCGAAATCGTCGAGACACTGGATCTTGTTTCTCACGAGGCCTGAGAGATGGTCCAGGATTTCGAGGACCGCCAGGACCTTTGCGCCCTCCAGGGTCATCCGTCTTGCCATGATCAGGCCGATGTCGCCGGACCCGATGACCACCACGTTCTTCCCCGGAATGATGCCATGGATGTTGACCATTTCCTGTGCGAGGCCGGCTGTGAAAATACCGGCAGGCCGGGTCCCGGGAATCGTGAGCATCTCACGGGTTCTTTCCCGGCATCCCGTGGCAAGCACAATGTGATCCGCAGAAACCAGGAACTCTCCTTCGGGGCAAACAAAGGTCACTTTTCTACGACCTGAGATCTTGTGGACAAAGCTGCTGGTCTTCACTTCCACGCCGGCCTGCTGAAAGAGCTTGTTGTAACGGCTAGCATACTCCGTTCCCGTCAGCTCCTCCTTGAAATACCTCAGCCCGAATCCCACATGAATGCACTGGTTGAGAATGCCTCCGAGCCTTGGGTGTCGTTCAAGGAGCAGGATCCTCTTCAGGCCGGCGCTGGATGCACCCACGGCAACCGCCATTCCTGCGGGTCCGCCTCCAATGATGACGACATCGTAATGGTCAAAGGTCAGCATAAGAAACTCGGCTGGAGTAATGGAGTAATGGAGTATTGGAGTACTGGAAAAAGAGAGAAATTCCCCGCTGAGGGATTCGTACAGGTGCTATCACCAATACTCCGATACTGCATCATTCCATCACTCCAATCTTTCATCACTCCATCACTCCATTACTCCATTACTCCAGTACTCCATTCTTTCACTTCTTTATCAACTCCGTTCCTTTGCCTCTTTTGGAGATGGCTTCATAGGGGAGTTGAAGTTCCTCGGCCATGATGGACATGATCTTCATGGTGCAGAAGGAACCGTGGCAACGTCCCATCTGGGTTCTGGTCCGGAACTTGATTCCGTCCAGAGTGCGGGCTCCGCGGCGAATGGCTTCCTTGACCTCCGCTTTGGTCACGAGCTCGCAGCGGCAGACGATTTCGCCGAATTCCGGGTTTTTCTTGATAAGGTCATTTCGCTCTTTGTTGCTCAAGAGGCGGAAGCGCGGAATCGCCGTTCTTTTGGCGATATAGCCCTTCCTGGGGATGAGATCCGTGCTTTGGCCCAGCATTTTGGCCACCTCTTCAGCAATAGCAGGCGCTGCAGTGAGGCCAGGAGATTGTATTCCCACAAGGTTGACGAACCCTTCCCGATCCTCTCGGATGTGGAAGTCGCCCTCTTTTGTGGTCGGTCTCACTCCGGCAAAGGAGGCGATGATCTGTTCCTCCTTGAGGGCCGGGATGAGGTTCCTCACGTTTGTCACGACAGCCAATTTACCGGACCGGCTGGTGGAGTGCTCTTCGCAATCCGGGACCGCTTCTGCTGTAGGCCCGATCATGGTATTGCCGTCAACGGTGGGAATCACCAAAACGCCCTTGGTCTCTTTTCGGGGCAAGGGAAAGATCACTCTTTTGGTAAGCCACTTCGCATGTCGGTCGAGAAGGTATTCTTCTCCCTTCCATGGAAGAATGCGAGGGACCTCCATGCCTGCCATCATGGCGATCTTGTCTGAGTAAAGACCGGCAGCATTGATCACATAACGGGAGGTGAAAGATCCCTTTTGAGTCTGTACCTGCCAGAGTCCGTCGCTGGGCTGTATGCCGGTCACTTCGTGCTCGCAGTAAATGCGGGCGCCGTTGACTGCGGCCTGTTCTGCCAGGGCATAGACGGTCTCATAAGGGTTGATGACGTCGGCACTGGGGCCGAGGAGGGCGAACTGAATCTCTTTGGACAAATTGGGCTCATTCTCGTCGAGCCAGTTTCTGTTTACGATCTCGAGCCCCGGAATTCCGAGTTGCTCTCCTGTTTCTTTCATCCGCTCCAGTCCTTCGAGTTCGCCTGGAAACGCAACGACCAGTTCACCTACGGGAACGAGCGGGAAGTCGAGGGTCTTTGCGAGTTCCTTGTAGAGAACGTTTCCCCGCACGGCAAGGCACGTTTTGAGGGCGCCGGGATCACTCTGAAAACCTGTGTGCACAATACCGCTGTTGGCCTTGGAAATCCCAAAGCTCAGCTCAGCCTCTTTTTCGAGAAGGACGATATCCAGCTGGTACTTGGCAAGTTCGTAGGCGAGGGATGAGCCCACAATGCCGCCGCCAATGATGAGGACGTCTGTTTTCAAATGCTTTCCTTGCTTAAATCAAAAACCCTGATAGCCGCACCCGCGACGTCGGGCACTCCTTCTACCAGGGTTTTCTGCTATTCTAATTCCACCGGAGATAAACGAACCATCGCCTTGAATTAAAAAGATAATTAAGCGCTTGCCAATCTTTTGTCAAGGGATTACTCCATCCGAGGAGTTGGGCTTGAATCATGAAAGGGAATGTGCTCTATTTCTTTATCTGTCTCTGGCAATGGGAGAGAGCCCCTCGCCCTTAGGTGAAGAAATCAGTTTGGTTTCTGCGCCGAGATTCAGGCACAAAGTTGCAAAGGCACATAGGCACAAAGAAAGATTGGGACAAATACACAAAGGAACAAAGAGACAAAGGGATATAGAGGAAAGGTTTATCTGCTTTGTGCCTTTGTCACTCTGTCCCTTTGTCCCTCCGGCTGTCGGCTAAAGCCGACAGCCGCTGACTTTAAGGAGGTGCGGTCATGGGAAAATTCACGCTGGCCACCTTTAACGCGAACTCCATTCGGGCCAGGTTGTCCGCGGTTCTGGAGTGGACGAAGAAACAGGAACCGGATGTCCTGTGCCTCCAGGAATGCAAGGTGCAGGAAAAGGACTTCCCTTTTGCCGCTTTTGAGCCCCTGGGGTACACGGCGCTGTACCGGGGGCAGAAATCCTACAATGGCGTCGCCTTGATTACAAAACACCCGGCTGACGGAATCCGCACCGGCCTTTACGAAGGGGTGGAGGAAGAAGCCCGTTTCATCAGTGCGGTGATCCGCCAGATTCCCGTGGTCAACGTGTATGTGCCTCAGGGGGTCGCCCCGGGAACGGAGAAGTTCGCATACAAGCTTCGCTGGCTGAAAGACCTTCTGTCTCACCTCGGTCAGCACTACAGTCCTAAGGCCCCCTTGCTCGTGACCGGGGATTTCAATGTCGCCCTGGAACCCAGGGATGTGTATGATCCTGAAACGTTGCGAGGGGAGGTGGGGTTTCACCCCGAAGAGCAGGCTGTTCTGCGGGACTACCTATCCTGGGGGCTCGTGGATGTCCTCCGCAAGCATCGACCGGAAGCAGGCCTTTACACGTTCTGGGATTATCGCATTCCCAATGCCATGAAGAGAAAAATGGGCTGGCGCATTGACTATATCTTTGCGACTCAGCCTCTTGCCCAAAAGTCCAAAAGTGTTTGGATCGACCTGGAGGCCAGGACAGCGGAGAAGCCGTCCGATCACACCCTTCTCGTAGCGGAATTTGAGGTGTAAGAAAGCTGGAGTAATGGAGTGATTTAAGAGTGGAGTATTGGAGTACGGGAGTAATGGAGTATTGGCAGAAACGCGCGTGAGCAGCCGGCTCCATGGGCTCTCATTGTTCTTCTCCAGTACTCCAGTTCTCCATTACTCCATCACTCCAGCCCTTAGATCGCGTTGGACGGACACAGATTCAAGACCGCACAGCGCCCATGCTCCGGTTTCCTTGCCTTGCACACTTCCCTTCCATGATAGATGAGAATGTCGGAGAAACGGCGCCATCTCTCCTTGGGGAGCAGGTTCTCAACGTCCTTTTCAATCTTGTCGGGATCCTCCTGGTTCGTCAACCCAAGCCGCAGGGAGAGCCTCTTGACATGGGTGTCCACGACGACACCAGGAACGTCAAATACGGCGCCAAGAACGCAGTTTGCGGTCTTCCTCCCAACACCAGGAAGTTTCAGAAGTTCGTCCATGGTGGAGGGCACCTTCCCCTTGTAAAGATCGACCAGGCCCTGGCTGCAACCTTTAAGGGACTTGGCCTTGTTCCTGAAAAAGCCTGTGGGCCGGATATCCTGTTCGAGCTCTGTGATGGGCACCTTAAGAAAATCCTCGGGTTTCTTGTACTTCTTGAACAAGGTCTTCGTGACTTCATTCACCTGCTTATCCGTGCACTGAGCCGAGAGAATGGTTGAGATGAGAAGCTGAAAAGCATTTCGATAGGTAAGTGCTGTCTTTTCATACGTGTAGAGCGGGTCAAGAATGTCGAAAATGAGATCCGCCCTTTCTTGTTTCTGCCTCAGGCTTTCCATGGGGGTACCTTTCGTATAAATGAGGAGTTTCTTATATGAGGATTGTTGAAAGCTTTGGGAGTATAAGAGAGAAAGAGAGAATGGTCAAGGAAAGGCAATCTGCCAAAATGGAAGCGGATTGAAGAATTGACAATTGCCAACCGATTTGATATTCTTCACAGCAACTTAACTGATCGTGGTTCGTCACAGAGTTAACCTGAGGGTGGGAGAGACCAAGGAGGGAAAGAGAAATCCTGACCTATCTCTTTTTCAGCGAGAGAGACAAAGGGTTCACGCTTATCGAGGTCATGATCGTCGTCGCCATCATCGCGGTCCTGGCGGCGATTGCCATTCCTCAGTTGAGCATTTATCGAACTAAGTCCTACAATACCGCCGCTGTTTCAGACCTTAAGAACGCCGCCATTGCTCAGGAAGCTTATTACGTAGACAACCGCCAATACACGAACAATATCAGTGCGCTGACCACAACCCCTTACAATCTTTCCCTCAGTCAGGGTATCAGTATGGTCATTTCCTCCGCGAACAACGAGGTCTACCTCATGACGGCCTACCATTCTGCAGGAAGTATTACCTATACCCTTTCAGGGCCTGGCGGAACCATAACCCCATAAGCATGGCCGTGGCAGGCTTTCCTCCCAACGAATCTTCGCAATCCGGGCTGCTAGGACTTGCCATTTCAAACAAAGCGTAGTATACAGTTTCTCAATTTGACTTAATTTCTTTTTCCTCTGGCGTGCTGAGCCAAATCCTTAACAACAGAGCGAGTATGGGGGAAATGGGGGAAAAAAAGCAGTCAGCGGGGATCGCAGAAGATCCAAAGACCCTCGAAAAGCTGAACGCGGACCTCAGGGCAAAGATCCAAGAACGCGTTCGCACGGAAAAAGCGTTGAGAGGGAGCGAGGAAGGAAGGTTTCTTGGCACCTATGGCGTTGCCAGGAGCATTACCGACAACCGAAGGGCTGAAGAGCAGCTGGGGAAAACATGTCGTAAATTGCAGGAGACGCGGGATCTTCTTCTCCAGTCGGAAAAACTCGCGGCCCTAGGACGACTGATGTCAGGAGGGGCCTCCTTTTTTATCCAATTGCCAGTGTTGAGGAATAAGGAAAGCTAGCTTTTGCGCAAAGAGGCCCAGGCTGTCGGGAGGAAAGCGTTCCCTCAACGGAAGATGGAGATATGACGACCCTTTACATCATCGATGGGCATGACAAGAGACAGACTATTGAATTCGGTGGAGACTCGCTCCTGCTGGGGCGCTCCCCGGACAGTGATATTCAGATCAAGGACCATTTTGTTTCACGCAAGCATTTGAGGATCTCAAGAAAAGGCTCAAGGATATTCATCAAAGACCTGAACAGCCGCAACGGGACCTTCGTGAACGGAGAACCCATCAACCCAGGGATTGAGGTCGAGCTGCCTGAAGGAGTTCCTGTGGTGATGGGGATGACCGTCCTCTGTTTTGGAAAGGGATGCGCTGAAGAAATCCAGGGTTTTCTCGGATCCATCGATGTCGCAGGCCTGGAGCCGGAGGAGATGGAAGGACTCGCTGAAGATCGTCCGTTGACGGCTCAAAAGAACATGGAACTTATGATCAGAGTATCTGACCTCCTCACCCGGTCTACGGACATTCGTGAAACCCTCAAGGAAATCCTGAACTGCATTTTTGAGCTTTTGGTCAGGATTGACAGGGCTGCGATTATTCTCCTTGACTCTGAAAAAGCAAAGATCAAAGAAGTGATCTATCGGATGAGAGAGGGCGTGGACGATCAGCGCTTCAGCACAGAGGTCTTGGAGCACGTGATACAACTCAAGGAAGCCTTTATGATTTCAGATGCAGATACGCAACAGGGGGAGGATGTACCCGATACGCTCAAGCTCCTCAACATCAAGTCCGTCATGTGTGTTCCTCTACTGAACCGCGCGAAACTGGTGGGTGTGCTATACGTGGATTCGATAAAGAAACCTTATGGATTTCGAGGCGAAGACTTGCATCTCCTGAGCGCTATGAGCAGTCCCGTCGCCATGGCCATAGAGAACGCTCCTCTCGACCCCGGTTAAACAGAGATAGGATGGGTGTAGGCGCATTTCGTAACAAGCTTGAAAAAGAATATTGACGTTCTGGCTATTTTTGTTATAATATAGGCACAATTAGTTAATTTATACAAAGTCTCCTTTAGCTTTTCTCACCGAGGAGTCTGGAGTATGCCCAAAATCTACATTATGAACGGACCTGACAAGGGCCGGTCCTTTGAAGTGGATGAAGAGGCGATTTTTGTCGGGCGGGCACCTGATAACGAGATCCACGTCAAGGACAAGTCTGTCTCCCGAAAGCATTTGAAGATTGTCAAGCGGGGTGAGAAATATTACGTCACGGACTTGGGCAGTAAGAACGGGACATTTATCGATGGAATGCGCGTCAGCGGTGGAAAAGAGTATGAGGTGAGGGAAGGAATGCCTATCGCAGCCGGCAAGACATTCTTGTCTGTAGGAAAGGCCTATCCTGACGATGTGCTGGCGGTCCTTGATTCTATAGACCTTTTCAGAGAGCTCGATGAAGAAGGAAAAGACGAGGTCAAGGACAGACCCATGACCGCCCAGAAGAACATGGATCTCATCTATAAAGTATCCAATGTGCTCATGCAGTCGCTGAACATGAAGGAAGTCATGGAAAGGATTCTTCACTACATCCTTGAGCTCCTCAAGCGAGTTGATAGAGGAGTGATCATCCTGATTGATCAGGAGACCGGGCAAACTTCCGAAGTGATCTCCATCATCAAATCGACCAAGGACGATTGCAAGGCAGCTTACAGCCGAACCATTGTGGAACGGGTGATCAAGGAACGGACACCTGTTTCCATGCTCGATACCCTTGAAGAGAAGGAAATCAATCTGTCTGAAAGCATCAGGGTCAGTGGAATTCGATCGATCATGTGCGTGCCGCTGGTCAGCAGGTCCAAGGTCATGGGGGTTATCTATGTGGATTCCGTCAACAAGCCGCATGGCTTCCGCAAGGAGGATCTTGACCTCCTCACAGCTTTGAGCGGCCCTGCTGCAGTGGCCATCGAGAACTCCCTGCTCTACTCAAAATACCGTGAAGGAATGAGTTAGAGAACCCTCAGTCATTTGATTACAAGAGACGGCTGCCCATCAGCCGTCTTTTTTTGTTTGGACCGGGATCGGGCTGTGATAAAAACATTGAACAATGAGCACTGATTGATGGTTTGGTAGAAGGCCAGAAAATGCGTTTTTTCGTCATTCGGGCGAAAGCCGGAATCCAGTGATTTCGGATCGTATGAAGTTTCTGGACCCCGGTTTTCACCGGGGTGACGGCCTGTTGCGAAAGCATCAATGGCCCGCTTGCAGGCAAGAGTCCGCAGAAGGAGAGACAAGAACATGGAAGTGAAGGTAGAGGAGAAGATTT
>Ga0209450_10000801_pt1 | contig 15825 bp, 12 predicted proteins | sample FrelakmetLWP11LW_FD_187149 | JGI IMG/M metagenome (GOLD analysis project Ga0209450, IMG submission 187149) | Freshwater lake sediment microbial communities from the University of Notre Dame, USA, for methane emissions studies - LWP11 LW (SPAdes)... | ecosystem: Environmental > Aquatic >...
TAAAATTTTCGTTATAATACATTGCTTGTTGATTATATAATTTTGCACATTCAATTTCGTCTTGATTAGTACCTAACCCATATGTCTTGCCTTTGTATTTAATACCTGTTACATAATATTTTCTTTTAGAACTATAACTTACACCATTATATTTTGAAGTTTTTTTATCTGCTACTATTTGTTTATTTTCATCTGGAATATTTCTTGGGATTGGAATGTAATCTACAATATCATTTAAAAAATAGTCTGTCCCCATTTTATTATTTATATAAAGAGCATAATCATTATATATTTTTGCACCTTCTAATTCTGTAGAGTAGTATCCTAAAAATGCAATCTTATAAGCCATTTTCAATTCAGCTTTCCACTTTTGTTTTTCTTTACACCAACATACACCTTTATAATTACCAGTTTTATTACATAATTGTTGTCCAGTTAATTTAAAAATATTTGTTTCTTTAATAGAATCTTCTCTTTTCTTTTCACGTACAATTTTTGTTTCTATTTGTTGTTCTAATTGTTGTTCTAATTGTTGTTCTTGCTTTTCTTCAACTACTCGGTCTTCTTGTTGTACTACCTGATTTTCTAATTGATGTTCTACCTGGTCTTCTTGATTTTCTACTTGATTTTCTATTTGTTGTTCTACCTGGTCTTCTTGATTTTTTTTAATTTCAGTATTTGTAGTAGGTAAAATTTCTATCGTTTCTTTATTAATACAATCATCAACAAATTGCTCAGGTGATGTAAAGTTAAACTCATTTAAATAATTGTGTGTGTTGTTCATAGTACGTAATGCATACTTTACTTCTCTTTCATTACAGAAAAAGAACCACTCCCTTCTACCACATATATTAAATGGTTGTAAAATTTTATGAACTGTATGTTCTAAAGTTTCACAATCATACGATTCGATTTCGTGATATACACTTAAAGACTTTTCACTAGAACTCGTGTTTAAATTTCTTAATCGATTGTTAACATTATACGTCATACCAATTTTATAATGACCTAGTTTGGATCTGTCTGTTATCATATAAACATATCCATGACGTCTAGCTAAAAATCCATGAGTCTTTGGTTTATTCTCTAATAAATCTATCTTTTTTTGCTGCTCCTGAAGAAGTTCATTTTTCTCTTCAATTTTGTTTTTTTGTTCATCTAATTCTTCCTTCATCAATTGATTATAAATCATCTCTAATCTTATATAGTAATCATGAATTTTGTCTGCGTTATCTGTATTTGCTTTTAGACATAACTTTTTAAATGTATTTATATTTAACATAATTGTTTCTTGATTATACCCCCCTTCATTTTTGCGCTCATCCCAACGGATGAGCGTGATTTTATAGTCACTGTCTTCTGTAAAATTATGTTTCAATAATCTCTTCGCATTAGCTTTGTTCGAAAATCCTATAAATTTCCATACATTTTCCAAATTAATAACGAAATCGTTAATTGGATGATAATTTAAGAATAAAAACAAATTACATACATATAGTCGTTGTTCATCGTCTGAGAAATGTTCTTGTAATTTTTCTACTAATTTAGTTTTATCATATATCTCTATAGTGCTAGTTTGTATAAGTGTTTTAATATCAATAGGTGTTTTGATAATGTCCATTTATAATATGTATATCCTTTTTATCTTTAAATAAATTTAATTAAATAAACGAAACTTAATTAAATAATTTAAATATGGTATTTTGAATGGATTCGAATTAATTACTTTCGTTTACTCTTCTGTAAATCTTTGTAATATTTGTTAAGAGAATCTTCAAAGTTAAGTGATAGTCCAAAGTGGAAGGCTTCCTTACGTTTATCCATTATATATTTACAAGCATCTGCAGGTGTCAGACCTAATTTTGCCACCAAATATACCGACACACTGATCGCTGATCTTTGTCTACCAGCGTGACAATGTATGAGTATATTGTTGCCTTGTAAAACAATGTGTTTATGTATGAACTCTATAATAACAGGAAAGAATTCGTACATTTTTTTGTAATCTACTTCGCGAAGAGAATCGTCAACTGGTATTCTCATATATTCTATATCTTTTTTATTAGAAAAATAATTAGGTATATCTTTTGTACAATTTAAAACAGCTTTAATCTTATGTTTTTTAAAAAATCCTTGGTCTTTTGCTGCTTGATAATTACCTAGATACATTTTAGGTATAATTTTAGTGTATTTTTCTAATGGTTTATCTTCATCCTTCACCTTAAGACCCTTCTTTATTGGAGAATGTCTTCTAATATGTGTTGCCGGATTTACGTGCGTATTTTTACGAGTTCTCTTTATTTTTTCAGACATATATATACTATCATATACTCAGAAATTAAAAATCACAAATTATATCGTATTTTTATTCATTTAATCAAAGTTACGCTCACGCGTCAAATATATATTTTAAAGTACTTACTAATAAATATTGATAATTGTCAAACAATTTTACAAAATATTCCTCTCGAAAATAATCACTAAATATTATATAAGGAGAATCAGGATAAATTTTACACGATATGTGAATATTGTCATTTAACACATCTTCTAATAAATTGTAATAGTTATCTGGTGTAAAGTATCTTTGGTTTGGACAAGTATACACGTAGTTATTTACAAAATATTCAGGCAACATTGAATCCCATATAAAATGTAAATTACTGGACTTATTTTTACCATCTATAAACACATTTACCCTTAAACTATTACCACCTCTATCATAACCTAATAAATGCATAGGCTGAGAAAAATCTTGGATAAAATGTATCAAAAATTTTAACAATTCGACGTTTGTTAATTCGGTATTATTTAATATGTAGTTGTATTCAAAATTGTATTTAATGGAATTAGTGAAATCTTGTAACGCTGATACAATACAATTATTATCACAATATTTATCAATAACTCGCTTATCATACCTTTTCGTACTACATTCAAGAATATCTATATAATGTAAATTTTTAGTCCAGGAATACATCGGTTGTCTCTTAATTTTATCAGCCCAAGAACTAATAGACGCTATTGTGTGATTTTCAAGTAAAGTTACTATTTTATTATACAATTTAGGTTCATATTTTTGTAAATAAATGTCCGTCAATTTACCAAGATGTCCATGCATCTTATATCCATAACCCCATACACCTGCACATAATAACAAAAGTGATTTTAACATTGTTATTAACAAAATAACAATGTTTTTAAACTAATTTACTGATTTTTAAACTAATTTACTGATTTTTAGACAAATTTTACTTTTATAAACAACTATATTTTATAAACAAATTTTACTTTTATAAACAACTATATTTTATAAACAACTATATTTTATAAACAACTATATTTTATAAACAACTATCAAATAAAGGTCCTTCTTTCTCACTACATCCAAAGTAACTTCCATCCACACATCTCTTCCATCAAACTCTTACCAGATGAAGGTGCCGCAACAAAATTAATAACCTTTGTTTTCATATTAATCATTATACATATTTACAATAATTCAATTTTTAAATACTACACTTTAAAGTATATAATATCAATAAAAATATTATATAATTATTTTATCTCTTAATTTTCTTTTTACTTACAATGATCAAATAAAGGTCCTTCTTTTACAGAGCATCCAAAATACGAACCATCAACACATCTCCTTTTTCGCTACAATTATATAAAAAACTATCTACACAGGATACTTGATGTAAACTTTTAATAAAACAAGAACTCTACTACATTATCACAAATTTCTTTATTTATATAATAATCTATATAACTTTTTAAGACTTTTTGTTTTGTTTTCATTTTAATTTTATTTTTATCTGGATTAAAACGTATAAATACACAAGGTAATCCTAAAGCATAACATATGTTATTTTCTCTTATTCTTTCACAAGTGTAATAATAACTTTTATGACCACCTTCATCACATTCTACAATTACAAAAAATGTATTACAATCAATAAGAAAGTCAGGATAATAAGTCTGACAAGATTTATCTAAATTACACTTTTTATTATAAATAAATGTATAATTATTTTCTTCTAAAAATGTTTTAACAGCCATTTCTTTAGTTTTTTGTCTAGTAGCTTTATCAGGATTACAATAAGAACATAAGTAATTAGTTTTTTTACTTGTTTGAAATAATTTACAAGAACGACATTTAATATATTCTTTTTTTTTTTCTCTAATTTGTTCTTTATTAATTTTTCTATATTCTTTATTATATTCTCTACGTTTTCCTAAAATCGTTTCTTTATTTTTTTCATAATATTCTTTGTATTTTTCTGTTAATATATCTTTATTTTTTTTACAATATTCTAAAATTTTATCTTTATTATTTTTCCTATATTCTCTACGTTTTTCTAAAATTGTTTCTTTATTATTTTCATAACATTCTTTAAATTTATCTTTATTTTGTTGATAATATGTTTTGTGATATTCTGTGCTATCCATTTTATATTAACTTACAAATAAATTTTATTCATTTTTTTTTACTTACAATGATCAAATAATGGTCCTTCTTTCTCACTACATCCCACATAACTACCATCAATACAACGCTTATAGTCTTTATGACAGTAATTTTTTACAGCTGCATAATTACAGTCAGAATGACTATTACAACAAAGTTCAACACTACCCCCTCCACCAGAATAGCTGAAATATTTAACTATAGGACAGCTATCACCTGGATACTCGCAAATGTTAGCACCATATTCATTTACACTATAAGTCCCACCAACCGCACAGTTATTACCAGACCAGTATTTAGATAAATCTTCGCCTTGTGAATTTGGTTTGGAATTAGATTGGTGTGAAATAGTATTTTTTGGTTTACATGGAATTGAACTTACATATGACATCGTAAAAATTAATACCTTAAGCATTATCTAATGTTTATTAATTTTCATGATTATTTCATTTTTTTTTAAATGGGTAAAAAAATTATGTCAAAAAAAATTTTAATTCATTATTCACTACTTAGTTACATTTCTGGTAAAAGAAAGTGGGGTTTAAATCCCCATTAAATCATTATTTTATTGTAGTTTTTAACATTTAAAAATAATTGAATAGTAATTAAAAGTTATAGTAATACAATGAGTTTTGAATATGATATTCACTATCATCACGATTTGGTGTTAAAGAAAGACAGATATGTATCTAAGGGTTTAAGTGGTTTAGTAAATTTGGGGAACAAATGTTTTATGAATTCAGTTTTACAGTGTTTGAGTAATACATTAAAATTAACTGATTACTTTTTATCTTCGAAATACAAAGAAGATGATATAGATAAATTGAATAACCGAAAAAAGGAATATTATTTGATATTGAGTTATTTAAATATGATTATGAACGGATGGGAAACAAATCAAGTTTTAAAACCAAGAACTTTTGTTGAAAATATTAGTAAATTTGTTCCTAAATACTTTAGTTTGGAACAACAAGATTCACACGAATGTTTGATGTATATTTTAGATTTGATGCATAAAGGTCTATCGTATGAAATTGAAGTAAATATTGTTGGTGATGTAAAAAATGAAAATGATCGATTAATGAAAAAATCTTTAGAACAATGGAGTAGCTTTTACGAAAAAGAATATTCATTTATAATTGAAACATTTTATGGTATGTTTTTTAACAATGTTAATTGTAATAATTGTCCAGTTAAAGAAACTATTTTTGAACCATTTAACTGTATTAGTTTAAACGTCCCGATGACAAATTCTTCAAATTTGAAAAATCTTTTGGGTGATTATTTTAATACTGAAGAAAACATTGAATCTTGGGTTTGTGAAAAATGCAATGGTAATGGATGTAAGCGAACTACAAAAACTTGGGCGTTTCCTAATTATTTAATTGTTCATTTAAAACGTTTTACAAATACAGGTGAAAAAATACATACTCACATTGACTTTCCATTAGATGATTTAAATTTAACAGAATATGTATCACAAGATAAAAAAGACCCTAACAATTATATATATTCTTTATATGCTGTAAATTATCATTCTGGTAGCAATCAGAGTGGACATTATTGGTCAAATTGTAAAAACATTGATAACAATTGGTATACTTATAATGATACAGATGTAAGTAAATTGAAAAATACTAATTTGTTATCTAAAGATGCATATATGTTGTTTTATTACAGAAAATATATAAAAACAAAATAAAACAATGTTGTTTTATTACAGAAAATATATAAAAACGTGCGAACAAGTATGTATTAAATAAATTCACGTATTTTTTACACTCACCTACAAAATTGTCATAAAATTCATAATTTATCTTAATCTTTAAATTAAATAAAACTTTTATTTGTAAAAGTTTTATTTGTAAAAGTTTATGCAAATTCCCATAAAGAACCAGCGTGTACAGTTTTATTATTAATTGAATTGATAATTGTTTTACTTGATATACCTAATTTTAATTGAATTTCGTTTAGATTATTAAAAAATATGTACGTATTTGTAATTGGATTTATTTGTTTAATTTTTTTAGCACGTATAGAATTAATTCCAAATATTGGGTTATCATATTTTTCTATTATATTTAAAGGACATTTACTATACTCAATATAATAATAATTATTATGTTTTTCTTGATTTTTAATAATATTTCTCATACTTAATTTTGCTATACCAAGGATTTTAGCAGCTTCATCTTTAGTTGTAAAAGTTTCTATTATTGAATCTTTAGTTTCATTTAATTGTAAAATAGCATCACGAATAGGCGTAGATGATTTATATTCTACAGTTGGCATAGTCTCTTTATTTATAAAATTCCACCTATACCCTTTATAAATTCTAGAATCTGATATAGCTTTAAGTATACCTGATTTATTGTATCCATAACATTCAGGTGATCTTAATAAATATACCATACTATCATATGTTTTTATTATATTTTGTAAATTATTAGGATCAATTTTATGTATTTTTTGACCCCTTGGTTTTTTACCCTTGAAAAAGACTTGTGAATTTATAATTTGTTTAGATACATTTACCGTGTCTGTTTGTTTATTTTCTTCTAGTTCTTGTTTTTCTTGTTCTTGTTCTTTTTTAATTGGAGATGATAGAACATCAGTATTTGTATTATTATGTGAAAATAAATCTATAATATTTTTTAATGGTTCTCCGTTATTTAATAATTCTTGAATTATATTTAACTTTTGACTTTCATTATTTAACTTTTGACTTTCATTATCTAATTTTTGACTTTCATTATCTAATTTTTGTTTTTCTAATATTTCTAAAGGTGATAAAAAATCTGTAGTATTTACACAATGTACAACTATTCCGCGCAATTGTTTATAATTGAAATTATTAGATAATTGAACGACTTCTTTTGATACGTGATTATTGATAGGTTCTTTATATATATGTGGTTTTACATTAATTAAAATATTCGATTCTACTGTTTGATAATCTACGTGTTCAAATATATCCAAAAATATACAGTTTCCAAAAGTACGAGATAACCCATTACATCTTTCTTTAATATCTTTAGTAGAACCTATTTTTATTAAATCGTCTTTAATTTCAGCAATATATACACATTTTTTATTCTTAAATTTTTCTATTAAAAAATTATGTTTTTCAACTTTTTTAACACGTTCATTATTTGTAATAATAGTATCTTTTTCTTCTAGTAATTTTGTAGTATTCTCTTTTTCTTTTTCCAATAATAATTTTTGATTTTCTATTTCTAAATGATGTTTTTCTAATTGTTTTCGTAATTCTATTCCTTTATTAAAAATCAAATCATCTAATATATCACCAACCCATTTCCTAAAGTGTTTAGCTATTGGTTTTTTAGAATTGTATAAAAGTCTGTAAACACCTCTTGAAGTTAAAAATAATACTTTTTGTTTTCCACCAAGGGTCTCAACTTCCTTTAGACCCTTTTCATCTTCATCAAAATTTTGTACAGATGCATAAATATTACTTAATTCAATAGCTTTACCTATGTCAATACTCCTAAACCAGTGAGTTTCTTTATTATCTATTGTTTCCTTTAATATTGATATTGAATTATTTTCAAATGCTTTAACTATACAATTCGGATCTGTTATTTTTTCCATTGGATAAAACCCTTTTATCCTTATTTAATAATTTATTTTTAAATAAGAAACGCAATATTTTGTTCGCATCCTCGGAGGTCGTCGACTTTACGGACGACCTTTTTCATCATAACTTTGTATAGATACTGTAATGTTTGATAAATTAAGAGCATAGTGATTTATGAACTGCATAACATACAAGCTTCTGGATTTTCTCTGCTACACATTAGAACGGCTTCTTCTTCTTCTTTTTGTAAGATTTCTCCACGTTCTTGTTTTTCACGGATAGATTTTTCTAAATTAGGATCAATTGAGAATTTTCCAGCAGCATAACTAGATTTACTTCTCAAGTAATACATTCCTGTTTTAAGGTTATTTTTCCAGGCATAAAAGTGCATAGAAGTAAGACGTTTATAATTAGGGTTTGCCATGAACAAATTCATACTTTGCATCTGATCGACAAAAATTCCACGGTCACGGCATTGTTCGATAACACTTTTCATACTAATTTCCCATACTGTTTTGTACAAAGCTTTCAGGTCATCAGGGATTACGTCTATATTTTGGATACTACCATCGTTTGCAATAATAGTATCTTTCAATTCCTTTGACCATAAACCAAGTTTTATTAAATCTTCTACTAAATATTTGTTTACTACGATGTATTCACCAGATAAAACACGACGTTTGAAAATACAACTATCAACTGGTTCAAATGCTTCACTGTTACCCATAATTTGAGCAGTACTTGCAGTTGGCATCAATGCCGTCAACATACTATTTCTTGTACCGTATTGTACAAGATCAGACTTTAACGTGTCCCAATCCCAACGTCCCGATAAATAGTCTTTTAAATCAATACCGTCATATTCAGCCGCCAAATCAAATTGAAGTTTACCTTGGCTAAATGGACTACCAGGAAAAGTTTCATATGCTCCTTTTTCTTTTGCTAATTTTATAGATCCTTGTAATGTTCCGTAGTAAATTGTCTCGAAAATTTCCTTGTTTAATTTCTTTGCCGCTTCGCTTTCAAATGGTAAACGCATTTTCACATAGACCGATACTAATCCTTGTATACCAATACCAATAGGTCTATGGCGCATATTACTTGTTTTTGTTTCTGGTACAGGATAATGATTATTATCAATTACATCATTCATTGGTTCAATTATATACTCTGAAATTTGACGCAAATGTTCAAAATCAAAATAAGGTTTGTTGTCCTTGTCATATTTGACATATTTTGGTAACGCTATAGACGCCAAATTACAAACTGCATATTCATTATTATCAGAATATAAACTTATTTCTATACAAAGATTCGATGATCTAATAGTACCCAAATTCTTTTGATTACATTTCCTATTTACAGCATCTTTATATCCAATATAAGGAGTTCCAGTTTCAATTTGTGAATCTAATATTTTAGACCATATTTCTTGTGCCTTTACAACTCTTTTATATCTTTTTTCCGTAACATATTTGTTATATAAACTTTCAAATTCTTCACCGTATACATCTTGTAAACCAGGACATTCATCTGGACACATTAAATACCAATCACCATCAGCTTCTACACATTTCATAAACAAATCTGGTGTCCAGATAGCATAAAAAAGATCTCTTGCACGAACATCCTCGTGCCCTTGGTTTTTCTTTAAATCTAAAAATTCAAGAATATCTGCGTGCCACGGTTCAACATAGATTGCAAATGATCCTTTTCTTTTGCCACCTTGATTGATATATTTAGCAACTTCATTATATACTTTAATCATTGGTATAATACCATCACTTGGTCCATTTGTTCCACGAATAATACTACCCTTTGCTCTAATATTTGTAACGTGTAAACCGATACCACCAGCTAACTTTGATATTTTACCACAATCTGTAACTGTCTTGAAAATTCCTTCTAAAGAATCTTCAGTACCAAGGAGGAAGCAAGAACTATACTGATTTAATCGAGTACCACCATTGAAAAGAGTAGGACTAGCATGTGTATAATAATGTTGTGAAATAAGATCATATGTTTTCAAAACAGCTTCAATGTTTTCTTTATGAATACCTACGGCTACTCTCATATAAAGATGTTGAGGACGTTCAACAACTTCCATTTTATCAGTGTCCTTGTTTAAAATTTTTTGTAAATAACTCCTTTCAAGTGTTTTATATCCAAAGTAATCGAAAAGATAATCTCTTTTATAATCAATTGCAAAGTTAATTGTATTTTTATTACGTCTGATAATTTCAATTATATCATCTGCTAGAATTGGTGTATGTTTTCCCGATCTATCTGTATTATTATAAAGTCTTTCCATAACTTCACTAAAACATTCATTTGTACTTTTATGTGCATTACTAATTATAATTCTAGAAGCCAATTTTTGATATTCTGGATTCTCTGTCATACTTATGGCAATACGAGCAGCTTCCTCATCTAATTCACAAGATGTAACACCATCATAAATACTAGAAACAACTCTTTGAGCAATTACATCTGGATCGATTGTTTCTAAAAGACCAAGAGAACTATCGTTACATAACTTTTGCAAACGATAAATTACTTTATCAAATGACAATTGTTCTAAACGCCCATCTCTTTTCTTAATCTTCATTGTTGTTATACTTGTTGTTATACTCTATAAAGAAAAATATTTTCGATTTTTTATTTACATATCTATAAATAAAAAAATAATGATGTATCAAACGTTTCGTACATTTCAAACGTTTCGTTTACACAAGATCATTCTATATTTCTTTTTTTGTACTAACTGGGTTTTGTGTTGGATCTACAAAAACAGGTCTATTTGCTCTTACATCTTCGTATTTTAAACAAAAGTTTTGATCTTCCTTACATGTTTTAGGATTCATATATAACCATTTTGCAAAATCATCTTGAGCATTTGGTATTTGCGTATTTGGCATTGTATAAAATTGTCTTTGTGAGTTCATTTTACCAAACACGTCATTTACATCTTTAAACAAATTATTATTGAACATATCATCCATTGATTTTTTAATAGTTTCATCAGATATATCACATGCCTTTGGTCTATCTACTATAGCATTTGTTTTAGGATCTTCATTTAGATAATCTTTCATTGTAACATTCATAAATGGATTATCTAACGTTGGTTTTGTACAACTTTCAGTTTCGAAACTTTCTCTCTCTATATTAGCACGTTTCGTACCACTAACATTAACATTTTGATTATTAACATTTATATCATTAACATTTTGATTATTATCATTTATATCATTAACATTTATATCATTAACATTTATATCATTAACATTTTGATTATTATCATTTATATCATTAACATTTATATCATTTATATATATAAAATATGTTATCAATAAAGCTGCTATGAAAATACTTAAATATCGATAATTCTTATGATAATAAAACAAGATTATCGAACTATATAAAGACAATCTCACTAATGCATTGAAACGTTCTTCTAAAGTTTGGTCTTTTGTTGGAAAAAATTCTGTTAAACGATCTTTTTTAATAAGAATATATATATCGTTAAACCAAAAGGGATCTGATAAAGTTTGATTTTTACTCATATTACAATTATCATTTAAAAAAAGTTTATGAAAATTAAAAAAAATATATAAAAATTTTTTAAGTTTGATTTAATCTTTACTTGAAATTTCCAAAAAGTTGTTGTATACCACCATTTGAATTTTGGACAGAATTTATAATGTTTTTTGCTTGCTGTTCAAACATTGTTTTGTCTATCTCACCATTATTGATTTTTGATTCTATCTTGTTTGTAATGTTTGATACTAAATTTTGAATCATATCATTGGGTTTACCTGACATAATAGATGACAGTAACATCATTGGATCAATTTTCTGATCCTGTATATCTTTACTCAAATCTGTCGCTAAATTCATTATATCACTATTCCCCATTAATGATTCTAATAAATTAATATTTGGTCCATTTACATTTTGCTTAGGATTTTGCTTAATTTTGTTCTTTGAGCTAATGGTAATTACTTCTTCATCCAAATTTATACCACTTAAAAAATTTGATAAATGTGTTGTAAATGAATCTATATTTATATTATCAATTAACCCAAAATTCAATATAAAAACTGACATGTAAATGTTATATAAGTATTTTACTATACTTCGTTTTGTATTTTTATTTTCATTTGAAAAACAACTAAAACAAAGAATGTTATCAAATAAAGTAACATTATTTAAAAACGAATACTCTGAGGTTTTAATCTTATTTCGTGTTGTCATAATATACGAAATATCTTTGTCATATGTTTCTAAAGCTAAAATTGTTTCCTTAACAAATGTTTTCAAATTAGTAGAATCCTTTAATGACCCTAAATACTTTTGTAATTTACTCACCTTTTGTTTATCAATATTATCAAATACTAAATCAATCTCGTTAAAAAATTTACCTAATGTCTTTAATAACTCATTTTCTATATTAGAATTTTCAAAAATATACTTTTGCATTTCATTTAATTGTGGCAATTGGGTTTCTTGCAATTGTGTTTCTTGCAATTGTTCTTGCAATTGTGTTTCTTGCAATTGTTCTTGCAATTGTGTTTCTTGTAATCGTTCTATTTCAAGTTCTTCTTGCAATTGTTCTTGTAATTCGTGTAATTGTGTTTCTTGTAATCGTTCTATTTCAAGTTCTTCTTGCAATTGTGTTTCTTGTAATTCGTGTAATTGTGTTTCTTGTAATTGTGTTTCTTGTAATTGTGTTTCTTGTAATTCATTATTTAAATTTTGAATTGTTTCTGGATGATTTGTTTCATTTAATAAATTTTCTTTGTCCATTTATTAAAATACCATAAAATAGATTGTAATCGTTACCGCACAATCTAAAAATTGAATAAATTAAGTTAAAAAAAAGTTATCGCAAACGATGGATGGTTTTTGTTACTTTTGTTTTATAGATGAAATAGGTTTATGTGATTATTGTATTGATAAAAATAATATATGTATTAATTGTTTTTTTTCAGATAATATATGTCCTAAGTGTATGGATGAGGGTATTGATTTAATATTTGATAAAAATTTAATTCGAGGATGGGTTAGAAGTAATGATTTACATTACAAACTCCTGTGTCTTCAAGAAAAATATTTATAATTAATGGTTTGATATGTTCGTTTTTATTATGTATGTTTTTTATATATAATAAATTAATATGTTGTATCTTGATGAATTATCGAAGGGTATTGTGAATGATTTAAGAATTGCCATAATTATGTTGTCATCACCGGATATACCAAATTATGCTCATTTTGCAGCAATTAATAATTATTTATACAGTACAAAAAATAGATATGACTTTATAGTTGAACGTCAACCAAGAGATACATTAAACAAGTGGTCGTGGAACAAAGAAAAACAAAGTTCTATTTCGTGGTATAAAGCTGAATTGTTAAAACGTCATTTGGTAAATTATGATTATATTTTATTTATAGATTCAGATGCAATTTTTAATGATTTTAATTATACAATTGAAAATGAACTGGTTCCATTATCAAAAGAAAAATGTATAATATTTCAAGAGGACATTTGGAATAGTAATACAGATATAGTAAGCGATAAGGTTTGTACTGGACTAATTTTTGTAAAAAATTGCAAACAAGCATTTGCTATATTAGATACATGGGCAAGGGCTCCGTATGTTGATCAAAATTGTATATCTATGAGATACAAACATCCAAGAGAACAAGACTGTATTATGTATTTAATAAAAACGAATCCTGAAATTAAGAAAAATGTTTATATTTACCCAGCTAATAAAGGAATGTTTGGACAATATGATGCAAAATGGATAATTCATATGGGTGGTACAAATGATATTAATAGAAGTGAATTGATTTCGAGATTTTGTGATACAAAATATAAATCTTTTATAAAAGAAACATCACAAAAATTATATTCATAAAAAATTATATTCATAAAAAATTATATTCATAAAAAATTATATTCATAAAAAATTGTATTTATAAAAAATTGTATTCATAAAAAATTATATTCATAAAAAATTATATTACAAATAATATTATAATTAATTATCATTTAATATGTTTTTACAACAAAACATTTTTACCAGCTTTTAATAGTTTTTGGAAATACAACCATATGTGTGCTTTCTTTTTGTCATTTATTTCATTTGACAACCAAATATTTCTTATTTTATTTCCAAATAAAACATTATCAGATGACAAGCCTATTTGTTTTAAATTAATATCAAAGTTTAAAAAAAACTCTTCGTCACAATTAAAAATGTAAGATTCATATGGACCTACGTAACTAATATATTGTTCCACTGACAATCTTGGATTACTTTTTCTTATAAATTCAACCGTGCTTCGTGTTAAAATAAGATCAGATTTAAACATTGGAAAACTTGATTCTAGATATTCTAAAAATTGATCTAAAATATCATTGAAAATTTTTATTTGTACGATTTTACTCATTATTATTATATATTATAAATAAATCTTTAAATTCAACCGCTTTTGCGTTAGATGATTAAAACTAAAATAAAAATTTACATTAAAAACGATGTCAGAAAAGGTGTCAGAAAAGGTTTCTAAAGGATTATCTGAAAAGGTATCTAAAGAATTATCAGAAAAAGTTGACGACTCGAAGAAATTAAATAAAACTATACACGAATTTGATAAAAAGATAAAATGTTTACAAGATATTCGTCACGAAATAAAGAAGAAGAGAGTTTTGTTTGATGAAAACAAAGAACGTTTTGGTTTAGATGAATTGTCTCAATTGACAAAGGTTAAAAATACATCTGAAGTAAAGGGTTATCCATTTCGTGGTTCTAGAAAAGATTATCTTAAAATAACAAAGGGTATAAATATTGGGTTAAAGATTGTTCCAATTGAAACAAAATATGATAAGCGAGAACATCCTTGTAATTTAGAAAATTTGGTATTAAAGCATTTGACAGAACATATTGTCAATAAAAATATTTCGCCTCACATTGCTTATTATTTAGGTACACAAAAAGTTACTAACAAAAGCAAAGCTTTGAAAATGTTAAACTTGAAACGTTTAGAAGTGGAAGAAAAAATAAGAACGCATTCAAATATGTTAATTTCTGAATTTGTTGAGGGAGGTAGTTTAGATAATTGGATATATGAAATATATGAGGAAGATAATGAAATTACAGATGAACAATGGAAATCGATTGTGTTTCAGTTGTTATATACAATTGCTATTATTCAACGTTATTATAAAATGATGCATAATGATTTCCATTATGGAAATATTTTAATAGATGATTCTATAAAACCAGGTGGGTATTTAGTTTATGATATTCACGGTAAAAGATATTATATAAAAAACACAGGTGTTATTCCAAAGTTATGGGACTTTGAATTTTGCATGGTTTATTCTGATAAAATCCCCGATTGTTATCCTAATAAATTTATATTAGGACCATACCAATACGATAAAAAGAATCATAAAACGATAGTTGATCCATCTGTCTTGGATGAACCTGAAGAGCCAGAAGATATAAATGTACCTTTTAACTACAATGAATTTTACGATGTACATTATTTCTTGACTTCTTTGTTAGATCTTTATATATCACAAGAATTGTATGATTGGATTATTCAATTGTATCCAAGAGAATTAATCCCAGATGAAGATTCGTCTTCTCATTCTACTAATACAACAAGTGAAACTACATCAAGTGACACATCAACTGACACCACTGACACTGACACTGAAACTGAAACTGACAAG
>Ga0209450_10000802_pt1 | contig 15817 bp, 10 predicted proteins | sample FrelakmetLWP11LW_FD_187149 | JGI IMG/M metagenome (GOLD analysis project Ga0209450, IMG submission 187149) | Freshwater lake sediment microbial communities from the University of Notre Dame, USA, for methane emissions studies - LWP11 LW (SPAdes)... | ecosystem: Environmental > Aquatic >...
GGCGGCGGCCAGGCCGCTACCGACGCCTTCGGGGTGGCGACGTTCGAGTCGCTGCCGCCGACGCGCTACCGGGTCGCCGCCTCGGCCGCTGGCCTGGCCCGTGAGATGACCGACGTGACGGTGACGGCAGATCAGACGGCGGAGGCGACGCTCACCCTGCGGCGGGGCGGGACGATCAACGGGCGGATCGTCGGGTTGTCCGCCGACGAACTGGGCCGCTGCATGGTGCGGGGCGGCGGCAGCGGCGACCAGCCGAAGCCCGACGGCAGCTTCGTCCTGCACGGCGTGCGCCCCGGCGTGGTCGAGGTCAGCGCCTCGCTGTTCCCCGCCGGCCGGCAGCGGTCGGTGCGCACCGAGGTGACGGACATCGAGGTGCCGGTCAGCGTCGAGATCGACTTCACGGCCGGCATCACCGTACGGGGCACGGTGCGCCGCGCCGCGCGCCCCGCCGCCGGACTCATGGTGTCCGCCGGCGGGCGCGGCGACCGGGTCGCCGGCAGCGCGATCACCGACGCCGACGGTGCCTACGAGATCGCCGGGCTCGACCCCGGCGAGCTCGAGGTGCGGGCGGTCGACGAGGTCGGACGGACCCTGGCGGCCCGGACCGTCCAGGCCCGGGGCGACACCCGGGTCGACCTCATGGTCCCGGCCGGCGCGCTCGCCGGTCGCGTGTTCGACGCCCGGCGGCGCGAGGGCATCGCGGGGGCGAGGGTCCGGGCGACCAGCGGGGAGCCGCCGCTCGTCGACCGTAGCGCGCAGACCGGCGAGGACGGCGCGTTCCGCATCGCCGAGCTCGCCGACGGCGTCTGGGCGATGCGCGTCGAGGCGTCGGGTTACGCTCCCGGCGAGGCGACGGCGCGACTGTCGATGGGCCGGGCGAGCGATGTCGAGGTGGCGCTCGAACCCGAGCAGCGGCTCGACCTCGTTCTCCGTGAGCCGGACGGCGCGATCCCCGACACCGCGATGCTCCTGCCGATGCGCGACGGTCGCGTCGACGACGCGATCTGGCTGCACTGCGACCGCGACGGGCGGGCGACCGTGACGACGCTACCCCCCGGCGCCACCACGCTGCTCGTCATCGGCCGCGGCGCGGCGCTGCTCCGCGTCACCGTGCCGACCGTGGAGGTGCCGGTGCAGCTCCAGCCCGCGGGCCGCCTCGTGGTCATGCCGCCGATCGAGAGCGGCGGCGGGAGCTGGCGGGTGCGGGTGGTGGCCGGCGGCGGGGTGGCCGTGCCGGTGTCGCCGTGGGCGAACCCGGGCCGCTCGGAGTGGATCAGCCCCGGCGGCAACCCGCTGACGCTCCGCCTGCCGGCCGGCGGCTACGTCGTGGAGGCGATCGCTCCCGCCGGGACGACGCAGCAGCACGAAACCACCGTCCCCCCGGAGGACACTGCCACCGTCGTCCTCGAGTGACCCAGGTCCGCCCAGCGAGACCGGGCCTTCCGGGTCCGTGATGGGGGCTGGTGGATGGGTGGTCGGGGCGTGGTGGAGGCGAGGGCGGCGAGCGACCGGCTTTGCCGGCGCTCGTCGGGGGCCGGACGCATGCGTCCGGGGGGCAAGAGCGCGGTGGTTGGGTGGTGAGCGCTCGGCCCCCCGCTCAATATCTGAACCCCATCCAGAACGTCGTCACGAAGCCGTCGTCGGAGGTCGAGTCGAAGTCCCAGCGCTTGGCGAAGTCCCAGTGCATGGGCAGCCCGAACAGGTTGACCGAGAAGCCGAACCCGTACGACGAGACGCCGTCCACGAGCTGGCCGTCCTCCATGAAGTTGTATCCCAGGCGGACACCGCCCGGGGTCTGGGTGTACTTCACGCCGTCGAGGTCGAAGTACGCGGCGCCGACGTCGAGGAAGAGACGGCCGCGCAGGTTGGCGAGCCGGAGCCACGGCAAGATCAGGTAGTCGATGAGCGGGAAGCGCCACTCGGTGTTGACGTAGGCGGCGCGGTTGCCGACCAACGTGCGGTACTCGAAGCCCCGCATCGTGTCGAGGCCGCCGAAGTAGAAGTACGTCGGGCTGTTGCCGTCGGCCCAGCCGGCGAACAGGCGGATGGCGAGCTCGTTGCGCCGCGACAGCGGGACGTACTGCCGCCACTCCGCCCGGATCTCGCGGGTGAGGAGGCCGCCCTCGTCGAGGTCGAAGTACATCCCCGGCCGCACCGACCAACGCCGGCCGGCGTGCGGCCCGTACTCGCGCCAGAAGGTGGTGTCGCCGACCAGGCCGACATGCACGTATGGGACGTGGAACTTCTGCGGCACGTAGACGAAGCCCTCGTCGCCGACCGGCGTCAGGACGTTGTAGTCCAGGTCCATGTAGCCGACGCCGGCCTCGGCCCGGTGGTAGAGGGAGATCGGGTACTGGCCGAACGCCTCGATCCCGGTCTGGCGGTAGAGCCGCTTGGCGCGGTACTCGAGACCCTGGAAGGTGTCGACGCCGACGAAGTAGGCGCGGTCGTCGTAGATCGCGGCGCCCCACTGCAGGCGCTCCGACAGGTTGGAGTAGGCGAGCTGGAAGTTCGAGTACCCGGACACCGACTCGAAGAGGACGTTGAAGCGGCGGTCGCCGTAATGGTCGGCGAACGCCAGGAAGGTCTGCGCGATCACGGTCTGGGACTGGTCGATCCCGACCAGCACCTGCGCATCGTCGAGGAAGAGCTTGTGCCTCTTCACCTCGACGACCTTGTCGGGGGACACCGCGACGGTCACCGACGGGACGTACGCCTCCCGCTCCGTGACCTCCTTGGGCGGCTCCTCGATGCCGGCCACGATCCCCTGCCCGGGGTCGGTGACGTAGAGCAGCCAGCGGCCCTTGGTGTACGCCTGGTAGACGACGCGCTCGCCGTCGGCGGTGACCACGGGCGTGGGGTTGAGCGCCGCCCCGAACACCCTGGTCATCCGGGTCAGCGCACGATTTCCCAGGTCGAGGGCGTAGAGGTCGAAGATCCCCGCGTCACGGTCCGACGCGAAGTAGAGCGTCTTGCCGTCGCGGGAGAACGCCGCCCCCTCGTCGTCGCCGGCGCCGAAGGTGATCTGGTTCCGCTTGCTCGGGTCCGCGAGGTCGACCTCGTAGATCTTCGCGTTCGGCCCCGTCTCTGAGCTGTAGATCAGCCGCGTGCCGTCGGGCGTGAACGCCGGGGCGCTGTCGAAGGCGTCGTCGTTGGTGATGTTCTTGACGCCACCGGACTCGAGGTCGAGGAGGTAGATGTCGGCCCGTCCGTCGTGGTAGGCGCCGAACGCGACGGTGCTGCCGTCGGGCGAGAAGGCCGGCGACATCGCCTGCCCGACCGGGATGCGGATCTCGCGGTCGATCCCACCGTGCAGGGCGTCGAGGAGCAGCAGGACCCGCGACTTTCCCTTGCGGGCGAACACCGCCACGTGACTGCCGTCGGGCGAGAACGACAGGTCCCGCCCCCGGGTCGGCCCGACGGTCAGGAGCTGGGCCACCTGGTACTGGTAGCTCGTGGTGTTGCCCCGGGTCAGGTTGCGCAGCAGGCGGCGGTCGGGGACGCCGAGCAGCACCGTGTCGACGTCGTTCTTGTAGGTCGAGAAGGCGGCGATGATCTCGCCCGACGGCGAGACGGCCGGCGACGCCTCGGCGGAACGGGTGTCCTCGGCGACCCGGAACGACGGCCCGAACTCCTGCGGGTCGCCGCGGTCCAGGGTGGCGTCCTGATAGTACTTGCGCAGCCAGGAGCGGAAGCGGGCGTCGAACTCCTCGATGTCGAGGTCGAAGGCGCGCCGGACGGTCTTGCCGATGTTGCCGCCCAGCGAGTTCCGCGCCTCGAAGACGAAGTCGCGGAAGCCCTCGATCCCCCACTCTTCCTCGACGAACTTGAAGACCATGTGGCCGAACCGGTAGGAGAAGTACCCGCCGAGCCCGTCCCCGATCGACGGCACCTGGTCGGAGAGCACGGCGTCGCGCATCACCGCGCGGGCACGCGCGTCCTCGTCGTCGGCCATGTAGGAGGCCATGCCCTCCATGAACCAGTGCGGCGGGCCCGACGTGACCGCCTTGCTGAGCTTGCCCTGGAAGAGGATCTCGTACTGGAAGATGTGGGTCAGCTCGTGTTGGATCAGCCGCTGCAGCTCGATGTCGGGAAGGTCGACCGGCATCACCATGCGATTGCGGGCCGGGACGGCGAAGGCACCGACCCCCTCGGGGATGAAGTCGACGATGACGTTGGTCTGCTCGAACTCGGCGTGGGTCGCGAAGACGATGAGCGGCACCGGATCGTTGATCTGAAAGTTGAAGTGCCGCGCGAGGTCGTCGTAGGCGCTCTCGGCGAACGAGGCGATCTTGGTGAGCTGGATCCGCTCGGGGTCGTAGAACGAGATGCGGAAGTGCGGCGTCGGGTACTCCTGCCAGCGGAACTCATCGAACCGGACCTTGTTCTTGCCGAAGCTCTGCGCGCCGACGGGCGCGGCCAATAGGAGCAGGAGGGCAAAAACCGCGAGGACTCGCCGCATGAATAGCCTCCTATGGCTTGAACAACATTCGCTTGCTCTTGACGGTGCGGGGCACGAAGACGCCGATGAGCTGGTTCTCGAGCGCGTAGAGGTTGGCGAACATGCCGGTGAACTCGTCGAAGTTGCGCTCGGGGCGTTCCTGGAAGTCCTTGAGCGGCTCCTGGAGGACGAGCTGACCGGAGCGGGCGTCGTAGACGTCGACCATGATGTCGTAGGTGAACCCGGTCTGCTCCACCATGACCTGCCGGTAGTAGGTCCGCCCGTCGAGGGGCGAGGTGTACTCCTCGGTCTTGTACCCGCTGCGGTCCTGGATCTCGAAGTCGATGGCCCCGGCGATGATGTAGTCGGCACCGGTGCGGGAGCCGAGCTCGCGCCAGAACTCGGTGTCGCGCTCGAGCTTCAAGGTGTCGGTGGTCGGCGGACGGAGCCCATCGACCGACGGCACGAGCGTGAACTTGGCCTCCTTGCGGAGCATCCGGCGGAGGTAGCGCTCGAACTCGGCGCCGACGTCGAACCGCAGGTCCGGCCCGGCCTCGTCGCCCTTGTTCTCGCGGACGAACGGCCCGATGTAGAGCTTCTCGTGGCCCGTGAAGGCCATCTTCGGGCGCAACGGCAACGACAGCTCGACCTCCCGGACGCCGGCCACCGCGGTTGAGGCGAGGAGCATCGCGGCGAGCATCACCCTAGCGAGTCGCATTGGGCTCCCCCTTCGGCTTCACGCCCCGCGCGAAGCTGGTGAAGAACTCGGCGAACCGCGCGTAGTTGCGACGGAGCGTCTGGTTCTTGGGCGCGGCGGCGAGCGCCTTCTTGTAGGTCGCCAGCGCGTCGTCGTAGCGGCCCACGGCTTCGAGAGCGACCGCCACGTTGTTGAGCACCTCGGGGTCGTCCGGCGAGGCCTTCTGGGCGCGCTCGAAGCGGAACAGCGCCTCGCGCCAGTAGCCTCGCTGCCCGGCCTCGACGCCGACCTCCATCTCGTCACGCGCCTTGCTCAGATCCGGCCCGGACGAGGCGCAGCCGGCGAGCAGGACGACGAACCCCGCCACCAGCACGTTCCGCCAACCCATGCGACACCCCCGAAACTCCCGGCTATTATAGGCAGCCGGGGAGGCCCCCATTCCCGAGTCTCAACGTCTTCTGGCGTACATGGTCGCGCATCCGGACGCCGGCGTCACACGTCGCCGCCTCCTGCGCGAAGCCATCGCGGCGGGCGCGGAGGTCGGCGACCACGAGACCGCGGCGGTGGCTCGCGACGGCCGGCTGGCCGCGGCCGACCAGACCTTGACCGCCACCGGTTTCCGCTTCGTGCCGTTCTGGGACGACACCTTCCCGGCGCGCCTCGCGACGCTCTCCGACCCACCCCTCGGCCTGTTCGTCAAGGGCCGCCTGCCGACGGTGCCGGCCGCGGCGATCGTCGGGGCCCGGCGGGCCTCGCCGTACGGCCGCGAGGTCGCCGAGCACCTCGGCCGCGAGCTCGCGGCCGGCGGGGCGGGTGTGGTGTCCGGCATGGCGCGCGGGGTCGACGCCGCCGCCCACCGCGGCGCCCTGGCGGCCGGCGGGCCGACGGTGGCGGTGTGGGGCGCGGGCTGCGACCGCGTCTACCCCGGCGAGCACGTCACCCTGGCCGCGGAGATCGCCGACCACGGCGCCCTCGTCAGCGAGTACCCCCCGGGCTCGCCACCGCTGGCCCACCACTTTCCCGAGCGCAACCGCATCATCGCCGGCCTCGCCGACGTCACCGTGGTCGTGGAGGCCGACGAGCGCTCCGGGGCGCTGGTCACCGCCCGGCTCGCCCTCGACGAGGGGCGCGACGTGATGGCGGTCCCGGGATCGATCTTCTCCCGCCTGTCGGTGGGACCCAATGGGCTGCTGCGCGCCGGCGCCGCTCCGGTCCTCGCCGCCACCGACGTGCTGGCCGTGCTCGGCCTCGCAGCGGCACCCACACCGACCGAGGAGACGCCGGCCTTCCTCGCCAGCCTGCCGGCGGGCGAGGCGGTCACCGCGGATCACGTCGCGGCGGCGGCCGGCCAGCCGATCGCCCGTGTCCTCGACGAGCTGCTCAGGCTCGAGCTCTCCGGCTGGATCGTCCGCGACTTTGACGGCCGCTACCGCCGGGTACACACGCGCAAGGTGACCTCCGAGAGCTGACAGCCGACAGCCAACAGCCGACAGTCCCGCCCACCCGAGAACTGGACGGGCAGGGGTCCTGTCGGCTGTCGGCTGTGAGCTGTGAGCTTTCATCTAGAGCTTGAAGGGGATTCGGACCTTGCTCTCGACCAGGTCGATGCCGAAGACGTAGGTCCCGGCCTGGACACCTCCGGGGATCAGGAAGAACAGGCGCCCGCTGCACACCCGCCGGTCGTCCACCCAGGTCTCGGGGAACACCAGTCCCGCCCCCGGCTCGGCGAGGAACCTGAGGGCGCACTCGAGACGGGGCTTGAAGTAGTCGAGTGGGTCGGCGGCCACCGACGCGCGAACGACCTTGCTCTGCAGGGAGCCGTAGGCGGCCGCGAACTCCTCCTGGGACGGCAGGTACACGGCGTCCCCGGTCGGCGGGCGGACGAAGATCCGCGAGCGGTCGATCTTGACCGAATCGCCGCCGGCGGCGGTCACCGCGAGATCGACGATCAACCACTCGTCGCCGAGGTTCTGGCTCGCGTAGCGGTAGCCGATGACGGCCTCGATCTCGGGCCCCTGGTAGCGGAGGACCGTCTGGCCCATCCGATCCACCCCCGGGGTGCCGGTGGGCGTGGCACTCGAGCAGGCGATCCCCAGGACGGCCAGCACGGCCACGGCGAGCAAGGGTTGACGGCGCAGTCCTCTCATGGGTCCTCCTGGCCCTCCGGTACGAGAAGACCGGCAGGCCGGTTGCAAGCGACCGAGCCGCAGCAAGCGTCGTGCCACGCTGGCGCCCGGCACGCCCCGCCGCGGTGACGAGCTCCGGCTGCGCACAGTGGACGCTGCGTCCTCGCTCGCGGACACCGGGGAGCCGACATCCGACAGCTCGCAGCCAACAGCTCACCCCCAACCGCCCACACAGCAAAGCTCCCGCCCGTCCACCGCCGCTCGCCCACCCGATCGCACATTCCCCGGTGGGCTTGAACGTTGTCGGCTGTGAGCTGTCGGCCAGGGGGCAGCTTGACACCGCTGCTAGAGTGCAGGCCCGGAGGAACGTTGGGAGACCAGCTCGTCATCGTGGAATCACCCGCCAAGGCACGCACCCTCGGGCGCTACCTCGGAAAGGGGTACGTCGTGGTGGCCTCGGTCGGGCACGTCCGCGACCTGCCGCGCAACGACATCGGCGTCGACGTCGAGCACGGCTTCGCCCCGACCTACCAGGTGCTGCCGGCCAAGCGCAAGGTCATCGCCGACATCCAGAAGGCGGCCGCTCACGCCGATCGGATCCTGCTCGCGACCGACCCCGACCGCGAGGGCGAGGCGATCGGCTGGCACCTCGCCGAACTGCTCCGCGCCTCCGGCACCCCGATCGCCCGGGTCATGTTCCACGAGATCACCAAGAAGGCGGTGCAGGCGGCGGTGGCCGACCCCCGACCCCTCGACCTCCGCCTCGTCGACTCGCAGCAGACCCGCCGGCTGCTCGATCGCCTCGTCGGCTACAAGCTGTCGCCGCTGCTCTGGGACAAGGTCAAGCGCGGGCTGTCGGCCGGACGGGTGCAGTCGGTCGCCCTCAAGATGATCTGCGACCGCGAGGCGGAGATCGCCGCCTTCGTCCCCGAGGAGTACTGGCACCTCGACGCCCGCCTCGCCGCCGACGCGCCGCCGTCGTTCGTCGCCCGCCTGGCCAGTCGCGACGGCAAGAAGTTCACGGTCCACGACGCCGACACCGCGGCGGCGGTGCGCGCCGAGGTCGAGGGCGCCGCGTTCGTCGTCGCCGAGGTCAAGAAGCGCCGGCGGCAGCAGAAGGCCCCGCCGCCGTTCGTCACCGCCAAGCTCCAGCAGGCGTCGTTCGGACGCTACCGCTTCCCGGTCCGCAAGACGATGCAGCTCGCCCAGAAGCTCTACGAGGGCGTCGATCTCGGCGCCGGCGAGCGGGTCGGGCTGATCACCTACATGCGCACCGACTCGATGCGGGTGTCGGCCGAGGCGCTCACGGCCGTGCGCGAGCTCATCGCCGACTCCTTCGGCGACGCGTACCTCCCCGAGAAGCCCAACTTCTTCAAGAACCGCTCCGAGGCGCAGGACGCCCACGAGGCGATCCGCCCGAGCGACCCGGCGCGCACGCCGGAGGCGATGGCGCGCTACCTGTCGGCCGACGAGCTGAAGCTCTACACCCTAATCTGGCAGCGCTTCGTCGCCTCGCAGATGGTCCCGGCGGCGTTCGACGTCACCGACGTGACGGTCGCGGCGGGCCGCTACGGCTTCAAGGCCAAGGGCGAGGTCGAGGTCGACGCCGGCTACCTGCGCGTCTACCGCGAGGAGGAGGCCGAGCCCCTGGCGTCCAAGCCGGCGTCCGAGCAGGAGGACGAGGAGCTCACCTCGAAGCGGCTGCCGGTCCTCGCCAAGGACCAGGAGCTGCGCCTCGAGGAGCTGGCGGCCAACCAGAAGTTCACCCAGCCGCCGCCGCGCTTCACCGAGTCGACGCTGGTCAAGGCGCTCGAGGAGAACGGCATCGGCCGCCCCTCGACGTACGCCGAGATCATCGCCAAGATCGCCGACCGCAGCTACGTGGTGCGCGAGAAGGGCGTGTTCGCCCCCACCGAACTCGGCAAGCTCGTCACCGGCCTGCTCACCTCGTCGTTCGGCGACCTCATCAACGAGTCGTACACCGCCTCGATGGAGGGGGAGCTCGACGCGATCGCCGAGGGCAAGCTCGACTGGCAGGCGGCGATGGCGAAGTTCTGGAAGGTCTTCCACGCCGACCTCGAGCGGGCCAAGGCGGAGATGACCTCGGTGAAGAAGGCCGGCGTCGAGACCGCCGAGAAGTGCCCGAAGTGCGGCGCGCCGATGCTGCTGCGCTTTGGCCGCCACGGCGAGTTCCTCGCCTGCTCGAACTACCCGACGTGCAAGACGACCCGCGAGCCGGGCGCCCCGTCGGCGGTCGCCGAGGCGCCTGCCTGCCCCGAGTGCAACGCCGAGATGGTCCTCAAGCGCTCGCGCTTCGGGCCGTTCTGGGCGTGCTCGCGCTACCCGGAGTGCAAAGGCACGCGGCGCATCGTCACCGGCGCGACGAGCCCGAACACCCCCTCCGGCGTGAAGTGCCCGGAGTGCGGCGACGGCGAGGTGATCGAGAAGCGCTCGCGCCGCGGCCGCGCGTTCTGGGGGTGCAACCGCTACCCGGCGTGCAAGTTCACCCTCCCGGCCCGGCCGGTGGCGCACCCGTGCCCGACCTGCGGCGCCCCGTTCCTGCTCGAGCGCAGGTCGGTCAAGAAGGGCACAACGTGGTCGTGCGCCCGCGAGGGCTGCGACTTCAAGGGCCCCGCAGGAGACGCGTGACCCGTGACCCGTGGCCCGACCCCTGTCGGCCGCCGTGTGTGAACCTCGACCCACGGGCCACGGATCACGGGCCACGGGCCACGGGCCACGGGCCACAGGCCACGGGCCACGAACCGCGCAGGCCATGGTGACGGCAGTCACGGTCGTCGGGGGCGGGCTGGCGGGGTGCGAGGCGGCGTGGCAGCTCGCCTCGGCCGGCGTCCGGGTGCGACTCGTCGAGATGCGGCCCGGCCGCTCGACCCCGGCGCACCGCACCGGCGACCTCGCGGAGCTGGTGTGCTCCAACTCGCTGCGCTCCGACAACCCGGAGAACGCGGTCGGGTTGCTCAAGCGCGAGATGGCCGCGCTCGGCTCGCTGGTCATCGCGGCGGCGCGGCGCGCGGCGCTGCCGGCGGGCGACGCCCTCGCCGTCGACCGGGCCGTCTTCGCGGCGGAAGTGAGCGCGGCGATCGCCGGTCATCCGGGTATCGAGCTGGTCCGCGACGAGGTCACGACGCTGCCGGCGGGACCGGCCATCGTCGCCACCGGACCGCTCACCTCCGCGGCGCTCCACCGCGAGCTCGAGGCCCTGCTCGGCGAGGGCTCGCTGTCGTTCTTCGACGCCATCGCCCCAGTCGTCGCCGCCGACTCCCTCGACATGAACGTGCTCTACCGCGCCTCGCGCTACGGCAAGGGCGCGGGCGCCGACTACCTCAACGCACCGATGAACCGCGACGAGTACGAGCGCTTCGTCGCCGCCGTGCGCGCCGCCGAGGAAGTCCCGCTCAAGGAGCTCGAGCGCGACACGCCCTACTTCGAGGGGTGCCTGCCCATCGAGGTGATGGCCGAGCGCGGCGCCGACACGCTGCGCTACGGGCCGATGAAACCCGTCGGCCTGCCCGACCCGCGGACCGGGAGGATCCCGTTCGCGGTCGTCCAGCTCCGCCAGGACGACCTCGCCGCCGAGAGCTGGAACCTGGTCGGCTTCCAGACCCGCATGACCTTCGGCGCCCAGCAGGAGGTCCTCCGACTCATCCCCGGCCTCGAGCGCGCCCGCTTCGTCCGTCTCGGCATGATCCACCGCAACACCTTCGTCTGCGCGCCGCGCCATCTCGACGCCCGGTTGCGCGTCAAGGTGCGGCCCGAGCTGCGCCTCGCCGGGCAGCTCACCGGCGTCGAGGGGTACGTCGAGTCGGCGGCGATCGGCCTGCTCGCCGGGCTCTTCCTCGCCGCCGAGCTGGCCGGGGTGGAAACGCCGGCGCTGCCGGGCTGGACCGCCCACGGCGGGTTGATCCGCCACCTCACGGAGCGCCCGCCGCACCGCTTCCAGCCGGCCAACGCCGCCTGGGGGCTGATGCTCGACCCGCCGGTCGCGCTGCCGCGCGACAAGGCGGCGCGCCGGCAGGCCGCGGCGACCTACGCCCTCGACGAGGTCCGCCGCTGGCGCGCCGCGCTGCCCTGGCCTTCGCCCGCCCTCCCGAGCTGACCGCTCAGAGCCGACAGCTCTCCCCCACTCGCCCCACACAGCACGGCCGCCACCCGCCCTCCTCCGCCCACCCAACCGAGCTCACAGCCAACAGCCGACAGGTCTCCCCCAACCTCCCCACACAGCACGGCCCCCACCCTCCCACCGCCGCCCTCCCACCCATCCCTGCCTCTCCGGCTACCCGTCCTGGGGGGGAGCTGTGAGCTGTTGGCTGTGGGCTCTAGAGCCGTTCGGCGCAGCGCTGCTCGGCGCAGGCGCTGCGGGCGAGGGCGACGAGCTCCCAGGTCGGCGGAAGGTAGCCGCGCCGCGCCCGGTAGTCGTCGGCGAGGCCGGCCACGCGCACGGCGAGCGCGTCGTGCGCGGTCCGCAGCCGCTCGGCGCGCAGGGCCGTCGCCGGGCTCATCCCCTCCGGGACCGGCCCGACGGCGCCGGCGGCGTTGAGGACGAGGCTGTAGAGCTTCGCGAGCCGCGCCGGAGGCAGGCGCCAGAGGTCGTAGCCGAGCCCGCGGCCGGCCTCGGCGTGCTCGAGGAGCACGTCGGTGACCGCGTTGTCGAGGTGGTCCTTGAAGAGCACGCCGGCGTCGCGCCACTCGGCGACGACGACGAGCTGCGGGTCGAGCTCGAGGTCCGAGGGCTCCTGGGTCTCGAGGTGCTCGACGCCGAAGCCGGCGAGCCAGCGCGCCGCGCCCGGCGTCGAGATGCGCGACGGGACGGGCCACAGCGCAATCCCCGCCTGCCGGTAGGCGGCGGACGCCACCTCCGAGCAGAACAGCCGCGTCGGATCGCCGGAGTCCATCGCGAAGTCGTAGGGGATGTGACGGCGGCGCGCCTCGTCGAGCACCCACGTCGCGGCGCGATGGGGGAGGAGCGGGTCGGCCCGCAACGCCGGCAGGTCGGCGCGCGGGCGGAGGACCATGACGCGCAGCTTGACGTCGGCGAGGTACTCGTCGGGCGTCGCCACGGCGACGCCGCGCTCGATATGCGCCTCGACGATCGCGATCCGGCCTCCGCCGTCGACGTGGAGCTGGGCGACGTGGGAGAAGTTCCCCGGGTAGTCGCTGGCGCGGGCGATGAGCGCCGATGTCGGCGCGCCGCCGCGCGACACCAGGATGTCGCCGGAGTGCACCGCGACCCCGAGCAGCTCGGCGGCGGGAGTGCGCGACGGCTCGTCGGTGCCGCCGACGAGCGCCGGCCACGTCTCGACCGGCGCCTGCAGCATCGCCTCCTCGAGCGCCGCCCGGGCGCCGTAGAGCAGCCGGTACAGGCGATCGCGGACCGGCGCCTCGCCGAGGTCCCAGGCGCGGGACGCCTCTTTGACCGCCGCCCGGGCGCGGGTGACCGCCTCGGCGTACGCGGCGAGGTGCTCGGGGCACGCCGCCACCGGCGGTCCGACCGCGAAGAGCGCGCGCTCCAGCTCGGCCAGAACCCCGGCGTCGGGTGGCAGCTCCCGGCCGGCGACCGCGGCGGTCAGCTCGGCGCAGCGCGCCAGGCCGGCGGCCACCTCGCCGGCCAGGTTCGGACAGCCGCGGCTCCGGGCCGCCTCGAAGTCGGCCTGCAGCTCGTGCCACACGGCGTCCTGGCGCCAGGCGAACGGCCGCCCGCCGGCGGGGGCCGGCGGCGTGACCGCGCGCTCCGGAACGAGCAGGGCGAGGACGAGCGCCGCGAGCCCGACGGCGGTCCAGCGCCGGACTCGGCGCCGCCGTGGGCGGAGAGGCGTGGGCGGATCGGCCGACATCGGTGTGCTCACGCTACCGCCCGGGGCGGCCGCGCGCAACCGCTAGAATCGACGGGTGAGCTGGCAGCTCGAGGAGTTCACCCTCTACCTGCGCGACGAACGCAACGTTTCGCCCCACACGCTGCGCGCTTACGAGCGCGAGGTCCGCCGCTTCGTCGACTTCGCCGGCGCCGAGATGGGGTGCGCGCGGGCCCGCGACGCCTCGCCGGCAACCGTGCGCGCCTACCTCGCCCACCTGCACGCAGAGCGCCTCGCCAAGGTGTCGGCGCAGCGCGCCCTCGCCGCCCTGCGGACCTACTTCCGCTTCCTCGGCCGCGAAGGCGTCGTCGAGGCCAACCCGGCCAAGGTCGTCGCCACGCCGCGGGCGCCGAAGAAGCTCCCCGACGTGGTCACCGCACCGGACCTCGCGCAGCTCCTCGAGGCGCTGCCGGCCACCCCGGCGGGCCGCCGCGACCGCGCCGCCCTCGAGCTGCTCTACGGCGCCGGGTTGCGCGCCGCCGAGCTCGTCGGCCTCGACCTCGACGACGTCGACCTCGGCCGGCGGCTCGCCCGGGTGCGCGGCAAGGGGAACAAGGAGCGCGTCGTGCCGTTCGGCCGGATGGCGGAGCAGGCGCTGCGCGGCTACCTGCCCGACCGGGCGGCGTTCCGGCACGCGGCGAAGGGGCTCGACGACGGCGAGCCGGTGTTCGTCAACCAACGCGGCGGCAGGCTCTCCGACCGCTCGCTGCGCCGCATCCTCGACGCCGCCGTGCGGGCCATCGCCCTCGCCCAGCACGTCCACCCGCACACCCTCCGCCACGCCTTCGCGACACACCTGCTCGAGGCCGGCATGGACCTCCGCGCGATTCAGGAGCTGCTCGGCCACGCCTCGCTGTCGACGACTCAGCGCTACACCCACCTCGACCTCGCCCACCTCATGGAGACGTACCGCAAGGCGCACCCGAAGGCTTGAGCCAACAGCCAACAGCCGATAGTTTCCGCCACCCCCACCCAGCAGACCCACCCACCCGGTCGAGAGTCGAGAGTCAAGGGTCGAGGCGAAGTGCGGGGTGGTTGGAGGAGGGTGGGCGGTGGCTTTGCTGTGTGGGGTGGTCGGGGGAGAGCTGTCGGCTGTGAGCTGTCAGCTTCCTCAGCGGGAGAAGAGCAACGCGACGCCGGCGACGGCGACGGCCGAGCCGAGGACGGCGCGGACGCTCGGCCGGTAGCCCTCGACCTTCATGACCAGCGGGATGATCAGGACCGGCGTGGTCGCCATGATCGTGGCCGCCACGCCGACGTCGGTGAAGCGGGCGGCGACGAGCGACAGCCAGACGCCGACGAACGGCCCGCTCACCGCCCCGCCGAGCACCGGCATCGCCGCCCGCCGCGCCACGTCGGCGACCCCGAGCCCACGCAGCCGGCCGGTGAGGGCGGCGAGCAGCCACATCCCGGCCGTCGCCACCCCCATCCGCACCCAGGTGGCGGCGAGCGGGGGCACCTCGCCGGCCATCCCCATCTTGGCCAGGACCAGCCCGAACCCCTGGCAGGCGGCGGCGATCACGCCGAGGGCGACGGCGCGGCGGTGACCGTGCACGCGGTCCTCGCCGGCGCGGCGCTCGACGACCACCCAGGCGACCCCGGCGAGCGTCACCGCCATGCCGAGGAGCGCGCGGCCGCCCGGCCGCTCGCCGAGCAGCGGCACCCCGGCCCAGGTCGCGAACACCGGGGCGAGCGCCATCAGCAGGGAGGCGAGGCGGGGCCCGATGCGGACCAGCGCGGCGAACAGCGCGAGGTCGCCGATGGTCAGCCCGACCAGCCCCGAGGCGGCGAGCAGCGCGGTGCGCGTGCCGTCGAGGGTGGCGAAGGAGGTGCCGGTGACGACGAGCGACGCCGACAGCAGGACGAGGGCGAGGGGCAGGCGGAAGAGATTGACCGCCATCGCGCCGACACGCCGGGCCGCCTCGGCGAAGAAGAGGCCGGTGAATGCCCAGCACAGGGCGGTCCCGAGGGCGGCGATCTCTCCGGTCATGACGTGGCCGGCTCCGCGCCGGCCGCCGAAGGATACGCGAGCCGACAGCCGACAGCTCACAGCCGACAGCGAGCACAAGGCCCTCCGCGGCTTTCCTAGGCTTGGACGGGCGGAGGTGGGTGGGCGGTGGCCGTGCTGTGTGGGGTGGTCGGGGGCGAGCTGTTGGCTGTGAGCTGTCAGCTTCCAGGGTGCTACCCTCGCCGCGGAGGCAGTCATGCACGATCGCTCCGGCTCCCGGCCGATTGGACAACTCGGACCACGGACCACAGACCGCGGGCCACGCGTCGGGGCGCGCCCGCGCCCCGATACTCCTTCCTGGCATCACACGACGATCTGCGCGGTCCGCCGCGACGGCGTGACCGCGGTGGCCTGCGACGGTCAGGTGACGTTCGGCACCTCGATCCTCAAGCACGGCGCGAGCAAGCTCCGCCGGCTCGGCGGCGGGCGCGTGGTCGCCGGGTTCGCCGGCTCGGTGGCCGACGCCCTGGCGTTGTTCACCCGCTTCGAGGCCAAGCTCGAGGAGTTCGCCGGCAGCCTCGAGCGCGCCGCCGTCGAGCTCGCCCGCGACTGGCGCACCGACCGGGCGCTCCGTCACCTCGAGGCGATGATGATCGTCGCCGACCGCGACGCCCTGCTGCTCCTCTCCGGCTCCGGCGAGGTGGTCGTCCCCGACGACGGCATCCTGGCGATCGGCTC
>Ga0209450_10000803_pt1 | contig 15801 bp, 11 predicted proteins | sample FrelakmetLWP11LW_FD_187149 | JGI IMG/M metagenome (GOLD analysis project Ga0209450, IMG submission 187149) | Freshwater lake sediment microbial communities from the University of Notre Dame, USA, for methane emissions studies - LWP11 LW (SPAdes)... | ecosystem: Environmental > Aquatic >...
GTGCGGAGATGAGTCTGATGGTGAAACCCTGCGCGCTTGTGAACAGGTGTACGAGTCTCTGTTAGGTTTCAGCGTTGGCGGAACGGATGTTGTGCCTACATTAGCCGAATCTTATACAGCGAACACTGAACTAACTGAATACACTTTCAATTTACGCGATGGTGTCAAATTCCATAACGGAGCAGATTTTGATGCGAATGATGTTGTCGCGACTTTTGCCGCTCAGTGGGATGCCAAGAGCCCGAACCATGTAGGCCGCACTGGTGAGTTCTATTATCAAGGCGGATTCTTCGGCGCTTTCCTCAATGTTGACGCCAAGGTTGCTTCCATGGTGGATAACGGCGGACTGCTTTCACTGGCAGCTCCCAGTTGCGAATATGGCGGCGAGTTCAAATCCATCGAAGCCGTGGATGCCAAGACTGTCAAATTCACTCTGTGCTTCCCTGATCCAGCTTTCCCCTCCAAAGTTGCTTTCTCTTCATTTGCGATCCAGGATAAAGAATATTTGGATGCAAATAGTGGCGACTCTGTAAAGATGAGCGAAACCCCCAATGGCACCGGCCCGTATGTGATCAAAGCCTGGAACCGTGGCGATAGTGTTGTATTTGAAGCTTTCGACGGCTACTGGGGTACCCCCGCGTTGACGAAAAACCTCATCTTCCGCTGGTCCGAACAATCCGCACAGCGCTTGCTTGAACTCCAGGCTGGCACTGTCAACGGCATCGATAATCCCGGTCCGGATGACATGGCTACGATCGAGAAAGATGCCAGTCTAAAAGCCTACCCGCGCGATGGCTTTAACATCTTCTATGTTGGCTTCAACAACACCATTGCACCCTTTGACAATCCTGATTTTCGCAAGGCAATTGCCTATGCTCTTGACCGCCAGAGGATCCTGGATCAGTTCTATGCAGCGGGCTCCAGCATTGCCAATAGCTTTGTGCCCGATTTTGTGAAACCCGGCGCCAGCCCTGATGTCCTGTGGTACGAATTTGACCAGGCTAAGGCGAAAGAATTGATTAAAGCGATAAACGATAGTAAATAAAAGATCAAGTAATTTAGAAAAAGGATGGGGCAGGGCTTGCCCGCCCCATCCAACTTCTTGACTTAAAGAAAGAATTCAAATGCCCCAATTCATAGGCCGCCGCTTTCTATTATTGATTCCAGTTCTGCTTGGCGTTATCCTGGTCACCTTCATGATCGTACGGCTCATCCCGGGTGACCCTTGTGTAGCCATGCTGGGAGAGCGAGCTACCCCCCAAAGGTGTGAAGCTTTCCTGGAACGATACGGATTGAATGACAATCTCTTTGTGCAGTTTGGCCGCTATATAACCAACCTGGCTGCAGGTGATTTTGGCGATTCTATCAAGTTTACCCGGCCGGTGACCGACCTCCTTTCAGAACGTTTGCCGATGACATTGGAATTAACCATGCTAGCCATGTTATTTTCTACTGTGGTTGGGGTGGGGCTGGGGGTAATCTCCGCATTAAAACGAAACACCATCATCGACACAATTACCATGATCATTGCCAACATCGGCGTTTCCATGCCAGTATTCTGGTTGGGATTGCTATTGGCTTATGTATTTGCTCTGCTCCTCAAAGATACTGTATTTGTGCTACCACCCTCAGCACGGTTTACCGCTGGCGTGGCGCTGCAGAACCTGGATGTTTACTGGGGGTTAACCAACCTGACTGGATTTAAAAAATTCATCGTTGACTTAATGTCAAACACGGTGTTAGTCAATGTTCTTATCACAGGTGACTGGAAGATATTTGGGGACTCCTTAAAACACCTGATTCTCCCGGCTGTGGCTGTCGGTACCATCCCCATGTCGATCATCGCCCGCATGACTCGCTCAAGTCTGCTCGAAGTCGTAGGGTTGGATTACATCCGGACCGCCCGCGCCAAAGGACTGGCAGAAAACAAGGTGATCAGCAAACATGCTTTCCGCAACGCGCTTATCCCTATTGTCACCATAATTGGTATAGAAGCCGGCAGCCTGCTTTCAGGGGCAGTACTTACTGAAACAGTATTTAATTTACCTGGTATGGGTACGGCAATGGTTGGGGCAATCCTGGCGCGTGATTACCCGGTAATCCAGGGGTTCACCATTGTCATTGCGCTCATTTTTGTGCTGGTTAATCTCATGGTAGATATCTCGTATGCGTATCTTGACCCGCGCATCCGGGTGGATTAGGCGGCTGATATGAATAACTCTACAACGATCGCCAAAATCCCCACCAGTACGCGCCGTTCCCCTACGCGTGAAGCGCTGCGCCACCTGTGGAAGCACAGTTCTGGTAAAGCCGGTATCTTTATTCTCACCTTCCTTATTTTGGTCGCCATCTTTGCGCCGCTGATCGCGCCGTATGACCCGACCCAATTGTTGAAAGACCAGAAACGCCGCGACACCCCCTGCATTCATCTTCTTGGCTGCCCAAAGGAAGAACAACAGCACATCTTTGGCATTGACGGCAACAGCCGCGACCTTTTCAGCCGTGTCATTTTCGGCTCGCGTCTTTCGCTGCAGGTGGGGTTGGCGACGATGACTTTTGCCATCCTCATCGGAACGCTCATTGGCGCTATTGCGGCTTATGCTGGCGGGGTAGTGGATAACATCCTGATGCGCATCATGGACGTGCTCATGGCGTTCCCCAGCTTGCTGCTGGCGATTGCCATCGTCTCCGTACTCGGTACGGGGCTGATCAACGCGCTGCTGGCGATCGGTATTGTCTCCATTCCGCGTTTTGCGCGCCTGGTGCGCTCCACTGTGCTTTCGGTCAAGGAGCTGGAATATGTGCAGGCTTCGCGCGCGCTGGGGGCTTCGCCAATGCACATCCTCTTCAAGCGCATCCTGCCCAACGCCATCACACCGCTGATCGTGCAGGGTACATTGGGTATTGCCACTGCCATCCTGGATGCTGCGGCACTCTCCTTCCTTGGGCTTGGCGCTGAACCCCCGCGCCCTGAATGGGGTCTCATGCTCGGCGAGGAGAAGAACAGTATCTTCAGTGCGCCGCATCTAGTTATCTTCCCTGGCATCGCTATCATGCTCACCGTGCTGGGCTTTAACCTGCTGGGCGATGGTTTGCGCGACTCGCTTGACCCGCGCCTGACGCATGGCGGGAAGCAGTAGGTACAAGAGACTAGAGATTCAAGGGTGCGATCCTATCGCACCTTTTTTTTTATAGTAATTCCCCAAAAACTTGCACATCAAATTGACAAGTTTTGGCTTAAAAAGCTGCCAAACGAGCAACATTCAAATTCACCATAGTGTGTCAAAATATTCTTATGGCCGTGTCTTCTCTGTCAGCAACCTATAATTTGTTTACTACCCATTCGATTATTCGACTTGTTTCTTGTTGTTTTTTGGAACAAATCCAATATCGAATGATCGGCGGTTGCCCAAATTCCAGAATGGGATAAAATATTCCGTAATCAAAATCCACTGTTGGAGTAAACCATGAAGACTTTTTTGACCATCCTGGGGGTACTCGTACTGGTTCTTGTGCTCGTCGTTGTCCTTGCCATTGTGTTCACCCCCTGGATGAACCGCTGGCATACCACTGCCGAAGAACGCGCGGCTGCCTTCCCGGGGGATGACCTGGTGAAAGCCCCCAAACTGCTTATCAACCGTGGGGTCACCATCAAGGCTGCGCCGGAGAAGATCTATCCGTGGCTGCTGCAAATTGGAGCCGATAAAGCCGGCATGTACAGTTACACCGCCCTTGAGCGATTGACCGGCTGCAAAATGGCAAAGGATGAAGTGATCCGCGCGGAGTGGCAATCTCTTAAAGAAGGCGACCTGATGAAGATGTGCGCGGGCGAGTTTGCACCTCCCCCTTACATTGTGGCGCGTTTGATCCCCAATGAAGCCGTCATCTTTGGTCACAAAGATGGTGATGCGTGGGCTGAAACCTGGCAGTTCGTGCTCCTGCCGCAGGCAGATGGCAGTACCCGCCTGGTGACGCGCACCAGCACCACCATGGTGGGCGGCGCCTGGGAAGTCTTCAACCGCATCGCGTTCGTGATGGAGAGGAAGATGCTGCGCACCATCAAGAGCCTGGCGGAAACCGGGCACAGGTAAATCTTTAATGCAACCTCTCTCAACCCTGTGAAATTTGACAGGGTGCTCAATGAACGCTAAGGCGCAAAGACATAAAGTACACAAGGAAAGACAAAAAAGGAAGAACCAAATTTCTTTCATTTTTCCTTTCGTGTTTCGTCGCTAAGTTATGTAATTCATAACTGCATAATCTTCCAGTGTATCTTGTTGACAGTTCCTCTAGGGCAGATTACAATCCTCCCGTTAATCAATCCATCTAAAAGGGTGATACTATCATGAGCGGTTATAACGCAGTATTAGCAAGAAATACGGAAAATGCTCCAAAAGGTATTGGTCCATATTCACAAACTGTAGCTTTCTCTCATTACAATAATCTTTCAGCACAATTACCTATCGATCCAAAATCCGGTAAATTGGTAGCTGTTGGTATAAAAAAGCAAGCTGAACAGTGCTTTAATAATATCAAGGCGATTGTTGAAAGCATCGACCATGTTATGAGTGATGTTGTTAGAATCACTGTATTCCTAAAGAACATTAAGGATATTGATGCTGTAGACGAAGTTTATAAAGAATTCTTCTCAAGCTATGTTCCTACACGGACAGTAGTCGCAGTTGCAGCTTTGCCTATGGATGCTTTGGTGCAAATTGAAGCACTTGTTACAAACGGTGAAGGTACAATCCCAAACGCACCACAAGCAGGCGACCTTATAAAGCTTACAAATAACACCGCAAATGCGCCAACAAGTCCTCTATCTACGCAAGCTGTGGCTTTTTCACATTACAATAATCTTTCAGCTCAACTCCCTATCGATCCAAAATCTGGCAGAGTGGTTGCCGGTGGAGTAAAAGAGCAGTCTGCACAGTGCTTAAAGAATATCAAGGCAATTTTAGAAAGTATCGATGTTCCATTTGACGATATTGTTAAAATAAATATCTTCCTTAAAAACCTCTCGGATGTTGAGGCCGTAAATGAAGTTTATTCAACATTTTTCCCGGACTCTGCTGTTGCCAGGGCAGCAGCTTATACCCCTGCACGGACAATAATTACAGCTTCAGCTTTACCTATGGGTGCTTTGGTGCAAATTGAAGCAGTGGTTTCACACGGAGATGGTACACCCCCACAAACTGTGGAAGACAGGCATGGAATCATCATAGAAGCAAACAATACAGACAATGCACCAAGAAGTTCTCTATATACACAGACTGTAGCTTTTTCTCATTACAATCATATCTCAGCCCAAATCCCTACTGACCCAAAAAGTGGTGAAATGGTAGCTGGTGGTGTAAAAGAGCAGACTGGGCAGTGCTTAAAAAATATCAGGGCAATTGTAGAAAGTGTCGACCATGTTATGGAGGATATCGTTAAAATAAATATCTTCCTTAAAAATATTTCGGATATTGAAGTTGTAGATGAAGTTTACACAAAATTTTTCCCAAGTGGTGTTCCTGCACGAAGAACAGTTGGCGTATCAGCATTACCTAAAGGTGCATTAATCCAGATCGATGCAGTTGTATCAAACGCTGAAGGAACACCTCCAAAAGCATAACAGGCATTTGTTTGCAAATACAGGAACTATCATAGTTGCTTGTTACTGCCGACGTTAAATGAGAAATTGCATATCCTAATCATAATATGGAGCTGTTTCAATTGAAATTGAGACAGCTCCTGTTTTTTTTAATAGCATGGTGGGCGGAGCTTGGGAAGTGTTCAACCGCATCGCGTTCGTGATGGAGAGGAAGATACTGCGCACCATTAGGAGCCTGCCGGAAACCGGGCACAGGTATTCATGAATTTTCTCCACTTGCTTCACTAACGATCACTAATAAGATCATTAGTGAAAATGAGAGTCATTTTGGATTTTTTTTCACTCAATAATGTATACTGGATATAGAAATGGAGGTGGACAATGAAAGGTAATCAGAAAGTAATAGACTATTTGAATTTTCTCCTGAGCGACGAACTGACCGCGGTAAGCCAATACATGGTGCATTCTGAGATGTGCGCCAACTGGGGTTATACGAAACTCGCCGAACACACAGAGAAGCGCGCCATCGATGAGATGAAACATGCCGAGAAGCATATCGGGCGTATCCTCTTCCTGGAAGGCATCCCCATCGTCAGCCAGTTGGGCAAGATCACCATTGGGGCAGATGTTTTAAAGCAATTGAATAATGACCATGGGGCCGAAGCTGGCGCAGTGAAAGCTTACAACGAAGGTATCAAACTGTGCACTGAATGGGCCGATAACGGTACGCGTGAAATGCTGGAAGATATCCTCGGTGATGAGGAAGAACACATTGACTGGATCGAGGCACAACTCGACCAGATCTCCCAAATGGGCATCCAGCTCTATCTTGTGGAGCAGTTGGGATAAGCATATCCACTAATGACACGAATTTTCACAAAAAAAAGCCCTTTCTTATTGAAGGGCTTTTATTGTTTTTAGGTTTCTATTGATTGGTGAAATTAGTGGATGATGCCTTTACTTCCTAAGCCAGTAGAAGAACCCCTTGAGGGCAATGGCGTAGACGCGGTAGGGCTTGGGCCCCACAAAGACCTCGTCGCCAATGAAGACGGTGGGGGTGCCGTAGAAATTGGTGCCGCGGATCTGCTCCATCTGGCTTTCGACAACAGTTGTGGTTGCCGGGTCAGCGATACAGGCCTGCAACTTTGGCATATCAAATCCCAGGTCAGCCAGGGTTTGCACAATGAATGATTGATCCTCAATCTGACTTTTTTCCGCAGCAAAAATTGCATCGTTGAACAACCAGTAATACTTATATGGTTCCTGCTGATAAGCGCAGTAGCCCACCTTGTTGAGATAATCCGAATGTAACTTCACCGGATACTCCAGGTAAGCGAGGGGAGTGTTGTAGCGCTTTGCCAGTTTGGTGATTAGCGGGTAAGTAGCGCGCGAGTAATCGCAGGAGTAACAGCCGATGAAAATGATCTTTTTACCTGTTCCATTCGCATACCTGGTGGGGAAGCTCTGCACATCCACGCCTTCAAGGGTGAGGTTCTCGATGGTTTTTGGCACCACAGGGCAGGTTCCGCCCAAATCGGATACATCGTTGTTAGCGCCGGTGGGATCAAAGACACAGAAAGCCTCGGAGTTGGCACCGTTACAGGAACCAGTTGTATAAAAGAGCACAAGCCCGCGCACTGACATAACCAAAGCCGCCATGCCGATGACGAAGAATGCCCAGGCGAGGATCTCGAAACGTTTATTAATGAAGGAAGCCAGCTTCTCGGAACGCATAATGACCTTGCCGAGGATCTTGGCTTTCATCTTCTCATCAAAACCGGTGTTGCATGGGCGGAAGGTGATGCGGCGGAAAACACAATCCATGGCTTCTTTGGCCAGGCGGCGGTTGGCGGCACTGAAGATCCCCAGAATGGAGAGGACGATAAAGGCGACGATACAAAACATGGGTTAAAGAACCTTTCGGATTTTTATCAGATGGTCGACCAGGAGCTGCGCTTCTTCGAGCGTATTGTAAATGTAAGCCGAGGCACGCACCGATCCGGTGATGCCGCGGGAATGGAACCAGGAATGCACACAGTGCTGCCCGGAACGGCACATGATGCCGCGCATCTGGTCCAACATCAGCGCAATGCGGTGAGAATCGATACCGTCAATGTAAAAGGTGGTGATGCCTCCGCGCAGAGCCGGGTCTGCCGGACCGATGAACTTGAGCCCGGGGATGGCCCGGATACCAACAGTGATCGCCTGATTGAGTTCCAGCTCGTGTTTTTGAATGGCATTGAAGCCGATCTTCTGCAAGTATTCCACCGCGGCGCCTAATCCGATGATGCCAGCGTAATCCTGCAGGCCGGCCTCGAACTTCTCAGGTGGGGGAAGGAAGTCTGCTGATTCATAAGTGGAGCTGGCAACCGTATCGCCGCCAACCATGAAGGGTTCCATCTCCTCCAGCAGCTTGTACTTGGCGTAGAGCACACCCGTGCCGGAAGGTCCCATCAGCTTGTGCCCGGAGAAAGCAAAGAAGTCAACATCCAGGTTGCGTACATTGAGCTGGCGGTGCGGGGCGGATTGGGCTGCGTCGAGCATCACCAGTGAGCCGTTCTGGTGTGCGAGCTTGATGATCTCAGCGGCGGGGATGGTGACACCGTCCAGGTTGGAAGTATGCCCGAAAGACACCAGCCTGACCCGTGGGTCGAGGAGTTTCGTATAGGCGTCAAGGTCAAATGTGCCATCCGGGTGGGTAGGGACGATCTTGAGGATGGTTCCTTTTTGCCGACACAGCTTTTGCCAGGGGATGAGATTGGAGTTGTGTTCCTTGTCGGTGATGAGAATTACGTCACCAGGTTTGAAGAAGAGCGTGTTCGCCACCAGGTTGATGCCCTCGGTGGTATTTCGCGTGAAGACGATCTCTTCCTTTTTGGCAGCGTTGAGGAATTTTATCAGGCTGATGCGGGCATCTTCCACTTTTTGGGTCACTTTGGCAGCAAAGTGGTGCATGCTGCGTCCGCTGCAAGCAGGGAAATGCTGGTAATACTCGTTCATCGCGTCCAGAACCACCTGCGGGCGCAGGCTCTGGCAGGCGCTATCGAAATACACTGTTTCCTTGTCGTTCAGGGCAGGGAAGTCGCGGCGAATTTTATTGACATCCATTGAATAAATAATCCTCGAAAAGGAGTTATAGACTGATGTAACCAGTGAATTATAAACGGGTTTGAGAAAAAACTATTATCTTCTAATTGTGCGAAGGAGTGCTAAGTAAAAACCTTAAAAACCTATCCACTAATAACGCGAATTTTCACTAATTGAAAACTTTAAGAACTATCCGCTAATTTAAAAACCAAATCTGTCCACTAATTACATGAATTTTCGCAAAAAAACCCTCTCTTAAAATTGACTTGTGTTTTTTTAGGTTTTTATTCGCATTATTTAGCGTAATTGGCGGATAACGGCTTTACAAACGGGTCTTGTTGAAACAGGTTTCTATATTACTCACCAACCGGAGATAACCAAAACCAAGTCAAAGGGTCAGAAGCATCTGGCAGCGTCTGGTTCAGAGAGGGTTTGTATTTCACAACCAATATTAGTGAGAATCGTAGTGGCGGCACTTCTTCTCCAGACGATATTGCACGACAAACATCGCCATGAGGTTTGCTACCTTCACCGCACATAATTTCAATCATTTTATTAGAGGGGTAGTAACAACTATCGGTGGTTGGACAGTAGGATGGCTGACCCAGCAACTGCTCAACATCAGTTCTCAGCATTTTGAACGTATTCAAATAGGGTAAAAGCGAAACCAGGCTCTCATAATCATGATTCTGTTTATATTGCTCACTAATTTTTTCAACGGAGTTGGATTGATTGTTACGAGAACAGGCCGTAAGTATGGTCAATAGAATAATGGCAATTACCAAAACCCTTATTTTTGACCTTCTTTTATTTCTCACAAATCAATTATAACCATCATTTAAGTTGACTGAGGATTGCACCAACGCACGCCAACAGCCGTTACTTCCAGGTCTGAAGATACTTCCAATAATATTTTTCCCATTAAGGGCAAATCTCAGGAATTGCCCGGGATTAATTTATCCCGAGATGCTGACTCCGATCAGCCGCCCGATGCCGAAGGTGACTGCGGCGGCAATAAGCCCGAAAATAACCATACGGAACCCGGAGTAAAGGATGGAGCGCCCGGTGAAGAGCGTGATGACCGCACCAAGCACGAACAGCCCGATCACGCTCAAACCAATTGAGATATAGACTGCCGGCATACCGGAAGTGAACATGAATGGAGCCACCGGCAGGATGGCACCGACGGCGAACAGGAAGAAGGAGGTAATCGCTGCTTCCCAGGCAGAGCCGCCAAGCTCGTCGGGGTTGACGCCCAACTCTTCCCGCGCCAGGGTATCCAGGGCGGTATCTTTATTGGAGAGTAACTGGGATGCCAGCAGGCTTGCATTTTCCTTGCTCAAACCGCGGGCTTCATAGATCAGGGATAATTCTTCCACTTCCTCTTCAGGGGAATTCTCGATCTCCTCTTTTTCGGTGGCGATCTGGTTGGCGAACAGCTCACGCGAGGATTGAACAGAGAGCCATTCCCCCAACGCCATGGAGATGGCACCAGCCAGCAAGCCGGCAATTCCGGCGATGAGCACGCCTTTGCCAGCCAAGGTGGCTCCGGCCACGCCCATCACGAGGCTGAGGTTGCTCACCAGCCCGTCGTTGGCACCCAGCACGGCGGCGCGCAGGGCATTACCCCCTGCGGAGCGGTGGCGGCCTTCAAGCTGCATCAATACCCCGCCGGAAATGCCCCCGGTGACCGTGCCGGTGATCTGGGTGAGCAGGCGTGCGTGGGACTGCTCCTGGCTGCGCATGCCCATGGCATTTTCCATGGTGGCATAATCATTGGAGCCGGTGGCTTCCATGTTTTGGATGGAAGGCAGGATCAGACCCGGGCCAAACTTGCGCGCCAGGCGGATGAGGGTGCGCGTGCGCCACGCCGGCTTGAATTCAGGCATGGTGATGCCGGCTTCTTTGGCGCGTTCCTGCCATTGGTCGGCATGCGCGATCTCGGTCTTGGAGATACGCGCATACACCTCGGCGATGCGCGTGTCTTTTTCGATTTCGGAGAGCGTCTGGTAGAGCATGGCGCTGCTGCGCTCGTCTATATAGGCTTTGAGCATGGGATTATTATTCGGCATTATTACCCTCGATATTATTTTTGTTTTTATCCAGTTGACCGCGAGCACAAAAGCTAAAAACCAAAATTGTCCCCGTTTAATGCGTATGCACGGATTTCACAAAGTCAAAGTGGTTATTAAATTTACCACGAGATGCTAATATCTTCCCCGAATTTGCCCGATAACCGGATCAGCTAGATCCTCCTCGCGAGCTTTTGACATCCTGACGACAGCGGCTTTAAATTCTGGGATCCTGGCAAGGGGGTCAAGTTTGTCGATGGTAAGCTCGTTGGCGGCGGCTTCGGCAAAATGGAAGGGGATGAACACTACGCCTTCGGTAACCTTTTTGGTCACCCTGGCACGCAGGACGATCGAGCCGCGCCGGGAAGTAACACGCACCGGGTCGCGATCTGCAATCTTCAGGCGTGCTGCATCCAATGGATTAATCTCAACCAAAGCTTCTGGGTACAAATCATCCAGCTGGGAGTGGCGCGTCATTGAACCGCCATGCCAGTGCTCAAGAACACGCCCGGTATCCAGTACCATTGGGTAATCCTCATCAGGCATTTCGGCATTGGCGCGGTACTCGAGCGGGTGGAATTTCCCTCTGCCGCGAGGGAAGGATTCCAGGAACAGGTCCGGCGTGCCCGGATGGGTATCATCAGGTACAGGATGCTGCAGCCCAACCTTTTCAATACGCGGGTATTTTACGCCACGATAATCATCAACCAGGCTGCCCATCTCCTCCAGGATCTCTGACGGGTGTGCATACTCCCAGAATGCAGAGTGGGCTACACCCAGGCGCAATTCAACCTTTTTAGCAAGTTTGGAAAGTATCTGCCAATCCGGCATGGCTTTCCCTCGCGGTTCAATGGCTTTACGCACGCGCTGTACACGCCTGTCGGTATTAGTGAAGGTGCCATCCTTCTCCGCCCATGACGTTGCCGGCAGGAATACATCTGCATAGGCACCGGACTCATTGATGAACAGGTCCTGTGCGGCGATGAACTCACACGCTTCGACCTCTTTACGCGTGTTATTCAAATTTGGCTCAGACATCATCGGGTTCTCACCCATGATGTAGAGACTGCGGATGCCCCCCGGGTGAACATTGCTGAGGATCTCCGTGGTGGTGAGCCCAAGTTGACGGTTTAAGCCGCCAGGTTCGATATTCCAGGCTTTTTCAAATTTGACGGCGGATTTCTCGTCATCCACACGCTGATAACCGGGATAATGCCAGGGCATGACCCCGGCGTCAGATGTACCCTGAACGTTGTTTTGACCGCGCAGGGGGTTCAAGCCGGTTGCCCGCCGGCCAATATTGCCGGTGAGCAGCGCCAGGTTGATCAGGCTGAGGGCGTTGTCGGTACCGTGTGTGCTTTCAGAAATCCCCAGCGCCCAGTAGATGGCAGCGTTTTTGGCGTTCCCGTAAAGCCGCGCAGCATCGATGATCAGATTCCGGTCAACGCCGGAGATCTGCTCGGCGTATTCAGGTGTAAATTTTTCCATCGAGGCAGCAAATGCGTCAAAGTTTTCGGTACGGGCAGCAATGAAATCGCGGTTGAGCAGATTTTCTTTGAGGATAACGTGCGCCATTGCCGAGAAAACGACCACGTCGGTGCCAGGTTTTTCTGGCAGCCAGATCTTGGCGTAATCCACCATTTCCACGCGGCGGGGGTCAACGACGATCAATTGCGCGCCATATTTGCGCACCGCTGCTTTCATCTGGAGGGCAATGATGGGGTGCATTTCGGTAGGATTTGAGCCGGTGAGGATGAAGACGTCATTTTCAATTACTTCAGAAGCCGTATTGCTCATGGCAGATGAACCAACTGCCATTTGAAGCGCTACCACGCTACCGGCGTGACAAAGCCGGGTACAGTGGTCAATGTTATTTGAGCGGAAGGCGGTGCGGATCAGTTTTTGCAGGAGGTAATTATCTTCATTGGTGGCTTTGGCGCAGCCGTAGAACCCGATTGCATGTGGACCATCCCTTTTGTAAATTTCCACCATGCGGTCGGCGGTGTAATCCAGAGCTTCGTCCCAGCTTACCTCATGCCATTGGTCCAATTCAAACGCCTGGGTGCGCTGCCCCGGTTTTTGCGGGGTGTTGCGCATCATGGGAGCGGTGACCCGGTGGGGATTGTAGAGAAAATCGTAACCGTAGCGACCTTTGACACAAAGGTTGCCGTGGTTCACCACCGCGTCAAATGGAGAGGTGACCTTGAAAATGAAATCTTTTTCGTCTACATGGAGTTCAAGAGCGCAACCCACGCCGCAGTATGGGCAGGTAGTGGGGACGATTTTTGAGGATTGAACCATAACAGCCTCCGCAAGATTTTTGCGTTGATTCCAATGAAAATTTTAGAGTACCGGGCGTCTCTTCCCGGGGCGTTTATTCCTGGTAAGTTCAATGATTTCTTCCATGGGTTTGCCCTGTTCGAGCAGCCATTCCCGTTTAGGTTTGAGCGCACCGGTGGGACAAACCCCCACGCACTGCCCACAAACCACGCAGGTAGTGCTCAATAACGGAATCTCGAAGAAGGTGTTGATGCGCGTTTCATAGCCGCGACCTGAAAAATTGATCGCATACGTGTATTGCGCGTCTTCAGCACAAACCTGCACACAGCGCCAGCACAAGACGCATTTACTGTAATCGCGGATATACATGGGGTTGTCATCTAATATTGGATGGCGCCTGGCGCGTGCGTCTGGAAAGCGTTGACGGTTTGCGGAATACTCGTCTATCATTTGCTGAACTTCGGGCGCATCCGAGAGATCCACCGCAGCAATGAGCATTTCCAGGATGGTGCGCCGGGCGCGTTCCACCCGGGGAGTGCGCGTCTGGACTTTCATGCCATTGGTAACCGCAGTGCAGCAGGAGGGAGTGAGCGTGCGCGACCCTTCCACTTCAACCACGCAGATGCGGCATAATCCGTTGGCGGTGCAAGCCTCGTGATAACACAGCGTGGGGATATCGGTTACGCCCACCTGTTCTGCGGCTTTGAGGATGGTAGTGCCGGCAGGCACCGCTACCTCAATCCCATTAATGGTCAGGGTGATTTGATCAGGCATAATTAACTCTTTCATTTTATTTTGACCGAGGCTCATCGAAAAGCTCGGGCCAAAGTTTGAGCACACTTAAGACCGCTGAAGCCGCGGTCTGTCCTAATCCGCAAATGGAGGCGTCTGTCATCGTCCAATAGATGTCGGTCAGACGCTCTTTATCGCCTGGCAGCAGTTTCCCATCAGTCAACCGGTGAATGATTTCAAGTTGACGCTGGGTGCCGATCTGGCAAGGGTAGCACTTCCCGCAGGATTCGTTGGCAAAGAAAGTGGCGATGCGTAAAACAGCATCACGGATATCGCGGGTATCATCGAAAACAGTGACCACGCCGGAGCCAAGCGGGAGACCGTTGGCGCGCAGATCCTCAAAGGTTAATTTAACGTCAAGCGAACTTTCATTGGTGAATGCACCAGCGGCGCCCCCTAACAGAATGGCCTTCAGGGATTTGCCGGATTTGATCCCTCCAGCCAAATCATAAATGAGATGTCGCAGGGTGATGCCGAAAGGTACCTCGTAAAGCCCGGGATGTACGACATCGCCTGAAAGGCAGAAGAGTTTGGTCCCCGGTGATTTCTCGGTTCCAAGCTGGCGGTAACCGGATGCGCCGAGGTTGATAATCGAAGGAATATTGCAAAGAGTTTCAACATTATTGATGACAGTGGGTTTTTGGAACAAACCCTTTGAAGTGGGGAAGGGAGGTTTCATACGCGGGAAACCGCGCTTGCCTTCGATGGCTTCGAAAAGCGCAGTCTCCTCACCGCAGACATAAGCTCCTGCTCCGCGGAACAATTCGATATCAAAGTCAAAACCTGATCCGAGGATGTTCTTACCCAGGTATCCGGCTTGTTGAGCATCTTCAAGCGCAATGGTTATTTCGCGTAAGGCGTTGGTGTATTCACCGCGCAGGAAAATATACCCATCATGCGCACCGATAGCGAAAGCGCAAATAATCAAACCTTCAATAATGCGGTGGGGATCCTCCTCCAAAAGGACACGGTCTTTGAAAGTACCCGGTTCCGCCTCATCGGCATTGCACACAACGTATTTGGGTTGAGCGGCTTCTTTGAACGCACCTTCCCATTTTGTGCCAGTCGGGAAAGCCGCCCCGCCTCGCCCAACCAGACCTGACCCTTTTACTTCGGTGATGATCTCTGCAGGCGGCATCGCCTTTGCTTTCTTCAAAGCAGCGTATCCTCCAGATTCGATATATTCGGAGAGGGTGGTGGACCGTCGTTTGCCGCAGTTAATGGTGATGATGCGATTTTCTCCACCGATGATGCCATAAGGCTTTTGACCGATTTCATCGAGGATATCAGGTATTTTTTGAGTCGCCACATCACCGCGCTGAACATTATTGATCATGAGCGCTGGCGCATGTTCGCAAAGCCCAAGGCAGGGAGCCTTTTCGATAGTGAAATCCTGGCGGGTTCTTTTAGACGAGAACACTTTTAGCAATGCCTCAGAACCAGCCAGTGCACAGGCAGGGTCATTGCAGATCTGAATGACCTTCCTGGGGTTTGGCTTACTTTGAAACAATGCATAGAATTCGATCACGCCGTAGATATCGGCCAGCGGCACACACAACGCCCGCGATATCTCTTTGGCTGCAGTCTCCGGAATATACCCATAGAGGTCCTGGGCAGCAAACAGCGCAGGCAGGAGACCGGGACGGCCTTTTTGAGCATACTTGGATATGAGGGATTGAAGGGGTTGGAGGTCGAGATCGGTCATAAAGCCTCCTGAATTACAGAACTTTCCTTTCATTATAGCAATGATTAAGTTCTGATAAAAAAGAGGCAGGAGATAGGTCAAAAAGTAGAAACTTGCCTTCAGAGAAACAAAAAAAGAGATTAAAAACTAAGAGGTAACTTCAGTGAATTTATCACTTCGGAAAACCCCTGCATGAAGGTGGTATTGTTGGATTTGTCCAGGTGGGCTTTGAATAAAAGGAACGATCTGGGTTTTGGAAATCTCTTTGGATTCTGGATGATGTTAAATAT
>Ga0209450_10000804_pt1 | contig 15778 bp, 13 predicted proteins | sample FrelakmetLWP11LW_FD_187149 | JGI IMG/M metagenome (GOLD analysis project Ga0209450, IMG submission 187149) | Freshwater lake sediment microbial communities from the University of Notre Dame, USA, for methane emissions studies - LWP11 LW (SPAdes)... | ecosystem: Environmental > Aquatic >...
GGGGAAAGGAGTAGTCTTTTCATGATAGCCGAGGAACCTACAGACCCAAATCGCCTTAGAAGTTCCTAACTCAACCGTTGTCTAATGGGAATAGTCCTACAGGCCTTCTTTACGAAGGGGATGGAATGGTTATCTCCCCAAATAGCGCTCCAGGGCGTTATCTTGGCTTGACCCTATGATCATATCTCCATTCACGATCTTTGTGGGAGTACCGGTGATCCGGATTCTGCTCCCCACAGCCATATCATCAAGAACCCTCTTTTTCGCCTTTCCTGTCTCAAGAGCGGATTGAAAGACTCGGACATCATATCCTTTTCCTTTTAGGAGTTGCTCAATCTTCTGCTTCACAGCCTCTTTTTCCAATCTCGCGACGTTCTGTCCCTCCTCCGTAAAGAAAAAATCGTGAACCAGCCAGAAGGCCTCGTTGTTAATTTCTTGAGCCGCGGCAGCCATCTCCGAAAGCTCAAACGTTCTCCCCTGGGGTTGAAGTGGAAAGTGTTTGAATATGTAACTCATTTCTTGAGGATGTTTCTGTATTAACTTCTGGAATTTGACCCACGATTCCATACAGTATGGGCACTGGAAATTGGAAAATTCGACAATCGTGACCTTCGCCACTTTAGGACCCATGGAGGGAGACTTATCCATATCTAAAGTCGTCATATCGATCTTTTTGAGTTTGGGGGAACCTGCCTCTTTCATGGTTATATTCTCCCCCTTTATGAAGAGGTTGCCGATGATGACTTTCTCACCTGTCTTGTCCACATAAACCATTGCGGGAATCTCTTTGTCAGGAAGGATGATGAGGAGCTTGACAGCATAAAAATCCGGAACAGGGCTTTCTTTTTTCTCTAAAAATTTGATATCAGCCCCAGGGGGCAGACGAACTTGGGATTTAAACGTGTCGATGGCCACCTGGACAATGCGGTCTTCTTGGGAAAAAGGTGCAACTGGGGTCGTTAAAACAATAGCGATCAGCATTCCCATCAAAAAGATATTCTTTGCCATTTTCAAACCTCTTCTAATTGTCCTTTTTTTTAGTCCTATCTTGACTCTTCCTAAAATAATGTTTGTTTTACGTAACTGAAGTTACTTAGAAGGAATTTTTCAAATTTTGAGATAAAAATCACTACATTGCCATTCTTTCATGCGAGAAGTTACACGTAAGTTATATCTTTGTTGCTTAAACATTAAAGCGGTATTTCCTCACCTATACAATATTTTTACCTTATTCCTCCAATTTCTGCTACTCCCATCTCCAGAAAAGTGAAAGGTCTGCATGCAGGGATATTGATTTTAGGTTTTATTTAAGTCATAAAGATGCTACTCGTAAACGAAATTTAGATAAACCTCTCAAAATAATGAAAGGAGTTAATCGAAATGGATAACACAATGGAAGAACAATCTTCTCAACCTAAGAGGGGGACGGGGAAGAGAAAAATCATTATCTTTGGAGCCATTGGAATCGTTGTCATAGCAGGGGCTCTTCTTTTTTACTTTTTCTATCTCCAGCATCCCAGCCGGCAAGCTCTCGTTCGGGTGAATGATGAGAAGGTCACGGTGGAACAGTTTAATAAAGAGATTGACAAGATGGAAGACCCTTTAATGCGGGATATGTTAAGGGAGGAGCCCAATAAATATCTCGAAGGGATCATTATGAAGGTGCTCCTCTTGCAGGAGGCAAAGAAGCAGGGTCTATCTGCTCCCGTTAAAACCTATAAGGATGCAGAAAAGAATGCCCGATCGCCCGAAGAATCTATCATCGCTGGGTTTTTGGAGAAAAAGTTTTCCTCCCCACCAGAGGTCACTCACGAGGAGATCGAAGCATTCTATAAGATGTACAAAGATCAAATGCAGGGAAAACCCATCAAAGAGGTAACTCCGGCGATTGAACAGCTCATCCAGGAAATGAAACAACGGGAAGCATTGGGGCAGTTCCTCGGGGAACTTCGAAAAAATGCCAAAGTTGAAATTAACCAAGAGCGTTTACAAAAGATTGCGGCCAAACCACCTGAATCGAACACGGAAGAAGATTTCAAGCAAGCTCTCACCAGTGGAAGGCCTATTTTGGTGGATTTTGGGGCTAATTCTTGTATTCCTTGTCGTCAGATGAGACCCATCCTTAAGGAAATCACTACTGAATATTCGGAGAAAGCAAAGATTCTGGTGATCGATGTCTACAAATATCAAAAGCTTGCCCAAGAATATAAAATTATGCTCATCCCGACTCTGATCTTCTTTGATTTAAAAGGAAAGGAAGCCTTCAGACATGTCGGCCCTTTAGAGAAGGAAAAAATCGTCGCAAAGTTGAAAGAAATTGGAATGGGCTCTTAATTCAATTTCGGATTGCTGAATGCGCCTGCCTGCGGTAGGCAGGGATTGCGGAAATTGGACACATCTTCTTATATTCGATCCTTTGAGATTTAACCTTGCTCTTTAATCCGAAATCCCTGAAAACCGGCAGATAGGCGCAGGCAGAGAGTTCGGAGAAAAAGGTTAAAAGGTACCGGTATCCTACCGGTTCTTTCAAACCCCTCAGGATCCTCCATAGCCAACCGTCACCTTACTTCCCTCGACAATAACAGGCACGTTCCGGACACCCTTGGAATACTTTAACATCTCCTCTAATTTTTTATTATCTGATTCAACATCAAAGTATTTTGCATGGTTGCCATAGGCTGACCTAGCCCTATCCGTATAAGGTCACCCAGTTTTCCCATAGATAATAATTTTCTCCTCCATCGTTTCTCCTTTCCATTGTGGATTTCCTATGCAATGAATATCCAATTCGAAATCTTTAGTCAAGTCTAAATGCTTCTCTTCTTTTTTGACGCTGCTTAAAAAACAATTTACAATGAAGATATGTAGAAGCTTACAAATTAGGAGGTAAGAAATGGGTTTCTGGGAACTTAAGACATTAAAACTGGATGAATTTCGGCCTGGCATCCGGAGCAAATTGGAATCGGGAGCGAATTTGGCCATGGCTTTTATGGAAATCGCTCCAAATAAGGAAGGGGTTGCCCATGACCATCCTTTCGATCAGTGTGGAATAGTAATCGAAGGAGAGATAGAAATGTCTGTGGGTGAGGAGAAGAAATTACTCAGACCTATGGAGACCTATTTTATTCCCTCAGGAGTAAGGCATAATTGGAAGACAGCGAATTCGTCAGCTAAGATTTTAGATATCGTGGCCAAGTAGTAAAAGAATTTAAAATCATTGCATCTCCAATTCCCTCTTCCTTCAATATCTCGTTGACTTCTTGACACAAATTATATAGACTTTCAATAAAATTGAGGCCATGGGTTAGTTTCTTTTAATCCCTTCCATTAAAGGCGGGTATATGGCCAGTTTAAATTTAAACCCCACTTTCTAAAAAAGAAATGGGGTTTTTGTTTACCAGGTAGTGTAAAAAGAGAGTTGGAGAGATAAGTGAATCAAACGATCCTTACCATTGATGCTTATTTAGCTTTATTCGTGGTGCTGATCAACCTTGTTTTTGCCATCCTCGTGCTGGTCCGGACCTCCCGAACCACCTTCTACATCATCTTTCTCTTCGTCTGTCTCTCTAATATGTTTTGGAACTTTGGTGATGCCATCACCTATTTTTCAGGAAATCGATTCTGGTTTTATTTCTCCTTGATTGGTTCAGGGATGCTGCCTGCCTTAATGTTCCATTTTGTTAACACCCTGGTGAGGCCTGAAAGAAAAAGCACAGCTTGGGTAATAGTTGCCTATTTATTTTCAGGATTTTTGGCATTCAGTTCCCCTTTGGCGCTATTTCATCCCGGAACAAGGCAGTTTGTAGATAGTGCTTACTGGAATATTCTGTATCTGGTTCTCCTCGGCCCATTTATTTCAGCTGGGTTGGTAATACTTTTTAGTGCTTTCAATCGGACTAAATCGGAGGGGGAAAGAAGTCGTTTACGTTATATATTAATTTCAACGATGATTGCAGTTTTTACAGGCCTAACCGACCTTGTCCAATTACTTAAGGTCCCCGTCCCTCCCCTTGGACATTTGGGCTGCCTGGTCTATTCTTCTATTTTGACCTTTGGCGTATTTAAACACCGCAAGACATATGACATCTTTGCCCAGATGCGAATGAAATTGGAAGCCCTGAGTGAAACGACTAACAAGGTGCTGCTAGAAAGTGAGGAGAAATATCAAACCATTATCCACAGCATTGAGGAAGGATATTTTGAGGTTGATCTCAACGGAAACTTCACCTTTTCCAACGATGCTTTTGTTAAGTTTTCTGGTTATCCTAAAGAAGAATTAATGGGTATGAATAACCGGCGATACATGGATGAAGAAACCGCTAAGAAAGTATATCAAGTTTTTAATGAAGTGTATCGAACAGGAGAACCTGCCAGCCCATTTGATTGGGAAATAATCTTAAAAGACGGCACCAGGCGTTGGATTGAGACCTCTGTATCCCTCATCATGGATTCGAAAGGACAACCCATTGGGTTTCGAGGGATTGCACGGGATGTCACCGAACGGAAGCAGATGGAGGAACAGGCCAAGATACATCAACAGCAGCTCATGCAGGCTGGGAAGATGGTGGCGTTGGGAACCCTTGTCTCCAGTGTGGCACACGAGATTAACAATCCCAACAATTTTATTATGCTGAATGCCCCCCTTTTAAAAGAGGCTTGGCAACATGTTTTGCCGATCCTTGATGAATACTATGAAAAAAACAAAGACTTCACGATTGGCGGTATGAAATATCCGGAGATGCGTGAGAGGATTCCAAGACTCTTTTCTGGGATAACGAATGGTTCGAACCGCATCAAACAGATTGTCGAGGATTTGAGGAACTTTGTGAGAAGGGATGCCTCAGATATGAATCAATCCGTGGACGTAAATGATGTCTTGAGATCGGCCATTTCACTTCTCTCCAACATGATCACGAAATCCACCAGTCATTTTTCTGTAAGGTACTCGGAAAAACTGCCCACCCTAAGAGGCAACTCTCATCGTCTTGAACAAGTGATCATCAATCTCATCCACAATGCCTGTCAGGCCCTTCCGGATATCCGGAGGGGCCTCTTCCTGTCGACTTCTTTTGACGAGAAGAGATGCAGCATTGTGGTCAAAGTCCAGGATGAAGGCATAGGGATCCCACCCGAGGTTCTTCCTCATATCACGGACCCTTTTTTTACGACCCAATCCCATTCCGGAGGAATTGGATTGGGTTTATCCATTTCTTCAAGAATCGTTAAAGAATTTGGTGGGACATTGAGCTTTACCTCAGAACCTGGGAAAGGGACAACAGCTCAAATTATTCTGCCTGTTCTTCAAGCTAACGGTAATTCGAAGGGAGTGATAGAATGAACGGATCTTTATATCCCAGTCTTCCTATATTGATGGTGGATGATGAAGCACAGGCATTAGATAGTTTTGAAACAGTGCTTCTCTTTACAAGTATAAACAACATTATCCGTTGTCAGGATAGTCGAGAGGTGATGCCAATGCTCTCTCGTCATGAGATTGAGGTCATGCTGCTTGATCTCTCGATGCCTCATATTTCAGGGGAGGAATTGCTTTCCCTCGTTACCAGGAATTTCCCTGAAGTCCCTGTCATTATCATCACTGGATCAAACGATGTAGAAACTGCCGTCGCTTGTATGAAATCCGGTGCCTTCGATTATATGGTGAAGCCTATTGAAAAAAGCCGTTTGATATCCGGTGTAAAGCGGGCCATTGAAATTCGAGAATTGCAACGGGAAAACCGATTGCTAAGAACTCATGTTCTCACCGATCAATTGGGACATCCCGAGGTCTTCTCGGAAATCATTACGAACAGCGTAAGCATGAGAGCCATCTTTCAGTATATTGAGGCCATTTCCATCAGCCCTCAACCTGTCCTGATAACAGGTGAAACAGGGGTGGGCAAGGAGTTGGTCACAAAAGCTATCCACATCCTCAGCAATCGTAAGGGGAATTTCGTCCCCGTTAATGCGGCTGGCCTCGATGATAACGTTTTTGCAGACACCCTTTTTGGGCATAAAAAGGGGGCCTTCACGGGTGCCGACCAGCCACGGAGTGGTCTCATAGAACAAGCATCGGGGGGGACGCTCTTCTTAGATGAAATTGGAGATCTTAGCCCCGCCTCACAGGTAAAACTCCTTCGCCTTTTACAAGATGGTGAATTCTTTCCCATCGGCTCAGATATAGCAAAACACTCCGATGCGCGTGTCGTGGTTGCAACGAATCAAAATCTTCAAACATTGGAGGAATCCGGAATGTTCCGTAAGGACCTCTATTACCGACTCTGCGCACATCATATTCACATCCCACCTCTTCGCGAACGCCGGGATGATTTACCCCTCCTCGTTGACCACTTTTTAGAAAAAGCGTCCAAAACACTCAACAAGAAGAAGCCGACTCCTCCAGTAGAGCTTATGACACTCCTAGCCACTTATCCTTTTCCTGGAAATGTTAGAGAATTAGAATCCATGATTTTTGATGCAGTGAGCAATCATAAATCCGGAGAACTTTCATTGGATGGATTCAAGGCCTATATCCGCCAAAGACATACCGTCCCTGAAGCCGAAGCCATCGTGCCACTCACAGAAGCTTCAACCCTCAAAGAAAAAATAAATATCCTATCCCATGTGACTGAGAAACAGATGATCACGGATGCCTTGAATAAAATGGATCAGAATCGCACCAAGGCAGCCAAACTCCTGGGGATCAGCCGTCGCACCCTCCAGAACAAGATCAAGGAATATGGTCTATAATTTCATATTCCCTCAATATTAGACAAGCATCCATGGACTCAAGAAATGAAACTACTCGTGATCGTTAATCCCATGGCAGGTAAAAAGGTTCTTCGAAACCTACCGAAGATCAAGCGTTGGCTTTCGGAAAGCCCCCACAAATTCTCTTTCAGTATTCCAAAATCTCAAGAGGAGATGCGCCTGGAAATAACGAAGGCTCCTTTCCGAGGAATAAATGGTATCCTACTTTGCGGAGGGGATGGAACGATCCACGAAGCCCTTCCAGCCATAGCGGAAACCAATCTTCCTTTTGGCTTGATCCCCTGCGGTCGTGGAAATGACTTTGCCAGAAATATCGGCCTTTCTATGAATTTGAGAAAGCATTGCATCTTTCCAATCGATCCAACGTTTCATAAATTTGATTTGCCGACCATCAATACTATTCCCTTTGTCTCCATCGCCTGTATAGGGCTTGATGCAGAGGTCAACAAATTGGCCCGAGATGGAGATGGCTACTTTGGCGGGAAATTAGGGTATATCGTTTGTGTACTGAAAGCCCTCAAAAAATTTAGACCCTTCGAGGTCGAAATTACGATTGATGGCAAATACTGGAGAGATCGAGTGATGATGGTAACGATAGCGAATGGCCCCTATTATGGGGGAGGGATGAAAATCGCACCCGATGCAATAATGGACGATGGGGTGCTAAATATCTGCATCGTGAAAGAGATGTCAAAGTGGGAATTGCTTAGAGAATTTCCAAAAGTATTTAAGGGCACCCACATCTTTAACCCTCACTTCATCATGAAAACGGGCCAAAAGGTGAAAATCCAATCCGATAAACATAGAGAAATTTTTGCGGATGGAGAATATGTAGGAAATCTACCTGCTGAATGTTCGATTGGAAATCAGACCATCCAAATTATGCCTATTCATTGAAATAAGAATTTATTGCCTTCAACCTATGCAATCCGATTCACACCCCACACCTATATCTGTGCAAGTTAATTCCCATTACGAGAGATGTATTTTCCTAAGATGAGGGGGAAAATAATCTCATCCCTGACTAAAGAGAGAATCGAAGAGCTGTATCATAGACAAAAGAAATCCCTTAAGGGTATGGCCAAGGAATATGGATGTTCGAGACAGCTGTAGCACATAAACTAATCCGAGTTATTTTTGTCATGCTTCCTCAACGAACCTATTTCAAACCAAAGGAGGTGATTTAACAATAGTTGACTGTAGTCAATGAAAGGCCCCTCCTCCCTTCTGATGCAGATTTCAACCAGATATCATCAGATAAGGAAAAGTGCAGGCTTTGGCAAGTATCCGGAATTCCGCTATGCTCCACTCCGTATACAATCTTAACAGATATCCGCACATCAGAGTTTAACATCCTTCATTGCTGGTTTACTCGGTTCTTCCTCCTTTCCCTTAAAAAGGGATTAAATGATTTTGGTGGAAGCGATCCAGACATGTTCAAACGGAAAATTACGCTCGAGAAATTTCTTACGTACCCAGATTTACAGGACCAGGCTGTCAAAAATACTGGGTTTCCCCCATAGACACGATCCTTGACACGATCCTTTGGGCTTCGGTATGATATAGATGTGAGAGCCAAAGTGGGTCTCGACCCAACCGGGTCGGAAAGGAGGACGCAATGAAGGGTTCAAATCGAAGGATTTTTGTCTTTTTGGTCATGGCCGTTATTTTGAGCTTCCTGTTATTTACAGCCTGCGCCTCGAAAAGAACGGAAACGACAGTACCGGCGCCCGGCATCTCTGCGGGTGAGGATCTCAAAACCAGGCAGCTTGTTGAAAAGGCAAACATGACGCTGGGTGTGTTTATGTCAACCCCCGAATTCCAAGCTTTTCGTGACCTTCTAACAGACGCAAGAGGTGTGCTCATTGTACCCCAGCTTCTCAAGGGTGCCTTTGTGTGGGGGGTGTCAGGTGGAAGTGGTGTCTTCTTTGCACGTGATCCCCGAACGAACCAATGGAACGGGCCAGCATTCTATACGGTCGGTGGAGGAAGTTTTGGACTCCAAATCGGGGGCGAAGCTGCACAAGTCATCCTTCTCGCAATGACCGGACGAGGTGTAGACTCGCTTCTGGCGAGCAGCGTGAAGCTTGGAGGAGACATTGGTATTGCTGTCGGGCCGGCGGGAGCTGGGGTCAATGCCTCGACCGCAAATCTCAGTGTTGACATTCTTATGTTCTCCATTGCAAAAGGACTCTACGGAGGGATATCCCTGGATGGTGCAGTCATAGCCGTTCGCAACGAATGGAACGAGGTGTATTACAATCAATCAAGGGTGAAACCTTCGGATATCCTCGTGCGACGTGCTGTCACAAATCCCCAGGCGGCTCCTCTGGCTCAGAACCTGTCAAAAGCTGCTAAGAGATGAAATATAACATCTTAGCGGTGGCTCTTCGAAACATATTGGAGATGAGAAAGTGAAGCCTCCGTTTTTTGATTTTGAGCACACGAATTAGTAAGGGTCTCATTTTGGTATTGAACATGCGTCCAAGGAATCTTCTTCTCTCCTCCAGGAGAGGATTGGGACTAGTGGCAACCATCACGCTCCACCCTCATCCCCTCCCATCAACGAGAAAGGGGAATTGAGCAATCGCTTACATTCAGGAGCTCTCGGGGCGATTGAGGTAGGGAACCTCATCTAACAATCCAGCTTGAATAAGTGACGATGAATCTGTTTTCAACAAACGATGCTGACTATTGAATCAAAATCCGTTGTTGAAAAGAAAAGGCAGGGCAGAAATGGTCCTGCCTTCTGCACATTTGATACAGTAATGGTTGATCCTTGGGTTGTTGGGTAGACAAAAACTCGTAGGTGTGAGTTGCAAGAAAGGTTATCTTGACACTAACCATCACTCAAATAATGGTCAGAACATCAAAAACTAGTCAACAAAACACTTGGCAACATCTGTAAAGTCAACTCCTGACTTTCACAGTTTAAATCATAGGTCCAAAGGGCTTCCCACGTCGATCATACTTAATCCAGAAAACATTTCCTTTATTATAGATGCAATCTAATCAACTCACCTCCTCTCTTTTGACCTTTTCTTTCGTTTCCTAATCTCCCTGATTGCTTCTAAATTAAAATCAACCTGTGGCATCTTGACCTTTTTAGAACCTCCCCTTTTTCTCCTTCTAACTCTCATCTCTTGCTTACGTCACCTCCTCTCTCTTTCCCCTAAAATCAACCTCTACGTTGCTCTACAAAAAGACTTCTCACCTCTGCCGATAGTAAAAACCTCATACCATGAATCAATGGGTTAAGGGTTCACCTCCTTTCCCGTTTATTTGCATACTGCGTTGTATAAAGCCCCATCAGCCTTTTCTGGCGTGATAAATATCCAATCTGGCTTGTCAAATTTGATAGATTCTATAAGAAATCCATCCTTTGAATAGGCATATCGTTGTAAAATTCTCATTTTTCTTTCTGAACAATTAACCTCATTCAAATCTAAGGTGTAATCTATATTCTCATATTTTGTCCCCAATCTTTCCACCATAAAATTTACACCTTTTCCATTATAGATTACCTTTACCCGTACTCTAAGAATGTTTGAAGAAGGAAGAGTTATAGTTTCTGCATCATAGAAACACGCCCCAATCTCTGTTAAAAAACTCCTTCCAATCCGCCCCCCACACTTCCGCATAGCCAAAGATTATAAGTCCAATGAGAATAACTCCAAACTTAACTGATAATGATTTCATTTGGTCACCCCCTTCCCTTTGTATTTCTCCAAATGTTCATCAACTGCCCTTCTGATAATCTCTGAAACTGTAAGCCCTGTTTTTTTAGATACCCTCTTCAGTTCTTTAATCTGCATATCCGTCAAATAAAATCCAACTCTCAGTCCCAATCTCATCACCCCCTTTATTTAAAGTTATACTAATTATACATAACTCTATTATTTTGTCAAGCATTTTCTTTTGACTCCATTGGACATTAGATTATTTTGTTGACTATTCCATTCTGGCTTTGTAGAGTGTAGTCAGAGTTACCCCTTAATAATCGTCCCCAAATTAACCTATTAACCCAACCTCAACCTTTTGGAGGTAGAAATGAAATGGAAAATCCAACGGGTTCTGCTGTGAAGCTTCCGAGAGGTTTTTACCTCCTTGGAGGTCATAAAACCATTTATTATCATAATAGAAAAAATAGGAGTAAAGAGATGATGAGATACTTGAAGATCTTAGTTTTGGCAATAATTGTCATTGGGATATTCGTAAGACCTGCAAATGCAGTACAACTATCAAATAGGAATGGCACTGCTTTTGGAACTGGCACAAATATTAATACATCGTATGCAATTGGCCTTGAAGCGTATAGCAAAAGTGCCGGTGTTTACACAATAGCAGATGACGGCACTTCAAGGGGGCTGATACAGATTGCATTCGTACAGAACCACTCAGCGGAAGATACTGTTAACCTGGTCATCTCATCAAGAAATGCCTTCTTTAATTCTGCCGGCCCGGGTTATAAGCTTGGGCTATGCGATGTTGCGGCTAATGCCAATAATGTATGTGATCCCGGTGAGATAGTGGGCTTTCTCACACCTTCCGGGGCGACTCTAACTAATCTTGGAATCACATTATTTCAGAATATTACCGCCCCAAGAACATTGTGGCTTGTTCAATGGCGGGATAATGTTGTAGCTGATAATCAGTATACTGCGGGCGAAAGCTTGCTCAATGGGACTGGTCTTTTTGTTAGCCCGGGTTTAAATGCTTCGTGTGACAATAGACCTATCATTACAGTTTCTTTTTCATCCCCACATGAAATAACTTCAACACCTTTCAACTTTGCAGTTTTTACACCACAATTTACGGGGACAAGACCGGGAGAAAATGCCTTAACAGCAGAGGTTAATACAGATACTAATTTAGGAACTTTCGTTCCAGGTTCAGGCCCTAATGTGTATAGCGTTACCGAGATACAAGTTGATAGCTTCATCGACATTTCAGATGTTTCCGATACCAAAGATATGTGGATAGCCTATACCTCTGAGGGTAATATCAGCAATATCGGCTTCAATGTGAATTCTGTTGTTGGAGAGCCTAATGCATCTCTTTATCTAGATGGGACTTATTGCAGGCCAAGTGATGACTCTAAAGTATTTTTTTGCTTGTCATATGCCCCTTTGGTTGGAAATCATAATTTTTTTTTACAAGTTGATGGTTATTCAACCAATAAACCTACAACATGGACACTTTCCAATTTTGTTAATGTTTGTGTTACTTTCCCTTCAGTAGTAATTGGAGTTTGGTATGGTGTAATATTTGATGATGTCCCACCCGATTATTGGGCTGAAGATTATATCAATGCAATTTTTAATGTTAATATCACAACAGGCTGTTCACAGAGTCCTCTAAAATACTGCCCTGAAGACTATGTGACAAGGGAACAGATGGCAGTTTTTATTGTGAGGGCTGTTGAAGGGGAGCCGTCCCAGGACTACTGTGATTCAGGCGTACCATTTCCCGATGTGTCATCTGATATGTGGTCATGCAGATATATTAAGAGACTCAAAGAACTTGAAATTACCACTGGATATAGTGATGGCACATATGGTCCTTATGACGAAGTACTCAGGGAGCAGATGGCGGCATTCTTAGTAAGGGTTGGAGGAGAACCTTCCCTGGACTACTGCTATTCTGGAACACCATTTCCTGATGTGTCATCTGATATGTGGTCATGCAGATATATCAAGAGGCTTTATGAGCTTGGAATCACCACTGGATATCAAGATGGGACATATGGTCCCTACGATCTTGTCACCAGAGCACAGATGGCAGCCTTCCTCGCGAGGGCATTTTTAGAGATGGAATAGAGGTTTAGTTGTGAGAAGATTAAGGCAGGGTCATTAAGGCAGGGCCAAATGGCTCTGCCTTTTTTTGGCACTTATTTCTTCATGAATCCTCCAAATATTCTCGTTGACTTTCCTATGCCTGTTTTATAGACTACCCTCAGAATTGAGGCCCTCCGTTAGTTCCCTGAGTTGACTTAACAACATAACCTTAACCCAAAGGGGAATATGGGTAAGGATATTTGAGACCCCATTTCTGAAGGAAGGAATGGGGTTTTGTTCTACCTAATAAGCGAAGAACTGGCAGGAGGTCGCTATTCGGGACATAGATTTAAGGGGATTGGGAAAATGAAAACGAGTAAAGCCGACCTTGTTAAAGATGGAGCAAGGAATATACACGGGAAATTCGCAATCTTATGAATCTTTTTTCTTACATATGTGTCACTTTTCCTACAATTTTTTTCACTTTTGGGCTTTAATCATTTTTAATGATAAAAAATTAACTAATAAATTCAAATTGTTGTATATCCATATGGGCTGGGTACAAAAAATGCAGAACTTTAACTGGATTAAGCTATTTAATCAATAAAGGAAATTATTGCGTTTAATAAAGATTAAAGGAATCGAAGGTTCTTGTTGTATTTAGGGGGAAGTACATGGTAAAGGAGTGGTCAATTGGCTTAAGTTCACAGGGGATAAAGCTATAAGAATTGATGATGAAGATAAGGTTACAGTAATGATGATACTGCCAAATCAAAATTTCTAAAGGAGGAGCCGCTTTATGTTTTTAAGGGTGATTGGCCTTATTTTAGTGGTGTTCTTTGTGGGCATTTTACCTGTTAACGGTGCAGAAGATGAATCCATTAAAGACCTCCCCATTGGAGGATCATGTGCTTACAAACAATATGAAGGGATCACGGAGATAATTTCAATTAAGGAAAGAAGTTACCCTAAAATCGATTCTTACGAAATAAAATTTATGTTTTACCCAGACGCGGAGATCGAAGAGCAGTTTGCGAAAACGGAAGGCAGGGAATTTTTATTGCTAACGAAGAGAGGATCATATCCAAGAGCAACATTTATAATGGAAAATAACATAGAAGTTGGAAAGGTTTTAGACTGCACTCTGAATGTGATTATAAAGGGATCATGCACACCCATAATATTTGAATTTCCATCTATTAAAAATTGAAAATTGTAGGGGAAAGGTAATGCAAAATAAACTTCTCTGGGCTGTCCTTGGTACTCTATTTTGTTTGACTATCAATGGAAACGCTCTTGCAGGGTCGGTTAATCTTCTGAATTACCTTGAATATGAACCTAGTGAGCGGGACCAAGGGAGTTGCGGAAATTGCTGGGTTTGGGCAGGTACAGGAGTTATGGAAATTGCTCACAGCGTGAGAAACGGGGTTAAAGACCGCCTCTCCGTTCAGTTCTTAAATTCTTGTAAATCCGATCAGTACGCGTGTTGTACTGGAAATTTACAAATGTTTTCGGGTTGGTATGGGTCAAAAGGCTTGTCTGTTCCCTGGTCTAATACGAATGGAGAGTATCAAGATGCATATACCTCATACTCGTGTCCGAACGGATCTAGCACTAGATCTTGCATTGATATTTCAACTGATCCTAACTATAGAATCACATCAATTACTCCCACAACGATCTCTACAAGGGGAGTGGGACAGTCCACTGCTATTTCCAATATCAAGAACGTCCTTAATCAAAACAAGGCTATATTCATGGCCTTTTATTTGCCTGATGAAAGTGCTTGGGCTTTTTTCAAGGGGAGCTGGTATAATTTAAATGAAACCGCAATTTGGCCCCCGGATTCCTATTGCGGATCCCAATGGATTGATGGAGAGGGAGGTGGCCATGCGGTATTGGTTGTTGGTTACAATGATGATCATCCAGACCCGTTTCAGCATTATTGGACAGTCGTCAACAGTTGGGGTATCACTAGCGGTAGACCCACTGGCATTTTTCACATGAAAATGCGTATTAATTATGATTGCAGTTATTACTATGGAAGTACTCCTATACGACCAGCACTTGAATGGCAAACACTTGATATCAAGATGCCGACTTTGCGTGTAACTTCTCCAAATGGAGGGGAAACTTGGGGAACAGGAACTACAAGGACAATCACCTGGACATCCTCCGACCTTAATCAAGCCGGTAACCTTAACATATATTACTGGTACAATAACGATTGGCAAAAAATAGCAGGCCCACTTTCCGCAAACACCACCTCGTACATTTGGAGCATTCCGAACACGCCAACCTCATCCACAGGGATAAGGATTGGTAATTGGGTTAATAACGCCTGGGAGACTAGGGATCAAAGCGATCAGGCATTCACGTTAGAAGCTGTTTCGCCACCGAGTACTCCAGTCGGGCCAACAAATGGCACCATAGGGACATTATACAATTACTCGACCGCAGGGTCTTCTTCCTCGGCAGGTCATTCAGTCCAGTATTTCTTCGACTGGGGGGATGGGACTAACTCTGGATGGCTCCCTGTGGGAACGAACACCGCTTCCCATGCGTGGGCCTCGGCAGCAACTTATTTGGTTAAAACCCAAGCCCGGTGTTATATCCATCCCTCAGTAGTCTCAGGTTGGTCGGGAATACTTCCAGTCACTTTGACCGTGGGTTTATTTTTAGATATTCCAACCGGTTATTGGGCTGAAATTTATATTAACACTATTTATAATGTTGGAATTACTGTAGGATGTGCACCGGATGATCCAGGTACGCCGGAGAATGAGAGGAGATACTGCCCTGAAGACTATGTAACAAGGGAGCAGATGGCAGCCTTTATTGTAAGGGCTGTCGTAGGGGAGCCGCCATCAAATTACTGTGAGACAGGCGTACCCTTTCCCGATGTGTCATCTGATATGTGGTCGTGCAGATATATCAAGAGGCTTTATGAGCTTGGAATCACCACTAGGTACAGTGATGGCAGATATGGTCCTTATGACCAAGTGCTCAGAGAACAGATGGCAACATTTTTAGTTCGGGCTGTCGAAGGAGAACCACCGCTTAACTACTGTGATTCAGGCGTACCATTTCCCGATGTGTCATCTGACATGTGGTCGTGTAGATATATTAAGAGACTTAAAGAGCGTGGAATCACCACTGGATATAAGGATGGCACATATGGTCCTCAGAACCAAGTGAGTAGAGAAGAAATGGCAACATTTTTAGTCAGGGCC
>Ga0209450_10000805_pt1 | contig 15768 bp, 12 predicted proteins | sample FrelakmetLWP11LW_FD_187149 | JGI IMG/M metagenome (GOLD analysis project Ga0209450, IMG submission 187149) | Freshwater lake sediment microbial communities from the University of Notre Dame, USA, for methane emissions studies - LWP11 LW (SPAdes)... | ecosystem: Environmental > Aquatic >...
CCGCCGGTCGGCGGGCCGGCATCCTTGTCGGTCGCAGGCGAAGGCGGCGTCATGGCGCCCGGCCGACGCGCGGACTTGCCAGCCCGCGCGCGGGCAGATATTCTCTCGCGCCTTTTCCGCCCCATTTCCCTTCCGGGGAGCCCAAGATCATGAAAACGGTCAGCGCCAAGAACGAGACCGTCCAGCGCGACTGGTATCTGGTGGACGCGTCCAACAAGACGCTCGGCCGCCTTGCCACCGAACTGGCCCGCCGCCTGCGCGGCAAGCACAAGCCCATCTACACGCCGCACGTCGACACCGGCGACTACCTCGTGGTGGTCAACGCCGAGAAGATCGCGGTCACGGGCAACAAGCTGCAGGACAAGCTGTACCACCGCACCACGGGGTACATCGGCAACCTGAAGACCACCAACCTGCGCGACCTGCTGGCCTCGCATCCCGAGCGCGCGATCGAGATCGCGGTCAAGGGCATGCTGCCGAAGAACCCGCTCGGCCGCGCGATGTTCAAGAAGCTCAAGGTCTACAAGGGCTCCGAGCACCCGCACGCGGCGCAGCAGCCGCAGGCGCTCGAGATCAAGGCCTGACCCAGGAAACCGACATGGCGACCACGCAGAACAACTACGGCACCGGCCGTCGCAAGTCCTCCGCCGCGCGCGTCTTCCTGCGCCCGGGCAAGGGCCAGATCGTCGTCAACGGCCGCTCGCTCGACACCTTCTTCGGCCGCGAGACCTCGCGCATGATCGTCCGCCAGCCGCTGGAACTGACCAAGACCAGCGACAAGTTCGACGTCCTGGTGACGGTGGAAGGCGGCGGCATGACCGGCCAGGCCGGCGCGATCCGCCTCGGCATCGCGCGCGCGCTGGTCGACTACGACGACACCCTGAAGTCGCCGCTGCGCAAGGCCGGCTTCATGACCCGCGACGCCCGCGAGGTCGAGCGCAAGAAGGTCGGCCTGCACAAGGCCCGCCGCGCGACGCAGTACTCGAAGCGCTAAAGCAAACTGGGTTTCCTGCGCCGGCGCCGCCGGCGCCCGCGGTCAGAGCGCGGACCCACGACTTTCCCCTGGGGGATCGTCTAATGGTAGGACTGCAGACTCTGACTCTGCCTATCTAGGTTCGAATCCTAGTCCCCCAGCCAGTACCCGGAGGCCCGCGAAAGCGGGCCTTCGCTTTTTTCGACGTTTCCCGCGGCCTTGGCGTGCGCCGCCGCTCGTGGACCTCCCGCGCTGGCGCGCCTGTCGCACCCTGCGAGACGCACCGCTGACAAAACGGAACGTGCGCGCGCAGCCAAATCGTCTGGATTGTGGCGGCTGCTGCGCTTGACTGTGGAATCTTTCGGTCGAACGGTCCATATTCGCGACTCTGGCAGCGGGCCGGCGCGTGCGTGTGCAGCAAGGTTGTGGCCGCGGTTGGCGCCTGAACTGGCCCCCAGCTGCTTCCGAACAGGGAGTCCGATGATGAGCCCCGAGGAGCAGAAGCAACAGTTCAGCTTTGCATTTGTACGGGCAGTAGCTTCGGTTGCAGGGATTGCGGTCACGCAGCCGAGTATCGATGACGACAGTATTGACCTGACGCTCTCCATGCGCGGAGGGCCGGGTCCAATCATCTCGCCGAGACTTGAGGCGCAAGTGAAGTGCACCGCTCGCCGGGATGTGCCGGCAGTGGACTTTGGTTTCTCATTGAAGATCAAGAACTACGATGACCTTCGCCAACCTCATGTTGCTACGCCGAGGGTGCTATTCGTGGTTCTGGTCCCGGACGACGTGCCAAACTGGGTATCAATTGCGCCGTCAGAAATGCTCGTCAGATACACGGGGTTCTGGGTTTCGTTGCGCGGCAACCCGGACTCGGGAAACGCCACCTCCAAGACAATCACAATTTCGGTTGCACAACAGCTAACTCCCAATGCATTGACGCAGCTCATGAACGCGATCGCAGCTGGGAACCCACCATGAGAGCTACCATTCGCGATCCTGTGACCCTCAGGTCAATCGGTCCGATCGAGCTGCTCTCGTACTTGCGAGCACGAGGATGGCAAGAAGCCGCGCGCACCAACTTGGCGGCGCTCTGGCAAGTCGCCTCGACCAATGGGAGTCAGCTCGAGGTCGTAGTGCCGCTCGACCAGTCGCTTGCCGACTACCACAGACGAATTTTTGAGGCGCTTGAAGCGTTGGAGCTTCACGAAAGGCGCTCCCAACTCCAGATTCTCGCTGACCTGGAAGCAACTGGCTGCGACGTAGTACGCGCGCGCCTATTTGTCGGCGAGGGCAATGCCCTGCCAAGTCTGGAGGACGGGAGACTTCTGCACGAGCACGCTCGGAACCTGATCCTTGCCGCTGCGTGTGCCCACGTAGAACCGCGGCGAGCGTTCGCCAAGCGGAAGCCTGAGCGCGCAATGTTGTATCTGCGGCAAGCCCGGTTCGGATACCCGGAAAGAGGTAGCTACACGCTCAAGGTTGTATCACCAGTGCCGCCGAAGCTGGCCGCGACTCACGAGTTGTTCCCTGACTCCATTGAAGAGCAGGAGCCATTTGAACGTGGAGTTATCCGTACGCTTGCAAGCGCGCTCGAATCCATGAGAGCGGCTACCATCGAAGTCGCGGCCACAAACAACATCGCGCCGATGATCGATGCGGTGAACTACGGCGTAAGCGCGAACCTCTGCGAGGCGATTGCAGGGTTGTTTGACGTATCTGTGGGTGACAGCCTTGATCTGACGTTTGGTTGGGAGAGCGGGCGGGGCGCGCCTGCAGGCGTTGTAAGCGCAATCTCGATTCCGAGCGAGGCAAGGCCCATACTCGACGAATGCGCGAGGATCCTGAAGGAGTCTGAGACGGTAACCGAATGCAGAGTCGTTGGACTCGTGCAGAAGCTGGAGCACCTCGCAGGAGGAGCGGGAAAAGCGACGATTTTTGGGTCTGCCGACGGTGAGCCTCGCACAGTGGTGGTGCAATTGGCGCCACAAGAACACCAAGCTGCGATTGCGGCGTACGAACAACGGCGCGAAATCTCCGTCACTGGTGAGCTCAAGAAGACCGGTAAGTCGTGGGAACTCGTGCATCCCAGAGATCTCGTTCTTGTTGAGGCATAAGTGGGATAGGTGCCGGTCAGACGTCGCACGCGGTCGACAAAAGTGCCCGTGACCGTGCCTCAAGGCATAGGCAGTCAGCCAGTAGCGACAGCGCCACTCGACGAGGCTTCCCGCATCTGATGATCGGCATCGTCGTCTACCGCGCCAGCCGCCTCGAGGCGCTGCTGGAGCCGTTCGCGACGTTGCGCGCGAGCGAACTCGCGCTCGATCCGCTGCGCCCCACGCGGGTGATCGCGGCGCATCCGGGCATCCAGCGCTGGCTGGTCGGCGCGCTGGCGCGGCGCGCGGGCACCGGCGGCGTGGTGGCGAACCTCGACCTGCGGCTGCCGAGCCTGTGGATCGACGACCTCGCGCGGCGCGTGCTGGGCGAAGGCGCGCTGGCGCTCGCGCCATACCGCCGCGAGGCGCTGCGCTGGCGCATCCTCGATGCATTCGCGGACGCGGACCTGCCGGCGCTGGCGCCCTGGCTCGCCGCGGCGAAGGAGCCGCGCCAGCGGCTGGCGCTCGCCGATCGCCTGGCCGGCCTGTATGCGCAGTACCTCGTGTACCGGCCCGACTGGCTGCTGGCCTGGCAGGGCGGTCGGTTCGAGGTGCCCGATGCGCGCGAGCCGACGCCGCTCGCGCCGCTGTGGCGCCACCTGCGCGACGGGATCGGTGCACCGCACCGCGCGGAGCGCATGCTGCGCCTGCTCGAGACCCTGCGTGACGATCCCGCGCGCGCCGGCGAGCCCGGCGTGCTGCACGTGTTCGGCGTCAGCCACCTGCCGAAGCCGGTGCTCGATGCCCTGCGCCTGGTCGCGCGCGGCACGCTGGTGGCGATCCACATGCCCGATCCCTGCGTGCAGCACTGGGCGGGGCTGCGCAACGAGCGCGAGGTGATCGCGCGCTTCGGCGGGCTCGGCCTGTCGGAGGCCGCGGAGCGCGCGTACGGCGACCTCGGCCATCCGCTGCTCGCCGCCTTCGGCCGCATGGGTCAGCACTTCGGGCTGGTGCTCAACGAGGGCGAGGAGGGCGTGGCGTCCGACACCCGCCACTGGGCCGACCTCGCGCCGCGCGCCGCGGATGCGCGCACGCTGCTCGGCCGCGTGCAGGACAGCATCCGCCAGTTGCGGCCGTCGTGGGTGGAGGCGCCCGAAGGCGGTGCCGATCCGCTGCCGCTGCGCCACGATCCCTCGCTGCGCGTGCACGCCTGCCACACGCGGCTGCGCGAACTGGAGGCGTTGCGCGAGGCGCTGCTCGACGCGCTCGCCGCGGATCCCTCGCTGGAGCCGCGCGACATCGTGGTGATGGCGCCCGCCATCGACGACTACCTGCCGCTGGTGCCGGCGGTGTTCGGGCCCGCGAACACGGCGCGCGGCATGCTGCCCTGGCATGCGGCGGACGTCGGCCTGTCGCGCACGCACCCGGTTTTCGAGGCGGCGCTGGCGCTGATGGAGTTGCCCGACTCGCGGGTGACCGCGCCGGATGTCGCCGGCCTGCTCGGGCTCGAACCGGTCGCGCGCGCGCTCGACCTCGACGCCGACGCGCGCGAGGCGCTGCTGCGCTGGCTCGGCCGCGCGCGCGTGGCCTGGGGCCTCGACGGCGCGGCGCGCGCTGCCTTCGGCGTGCCGCCGATCGCGCAGCACACCTTCGCCTGGGGCCTGTCGCGCATGCTCGCGGGCTTCGTGTACGGCGACGACCGCGCCGGCTGCGAACTGCCGCCGCCCGGCCTGCTGCCGGTCGACGGCATCGACGCCGCGGGCGCGCCGGCGCTGGGCGCGCTGGATCGTCTGCTGTTGGCGGTCGACGCACTGCGCCGCGAGGCGGGCGAGTCGCGCCCGGCGAGCGCCTGGTTCGCGCGCCTGCAGGCGCTGTTCGACGCCTTCATCGCGGCCGACCCCGACGACCGCGCCGCCGACGAAGCGAACGCGCTGCTGCACCGCCACCTGCAGGCGCTGCGCCGCGAGGTCGCCGACGCCGGCTGCGATCCACCGATCGACTTCGCCGGCGCGCGCGAGGCGCTGCGCGCGCGGCTCGATGCGGACGCCGGCCGTGCGCCCTTCCTGCCCGGCGGCATCGCGTTCTGCGGCATGGTGCCGCAGCGCGCCGTGCCGTACCGCGTGATCGCGGTGCTCGGGCTCGACGACGGCGCGTTCCCGCGCGCGCGCGGCGACGGCGGGCTCGATCCGATGGCGCGCCATCCGCGGCTCGGCGATCGCGACCCGCGCAGCGACGACCGCTACCTGTTCCTCGAAACCCTGATGGCCGCGCGCGAACGGCTGCACCTGAGCTTCGTCGGCGAGGGCGCGCACGACGGCAAGCCGCGCGCTCCGGCCGCGCCGCTGGCCGAACTGCTGGCCTTCCTCGACGCGCGGCACGGCATCGCCGCCACCGACACGGAAACGGATCGCCCGTGGCGCGTGCAGCATCCGCTGCAGCCCTTCGATCGCCGCTACTTCGAGCACGACGATCCGCGGCTGGTCTCGCGCGACCGCGTGCTGGCCGCCGCGCTGGACGCGCCGTCGCGTCCGGAAGCGCCGCTGGTGCCGGATGCAGCGACCGTCGCGGACGCCGAGCCGGCAACCGTGGTGCCGCTGCGCGCGCTGCGCGATTACTTCCGCGATCCGGCGCGGCACCTGCTGGTCGACGCGCTCGGGCTGCGGCTCGATGCCCTCGACGATGACGCGCTGTCCGATTCGGAGCCGCTCGATGCCGAGGTTTCGCACCTCGAGCGGGTCGACCAGCGCCTCGTCGGCGAAGCCCTGTCGACGGGCGACGCGCTGCCCGCGGCGCCGCCGGCGTGGCTGGCCGAAGGCGGCATCCTGCCGCCGGGTCGCGGCGGCGAGCGCGCCTGGTCGGATCTGCGCGAATCGGCGGGCCTGCTGTTGGCGCGGGCGCGGCAGGCGCTGGGCGTGCTGCGTGCGCCCGTGGCGACGCTGTCGATCGACCTCGCGCTCGGCGACACGCGGGTGGCCGGCGACCTCGGCGCCTTGCGCCGCGGTGTCGATGGCGACTGGTGCCTGGTCGACCTGACGCGCTCGAACGCGCGCAACGTCGACCTGCGCGCGCGCGCGCCCCTGTTCGTGGCCTTCGCCGCCCTCGCGCTGGCGCGGCCGGGGGATGCGGTCCGCGTGCTGCGCATCGGCACCGGCAAGGACGAGCTGGTGCTCGACCTGCGCTGCGCCGCGGGCGATGCGCGTGCGCGCGAGGAACTCGGGCGGCGCCTGGCCGCGCTGGCCGCGACCTGGCGTGCCGCGCACGCGCAGGCGAGTCTGTACCTGCCCTCCCTCGCGGAGGCCGCCCTCGACGCCACCGACGACGCCGACGCGGCGCGCGCGGTGGCGCAGGCCTGGTCCGGCGGCTGGAACGGCGACGGCGAAGCCGAGCGCGCGCCGGGCTATGGACGCCTGTTCGGGCGCGGCCGCGGCTTCGACGCGCCGACGCCCGCCGATGTCGCGCGCCTGCGCGCGCTCGGCGCCCACGTGCGCACGCTGGTCGACTGGCCCGGAGCCTCGCCGGCGTGAGCGCGATCGAACACGCCGACTGGCGCGGCCTGCCCCTGTCCGGGCGCAGCCTGGTCGAAGCCAGTGCCGGCACCGGCAAGACGTGGACGATCGCGGTGCTCTACCTGCGCCTGCTGCTCGAGCGCGGCTTCGGCGCCCGCGCGATCGTGGTCACCACCTTCACCGAGGCGGCGGCGCAGGAACTGAAGGATCGCCTGCGCGCGCGCCTCGAATGGGCGGCGGCCGAAGCGCTGGACTGGCGCGAGGGTGGGCACCGCCGGCCGCGGCCCGCGGACGAAACCCCGGAACGGCGCTGGCTGCGCGACCTGCTGGCCGCCGAAGCGCCGGGCGACGACGGACGACCCGCCGGCCTGCTGCTGCATCGCCTGCGGCTGGCCCGTGCCGAACTCGACCTCGCGCCGATCGGCACCATCCATGCGCTGTGTCGCCGCGTGTTGGCCGACCATCCGCTGGAGGCCGGCAGCGCGCCCATCGCGTCCACCCTGGTCGACGGCGACGCCTTGCGCGAGGAACTGGTCGATGATCTCTGGCGGCGCTGGACCCAGGGCGACGCGGTGCCGCCACCCGGCGCGGCGATCTGGATCGCCGACGGGCGCGCGGCGCTGGCCGGCGCGCTGAAGGCGCTGGCGCTGCCGCAACTGGCGTTGTGCGATCCGCCGTCGCCTGATGCGCTGCGCGCGCTGCTGGACCGGCGCTGGGCGGGTCCGCTGCGCGAACTGGCGGCACGCGGCGAGCTGTTCGCGCGCGTCAACAGCGCCCTGATCGGCGAATTGTCCGCGCTCGCCGATTTCCTCGATCGTGGCGACCTCGAAGCCCCGCTCGGCAAGCTCGAAAAACTGCAGGCCGGGGCGCCCGAGAACCAGTTCAAGAAAGGGCGGCGCGACGACGCGCTGCAGTCGCCGGCGTTGCGCTGGGCGATCGACGCCGCGGCCGCGCTGGCGGACAAGGACCGCGACCTGCGCCACCACGCGCTGGCGCTCGCGCACCGCGAACTGGCCGACCTGCGCGAGTCGGCGCTGCGCGCGCGCGACGCGATGACCTTCGACGACCTGATCGAACGCGTGTGCCGCGCGATGGCAGCGCCGGGCAGCGCGCTCGCTGCTCGGCTCGGCGCCGGCTGGCGGGCCGCCCTGGTCGACGAATGCCAGGACACGGACCCGCGGCAGGCGGCGATCTTCGACGCGTGGTTCGATTCACCCGCCGATGCCAGCGACCGCGCGCTGGTGCTGATCGGCGATCCCAAACAGGCGATCTACCGCTTCCGCGGCGGCGACCTGCACGCCTACCTCGCCGCGGCGCGCGGTGCGGCGCACCACCTGCGCCTGTCGCGCAACCATCGCTCGTCGGCGGCGTACGTCGCCGCGTTGAACGGCTTCTACGCCGCCGCGGGCGACGGCCTGCTGCATCCCGACATCCGCTATGTCGCGGTCGAGGCCGCGGGACGGGCGGACACCACGCCGTACACCATCGACGGCGTGGCCTGCGCGCGGCCGCTGGTGCTGCACGACCGCGACCCGGAACTGCCGCTGCCCGGCACGCAGGACGAGCGCGTGCGGCTCGCGCTGGTGGCGGCAGCCGACCTGGTCGCGGACCTGGTCGGCAGCGGACGGCACCGGATCGGCAACGAGCCGCTGGCGGCGGGCGAGGTGGCGGTGCTGCTGCCGACCAATCGCCATGTCGACGCGCTGCGGCGCCTGCTGAGCCGGCGCGGCGTGCCGTGCGTGGGGCTCGCCCGCGAGAGCGTGTGGCGCAGTGAGTGGGCGTGGTCGCTGCAGGTCGTGCTGCATGCGGTGTTGCATCCGGAGGACGGCGCCGCCGTGCGCGCCGCGCTCGCGACGCGGCTGTTCGGTCTCGACTGGGTTGCGCTGCGCGACCTCGCCGGCGACGAAGAGCGCTGGCGGGACGCAGTGGAGCGCTTCCACGCCCTGCAGGCCACCTGGCGTTCGGCCGGCGTGCTGGCGGTGGTGCGGCGGCTGCTCGAGGACGCCGCGCCGCGCCTGCTCGCGCAGGTCGATGGCGAGCGCGCGCTGACCGACCTGCGCCACCTCGGCGAGTTGCTGGCCGCCGAATCGGCGCGGCGCCACGGCATGGCCGCGCTGTGGGGCTGGCTCGCCGCGCAGCGCCGGGCCGGTGGCGATGACGACGAAGACGCCGCCGAGGCGCAGCGCCTGCGGATCGAGTCCGACGCGGCGCGCGTGCAGTTGATGACCCTGCATGCGAGCAAGGGCCTCGAGTACGACGTCGTCGTACTGCCGCTGATGTGGCTGCCGGGCCGCGAAGACGGCATCCCGCGCGTGCACGATCCCGCGACCGGGCGCACCGTCGCGGTGCTCGGCGGACCCGGGCACGCGGCGGCGCGCGAGGCGCACGCCGTCGAGGACCAGCGTGAGCGCGCACGCCTGCTCTACGTGGCGCTCACCCGCGCGCGCCACGCCTGCCATGTGTTCGCCCTGCCGCGCGGGCGTCCGCAGGGGCGCAGCAAGGCGCCGTTGGGCGATCCGCAGCGTTCGCCGCTCGACCGCCTGCTGGAGGCCATCGAGCACGGCGCGCAGGGCTGCCCGGCCGGCGTCGAATGGCGCGCCGACTGGCCCGCGCGCGCCACGGCCGCGCCAGCGGTGCCGGCGCGGCCCGCACCGCTGCCCGAACCGCCGCCGATGCCGGCCGAGCGCGCGCCGCGCGGCCTGTTCAGTTTCACCCAGTTGGTGCGCGGCGGCGCGCGGCTGGCCGGCGCCGAGGGCGTGGCCGACGACGAGGCGCGCGCCGACGAATCGGGCGGCGAGGCGGCGGTCGAGCCGCATCCGGACCTCGCCGCGCTGTCGATGGTCGCCGGCGCGGAGTTCGGCAACGCGCTGCACGAAGCGCTGGAGCGGCGCGATCCCGCGCGCCCGCTGTCCGCGCAGCGCGACCTCGTGCAGCGCTGCCTGGCCGGCTGGGACGTGCGCGCCGCGCTGCCGCCGGAGGTGCTCGCCGCGCGCGTGGCCGCGCGGCTCGACGCCGTGCTCGCGGCCGACCTCGGCGAGGGATTGCGGATCGATGCGCTCGGCGCCGACGCGCAGCGCGCCGAGATGGGATTCGACTTCGCGCTCGAAGGCGCCACGCTGTCGCGCCTGCGCGCGGCCTGCGTGGCGCACGGCGGGCCCGACCTCGTGCCCGACGCGCTCGGCGCGCGCACGCTGCGCGGTTTGATGACCGGCAAGATCGACCTCGTGCTGCGGCATGCGGGCCGCTACCACGTGCTGGACTGGAAATCGAACCGCCTCGGCGAGCAGCTCGCCGACTACGCGCCCGAGCGCCTGCCGGCGGCGATGGATGCGCACCACTACCGTTTGCAGGCGCTGCTCTACCAAATCGCGCTGCACCGCCACCTGCGCGCGCATCTCGCCGGTTACGATCCGGCGCGCCAGCTCGGCGCGCCGCTGTACCTGTTCGTGCGCGCGGTCGGGCTCGCGCCCGGTGCCGGCGTCTGGCGCGGCGCGGTGCCGCTGCCGCTGCTGCACGCGGTGGACGCCGCGCTGGCGGAGGACGCATCGTGAGCGGCTTCGACTTCGCACCGCGCGCGCTGCCGCCCTCGCTGGGCGCGCTGCGGCCGTTCGACCGCACGCTGGCGCGCTGGGTGCTCGCCAACGGCGGCTCGAACGCGCTGGCCGAGATCGCCGCGCTGGCCGCCTTCGCCGAGGCGCAGGGCCACGCCTGCCTGGTCCCGGGACTGCCGGGCGTGCCGGCGTTCGATCCGTCCCTGCTCGACGCCGCGGCGGGCGATCCGATGCTCGGCGATGGCGGCACCCCCACGCCGTTCGTGCGCGACGCCGACGACCGCATCTATCTCTGGCGCAATTTCCGCCATGAACAGGTCGCCGCCGCGCATCTCGCGCGGCGCCGCGCGGCCGCCGCGCCGCCGTCGCCGGAGGCGCTCGCGCCCGATCTCGCGGTGCTGTTCGGCGGCGCTGCCCAGCAGGCCGATCCGCTGCAGCGCGCCGCGGTGGCCGCGGTCGCCGGTCGTCGCTTCGTGCTGCTGACCGGCGGGCCCGGCACCGGCAAGACCACCACCGTGCTGCGCATGCTGCTGCTGCTGGCGCGCCGCACGCCGGGCGTGCCGCCGCGCATCGCGCTGGCGGCGCCGACCGGCAAGGCGGCGCAGCGCCTCGCCGAGAGTCTGCGCGAGGGCAAGGCCCGCCTCGCCGCCGACCTGCCCGCCGACTGGCAGGCGTTGCTGCCGGGCGTGAACGAGGGCGAGGCGACCACCGTGCACCGCCTGCTCGGCTGGCATCCCGCGCTCGACCGCTGGCGCCACGGGCCAGGCGATCCGTTGCCGCACGACGTGGTGGTGGTCGACGAAGCCTCGATGCTCGACCTCGCCATGCTGCGCGCGCTGCTCGATGCGCTGCGCCCCGAGGCCACCGTGGTGCTGGTCGGCGACGCCGAACAGCTCGGGTCGGTGGGTGCCGGTTCGGTGCTGGCGGACCTGGTGGCGGCGCTGGCACACGACGACCGCGGCGACCTCGTGCGGCTGTCGCGCGTGTTCCGCGCCAGCGCGCCGCTGGCCGGGATCAGCGCGGCGGTGGGCGCAGGCGACACGACGGCGCTGCGCGCCGCGCTCGACGCAGCGGGCCCGGCGGCATCGATCGAGGCCATCGGCACCGCGGCGGCGCAGCGCCACGCGCTGCACGGTTGGGCCGACGCGATCGCCGCCGGCTGGCCACGCGTCGGCCCCGACCCGCGCGATCCCGATGCGCCCGCGCAGGCCGCGGCCGCGCTCGCCGCGCTGCGCCGCATGCAACTGCTGTGTGCGCTGCGCGAGGGACCGTTCGGCGCCGATGCCGCCAACGCGCTGCTGGTGGAGCGCCTGCGCGACCGGTTCGGCGTCGCCGGTCGCGGCACGTCGTTCGGCGGCCGTGCGCTGCTGGTCACCCACAACGACCATGCGCGGCGCCTCTACAACGGCGACGTGGGGCTGGAACTGGAGGCGCCCGACGGCCGCGTCTGGGCGTGGTTCCCCGCGCGTGCCGGCGATGGCGGCGCCGGCGCGCGCGCCATCGCGCCGGCCGCGCTGCCGCCGCACGCAGCGGCCTTCGCGCTCACCGTGCACAAGAGCCAGGGTTCGGAGTACGACGCGGTGGCCGTGCTGCTGCCGCCGGACGCGGCCCATCCGATCCTCGGCCGCGAACTGCTCTACACCGCGGTGTCGCGGGCTCGCGAGCGCCTGTGCCTGTGGGCGACGCCGGCCGCACTGGACGCCTGCCTCGCCCGCGCGCCGCGCCGCGGCGGCGGCCTGCGCGAACGACTCGCGCAAGCGAGCGCCGCGCTGGACTGATCCACGCCGTCGCCTCAATCCGGTGCCACGCGCCCCACGAGCAGGCGCAGCGCGCGCAGCAGCAGCCACAGGAATCCCAGCGGCAGCAGCACGGTCTGCAGCACGAACACCGCGACCAGGTTGATCATGTGCCGCGTCGCCGCGGTGGCGGTGGCCTCCAGTTGCGCCAGGCGACCGCGCACGTCGAGCGCCGCGCCGGCCTCGCCTACCAGCGCGCGGGCGCGATCGAGCAGCGAGGCGTCCGGCGCCGGCGGCGGCGGGCGCAGCGCTTCGCCCTGCGCATCGAGCAGGGCGAGCGTGTCGTCCAGCACCGCGGCGGAGCGCGCGTATTCGTCGGCCAGCAGCGCGCGATAGACGCCTTCGCTGGCCAGCGCCGACAGCGGCACCGCGAGCCGCAGCACCAGCAGGAACAGCGCGCAGCGCCGCACGCCGCGCAGCAGGGCATCGTCGCGGCCGCGCCAGGCGAGCGCGATCCAGGCCAGCACCGCGATCGACAGCGCGATCTTCAGCGGCAGCCAGGCGCTGGCGCCGACCAGCAGCTTCTGCAGCCCCAGCGAGGCCGAGGCGGTGAGCATCAGGGTCGAGAACTGCTCGACCAGGTCGTTGACCGGGTCGAGCACTTCGCCCGGCGCGAGGCTGACGCCGACCCCGCCCGGCTCCAGCGCGACCTCGGCGCTCTGCGCCACCGAGATCGCGCCGTTGATGCCGCGCGCGACCGCGAACGCGGCCAGCGCGCGGGTCAGCGCCGCGTCCACCGTGGCGGTGGCGAAGCGGTCGAGGCCGGGCCACCAGGCGAGCGCGGTCAGCAGAGCGAGCGCCGTCGCCAGCAGCAGGTGGCGCCGGATCGGCGGGCGGGTCGGGTCGTGCATGCCGCGCATTGCAGCAGGTGGCGCGACAGCCGACGCTGAACGGCGGCCCCGGGGTCGTCCGGACGCGGACATGACTTGCGTCGCTTGCGCGCGGCACGGCGTGGCGCGATCCTGCGCGCATGCTGACCTTCCTGCTCTGGCTGCTCCTGCTGGTGGTGTGCTGGCCGCTGGCCCTGCTGGCAGTGCTGCTGTATCCGCTGGTCTGGCTGCTGCTGCTGCCGTTCCGCCTGCTCGGCATGGCGGTCGAGGGCGTGTTCGAGTTCCTGCGCGCGCTGATCCTGTTCCCGGCGCGGGTGCTGCGCGGCAAACCGGTGGGCTGACGGCGCGCACGTCCCGTCGTGGCCCGGACGTCCTTGTCCGGGCACGACCTCGTCGCTCACTGACGCTTTGCGATCCCGTTCACTTCCACGGCGGCGGCGCGCGCCTCGAGGGCGCGTTCCACCCGACGCAGCACGCGATCGCGCGACGTGCGGTACTCGGCGAACGCGGTGCGCGCGCCGAGCGCCATCCGCAGTTCACGTTCGGTGAGGCCGGTATCGGCTGCCAGGTCGTCGAGAGCCTGGGTGCTGTCGGCGATCGACGGCGTGGCGGCGATGATGCCGAGGGCCAGTGCGAAGCAATGCATCTTCATGGGGATTCTCCGGGGAGGGGGAAGAAACCCGCGACGTGGGGAGGCGCCGAAGGTTTCAGATGAAACCATAGACGCGGCGCATGACGTGGTCGTGCGGAAGCCGCGTCGCCGGAGTGTCTGTTGCGCTGCGCGATGATGACGCCCGTTGGCGTCCGCCGACCACCGAAGCGGGTCGCCCGCGCCGTTGTCAGGCCCGCAGCCGGAACCGCTCCCGGTAGTCCGCCGGCGTGAGCGTGGTGGCGCGCTTGAACAGCTTGCGGAACGACGACACGTCGCTGTAGCCGACCCGTTCGCAGACTTCCTCGAACGATAGCTGCGTGGTCTCCAGCAGCGCCTTGGCGCGCTCCACGCGCAGGCGCTGGATGTGCTCCAGCGGGCCGACGCCGAAGTGGGCGCGGAAGTGGCGCAGCAGGCTGCGCTCGCTGGTGGCTAGCGCGGTCGCGAGTTCGGCCACCCCGAGTTCGCGGTGCAGCGACTGGTTGATGATCTTCTCCGCGCGTTCCAGCAGGCTGCTGCGCGGGCGCTCCATCAGGGCGAGGCTGACGTAGGGCGCCTGGCTCTGCCGTTCGGCGTCCACGTTCATCATCCGCGCGGTCTGCTGCGCCACCGCTTCGCCGGCGACCTGCGCGACCAGCTTCAGCGTGAGGTTGAGCACCGCGGTCGCGGCGCCGGTGGTGAGCACCGGGCCTTCGTCGATCACCATCGCGTCGGCTTCCAGGTGCACGCGGGGGAACTGCCGCTGGAAGGCATTCGCCAGCCACCACGAGGTGGTGGCGCGGCGCCCGTCCAGCAGCCCGGTCGCGCCGAGCAGGAAGGTGCCGGCGCAGGTCGCCGCGATGCGCACGCCGCGGCCGGCGAGCTCGAGCAGGAGCGCGCGCTCGCCCTCCATCGCCAGCACGCGGTCGATCAACTGCCGCGGCGAGGAATGCATGATCCCCGGCACCAGCAGCAGGTCGATCTCCGCGTGCGGTGCGGTCGCCCCGGTCAGTGCGATTCCGGCCGAGCAGCACGGCGCGAGCTCGCCACTGAGCGCGAACACATGCGTCTCGAACAGCCGGCCGACCTTCGGGTCGCGCAGTTCGGCGATGCGCTGCGCGATGCGCAGCACGTCCACCGGGCCGGCCAGGTTCGACAACACGAAGTCGTCGAACACCAGCACCCCGACCCGCAGCGGCGCGACGGGTGCCATCGCTCAGTCGCCGATCCACACCGCGCCGTTGTGCGCGGCCAGCCAGTCGATCAGCGCCTGCGGTGCGTGCAGGGCCTCGCCCTGCGCGACCTCGGCGCCGCACGGCAGCAGCGCGATGTGGCCGGCGTGGCCATCGGGCAGGACGGTGTCGGACGGCGCGCGCAGTTCCACCCTGCCGGCCGGGTCGCGGGCCAGCACCCACAGGCCGCCGGGCACGGGGGCGTCGGCGCGGCAGTAGATGTCCGGGTTGGTGACCACGAGGTCCTGCCCGTCGACCGGCATCAGGCGCCAATGCCGGTTCGACTGGCTGAGGCGGGCGGTGTACTGGCCGCCTTCGATGTAAACCGGTTCGGCGCGCGGGGCGGCCGGCTTGGAGGGCATCGCGGCGGCGACCGCGGCGATCGCGGCGAGGCCGGCGGCGAGCAGCAGTTGCAGGCGGCGCATGGGGTTTCTCCCGTCAACGGGGCGGCTGCCCCGGTGTGCCTATCCTGGGCGCCCGCTCCGGCCTGCCCCAGTGGCGGAATCGCTATGGTAGTGGCGAAATCGGACAGCGCGAGGCGCCGGGGCGCCGAGTCCCAGGGCCGGACGATCTCAGGCCGGGTCCACCACGAAGTCTCGCCCAAGCCGCGCCTGCACCTCGCCCGCGCGTCGGCGGCTCACCGCCACGCGGCTGCCGTCGGTCAAGGTCAGGGAGGTGCCCCGCGCGGTGCGCGCCAGTCGGACGACGTGGCGGAGCGCGACCCAGTGCGAGCGGTGCACGCGCAGCCCGTCGTCGCCGAGCGCGGTCTCGGCGGCGGCGATGCTCGCCAGCACGGTGGCGCGGCCGCGCGTGGTGCGCACCTGCAGGTAGTGGAGGTCGGCCTGGATCGCGATCAGGTCGGTCCCGATCGCGGGCGGCAACTGCGCGAGGAAGGCGGCACGATCAGCGCTCGCACCGCCGTCGCCCGGCGCCACGCGAGGGGCGCGTCCATCCGTCGGGTCGTGCTCCGCTGCCGGCGCGGATGCCGGCGACCCGTGCGCGGGCGGCGCAGCGGCGGCGTGCGGCCCGCGCATCGAAACGGCGTCGAGGCCACCGGCCGTCGACGCGTCCGCCGCGCGCAGGCCGGGCGTGGACGCCAGCGGCACGGCGTTCACCAGCAGCCAGCTCGCGAGGTAGGACGGCGACAGTTGCAGCC
>Ga0209450_10000806_pt1 | contig 15765 bp, 17 predicted proteins | sample FrelakmetLWP11LW_FD_187149 | JGI IMG/M metagenome (GOLD analysis project Ga0209450, IMG submission 187149) | Freshwater lake sediment microbial communities from the University of Notre Dame, USA, for methane emissions studies - LWP11 LW (SPAdes)... | ecosystem: Environmental > Aquatic >...
GACAGGTTTTTCATCAATGACAGGTTTTTCATCAATGACAGGTTTTTCATCAATGACAGGTTTTTCATCAATGACAGGTTTTTCATCAATGACAGGTTTTTCATCAATGACAGGTTTTTCATCAGTGACAGGTTTTTCGTTGGTGACAGGTTTTTCACCACTGACTGATTCAGTGGCAGTTTTTTCATTAGTAACAGGTTCTTCATCAGTAACAGGTTTTTCATTAGTAACAGGTTTTTCATTAGTAACAGGTTCTTCGCCGGTAACATGTTCTTCACCAGTAACAGGTTCTTCTGTTTCTTCACCAGTAACAGGTTCTTCTGTTTCTTCACCAGTGACAGGTTCTTCTGTTTCTTCACCAGTGACAGGTTCTTCATCAGCGACTAATCCTCCACCAGTGATAACTTTTTCAGCTATATTTGCGTCATCTGTTTCGGTAGTACAGACTTCTTTCATTTCGTCATTATTTTCTGCTGGGGGGTCTTCCGAATTATCATCATCATCATCATCAATATCATACATTTCATCATCAACATCAATGTCAATGGATCCATCATCAATGTCACCTTCATCCTCGGGTTCATTTACATCTGGATCTTCATCATCATTTTCATTCTTGACATTATCCTCTGTGTCTATATCATCCGTTTCCTCATCGGGAATATCATCAATTACGTCACGGTTTTCATCAGATAATTGAATATTATAGGGTGCATTTTTTGATTCTATTGTATTATTCGGTGATTGATGTAAATCAATGTCCAGCAGATTTTGCTTCTCTTGCTTTATTTTTAACACTGGTTTCTTTTTGACATTGCGTTCTTGGCTATCTTGTGATCTAGTCTTTCCGGAATGATTAGTTAATCTTGAGAATTTATCAACTTGTTGTGATCCATTACCGGCTACTTGTATTTGAGTTTGATCTTTTGTCTTTAGTTTCTTCAAATTTTCCTCGTTTAATTTATTTGATGTGACTTCAGTTTGATGTTCCATATCATCGACAAATGATGTGTCAATCTTCATATTCATCAAAGATTCCAAATTATTTTTCCTGGTTTTATTGAGTTTCTGACGCTTCTTTGATTCAATATTTTGACGAATATATTTGTCGTATAATGTGTTCAGTGGAATCAAATCTCTGATTGTTTTATGAATTCCCTTAGTGATCTTTTGGTCGATAAATTCGCGATTTTGAGCCTGTTGATCCAAATTGTATTTATGTGAAAACAAATACGCATTGGAATAAATTTCACGAGCAGCATTAATATAACACTGATGCAAAAAATTAATATTAGTTGGGATTTCCAAATCTTTCAGGTTGATATCACGATCATATTTGTATCCTTGTGCAATCAAGTTTAGTTTGGCATAACAAATAAATAAACTTTCGATTAATTTAGTCAATTCTTTCTCATCACATTTACTTTCATTGATCAGAAATTTATAGTCACTTTTCAGAATATTTTCTGGCAAAACAGGTATACGATTAAGTGAAATTTGAAACATTTTGATTGACTCATCTCGATTCATTTGAGATGCTTGTGTGTACATTTTATGCAATCCATTATGAATATGTGGACACAGAATATCGACCAATTTGTCGGAAGTAACATTTTTTGCTTCAACTAAAACAGATTCAGTCATTGAACTTTTATATATTTCTAAATATCAAATAAATTTTAAATATGAACGCTTAATATGAATCATTACGAAAAAAAATGAAATTAATTTAAACGTATTTAAGATATAAAACATCAACACATGTAAGATGACTACATACAAATTATTGCTTCAAAAGACCGATAATGACGGTCCATTGGTAGTTGAGTACAATCATATGACGATCAAAGTATTTGAAGAAGCTAATTTTTCCCACAAATTAGCCACCAGACACAATCAACCAAAAATTTTTTTGCAAATGCCAATGAATGCTTACGCATGTATTGGTACTTGTCCGAAATGTCAACACAATTGGTTTCATATTCATAAGAAAAATGTAATACATAAACAAGATAGATTATCTTGTCACTGTAAACATATTTCGACAGATTCCGTATTTGATATTCATATGTGTCAAATATGTCAATATCTTTCGCATGTGATCATCAAAGTCAACCATATTACTATAGCAGAAAGTCTACATTTGTGTAAATGTATGTATTATCCAAAACATGATCAATCATCTTCTCTTAGAGAAGATGCATATCGTTTTCTGACTTGTATTAGATTAAGTTGATAATTGTGATTTGTCAACTAATTGTTGAATATGTGCACGACACATAGGACAATTTTTCACTTGGAGTGCACATTGATGACAGCAACAATAATGACCACACGGTGCGAATATAATAAATTGTAGAGTCGGATCGACTTTATTATCTGACATACAAATACAACATTCTTTGTGTTCTTCATCACCATAAATTTTAAGATTCTTAAAATCATGTTGTGAATCCACAATTTGGATATTTTTCTTTCCAATACGGTAGAAAAATTTACATCTCATTTCAGAAAACTTGACATCTGATTCCGGTACAAGATATTCTCGATTTTCTTGTCTGATTTCTCTCGGAAATTGACAATTCGCTTCAGCGCTATATCCAGGAGAGACAATTTTTACCCTCAGTTTACCACCTTCTTTGACACACTGTAGACGAATCATATTGCATACTCGTCTATTATGAGTAATATAAATTATCATTCAATTTTTTGGTGACTTAAAAGTTTTAATAAACTTAGAATATCTTTGTTTGTTTCACTCAATTCCATAAGTTTCGAGAGGATCATAGCAAATCCGTGAGTAATCTCGTCCGGCCCCCATAATGTATGTGATATTGTGTCAATATACGGGTATCCTGTTAATGTAATGTCTGGTTTTGCAGATAGATTTGGTTGATCAAGCGGACCAGGTATAGGATCCTTATTCAATGATAATGAATCACCATCACGTTTTCTAACATATGTACATTCGAAGATTTCGGGTAACATAACACCATTCTCTTGTGTAACAGTGTCCACATAATTATTAACATGTAAATGAACTAACCAATGTGTTTTCAATAAGCGAGTCGGGATGTTGACCTGTTCGTGACTGTGAAATTCAATCACCAGTTGCTTGATTTTTTTTAGATCATCATCACTAAAACTTTCGAATAATTCATTTTCACCACCCTCAATATCTAATTTCAGAAAAATATCACTATATTTGTCAAAATATTCCTTCAAATTACTAATGTTGGCAACATTTGTCTTACCCAAAAATTTCTTGTGGAAATGCACACGATGATATATTGAGACATCGTTTGCTGTCGCTAAATTAGGATATTTATCCCGTGCTTCAAACCAAGTTAGTGTTTCATGATTTAATATTAATTGAAATGTCGGATTCATAATACCTATATATTTTCGTACTTCACTACTTTCCTTGGAATTACTCCATATAGGAGCCCCATATGTGCCTAAGTGTCTCATTCCGAATGGGCGATACAAGTTACCCACTTGGATCCAATCGTCCGTGATGTCTTTAATGGGAATCCATTGATCCTCATTTGGAACTAATACCACATCTTTTTCGGGCAAGTTAGGAATTGATGCATCAAATGCGTGACACACCAAATTAGGGTAAATTTTTAACAATGCAAGTTCAAATGAAAGGTCATCTGCAATACCACCACTAATAAACATGTCATATTCACCATCCATATCACAGATAATATAGCCACCATCATTATTCTTACCTACACGTCGCTTGGAATAGTGTGGGCAATAGACTCGTAAATAGTCATATTTTTGCATAACGATATATATATGAAGATAATATCTTTATATATACTTAAATTTCATATAATAGAAAAATTGATGTTATTACTAATAACGTATCCCGTTATTCATTCATAAAATAATCAAATGTCCACTAAAATCTCTATTAAATTGAAAAATCCATGTAAACCGGTAAATTCATGTAAACCGGTAAATTCATGTGAATCGGAAACCAAAAATTTGACCATCACGTCATGGAACGATCAACATTTTGATCAATTAGCAGATATTTTACTCAACCGCACTCTTCTTATTGCAAACCAGAAAAAATTTAGACTCTCTGAAATTGAATTCTATTATTGTGGAGAAGGACATTTAGATACATATACACATTGTTCTAATGAGCAAAAAATGAGTGGAAAGTTTTACTTTCACAAATATAAAACAGGCACATATAAATCAGGTACATATAAAGGTCTTGACATTACATTGAGTCCAGATAACCTAACATATTTCGGTATTCTGATACGATCAATACAAGATCGAGACACAGATAATGTAACCGAAGGTCCCTGTAAATCAGTTAATTTATTATTGGAACAATTTGGTCATACAGAAGTTAAGGATTTTATGAAAGATAAGAGAGCACCCTTAAATATTTACGATAAAGAGTATAAATTCCACATCATAGATACCGATCAATTAGTACATCAAAGTATATACAGAGGCCCCAGAATTGGGTTATCTGATAAATATCCATCATTCCGGAATTTACCTTATCGTTATGCGATAAATCTTAATCAAATTCACAAACAGAAGCGAACATTAAATTGTTTCTAACAAAACTTATCATCAATTGAAGAAAGAAATTATTCTGCATATGCGTAACCAGCCATACCATGACCAGTTCTAACTAAATTGTCGGAAATAATAAATATTTCCAAATCGTCCGCTGAGATTAATGGTAGTGTTATGACCCTTTTAATATTTATCAGGGCTGAATGTAAATGTTTATTAATTTCAAACACTCGCCCATCTCTGATACCATGTCGAATCTGTTTAATACTTGAAAATTCATCACTAATTGGAACAATATTGAATAATCGTCCCAATAATTTTTTTTGATAATACTATCACCACTAATAACAATATGTTCATATTGTGGGTTTTGGTTATATATAAAGAGCATATTCATACTCAAATCGTAATAATTCAATGTCTCTATCGTGATTTTTATAGTAAATCACGAAAAATAATGGGTTAAAATAGTCATCGGTGATATTATATGGTATTAAGACGGGATATTCCGTCAATTTGATACGGTTATGTATGTTTGGATCATCTGTGTATTTAAACTGCAATTTAATGTCAAATGGCAATTTTTTTGTAATCAGTAAAAACTCAACTTTATGATAAAATAGTGCACCGATTGGAATACATCTGTCAGCAGTCATACCACACTCAAACGGAATGACATACTCTCCTGCTAACATTTTATGTTTCTTTCCCATTATATGACTAAAAATTGTGCTATTTATAACAGAATATCGCATAAACGGTAAACCCCCAATAATTACGACCATTTCACATTCAGATAAATAATTATAAATGTCTCGACATAGTAAATTTGATGACTTTATAATCCATTTGAAGGAATATATTAAATCACCGATACTTGGTATCTGAAAACAGTATAAACCTTTTATAAACAGCTCTGGTTGGACCGTCTTTGTGATCCCACATAATTTGATAATTGGGATGATATTGACCATCAATTATGATTTTGTTATTCAAATCAAACATGCTTAACGACCCACTCATTTTGAGTCTGGTTTATGTTATCAATATAAATAATAATCAATTTTACTTCATGAATGTGTTAGTATACATATATCTCCTACAAAGATAAGGGAACCATATCAAGATGCTTATTTGAATTTAGTTCAATAAAAATTGATATGTAAAATATAATACTATTCAGTTTATATGTTCTAAATATGTCTGGACGTTTCATAGGAGAAACACCTGGTTTTATTTTCGAAATATCAGATGATAATACATCCATTATATCAATAACACCAGTTGGTGGTCTTTTAGAAGAAGATATTGGTAAATTTGTTAATTTGGACATGATTACTCAATTTAGACCTCAAAACTCTCAACCATCGGAGTGTAAATAGATGTTAATAGCAATCCCAAATATATCACTTTGTATATTCATTTCCAAATGCTAATCGACATGGATCGTTGACTTTTTTGTTTCTCATTTAAACAATATAAATTTCCGATTGTCAAGAAACAGTATAAGGTAATTTCGATTATAACAATATAATGCCGTTTAAAACAAAAAAAAACAAAACAATAAAAAGAAGAACGTTATTGAGTCAGGATATGATCCGCGCTGTCCAACACCATGTTACAATGATAGACCTCATTATATGATTGGTTATGGATGTAATATTTGTGACATACCACCGGAAGAACCACCATCAGATCCTGAATCAGATGATGAAACAGTGTATCAACCATATAAACCAAAAAAAGTTTATAAAAATATGGAAAGTTTGTGTAATCATTTGTTTGAAAAACATAATCTTACAATTGATGACAAACATAAAAATTTCATGCAAGGAAATTTGGTTAAGTAAAGTTTGCCACAATGATTAATGAATTTTAGTCTTTAGTCTGTAGTCAGTAAACATTGTCTGATGATTCTTAACCAAATGTTGTAATCCAACATCCTCATCACTATTATCCAGAAAATGGGTAGGAATCTCCATGTGATGTTGTTGATACATTTGTATAATATCTGAAGAGTCCAGATGTAATGTCAATGGCTTCTCATTATGGAAGATAATCGTGACGTCATGCCGACAATAGTCTTCGTCACACACTTTATCAACTTCAAATCGATAATTATCTGTTAATTGAATGCATTGTTTAGTCTTTTGTGTCAAAATGTCATCTGATAGACATTTCTGACAAATTCATGTAATCGCAGGATCTGTCATCCATGGTTGATGATAGACACAATTAGGACATATATATTTGTATTCTCTTTCAAGAATAACATCATTATGAGAAAAACATGTTTTCTGACATAATGATAACGTGATAGTGTCAGGAGATATTATGAAATGACATTTTGGGCAACTGATATTCATATATTGTGTATATTATAGGTATATTTTATATAATTGTATGAATTTAATTTCACAACATTGTTATCTATCCGGTTATGGTCACAAATATTGCCAGGGAAACCAATCACCCTTCATAATGGTCAAGAGACTAAGACTTGACAGTGTATCTTTAGAATAAAACCGTGACCCGTAAATTCTCATCACAACGACAATATTTTACTGAAAATTGAATTGGTTGTGTAAATATTATTATGAATAATTACACATCATTATGACGACACCATTATCTTCACCTGCATTATCTACATTACCATTCACCGTAGCGAATTCAGTCAAAGATGGCACATTCAACAGTAATTTCATGTATTCAACAATATTATCATGCATAGTTGTTTCTGTTGTGACTGCCTTAGTAACTAAAATAGATGTCGTAGTTACCTGGATGTCGTCATTATTCATCAAACTATATAACAATATGAGTTATTGGTCAATCAAAATATATAACTCACGTATCAGAAAGAGAGTTATTGAACCTAAAACATGTGTTATTAGTTTAATCACAGAAGGAAGAGACATCAATGAATTATATGTGGCAATGGAATGGTATCTCACGAATAATCGTTTTGTTGACTATACAAAAGAATCACCAATCAACATATCATACAATAAAAAGTTTGAAAACTTAACAGAAAAGGAAGATGTCAAATTAAGTCAATCAATTAATTTTGGTCAAACAAAATACTCTTCAAAATGTTGAAATATGTTTTTCATTTACTTCTGAGGTTATTAGTATTTTGTCGATAAAGAGAGGAAAAAAGAAAACAAAAATTATCTTGACTGCTCTTGTAAATCAAGCTTTACAAGAACAACATGTTATATTGGCTGATTTTTGTCAACACTGTGTCGCAGAATACAGGAAATTCATTAAAACTAAAGCTTGGATACCATATGTTTTTGTCAACCGAAGTGGTGAATGGATCAAGTCCATATTGGATAATAATCGGTGTATCGACTCAATTATACTCAAATGTAATAAACAGACAGCAGTTAAAGAAGACATTCACAAATTTTTGAACAATGATGGTTTTTATCAAGAAATTGGTATACCATATAAACGTGGATATCTTTTTTACGGTGTACCGGGGACCGGTAAGACATCAATGATTAAAGCAATTTCTAATTTTACCAAACGTGATGTTTACTATATGAATTTGAATGATATTAATAATGACAATGAATTATTCGAGTTGACACATAAAATTCCCAACAATCACGCAATAGTCGTTTTTGAGGATATTGATTGTGCAACAGAGATTGTCAAAAAAAGAGATGGACAAAAAGATCAAAATGCCGAGAATTCCACAATTCAGACAGAAAAACATTCTACATTAACATTGACGGCATTATTCAATATAATTGATGGTGTATTTGATGCACACGGTAGAATTTTAATTATGACGACAAATCACCCGGAGACACTCGATCGAGCATTATATCGAGCTGGTCGTATTGATATGAAAATAGAATTCAGTAATTGTGACCGACAACAGATCGCCCAAATGTATCATATGTTCTATAAAAAAGAATGTGATCCAGAAAATTTGGGGAAAATTACTGAAGGCAAATATTCTCCTGCACACATATCAACTCTATTCATGAGTTACATCAATGAACCTGACATTGTATTGAGTCATCTCGATGATGATTATATTGAATTTGAAAAAGTCAACACATTTAGTCAAATAGATTATGTAATGGCAACTAATAAAAATACAATCCAACCACAGATACCATTTCAGTTAAAGTAAAATTGAGACAACGAAATATTGCACAGATTATCACAGACAATATTATTGTCAATTTATCGGAATCGATTGACTGTCAATTTATTGGAATCGATTGATGTGTCAATATCGACGACTTTTTATCGATGATTTCAGAACATCCTACATATGATCAATTACAAAACTCACATCTTGAATAAATTCTTTGAGTCATCGAATTGATGACTCAAAGAAATAATAAAAAGATTCAATACCTTATGCCCAAGAATGTAAGCTTTGAGCCAATGGGTTTTCAATGTATGGTTTAAGGATAGATGGGTCAAAATAGGTGTTTGTCGCAGGTAAATTATTTTTGAAACTAGTCAATTCACACGCACTCATCGGCTTGCGTTGATTACAATTGAGAGGTGCACGCATAGCACTGTAATGATTGACGCGATCATCTTCTAATTTTTTGATTTCCATATTAACTCCTGTTTTACCCAATGTCATCTTAACACCACTCAATGTTGGATGACGTCCTTCTGCAACTACTTCTTTACTGCTATCTTGTCGCATATTATATGCAGCATCATATAACTGTTGATTAGCTGGTGCGTCAGCTTGTCCAGCTCCACCCACATGATAATAATCACTATAGAATTGCCGTTGGGTATTCTTTGTATCGGTTGGTGCTGTTTGATAACCATTTCCGTTTTGTAATGCAGATGCTTCAACAGGCATCAAATAATCATGTTGTTCAGTTGTCTCACGATGTGTCGTTTGTGCCACATCGAATGGATCATAGACAATTTGCTTCATTTTTTGGGAACTACCCACGACACCAACGTAATCGCCTTGTTCTGTCGTTTCTTTAATTGTCGTCTTCGCAACACTGTTTGGATCATAGGCTATTTGTCCATTATTATGGGATGCATGATTACCAGCAAGATATTTAGTGTTTTCCGTGGTTTCGCGGACAGTCTTTTTAGCTTTTTCTGTGACATTATAGACTTTACCTCTTTGGTTCGCAGCTTGATTGGCATGTCCCAAATGATCACTTTGTTCTGTGGTTTCCCTGATCGTAGTTCTCGATTGATCATTAATGTCATAGACTTTACCTTTCTGAAATGTGGATTGGTTAACATGTCCAAGGTGATCTCCCTTTTCAGTAGTTTCCCTGATAGTTGCCCTTGAAAGATCATTGACATCATAGACTTTTCCTTTTTGTCCAGTGGTCTGATTAACATATCCGGTGTGACTATTGTCTTCATTGATCTCACGAATAGTTGTCCTTGAAAGATCATTGACATCATAGACTTTTCCTTTTTGTCCAGTGGTCTGATTAACATATCCAGTGTGACTATTGTCTTCATTGATCTCACGAATAGTTGTCCTTGAAAGATCATTGACATCATAGACTTTTCCTTTTTGTCCAGTGGTCTGATTAACATATCCAGTGTGACTATTGTCTTCATTGATCTCACGAATAGTTGTCCTTGAAAGATCATTGACATCATAGGCTTTTCCTTTTTGTCCGGTGGCCTGATTAACATATCCAGTGTGACTATTGTCTTCATTGATCTCACGAATAGTTGTCCTTGAAAGATCATTGACATCATAGGCTTTTCCTTTTTGTCCGGTGGCCTGATTAACATATCCAGTGTGACTATTGTCTTCATTGATCTCACGAATAGTTGTCCTTGAAAGATCATTGACATCATAGGCTTTTCCTTTTTGTCCGGTGGCCTGATTAACATATCCAGTGTGACTATTGTTTTCATTGATTTCACGAATAGTGGTCCGTGTTGGATCATTAACATCATAAACTTTCCCTTTTTGTCCAGTGGTCTGATTAACATATCCAGTGTGACTATTGTCTTCATTGATTTCACGGATGGTAGTGCGGGTTAAATCATTAATATCATAAACTTTACCTTTTTGACCATTGGTCTGATTAATGTGTCCTCTGCGATCGTTGTTTTCGCTTGTTTCACGGATTGTTGTTCTAGTTAAATCATTAATATCATAAACTTTACCTTTTTGCCCATTAGTCTGATTAATGTGTCCCGTGTGATCATTGTTTTCACTCGTTTCACGGATTGTTGTTCTAGTTAAATCATTAATATCATAAACTTTACCTTTTTGCCCATTAGTCTGATTAACGTATCCAGTGTGACTATTGTCTTCATTGATTTCACGGATAGTTGTTCGAGTTAGATCATTAACATCATATACTTTGCCACGTTGTTCACAAGTTGTCTGAATATGTCCATTATGAATATTATCCTCAGTTGTTTGACGAACAGTTACTTTAGTTAGTTGAGTAGGATCATACACAACACCTTTAACACCGCTTGTTTGAATGTGACCATTATGACTATTATCTTCAGTTATTTGACGAATAGTTGTGCGCGCTAAGTCAAACGGATCATAAACTTGTCCCTTAACAGTGTTTGTCTGTATATATCCGTTATGAGCATTTTGCTCATTGGTTTCGCGAACTGTTGTTTTCATCACATAATTAGGATCATAGACGGCACCTTTATCTTGTCCATTCTTGACTTGTCCCAAATAATCAGTTAAACCAGTTGTTTCACGAATGGTTTGTGGTAATTGAGCATTGGGATCGTATACAGCTCCCTTGACTCCATCCGTCTGAACATACCCAGTATGAGTGTTATGTTCAGTTGTTTCACGAACAGTTGTTTTCGATTGATTGTATGGATCATAAACAGTTCCGAAAGGAACTGTGATATTAACATATCCTGTTGGGTTTGGAGCTACAATGTATGATTGTTTTCGTGTTTTCTTCGCTTTATCATGTTGATATGTTTGGCCACGTGCAACATCCAATTTACAATTGGCAAAAGCATATCCTGTTTCACCATATTTAACTTGTGTCGTACTTCTCTCATTGGCACGATTTTCAAATCGTAAATGTTGATCATTATGATGTTTCTTAGCGTCAGCCTTAACTGCGTTGCGGAATGGCGTATTCTTGAAATTCGCTTTAGATGAGATTTTACTTTTTGGTAACAAATGTAGGGCAGTTCTTCTTGAACCTGATTGACTAGATACAATACCGATAATTTTCTTGGATTTTTGACGTTCCGTCGGTTTTTGAACAATACCTGAACGAGTCATCGGTTTTACTTTGGCTCCAACTGTAGTGAAATTACGTTCACCATTAAAATTTGTGACTAATAACTCTGGACGATATTTATATTGTTGCATTTGTGCTGTACGTTGGTCAACCGGATCCTTTCCACGAATGACTCTTCCCTCCTTAACCACACGGGGATTAACTAATAATTGATCGATCGTTTTGGGTAAGATTCGTAAGGGGTTATGGAATCCTCCGCTGGGACGAGCTGTATATCCATCATTCAAGCCAGGACCGACATGAATTTGTTCAAATGGTAATTCATTGTTCCTAATTTGTACACTAGTAACATATCTGTCCAATTCACGAGGTTCCATAAGTTGTTCTAAATTTTGTTGGACTGGTGCAAACATTGGTGCTGCTTCCACCTTATGATTCTGATCAAGCTTAAATTGCCCAGTAAAGGTTTCTAATTTATCAGACATCATCCGATTATCAATGTCCATATTTTGTCGTGTTGATCCCCCAAAGAAAGGAACCATATTATTATGGGTCATCTGTGTACCGTCACGATTATTATTATCACGATCGAACAATGGACGAGTAATTAATTCACTCCATCCTTTATTTAATTCGGTTTCAGCATATAAACCTCTGGGTGAGCTACCATCCAAACCACCAACTTCAACGGCACCGTTTTGATTTATATCTGTCAAGTCATTTGGTGTAGGTTCCAAATGGGATACTTGGAGCGGGGTAGTTTCCATTACTTTAGTCAATTCTTTTTTGAATAAATTCTTGTCGTATTTGGGATTTTTCACTCTTTTGAGCTGAGTTTCATTTAAAGTATTGAAGAAATGTGGTATAATATTTGTATTAATCGGATCAAAACTCTTTTCGAAATTGGTGATTACCCTCTCATCTTCCATATCTTGCACCTTCTGAAAATATCCTGAATCATAAATATTATTGCCACCTGATTTCTTATTGGCAAGCTGATCGTCCTTTTTCTTGATATCAATGACAGGTTTTCGTCTGGCTTGTTTTCCTTCTTTATTAAGAAAATAACCACCCACAACGAGACCTAAACCGATATAAATTGGTATATCCATTATATATATAATAACATCCGGAAAAAAACCATATGAAACGTAATAATTCCTATTATATATTTTTAAAATAGGAACCAAGTGGCAACTATATACAGTACCTGTTCATTTAACGAACATAAGTATTGATGGGCATTTGTTCTGAAATTTTATGATAATTATTCAACGCCGTGATCGGTGCCGCACATGTTGGATGAATTAGATCGCAGGGCAGGTCACCGCCTTTAGGTAAAACAAGTGTTTGATCAATCGGATGTGGAATACATGGTACATGGTTGTCTTTAACAACCATTCTGTAATTAATCCCAATTTCACCAGGATGTTCCCACCTAGATGGATCTTGTGGATTCAGACATATCGGTTGGAAGCGATTGACACCGGTTTCCTTCAATGTTGACACAGGATTGCTCAATCGTGTGTACTCATTCTTATTGTTACATTCATGGAAATGGTATAGATTAGGTTGGCAAGCATCACATCCACCAATGACTCCAACACAATCTTTTGTCACACAATATGGTTGATATTTAAATTTGGGATCTTTAGATAAAGGTCGACTTAAATTAAATAAATCAGATTCAGTATCAATAATGGGTGCCTTGTTATCATAACTGACACCTTGTTTACCGATCCATCCAACTTCTGATGAGAAACATGGATCACATCTTTCAGCATAACTAGGATCAAGTGCGAACTCAAGAGGAGCAGTTGACTGCTTAATATCCGTTTGTATATATTCTTGATCGTTCTTCAACCGCGTCCAGGTCTGACCAAAGGTGGGAATTTTTGGTGTCAAATTAAGATTATTTTGTTGACGACTCATTTATCACGTATATTTATATAAGTATATAATATTTTCAGATTCTTAATTTTATTTTTGAAATCTCAATATTTTATCAGTAAAATATTGAGATTAATAACAAGTCACTAAACCTTTACAAATTGTTTGAAACTACTTGATGTGTGGGATTACGTTGTGGTGGAAATTCACCGACTGGTTTTCCGTGAACAGGGCAAACGGGATATTTAATATTATATCCAACATGATCAACCCTAGGACCATAATGAACAATTTTGCATTCCGGTAAGTGCTGCATATGTTCATGTTTGCACCCTTCGTGTGGGCAAGGAATGCCACTTAGTTCACTACATTTCTCACAATGTGGAATGAATTTCCTCTCCGGGCACAAACTATTTTGACGAGTAATATTAAATAATTCACTTTCCATATCAACCATGTTACCTGGCATCAATGACACGTTATTACCGCCAAGAAGACCCAGATCCGGTCGACAATCATTACAATTATAGAATTTATTTGGATCCAGTGCATAATTAATGGGTGATGTACTCTGGCTCAGGTTCTTTTGATATGCACATTGATCATATGTTGTTCGATTCCAGCTCATTTATGTATATCTATATAAGAAGAAAATAAAATTAAAATTTCTTAAACTTGGATTTCTTTAATAAATTTTACAGAATTTGACCGCATTAAAATATTATATATATAAACAATGGCACAACAACACGAACACAGGAAACACCCAGATGAAACTATGATTATAAAAAATTCAGGTGTATCGATGATGTTACTAAAACTGAATTAAGAGAGGCTAAGGCAAGCACAGATATTAATAAAATTTTCTGCTCCTGTGATATGGGATTACTTTATGATTAGTCCGAGCATATAATCAAGCTATACGAGATAACTTGAGGGATGTTTATGCTAACGGATCAAAGTGGTTCTTGGATGATTTTATTTATATTGACAGATATATTCGTCAAATGGTTCAATGGAAAATCCCATCATTCTATGAACCATTGATGGAGAAACTTTTAACAAAGGCATATAATGGTATTAATTATGACGATATGGGAGCAGGTGACAACTCAACCATTTATTGGTACAATTAGGAATATTGGCCGATAATGGTGTCAAATTTGGAAATATAGATCCATATTTGTCTATTTATTTTCCCGTATATATGGGCCTGATTATGAAGCTGGTGATCTGACTGCCGCACATATATTTATTGATAGAATCATTCAATTAAATGATATGCTATCAGTTCTATTCAAGCAATCTGATATAGACAAAGTCATGTCCTGATTAAATACTCCCAAGTCACTCATCGTTTTAGGTGAAGATATTCAAGGAGATTTTATAAAAAATTCATGGATCCCGTTGAAGTATATATCAATTCATCATATGATAAAGAATTTTTCGGTCGTATACATCCGGAAAGATCCCCTTTTCGAACGATCGACGCAACAACCAGATCAGAATTAATAAACATTTGGAAGGATAAAAGACAAATTGCATTCTATAATGCAATGTTAAATGAATTAGACAAAAACCAATGGAATACACAACCAAGAATGTTGTGTATAACTTCACGAGAGGGCTTCCCTTTTCTAATAAGGATATTCTGACTCAAATACTAGATAGATTACGCGAAGGTGGTGCAAGACCTGAACTGATTGAACCCGTTGAAGTTATCTTAAGTCATTATGATACACTAATTTGTATCGATGACTGCAAATCTGCCTGCTATTGTGAAGATATAAAGTTACTTAATGACGAGCGCTATTGTTCAAGTAAACTTTCATATGATAATATAGACTACTGGGAAAATTGAATAGAAATCATTTATTGATACGTTGAATGACTTATAAATACATAAATTATTGTTATCTGATAATTTACATATTTTCACACTGTATACATTGAAATTTTTGACAAACTGTGTCAGATAAAGATTATATTGGTCCAGTTGGTCCAGTTGGTCCAGTTGGTCCAGTTGGTCCAGTTGGTCCAGTTGGTCCAGTTGGTCCAGTTGGTCCAGTTGGTCCAGTTGGTCCAGTTGGTCCAGTTGGTCCAG
>Ga0209450_10000807_pt1 | contig 15748 bp, 17 predicted proteins | sample FrelakmetLWP11LW_FD_187149 | JGI IMG/M metagenome (GOLD analysis project Ga0209450, IMG submission 187149) | Freshwater lake sediment microbial communities from the University of Notre Dame, USA, for methane emissions studies - LWP11 LW (SPAdes)... | ecosystem: Environmental > Aquatic >...
ATGGAAGGCCGGCAGATGGTGATGATGCTGGGGCCGAAAAAGAAGTAAGGGCGGCGCAAGCCGTTCTTCGCCCTCGATCCGCGGGTTCGCCTGCGGTGAAACGGGCTAAACAACAGGAGATGACGATGCCCAAGTTGAAGACCAACAAGGGCGCGGCAAAGCGTTTTCGCAAGACGGCGAAAGGCTTCAAGCGCGGTCAGTCGCAGAAGCGACACATCCTTACCAAGAAGACGAGCAAGCGTAAGCGCCATCTGCGCGGCACCACCATGGTCGCCAAGCAGGACGCCGGACGCCTCGACAAGCTTCTTCCCCACGCCTGAGAGGTGACCCATGGCACGAGTTAAGCGTGGTGTCGTCGCAGGACGCCGACACAAGAAGGTCCTCGCCAAGGCGAAGGGTTATTACAACGCACGCCGCAAGGTGTATCGCACGGCGAAGCAGGCGGTCATCAAGGCCGGCCAGTACGCCTATCGCGATCGCAAGGCCAAGAAGCGCGATTTCCGCTCGCTCTGGATCACGCGCATCAACGCGGCCGCCCGAGGGTTCGATCTCTCGTACAGCCGCCTGATGGCCGGACTCAAGGCTGCAGGCCTCGAAGTCGACCGCAAGATGCTCGCGGACCTCGCGGTCCACGACATCGAGGCGTTCGGCAAGATCGCCGAGAAAGCCAAGGCGAGTCTCGGGACCTGATCGGCATGGGGACTGTCCCCGCAGGGGACTGTCCCCAGTCGGAGGGGACAGTCCCAGCCAGGGACTGTCCCCGAAGGGGACTGTCCCCACCCAGCGGTTGCCGGTGGTTGACACATGACTGACGAGTCCACCCACGACCTCGAGACACTCGCCGCGCGGGCGCGCGCGGCGGTCGACGCTTGCGCGAGCCTGGCCGCGATCGAGGAACTCAAGGTCGAACTCTTCGGCAAGAAGGGCTCTATCACGGCGCAGCTCAAGTCGCTCGGCACTCTCGCGCCGGATGCACGTCGCGAGGCGGGCGCCCGCATCAACGCCGTGCGCGACGAGATCGGCGGCCTCATGGCTGCGCGGCAGTCGGAACTGGAGCAGGCCGAGCTCGAGCGCAAGCTCGCGACCGGCCGCATCGACGTCACGCAGCCCGGGCGAGGACAGCAACCGGGCGGCCTGCACCCGATCAGTCGCGTGCGCCGCCGCATCGAAGAGCTGTTCCGCAACTCGGGCTTCAGCGTCGAGGACGGCCCCGAGGTCGAGGACGACTGGCACAACTTCGAGGCGCTCAACATCCCGGCCAATCACCCGGCCCGCGCGATGCACGACACGTTCTATTTCCCGGACGGACGCCTGCTGCGGACGCACACCTCGCCCGTGCAGATCCGCGCGATGCTGCGGGAGAAGCCGCCGCTCAGGATGATCATGCCGGGCCGCGTGTACCGCTGCGACTCCGACATGACCCACACGCCGATGTTCCACCAGGTCGAAGGCCTGGTCGTGGACGAGGGCGTGAGTCTCGCGCACCTGAAGTCGGTGCTGCATCACTTCGTCGAGCGATTCTTCGAGCGCCGGCTCGGCATCCGCTTCCGGCCCTCCTATTTCCCGTTCACCGAGCCCTCCGCCGAGGTGGACATCGAGTGCGTGTTCTGCAGCGGCAAGGGCTGCCGCGTGTGCAAGAGCACGGGCTGGCTCGAAGTCGCGGGTTGCGGCATGGTCCACCCGAACGTGCTCGCGAACGTCGGTATCGATGCAGAGCGCTACACCGGTTACGCCTTCGGCATGGGCATCGAGCGGCTCACGATGCTCCGCTACAACGTGAACGACATCCGCATGTACTTCGAGAACGACCTGCGCTTCCTGCGCCAGTTCGGCTGAACTCAGGGAAGGCGACTCCATGCGTATCAGCATCGACTGGTTGAGCGAGTGGCTGAGTGCGTCGCCCGAGCCCCAGGACCTTGCACAGCGCCTGACGATGGCCGGCCTCGAGATCGAGGCCGTGGAGCCGGCCGCGCCGCCGCTGCCCGGCGTGGTCGTGGGCGAGATCGTCGAGCGGGAGAAGCATCCGGATGCCGACACGCTGAGCGTCTGCAAGGTCAGCACCGGTGACGCCACGGTGCAGATCGTCTGCGGCGCGCCGAACGCCCGCGCCGGCATGAAGGCTCCGCTCGCGACCGTCGGGGCGAAGCTCCCGGGCGGCATGGAGATCCGCAAGGCGAAACTGCGCGGCGTCGAGTCGTTCGGCATGCTGTGCTCGGCGCGCGAACTCGGACTCTCGGAGGACGCCACCGGACTCATGGAACTGCCGGCCGAGGCGACCACCGGCCGCTCGTTGACGGACGTGCTCAGGCTCGAGGACACGATCCTCGAAGTGAATCTCACGCCGAACCGCGGCGACTGCATGAGCGTCCTCGGCATCGCGCGCGAAGCGGCCGTGTTGACCGGCGTGAGCATCTCTGGTCCGGCGCTCGCGCCGGTGCCCGCGCGTTCCGGCGACACGTTCCCCGTGTCGCTGGAGAAAGGAGCGGGCTGCGCCCGTTTCGCGGCACGCGTGATCCGCGGCGTGCGGCCCGACGCGCAGTCGCCGCTCTGGATGCGTGAGCGTCTGCGCCGCGCGGGCCTGCGGCCCATCGGTGCGGCAGTCGACGTGACGAACTACGTGATGCTCGAGCTCGGACAGCCCTTGCACGCCTATGACCTCGGCGAGCTCGACGGTGGCATTGTCGTGCGTCGCGCACAGCCGGGCGAGAAGCTCAAGTTGCTCGACGGCCGCGAGGTCACTCTCGACGAAACCGTGATGGTGATCGCCGACCGCGTGAAGCCACTGGCAATCGCGGGCGTGATGGGCGGCGATCACTCGGGGATCTCGCTCGCGACGACGGACGTCCTGCTCGAGGTCGCGTTCTTCCTGCCGGACGCGGTTGCCGGGCGTGGGCGCCGTTATGGCCTCGTCACCGACGCATCGCAGCGCTTCGAACGCGGCGTCGACCCAACGCTGCAGGAGCGCGCGATCGAGCGGGCGACGCAGTTGCTGCTCGACTGTGCGGGCGGCGTGCCCGGACCGGTCGCGGTCACGGAACTGCGCGACGAGTTGCCGCGTGCTGCCGCCGTGCGATTCCGCCCGGCAAGGGCACGTCTCGTCATCGGCGCACCGGTCACGGACGATGAAATGGCGACGATCCTGCAGCGCCTCGGCATGGACGTGCGTCGCGAGGTGTCGCACTGGGAAGTGACTGCGCCGCCGTGGCGCTTCGACATTGCGATCGAGGAGGACCTGGTCGAGGAGGTCGCGCGCATCTACGGTTTTGGCCGCATCCCCGAGACGGACGCGGCGGTGCACGAATCCATGCCGGCTCTGACAGAGACACGGGTGGCGCTGGAAACCGCGGCGGACCTGCTGGTGCAACGCGGGTACTTCGAAGCGATCACCTACAGCTTCGTCGATCCCGCGCTGCAGGCGCGCTTCTGCCCGGGCGAAACCGCCCTCGAGCTCAGGAACCCGATCGCAGCCGACCTCGCCGTCATGCGTCTTTCGCTGTGGCCGGGTCTTTCGAAGGCATTGGTCGAGAATCAGCGACGTCAGCAGTCACGCGTACGCCTGTTCGAGATCGGGCGGCGGTTCGACGTGTCGAGCGGCAGCCTGATCGAGGTGCCGGTCGTCGCGGGGCTCGCGGCGGGCCCGGCGCTGCCGGAGCAGTGGGGCGCTCGAGCCGAGGCCGTCGAGTTCTTCGACGTGAAGGCCGACGTCGAGGCCCTGGTGAGGGCGACTGGGGCGGTTGGCGAATTCCGGTTCGTCGCGGCCCGGCACCCGGCGCTGCACCCGGGACAGACCGCCCGCATCCTGCGTGACGGCAACCCGGTCGGATGGCTTGGCCGCCTGCACCCGGAGCTCGAGCGGCAGCTCGACTTGACATATTCCGCGATCGTTTTCGAGCTCGAGACTGAGTCCGGCCTTGCCGCGAGGGTGCCCCAGCACCGCGAGGTCTCGCGATTCCCGGCTGTGCGCCGCGACATCGCCGTGATCGTCGACGAGGCCGTGAGCGTCCAGGCGCTGCTCGACGGTGTGCGGGCGAGTGCGGGGGCGCTGCTCACCGACCTCACCGTATTCGACATATACCGCGGCTCCGGCATTACGCCGGGTCGCAAAAGCGTTGCGATGGGGTTGAATTTACAGGATATTTCCCGCACCCTTACCGACGTAGATACAGATGCCGTCGTGGCGCGGGTCGTGACTGACCTGGAGCGGGAGCACAAGGCCACGATCCGAGATAAATAAGATGGCATTGACCAAGGCCGAAATCGCAGAAGCGTTGTTTGATCAGCTCGGGCTCAACAAGCGGGAGGCCCGCGAGCTCGTGGACCTTTTCTTCGAGGAATTGCGCGCGTCGCTCGCAACGGGCGAGCAGGTGAAGCTGTCGGGTTTCGGTAACTTCGACCTGCGCAGCAAGAACCAGCGTCCGGGCCGCAATCCCAAGACTGGCGAAGAGATCCCGATCAGCGCGCGTCGCGTCGTCACGTTCCGGCCGGGTCAGAAGCTGAAGGCACGAGTGGAAGCCTATGCTGGAACCCAGCAATAACGACGAACTGCCCGCGATCCCGGGCAAGCGCTACTTCACGATCGGCGAGGTCAGTGAGCTCTGTGGCGTCAAGCCGCACGTGCTGCGCTACTGGGAGCAGGAATTCCCGCAGCTCAAGCCCGTCAAGCGCCGCGGCAACCGACGCTATTACCAGCGCCAGGACGTGCTGGTCATCCGCCAGATCCGAGGACTGCTTTACGAGCAGGGCTTCACGATCGGCGGTGCCCGTAACCGTCTCGAGGGCGAGGAAGCTCGCGAGGACGTGACGCAGACCCATCAGCTCTCTCGCCAGCTCCGTGGGGAGCTGGAGGAAATCGCGAAGATCCTCAGGCGGTGAAAAAGTGGATAGGGGTTAGCGGATAGGGGTTAGTAGAGCCAAGAAGGCCGGCAATGCCGGCCTTCGTCGTTCTCGACTATCCACTATCCACTATCCACTTTTCACTATCCGCTATAATCCGCCCCCGGTCGGAGCGTGGCGCAGTCTGGTAGCGCACTTGCATGGGGTGCAAGGGGTCGGAGGTTCGAATCCTCTCGCTCCGACCAGTTTCCGGATTTTTTCCGAACACGTCGTGGCTTCCACGCGTTACTCAACGGGTGCGTCATGAACGAACTGGAAACACGCTCGATCCTCACCGTCGCGCTGATGGCAGCCTTCGCCGACGGCATGAAGGACGACACCGAGCGGGATGCGGTCAAGCGGGTGGCCGAGTCGCTCGGGTCCGACTCCGGGGTCGACCTGACCGGGCTCTACCGCGACGTGCTCCTGTCGAAGCCCGATCTTGCGGTGGTCGCAGGCACGCTCCAGTCACCGGGCGCCCGGCAACTCGCCTATGAAATGGCGGTCGGCGTCTGCGAGGCCGACGGTTCGCGCGGACCTGCCGAGTCCGAGTTTCTCGCACGCCTCGCCACGGCGCTGGGGCTGGCCACGGCCGCGGCGGCCGAGGTTCGCAAGGGTGCGGACGAGTTGAGCGGCGCAGCGGTGGCCGCCACGATACCGGCCGCTCCCGTCGCGGGCACGGTGCTCGGCAAGGCAAGCATGTCCGACGCCGAAATGGACAAGACCATCCTGAACGCATCGATCACCAATGCGGCGCTGGAACTGCTGCCCGAGACGATTGCCTCGATGGCGATCATCCCGCTGCAGATGCGGCTCGTGCATCGCATCGGTCGTTCGTTCGGCTACCAGATGGACATGTCGAACGCGAAGGACTTCGTCGCCACGCTCGGCGTCGGGCTCACGGGCCAGTACCTCGAGCAGTTCGGCCGCAAGCTGCTCGGAGGCCTGCTCGGAGGCGTGGGCGGATCGCTGGGACGGGGCGTCGGCCGGCAGGCCGCGAGTTCCGCGATGACCTTCGCGACGACCTATGCGATCGGCCGTGTCGCGCAGCGGTACTACGCGGCCGGGCGCACGATCGATACCGCGACGCTCAAGCAGTCGTTCGTGTCAATGTTGAACGACGCGAAGGGGATGGCGCCGGGCTACCAGGCCCAGATCGAGCAGATGTCGACGAAGATCGACACGCGCAGCCTCGCGTCGCTGATCAAGTCGGGTTGACCGCGCCGGACGCGCTCAGGAGTGCGTGACCGCGTGCGCGCGGTCCGCGCGCTCGAGGTGCGGCACGGCATTGAACGAGACGATCCTGGTCGCCGTCCTTCCGCGCACCACTTCGGTGATGCCCGTGTTTCTCGTCTGCAGGTTGAGGTTGATCGCTGCCTGAGGTCCGGCCTCGAGCGCGTCGGCGACCGCGCGACCGATCACGCCTCCCGAGGTCACGACCAGCACCCGCGCTTCGCCGTCGAGGTCCACGCAGGCCGAGGCAGTTGCGGCTGCTATGCGCTCCCCGAATTGCTTCCAGGACTCGCCGCCGGTGAACGCCTGGTCCTGCCGCGACCATGCAAGCAGCGCGTCGCGGACGGCGGTGAAATAGCGCCGACGATCGCCTGTCGCGCGCAACGCGCGCTCGTCGTCGTGGCGAAACTCGCCCATTACGCTTGCGACGTCGTACTCGTTGAAGCGCGGGTCGACAATCGGCGCAGGGCTGCCGGCCAGCCGCTCGAGGATTGCGTGCAACGTGCCCGTCTGTCGGTCGAGGCTGCCGGAGATCACGCGCGCGAATCGCTGGCCGCGCGCCGCAAAATGCTCGCCCAGCCACGCGGACTGCTCCAGGCCGAGCGCGGTGACCGAGTCGTAGTGGCCGGCGAAATCGGGCTGCGCGTGGCGGACCAGGTAGAGGTAGGGCATGCGGTCGCGTGACGGGTTGGAGCGCGGCAGTTTACCCTGTGCGCGCCCGCGGCTTGCGGGCGGGCAACAGGCGGCAAGTTGAGCGCATCTTCCACCCGTTTCGCGGCTTGCGGCGTCGTCACGCTGACCACGGATTTCGGTCTCAAGGACCCGTTCGTCGGCGTGATGAAGGGCCAGTTGCTGGTCCGCTATCCCGGCGTGCGCATCGTGGACCTCACGCACGACGTGCTCGCGCACTGGCCGGCGGAGGCTGGCTTCTGGCTGTCGCGGTCGTTCCGGTATTTCCCTGCGGGCACGGTGCACGTCGCGGTCGTGGATCCGGGCGTCGGCAGCGCGCGCGACATCGCGGTGGTCGAGTGCGAACGGCACTTGTTCCTCGCACCCGACAATGGCCTGCTGGCGGGCGTCATCGAATCGGCGGCCGACGTCACGCTGCGGCGAGTCGAGTCCCGGGTGCTGGGCGAGATCGGCATCGGGACGGTGAGCGCGACGTTCCACGGCCGGGACGTATTCGCCCCGCTGGCGGCCGAGCTGGCGGCCGGGCGGTTGGAGCCGGCCGACCTGGGACCGGTGGTGCCGGAACTCATTCCCGGCTGGCTCGAGGAGCCGGCCGTTGGGGCCGGCCAGGTGAGCGGTTCGGTCGTGACCGTGGACCACTTCGGCAACCTGATCACCAATATCGACTCGAGCTACCTTGTGGCACTGTCGCAACCCGCCGTGCGGCTCGCCGGCCGGGAACTGCCGCTGCGCAAGACTTATTCCAATGTCAGGCCCGGCGAATACCTTGCGCTCGTGAATTCGTTCGGGGTGCTGGAGATCGCCCGGGCGGAGGGCAGCGCCGCCGATGGCCTCGGGCTCGCCCGCGGGGCTCCTGTCGTGGTGTTTCAGAAATAGGCCTAAGCGCCTGAGCAGGCGACGAAATGGCCATTGTCCCTTGCGCCGCAACAGGGACCTGTTGTGATGCCCGCCGATTCGTATATAGTTCGCAGCCCTGTGCCCGCAGATCCGGGCAGCACGTTGAAATCTCTGGGTTTTCTCAGGGCCCTGACATGGAAAGAGACGAGGAACACTTCGACTTGGACGAGGAATTCGTAGCTGCCCCCGATGAAGAGGACTATGACCGCTTCATCGATCGTGTCGACCGGCGCAAGCAGGCGGCCGCCGTGAAGCGTGGCAAGGCTGCGTGGAGCAAGCTCGAAGACGTACTCGCCGAGAAACGCCTGCAGAAGGCACTCAAGGACGTCTACGACGACGTGTGAGGATCTGCTTGCGCACCCCGGCTCCTGATCCGGGAGCTGCCCCGGGGACTGCTCGATGACAACCAACTCCGATTCCCTCTGGGTCGTCCTCAAGTTCGGCGGCACCAGTGTCTCGAGCGTCAGCAACTGGAAGAACGTAGCGCACGTCGTGCGCGCGCGCCTCGACGAGGGTCTGCGCCCTGTGGTGGTGCACTCGGCACTCTCCGGCATCACCGACCGGCTCGAGCAACTGCTTGCGAAGGCGCTGACCGGCGAATGGGAGCCGGTGATGGAGCAGATCGAGCGGCGTCACGCCGACCTGTCCCGCGACCTCGGTATCCCGATCGGGTCCGACCTCGAACGCCATTTCGTCGAGCTGCGCAAGATGGCCTCGGGCATCCACCTGATCGGAGAGATCAGCGACAGGCTGCGGGCCCGCGTCATGGCGACCGGCGAGCTGATGGCGACGCGCATCGGCGCGGCTTACCTGGCGTCGGAAGGCCTCGACGTGCAGTGGCTCGATGTACGCACGATCCTGCATGCGGAAGAGCGCTCCGGAGCCACGGTGCGGGCGAATTACCTGTCGGCGACCTGCAGTTTCGAGCCCGACCCGGCGCTGCAGCAGCGCCTGTCGACCGGCGGCAACGTGCTGCTGACTCAGGGCTTCATCGCCAGCGACAGCAAGGGCGAGACGGTGCTGCTCGGCAGGGGCGGATCGGACACTTCGGGCAGCTACCTTGCCGCGAAGCTGCACGCGCGCCGCCTCGAGATCTGGACCGACGTGCCCGGCATGTTCACCGCGAATCCCCGCGGCGTGCCGAACGCGCGGTTGCTCAAGTCGCTCGACTACGACGAGGCGCAGGAGATCGCGAGCAGCGGCGCCAAGGTGCTGCACCCGCGCTGCATCCTGCCGGCGAAGCAGTACTCGATACCGCTGTCGGTGCACGCGACGCAGCGACCAGAGCTCGCAGGCACCGTCATCACCGCCACCGGCGGCGACGGCGGGGCACGGGTCAAGGCAGTGTGCAGCAAGAAGGGCATCACGCTCATCTCGATGGACACGCTCGGGATGTGGCACCAGGTCGGGTTCCTTGCCGATGCGTTCGCGGTGTTCAAGGAGCACGGGCTGTCGGTGGACCTCGTGTCCACGTCGGAGACGACCGTCACCGTTTCGCTCGACCCCGCCGCGAACTCCCTCGATGCCCGCGCGCTCGAGGCGCTGGTGACGTCTCTGTCGCGGCTGTGCCGCGTCGAGGTCATAGGCCCTTGTGCCGCGGTGAGCCTGGTCGGCCGCAGCATCCGCTCGACGCTGCACCGCCTCGGCGACGCGCTCGAGCTTTTCGAAGAGCAGCGCATCTACCTGGTCACGCAGGCGGCCAACGATCTCAACATCACGTTCGTCGTGGACGAGGAGCAGGGCGACCGGCTCGTCGGCAAGCTGCACGACGTGATCGTCCGCAACGCGCCGTCCGATCACGTGCTCGGCCCGACCTGGGAGCAGATCCACGGTGTCGGCACCATTGATCCGCCGGGTGGCCCGCCGTGGTGGCAGGGACGGCGCGACGAGCTCCAGCGCATAGCCGCCGAGCATGGCTGCGCCTATGTCTACGATCGCGCCACGCTCGAGCAGACGGCCAGGCAGCTGCTCGCGCTCGGCGGCGTCGAGCGCATCTTCTACGCGATCAAGGCCAATCCGCACCCTGAGGTCCTCAAGAGCTTCGCCGCGCTCGGGCTCGCCTTCGAGTGCGTGTCGCAGGGCGAGTGCGAGCGTGTGCTGGAGACGATGCCCGGCATCGCCCGGGACCGGATCCTGTTCACGCCGAACTTCGCGCCCCGCTGCGAGTACGAATGGGCGATCGAGCAGCGAATCCACCTTACGCTCGACAACCTGTACTCGCTGCAGAAGTGGCCGGAGCTGTTCCGCGGCCGCGACATCCTGGTCCGCATCGATACCGGCTTCGGGCGCGGCCATCACGATCATGTGCGCACGGCGGGCGTGCACGCCAAGTTCGGCATTCCGCTCTTCGAGCTCAACGAGCTGCAACGCCTCGTCGCCGCCACCGATTCGCGCGTGGTCGGCCTGCACGCCCATACGGGCAGCGGTGTGTTCGACGTGCGCAACTGGCAGGAGGTGGGCCAGCTGTTCGGCGAACTGGCGCAGCGCTTCCCGCACGTGCGCGTCATGGACCTGGGCGGCGGGCTCGGCGTGCCGGAGAAGCCCGGGCAGGTGCCCGTGGACCTCGCGGCGCTGCAGTCCGTGATCGACGATCTGCGCACGCGATGGCCGAATCTCGCGATCTGGCTCGAGCCTGGGCGATACCTCGTTGCAACTGCCGGGGTGCTGCTGGCGCAGGTCACGCAACTCAAGGGCAAGGGCGCGGTGCAATACGTCGGCGTCGCGACCGGCATGAACTCGCTGATCCGGCCGGCCCTGTACGGCTCGCACCACGACATCGTGAACCTGACGCGGTTCGGCGAGCCCGGCAGCGAGGTCTACAACGTGGTCGGCCCCATCTGCGAATCGGCGGACTATCTCGGGCACGAGCGCCTGTTGCCGCCCACGGCGGAGGGCGACACGCTGCTGATCGCAAACGCCGGCGCATACGGCCACGTGATGAGCTCGTGGTACAACCTGCGCGAGCCGGCGCGGGAAATCCTCATCTAGCGCGGCAGGAGCGGCATCGTGAAGATCGGCATCGTCGGCTGGCGCGGAATGGTGGGTTCGGTACTCATGCAGCGCATGGGCGCCGAGCGGGACTTCGATCACTTCGAGCCGGTGTTCTTCAGCACTTCGCAGGCCGGCGGCGCCGCGCCCGACGTGGGGCACCGCGTCGGCCCCCTGAAAGACGCGAGCGACATCGACGCGCTGGCGGCATGCGACGCGATCGTCACCTGCCAGGGCGGCGACTACACCAATGCGATCCACCCGCAGCTGCGAGCGGCGGGCTGGAAAGGCTACTGGATCGACGCGGCCTCGGCGCTGCGCATGAAGGACGACGCCGTGATCATCCTCGACCCGGTGAACCGCGACGTCATCGACGCGGCGCTGCGCTCGGGCGTGCGCGATTTCATCGGTGGCAACTGCACCGTGTCGCTGATGATGATGGCGCTCGGCGGTCTTTTCCGTGCAGGGCTCATCGAGTGGATCACTTCGATGACCTACCAGGCGGCCTCGGGCGCCGGTGCACCGAACATGCGGGAGTTGCTCGAGCAGATGGGTGCGGCGCACGCCGCGGCGGCCACGCTGCTCCGCGATCCGGCGAGCGCCATCCTCGACATCGATCGGGCCGTGACGGACTGCCTGCGCGGGGACTCGATGCCGAAGTCCCAGTTCGGCGCGGCGCTCGCCGGCAGCCTGATTCCCTGGATCGACAAGGACCTCGGCAACGGCCAGAGCCGCGAGGAGTGGAAGGGCGGCGCCGAGACGAACAAGATCCTCGGCCGGAGCGCCAACCCCATTCCGGTCGAAGGCATCTGCGTGCGCATCGGCGCGATGCGCTGTCACAGCCAGGCGATGACGATCAAGCTCAACCGCGACCTGCCGCTTGCGGACATCGAGCGCCTGATCGCGGGCGGTAACGACTGGGTACGCCTCGTGCCGAATGATCGCGAGTCTTCGATACGCGAACTGTCGCCCGCCAGCGTGAGCGGCACGCTCGGAATCCCGATCGGTCGGGTGCGCAAGCTCGCGATGGGGGGCGAGTATCTCTCGGCGTTCACGGTGGGCGACCAGCTGCTGTGGGGCGCGGCCGAGCCGATACGGCGGATGTTGAGGATCGTGCTGGAGCGGCGCTGACCTGCCATGGAAATCAAATCGGACGGCGTGCGCCTGAGAACTCGTGCGCCGTTCCCGCGGACGGAGCTTGCTGCGGTGTTTGGTTCCGTGAGGAGTCCCGACCGACCCGCGACGATCGAGGAGATGTACCAGGGAATCCGGCGCGTCGTCGCAAAGCGCTTCCGGCGCGCGGTGAAGCGGTAGCGCAGGCACCTCACGCGAGCGCTCGCGAAATCAGGGAAGAAGATCAGGCCGACGCGTCTGGCTTAGGGGCGTTTGGAGTCCATTTTTCGCCGTTTCCGCAGCGTAAAAACACGCCTAACCTATTGCTAATTATAGATATATAGGTATTATACTGTATATAAATACAGTCCTCGGAGAGCGTCATGGACGGTGCGAAGTCGGGTGTGAGTTTCGATTCAGACAGCAGACTCTCGACGTCTGAACTCGAGGCGCAGATCACCGAACTCGTCGGCCACCTGAACGCCGCCAACCGCCGCTGGCTCGCGCTCATCGCCGAGTTCGACCGCCGCAAAGGCTGGCACGACGGCCTGACCCAGACCTGCGCTCACTGGCTCAACTGGAAGTGCGGCATCGACATGGGTACGGCGCGGGAGAAGGTCCGCGTCGCGCATGCGCTCGAGCAGCTGCCCTCGATTGGCGCCGCGATGGGTAGGGGTGAGCTGAGCTACTCGAAGGTCCGGGCCCTGACGCGCGTGGCCTGCCCGGCGACCGAGCAGTTGCTCCTCAATATCGCGCTGCACGGCACTTCGCATCACGTCGAGACCATAGTGCGGCAGTTCCGCCGTGTGCAGGAGGCGGCCGAGATGTCGCGCGAGGCGCGGCAGCAGGCCAATCGCCGGCTCACGTGCTCCTTCGATCACGACGGCTCGCTGGTGATCAATGCGCGGCTGCCCGCGGAGATCGGGGCGATCGTCATCAGCGCATTGGAGGCCGCGATGAGCGACTTCCCGTTGCCAGCGTTGGGGAATGGCGTTTCAGCTGAAACGTCCGCTGAGGACAGGCCTTCCACGGCCGCTCGCCGCGCCGACGCGCTCGGCGTCCTGGCAGAGAGCTTCCTGAAGCACGGCCCCGAGGCCCTGAACGGTGGCGAGCGCCACCACATCGTCGTTCACGTCGATGCGGCAGTGCTGCACGCCCGCGAAGCCGGCCGCTGTGAGATCGAGAATGGTCCCGCTGTGCCCGTCGAGACCACGCGGCGCCTGGCCTGCGACGCGAGTATCGTGAAAATCATCGAGGACGACCGCGGCGAGCCACTCGATGTCGGCCGCAAGACACGAACCATTCCGTCGGCGCTGCGCCGCGCGCTGCAGTCACGCGATCAGGGCTGCGTTTTCCCCGGCTGCACCCACAAACGCTACGTGGACGGCCACCACATTCATCATTGGGCGGAGGGCGGCGAGACGAATCTCTCGAATCTCGTCTCGCTGTGCCGCACGCATCACCGTGCGGTGCACGAGGGTGGCATCACGATCCAACGGCTCGACGATGGCGCATGGCGCTTCGTGAAGCGCAGTGGCGAGTCGTTGCACGCATGCATGCCAGGGCGAACCGCGCCGCTCGGCGACTGGACGGCACTCGTCGCGGCCCATGCGGCCAGCGGAATCGGCATTGACGAACAGACGGCCGCCACGCGTTGGCGCGGCGAACGCATGGATAACGGCCTCGCCATTGATCTGCTCTTGTCAAAGGTGCAGGGTGCGACGCGGGCGCAGGTCGGTGGAGCCTTGCCGTGATCACCAGCAAGCTGACCAGCAAAGCACGGACGACGATTCCGCAACCCATCCGTGCGGCGTTGCGCCTGCGGGAGGGCGATGAACTGGTCTACGAGATACAGGGAGGCCGGGTCGTCCTCTCCAAGGCGCAGCCACTCCGCAATGGCGACGGTCCGTTCAGGACGTTCAGCGAATGGGATTCGGCGGCGGACCGCAAGGCCTTTGGCAGTCTTTGAATTGACGATTGATGGCGTCCTGGTAAGTCATGAACATTCCGCAACCATTGGACGTTGTCAGAAGGGCGCTCCCGCGCACCGTCGTCATCCTCGGCCTCGTGTCGCTGCTGAACGACGCGGCGAGCGAGATGATCACGCCGCTGCTGCCGATCTTCCTGACGGCCACGCTCGGCGCGGGACCGGCGATAGTCGGCCTGGTCGAGGGTCTTGCGGAGGCTACGGCCAGCATCCTGAAGCTCGTCTCCGGGCGGCTCGCCGACCGCGGTGTGGCCGCAAAGACGCTCGTCGTCGGCGGCTACACGCTCTCGAACGCGATGCGGCCGCTCATCGGCCTCGCCACGGGCTGGGGAGCAGTTCTCGGGCTTCGTTTCCTGGATCGCGTCGGCAAGGGCATCCGCAGCGCCCCGCGCGACGCGCTCATTGCAAGTGCTGCAGGTCCCGAGCAACGCGGGCGGGCCTTCGGATTCCACCGCTCCATGGACCATGCGGGATCGGTCATCGGTCCGCTGCTGGCCTTCGCGCTGCTGGCAGCCCAGGCGGACTTGAAGCACGTCTTCCTCGCATCCGCGCTACCCGGTTTGCTGGTGATCCTGCTGCTGGTCTTCGGGTTGCCGGCCGCCCGGACACAGGCCGTGCCGACGCCACCACGATTCTCGTGGGGCGAATTGCATGGGCGACTGAAGGCCATGATCATCGCAGCCGGATTGCTGGCGCTGGCGAGCGTGCCGGAGGTCTTCGTCGTGCTGTGGGCGACTCAGGCCGGGCTCGCGGTCGTGTGGGTCCCGCTCGTGTGGGCGGCGGCCAGCCTGGCCAAGATGCTGATTGCAATGCCGGCCGGCATTCTGTCCGATCGCGTCGGTCGTGTCCCGCTGCTGCTGGGTGGCTGGACTCTGCGTGTGCTGGTCCTGCTGTTGCTGGCGTTCGCGAATCCGGCTGGAATCGGCGTGTGGGTGCTGTTCATGGCGTACTCGGCGACGCTCGCCGTCACCGAGCCCGCCGAGCGTTCGGTGATCGGCGATCACGCTGCGCCGGAGGAGCGGGGCACCGCCTTCGGGCTGTATCACCTCGCCAGCGGCCTGCTGGTCCTGCCAGGCGCAGTGATCTTCGGCCTGATCTGGCAGCGCTTCGGTTCCACGTCTGCGTTTTCCGTCTCGGCCGTGGTGACGGCGGCGGCAGCCCTGCTGATGATCTCGCTCGCGGGAGCGCGGGGATCAGGCGCGCGCCACGTGCCTTGAGCGAAGCTCCGCGACCACGTCGCCGAGTTCGAGGTTGCGCGACTTGAGCAGCACCATGACGTGGTAGAGCAGGTCGGCGCACTCGCCGAGCAGCCCTGCATCGTCGCGGGTGACGGCCGCCAGTGCGGTCTCGACGCCTTCCTCACCTATCTTCTGTGCGATGCGACCGGGTCCCTGCGCGAGCAGGCGCGCCGTGTAGCTGTCCTCGGGCTTGTCCGCCATCCGGTTCGCGATCGTCGCCTCCAGCACCGGCAGGAATGCGAATCGATCGACGTCGGTCGAGGCCGCCGCCGCGAAGCATGACTCGGTGCCATTGTGGCAGGTGGGGCCGAGCGGGTCTGCGAGCAGCAGGATCGCGTCCGAGTCGCAGTCCGTGCTGACATCCACGACGTTCAAGTAGTTGCCTGAGGTCCCGCCCTTGGTCCATAGCTGCTGTCGCGAGCGGCTGAAGAACACGGCGCGGCCAGTCGCCAGCGTCTGCTGCAGCGCGGCCTCGTTCATGTAAGCGACCATCAGCACGCGGCCGGTGCGCGCATGCTGCACGACGGCGGGCAGCAGGCCTTCCCCCTTGTGCCACGCCAGTGAGCGTGCTTGTTCCGGTGTCACAGTCTCACCTCTACTCTGGATCGGGCCAGGTGCTGCTTCAGGTCTGGAATCGCGATGGCACCGGTGTGGAACACGCTTGCCGCGAGCGCGCCGTCCACCCGCGCGCGGCGGAAGACGTCGACGAAGTGATCCGGCGCGCCGGCGC
>Ga0209450_10000808_pt1 | contig 15742 bp, 27 predicted proteins | sample FrelakmetLWP11LW_FD_187149 | JGI IMG/M metagenome (GOLD analysis project Ga0209450, IMG submission 187149) | Freshwater lake sediment microbial communities from the University of Notre Dame, USA, for methane emissions studies - LWP11 LW (SPAdes)... | ecosystem: Environmental > Aquatic >...
CTTTTGCTTGTATTGTTGGATTATTCACTTTTGTTTGAATCACCATAAGACAAAACTAAAACTCCAAAACTTATAAACATTTGTTACTAGTGCGTATTTCATTCACAGATAAACAAAATATATAAACTACGTCCGAAGTTAAACCAAGTATGGAATGTAAAAATCATAAACAATTAATAGATTATGCGTGTTGTAATTGTGGTCTGAATATAATTGAATTAGCTTTACTCTATAAGGATTATATGATTTTGTTGTACGAAATCAAAGATAAACAAAACCCCGAGAATACTCATTATTATTGTCGGGGGTGCTATCTGGAGCGACAAAAGAATGGATAACTATTATAAGAGGTTTGCGTTTGTAATCAAAAAGAAATACACCGTCCAACAGTTCCCAATACTCAAAGATTATGCGAAACTTGGTGTGTATTTCTATCTTATAGAGGATAAGCGGGACGGGAACCGATTCATTTTTTTGTCGAACAAACATTATGAGCGTGACACGAACATTCTCCCGGATGAGTTCGAGCTATTCAATTTCGAATCGCTCAAATCCAATTTTCTGATTCATAAGAAAAATAATGAGTTTGGGGATATATATTTTGTGCCGGAGACTATTCCACAAATTGAAGAACCCAGTATAAAAATTTCTGATACCAAAATAATAGTTTGTCTCGAGACTATATTTGGTTCATTGACTATGTTTTCAAAATACCAAAAAGCACACAACAAAAAAATTGCTATCGAGAACCCGAACTGGTATCGAGAATTTCTAAAGAATATAAAGGCGAACTCAATCAAGAAAATATTCGAGAGCGATTTTCTGTGTGGGAATTCGTATAACCCGGAAATAATCGAGAACGCTATCTCGACATTTTTCTATTTCAAGACCAACGATTTCTCGATATTCAATGATAACTTTTTCGTGCTTGATGAGGGTAAGACCGGAAAGACAAGTCTGGTTTCGTATATCTCGGAGAAACTCGATGAGCTATCAATGGCGGGATTGTACGGTTCGAGCGATTCCAAGAACGGGAGTTTTCGTGGAGGGATAGTCACGAAAACCAAACGTTGCATAATCATTGATGAACTTAACGAACTTGTCAAAAAGAAAATAGGTGAGAAAGTTTTACCAACACTAAACTCAGTTTTGGAAAATGGCGAATATAATTACCAAAAACAGTTCGGAGCGAAAATCGAGGTGAGTAACCAGTTCGGGTTTTTAGCGAACATCAAAGATGACTTCAATTTTTCGATTATGCTTGAGAGTTGTTTCGGGAATACTGCAACACTTGGTCGGAGAATTGGTATAATATTATATAACAATAATCTGGGCGGGTTTCGGAAAGGCAAAATCCGAACCCGGAAACCGTCCAAACTATTGATTGCGGTCTCACTATATCTGACTCAAATATTCAATACTATTTTTTCGAACAAGAAATTTCTCATTAAGAGACTCACACACAAACTATATCTCGAGCTTGATAAATTGTATAAATCCAAGTGCTCAAAACTCGAGCAAGAGACCGAGAACGAACCGTTCAAATATTTTTTGCGTAGTCATAAAGAGGCAATCGACAGACTGTTTTGCCGGAGCATTAAAAAATGGATTTGGAAAAATCTTGATGAACTGTTTTTCGAGCGTAAGAAATTCTGTAATCATAGTTTGTTCGAGATACTCCAGATTATGCGTGAAGTGGTCGAGAATAATTTGATTAATCTGAATAATATCAAAGAACACTTGGCACAGTCGGTTATCACTTCAAGAAAAGGTGAGTGTAATAAAATATATTTCAAAAAACTAAAACAAATCGAGAAAAAGTTTCTAGAATTCTTTTTCGAGAACCAAGACATATTCAACCAAAACAGTTTTGTGTCGTATGCGAACGAAATTTTGAAATCTAAAACCTTAATCCGAAAGAAAGTGTTTGACATCAAAAAGTTCGGGATGAACAAGAACGTGAACCAAACCTTGCTCGAGTACGGTTGTTTTGTATTGTTCAAAAATAACGAATTAGAGTTCAAGTTCATCAATAAACATTTGTTTATTGATAAGACTAAAGATATTTTCCAGAACGATAAATTAGAAGTAATAGAAAGTAGTGATTTCGAACTCACACATTAATTTACGTCTTTAATTTAACTTTACGTCTTTAATTTAATAATAAAAGAATTAGTTTTGATTGTTTAGTCTTTTGATTTCGAATTCGTAAAAGTCGGCTTTCTCTTGATTTTTTTGGGCGTTGAATGAATCGTTTGATTTCTTGAACCCGTCAGCATATCTTGAATATTCGTTTTGTAGTTTTGAATATCTCTCTAATTTTTCTTTCTTCGACAGAGGTTCAAAAAAGTATCTTCCCATTTTTTAATCACCAATCAATATTATTCGAACCGGTTGATACTCTATCATACACATCATCTCTTTCTTTTTTCGAACCATACATTTCTGACATTTTCAGTTTTTTTGTAGATGTATCATATACTCCAAGTTTATATTTTGTTTGCTTGTCCGGGGATTTCGTAAGTTTTTCTTTGAAAATAAATTTATCGCCCGTTCGGGTCGTTTTTACGTTCTCGACTTTCGAACCCGTATAATTTATCCAACCCCTATCAAAATAATTCGGAGCGTTTGATTCAGTTGCGATTTTATTTTTGAAATTAGATACTGGATGTTTTTCTGTAAATATTGAATTTTGTACCATTTTTTATTTTTTCAAACCTTCCCAATCGTAAAGTTCTACATTGCCTTCAGAAAAGTCTCCCTCTCTTTTGTTATATTTCCATTCCTTCATATATATTTGCGAGACTTCATTCTTTTTTATATCTCCACTCTTGATATACTCTTTTAATTCTTTTTTTGAACTAAACATTTCATCATTTCCTTTTTTTTTAGTAATCCAATATTCTTTTGCCATTTTTAATCACCAACCTAATCTCTTATCGGAATTATTTTTTCCCAAAATTTTATAAATTTTTCTTTCTTGGGTTTTGTCTATATCAAAATTCTGACTAGAATTTTTACTCCCACTAATTTTTAATTTTAGATTATAATTTGAATCGTGGTCTTTTTTTGCATATGCGAATTGTTCTTGTTGGTAACTTGGTACGGTTAATATATTTTTTTTTGCCATTTTTAATCACCAACCTAATCTACCGCCAGTATCGGCATTATTCTTTTTCAGTTTTTCGACAAATTCTTCGTGAGGAATTTTTCGACCGCCCCAGTTCGCAATCCGGTTTTGGTGCTTGGAAGTTGTCGTTGAATATTTCTTATCACCTACCCAGACATTCCCAGTATCTTTTTCACGGATAGCAATCGGAGTCCCGTAATTAGACAAGACCGTACTCCCGGAATAGTCTTGCACAGAGAGTGACGCACTCTTGCCTTTTGTTGCTTTGCCTCGGATGAAGTCCTCAGTTAATATTGATGTGTTTGCCATTTTTAATATTTTTATATATTTCAAAGTTTATAAATTTTTAGTTTTAGTTCGGATAGTTACTTCTTTTCTTTTTTTCCTAGTATAATTTTTTAGTCCTAGTTTGGCACAGTATATCTCAATCGCTTTTTGAGTCTGATTTGTCCCAAACAATTGATTGAAGTTATACGTGATACTTGCATACTTCGAGAATTTTTTACAGTTCAGTTTTGTGTTCGCAAACTCGAACTTCAAAAATTCAATCATTTCCTCTGTATAAAATTGTTTCATCTTAAATTGTACCCCGCACTACTTTTATATGGTTGATTATTTTGGTTATAAAAAACTGTTTCTACATATGCGTGACATATGTTTGATTTGTTTTTGATTTTGTTAAATAGTTCTAGTACTTTTTCATAAGTGTCTTTTTGTTGGAATATTTTCTGAGTTCCTGACTTATAATTAAGTATTAGATTGAATCTTTTTTTTTCAAATGTTTTCATTTTTCTCTCAATCTCAACTTTTGCATAATTAATTTATTTTCTACTTGAATTATGTCCTCAGTACTTGCATACTGCAAAAGATATTCAACAATATCAACAAAATCTGTATGTTCATCGAATTCTTCTAATAATACAATATTAGGTTCTGAATATATTCTTAACATTTTATTTTTCCTCCAACTCTTTTATTAAGAGTAAAATCATTTGTCTAGAATATGTTCCTGAAAATTTGTGTTGTATTTTTTTCGGAATATCTTCATTAATCAAACAATTCAATAATTCTATAAGTAATTTTCTTTCTACTGGTGATAAGTCATAATAGGTATTACTACAACAACCACAATCCTCAGTAATATGTATTGGACTCATCTTTCAGTCCTCCGTTTGTATTCAGTCGCTAAATAATCTCTCATCAATTCGAAACATCTATCTTGAGGAGATAATACATATTGCCTCTGGCATATGTCCCTATATCGTTCTAGTTCTTCTGTGCTTAAGAACTGTAATTTTTTTTCAATTGTTTCTTTCATTTTTATAATTCCTTTTCTATTGTGCTAAAGTCTTTACTCCATATACTTTTTTTATATGCTTTACTTTTCTCTTTCCAAAAAGTTATAATCTCTTTTTCTGTTGGGTTTGTTTCGGTAAAGTTCTTAACTTCGTCCCATAATCTTGAATCACAATTCAATATATAATATACTTTCCCATTACTTAGTGCAATCTCATCCCCGAACGCAAAACTAAAATATAGTTTTGAATTAGGTATTTTTATTACTTTATTTGTCCCTAGATAACTTAAACTATCTAGTAAGCCATTATTGTTTCCCATTTTTTATTCTAATAACCCCTTTTCTTGTTCATTAATATAATTCAAAAACTCTTCTATTACAGAACATTCATATTCTTGGAGTTCTCGCCTCTTTACTCTTTTTGAAAGTATTTTTTCTAAGTCTAATTTTGTATAACTTACCATTTTTTATTTTGTTGGATTGTTCTCACAACCTCTAGAGATATATAGTTTTCCCGATTTATAAACCTTTCGATAACTCTACCTTATTTTTCTACTGGAATGAGTAGATTATTCATTATTTTCCTTTTTAACTTCTTTTTCTATTATGATTTGTTTGATTTTTTCTATTACATAACCAAATTCCTTAAGTTTCAGACCCCTTAACATTTGGTCTAGAATAAAAAAATATCTTGGTTCTTTAAGTTTTTCTGAGTAATGGATTTTATTTTTTAGTAATCGAATCTTAAGTAAGTCCAATTGTGTTAAGAGTTCTAACGCTCTTTTTGTGGACTCATAATTAAGATTATTTTGATTGGAAATTTGACTCAAAGTGAGTTCTTTTTCTTTAAGTATTTCAAGTATTTTGGTTTCGTAGGATATCATTTTTATTTATTCAAATAATGAGTTCGGTTTTTGGAAATATTCTGAGTCAATATTAATACTTTTTCCGGTACTAAATTTTTTCAGTTCTGAAATTTGGAATTTTACTTTCTCGAATCGACAAGAGATTTCAAGTAATTTTTCTTTGAGTTCTTTTCGGTCTCTTATTAATTGACTTAATTCAGTTCGTAATGTGACTAGTTCTTTGTCTCTTGCTTTCTTTTGTTGTTGGAAGATTAGTTCCTTATCTAGATTAATTTTTGTAATCATTTAATTTAGTCTAGTCGAGATTATTTATAAATATAGTTTAAGTGAGAATACTTCTTGCACACCTTAATTAGATTTATAAATTTAGAACTTCTATTAATGGTTATGACTGCAACAGAACGAACTACAAAAAGACTTGAACAAAAGAAAAAAAGATTCGAACTTGTACAAAAAGAATTATCATCTATTGAGTGGTACAACTTAGGTGTTGAACACGGAAAACTTGCCGAGAGATTATCCCAACTAGAAAAAAAAGTACTCAAAGATGAAATACTTATGAATAGTATAGATAACTTAGAACAACTGAGAAAAGACATAAAAAAGATAGATGAAGGAGATGAAAAAAAGAGAAGTGTAGGAGTATTATATTAAAATGACTGACACAAATTATACACCGGACTTGAGTCCCGAAACAAAACAAAAATTTATTCGAGATTATAAAAAATTATTTCGTTCGGATAAAACTTACTTTTTATTCAAACTATTATTACTTTGTTCAACATTACTTTTTTATACAGTTATCTCAAGACTTTTCTTCACGGTCTTGAGCGTGATTTATTCCGTAATTATATTTGGGTTGTTTGTTACGATTGTTGTTTTAGAAATTATACGAAGAAAACAAATTGAGAAACAGATTAGAAAATGATAACAAAAAAAGATATTAAAAATTTTATCGAGGCAAATTTAATTATTTTAGTTGCAGGTATAATATTTTTGGGATGTGTTTTTTATCCGTGGTTTAGATTAGTTCCAATATATTTAATCTGTGTTACAATATATATGTTATTTAAGGATTTTATTGACGGGGTAAAAACAGAAAAATGACAGTTAGACAAAAAAAAATCTTTCTGTTTGGTATTTGTATTTTTATTACTTTTTGTTGTTTATGGTATCAACTTTATTTACAGAGTAATCTTTTTATAGGGTTTGCTATGTGTTTTTTTTTATTTTGTTTGTGCTATTGTTTAAATTATATTGTGTTGTGGTTGGTTTTGACAAAATGAAAATAAACTATAAAGAATATATGAGAGAGTATAATTCACGACCGGAAGTCAAAGCCAAAAAAAAAGAATATATGAGAGAATATCGTTTACGACCGGGAGTCAAAACCAAATTAAAAGAAAATTTTAAAAAATATTATGCAAACCCAAAAGTAAAAGATAGACTAAAAAAGTATTATGCAAACCCAAAAGTGAAAGATAGGAAAAACAAATATTCAAAAGAATATATGAGAGAATATCGTTTACGACCAGAAGTCAAAACCAAAATAAAAGAAAATCATAAAAAATATTACCTTAAGAATAAAGATAAAATAATTAAACAAAATACTAAACCTAAGATGACAAAAACAGAAGAAAATAAAATAAGACAGAACTTAGTTGAAGGTATATATAAAAAACTAATAGAGGATAAAAAATGAAACAAACTAAAAAAACAATAAACAAGAATAGTAATTTAATTGAAAAGTTCAATAATTCTTTTTTTCATTCTATGTCTCCCCTAATTGCTGTGTTATTTGTAATTTGTATTACAATACTATTTACTTTTATATCTATTTTTGAGAATAGTTACAAAACTTTTTCTTGTAATAAGATTAATTTTACGGATTATGATGATTACAGTAATACTTGTTGTAATTATTTGAAAAATCAAAAAAATAGTGACGGAACTATTAATCAAAGAGTAAGAATCTGTTCTCAGGGTTCTCCGGAGCTTAATTCACAAATTTTTCAAGAATACCAAAAATCGAATGAAGAATTTTTTATCAAATCAAAATTAATTATAATATACAAATTATTGACTAGATATACTTAAAAATGAAAATTAAAAAAAAGTTAGACTATCAAAAAATAACCGAACCTATACTTCTAATTCTTATAGCGTTCCCAATTTTTTATATAGTTTTATGTTTAGTTTTGAAATTATTTTTTAGCAAATGAAACCACACGAGAAAATTATATATTATAGTGTATTAAATGATACCAATAATACTAAGTTCTATATTCTTTTAGGATTTTTTATATTTTTTTGGATTATAATGTTATCTATTATAATATATGGATTATATTATTGAGAATTATAAAAAGAAAGTAAATGTGTGAACTTATGTGTCACACCCATAAATCTACAACAGTAGAAATTAAATATGAAAATTAATTCATATTCATATTAGTCATATTGCTCTTAAACAGATTCCTAACAAACGCGATAACTAATACAATTACGGAAACAATTACTCCAATGATTCCCATAACAATAATAAAGCTAAGCATATGCTCGAAGAAAAAGTCGGTTACTGCGGACATTAGAATTCCTAATGCGTCAAAGCCACCGTCAATGTCTGATTGTAAAGCAGTTGTGTTGATTGCCATTTTTTGTTATTTTTGACCTCCAATTATGTGAATGGGATTTCACATATTTAAACTGGTTCAAGAAATACTATACTTTCTGTATAGAATAGAAAAACTTATAAACCTTAGAAATTCTAAGATTAATAAAATGGTTTTTTTCTTCAAAAAAAAAGATACAGAATATGCTGAAATCAAAAACAGATTCAAGTTATTTTTGAAACTAGCAAAAAAAAAAGAATGGAAAGAGGTGTGCGATAGTATTCCACTATTAGTCAAAGATATTGAGAATTTGGAAACAAAAACTCAAGACCCAAATAAATTAAACGAAATAAGAAAACTGAAAATGATTCTAATTTTGTTCAAAACTAATCAAGAGATATTCGAGAAAATCCAGAATGGAGAGATTCATTTCACCAACCAAAACCCAGTTGTGAATTTAGAAAAAACTCAAGATGAGAATTTAGAAAAAACTCAAGATGAGAATTTAGAAAAAACTCAAGATGAGAATTTAGAAAAAACTCAAGATGTGAAAAATGAAACTAGACAAAATTAAAAAGTTTTGGTTTGTGATACTTGCGATATTATTAAGTGTGCAAGTGTTCGCACTACAAGTGAACGAAGTCTCGAACTTGCCGAACTCGACCAAAGACTCATCGCATAGTATATTCACGATTATTATATTCGGTTTATTATTAGTTCTTGTCGGTGTTATATTTATCGGAGGTTTTATTCTATTAGTAGTCTGGTTGATGACTAAGTTTATGAAATTATTTTCGGACTTTCAAAGAGCGAACGAAGATTTTTTTTATAAAAAATTCTTACAAGAATGTGAACTCTGTCATTATGGTCGGGACTCACAGTTAATAAAAAGAAACTGGAAAATGTTATGGTTATTCTTCAAGCGAACACCGATTCTAATCAAGACCAACGACAATAAAATCAAATGTATAGGATATTATAACGGTGAATCAACTAAGATTATGGGATTAACATTTATTGCGTTCACAAACAAAGTGTCGATGTTCAAGAATAAAGAGAGTATCTTAATTATACCCCAACTAATCGAGAAAAATATTATTAAGTTTTACGCAAACGATAGGAAAAATATAATGATAGAGTGTGAGGGTATTGATGAGATTAATAATACGGACTATTTCTTTCAACCTCTTATCATATCGCCACAAGACAACGCAAAGAAAAGAGAGTTCATAGACTTGTACAATTTAATGGTGAAGGATTATTTCGAACCAACCAATTATAAAGAAGTGATTAAGGAATCACTAGACAATTACAAAGAAGGAATCGCAAAAGCGAGTAAGATGAACCCGCACGGACAATTACACAAGAAGAATCCAGAATAAAAAATGAAACAACAAACTATAAACCCAAAATATCTGAATAGTTCCGAGTTCAAGAAAATGTTCTTACAAGACAAAGAATTATATTATGATTCCAAAGGTGATATGGAATGATAACCATTTATGAGATTTACAATAAAGAGAAAATGCGGGGTTCGTACTTGTCCGAAGTTGATTTGCTCAGACTGATTCGGATTTGTTCATCAATGAAATATAAAAATCTAGCAAATAAACTAATCAAGATTTATGAGCAATTAGAGAACCCAAAAAAGTATGATAAGAATTTATTGAAATAAAAAAATGAAACAAACCCAAAAGGAAAGAAGAATTGAGGCAAAAAAAATATCTTGGAAATTTCATTGTTGGTTAGGTTATATGGTTTGTGATAGTGTAGAGGATGAACTCTCTCTAAGAAAATTAGTTAAAAAAATTCAAAGAGATGCAATAAAAGAATTTATCATTCCATATAAGATTAAAAACTTGAAAAATGAAAGACTATAAAGAAGTGATTAAAACATTCACAGAACCAAATCAAAGAAAGTTCGAACTTCGAAATATCAAGTTCGAGAACGACATATTCGATGAATTATATTTGCAGGATTTAATGATTTATAATGATGAGATAAAAGAAAAACTGAATCGTGACGTGACCGGGTTTTTCAATAATTGGGTGGCGAACAAACTCAAAAAGAAAGAGAATGTATCGCTTAATATAAAGGGTTCGACACGTTCCGGGAAGTCACTAGTCGCACTCAAGCACAATCTTAATATCGCAAAATACTATCAAAAAGATTTTGGGGAACGAATCGAGAAAATAGTGTGTGCAAACCAAATCGAGTATCGACAGAAACTTTCGGACGCTGAATTTGGTGACGGTTTCCAAATCGATGAGAACGATTTCGCAACTGTCGGTATAGGTTCGAATATCGAATCAATGCAGTTACGGGATTTACAAAACATAATCGCAAAGAAAAATATACATACAACATACTTGACCCCGAAAGTGTTCTTGAACAATGTCTCAGAAATCGGTCTGGTTAGTTTCGGGAAGGATTTGGAGAACTGGCTCTCAAAATTTCTATTGTATTCTTTGAAATATACGCCATATACACTTATGGGTTATGTTGTGTTCGATGTCGGGATTATGTTTCAAGAGTTTGGATGTTTTCTATACAAAGATACCGGAGGTTGTCCGAACTCGAACAAGAAGAAAATATCCGAACTAGACAAAGAACTGGTTAATGGTTCGTTTTGTTTACCGGAAGGTTTGGATTTGAATAACTTCCAACCTAATCCGGATGAGTGCCCGTTCTATGATGTATGTTCGCACCCGCTATGCAAGTACGAACACAAAAAAGATAAATGGATACAGAGTAAAATGGTCGGTGGACTTGAGGCAAGAGAAAGGGAACGGTATATGTTGGTGTTCAAACTTATTCACGGCTTAAACTGTGCGTTTATGCCTACAGAAAACAGACTGAAACTCAATAATGTGAAAAATTTCAAAGAAATCAAACTCCTAATCAAAGAACTAATCCCGAGTCTAACCAATATGAAGCTGGGTATTGCCGAGTTTGACACGTTATGTGACACGTTCAAACTTATGTTTTTCAATACGGATTATATGCTCAGAATCTTGAAACAAGTCCAAGATGTGAACACTGAATCACTACTTTGGAGTATCGAGAACGGGGAAGTTATACACCAAAAATTTATAAACTTCAAAGAACAAAAAAAAATAACTGAAAATGAACCGAAATAAAATTTTATTGTTTATGCTAGTATTGATTAGTATATTAATGTGCCTACCAACTCACACCTTTGGAGCGACTATTGTACTAAATTCGTGTCCGTATGATTCGATTAGTTCGGGGAATACTTATGTATTGTCTGATGACTTTATTTGGAGTATGCCGTCTTATTATTGTTTTTTATTGAACAAGACTTTGACGAATGTGAGTTTTGACGGGAACTTCACACATTTTGGAGCGTCAGATTTGGGGAACGCTAATAACCTATTCTATATCAAATATTCAAACTATGGTGTAGTCGCACTAACCGGAATAACGATTATGAATTTCAATATTTCAAATTCTGATTATGTAATGAATATTACACCGATACTAATTGATGGGACAAACACGAACATCTCTATTACCTCGCTTTATGTTGCGAACAATTCTTTTTCGGATGTGACCCGAATTTTTGCAAACTTTAATTCTCAGATTGAAACAACAAATACATATTTGGATTTCACTTTACTTGATATTCGGAACAATTATTTCAAAACTCAATACGGTGCAATGTGGGATATGTACAGTATTAATGACGTATCCGGACAAGCCATAATTCGAATGAATTATTTCAATATGTATAACAACGATATTGAGAGTGTTCGAGACAAAGATTATACTAGTTTGTTTAATGACCCCGCGACCGGAATGTTAGGTAGCGTGAAAATTATTGACTATGCCGAAATATATAATAATAATTTTGCGTTCAGGAGTACCGGTTGTACGAACAATGGAGGTTTCACTTGTTCGGGGATAACTTTTGTAGTGGACGGGACTTTTGAATTGGATATTTATTACTTGGGTTCTCTCGAACCACTCTCAACAATAACTGATACAGACCACGACGGGTTTACAGACCAATCAATCACTCTCGACGCTGACTCTGGGACTGGTTCGACTACATACTGGAGTGACCCTATGCCGACAATCTCACAACCACAATCTACAATGAACCCAGAACCAAGCAAATATTATATCAATCGTGTCTGGAGTTATGCGAGTTTCTATGAAGACCAAAAGACATATCAACTAACCCAACCATTGACTTTGAACTCGACTATGTATCTGAATTTTGAGGATGTACAATTCGCGACACTTGATTGTTCACACCTTTCGACTTGTTTTTATTTAACGAACGTGAACCAAATCAAAGGTGGTTCGAATAATATTCTGACCGGGAATGAAATATACCGTTCGAAAATATATTCGACCGGAACAATTGATATCGGAGGATTTAGTATTAGTTCGCCGTTTTCGACTACTTATCAACTTATTACATTCACAAACAATTTCGAACTTTCAAACATTGAACTGCTAGACCAAGCAGTAGGAGAGCACGGAATAATTCGAAAAAAAGTTCAAGCAAGTAACGGCAGACTAATCTTAGAAAATAATTATTTCAATTTTCAAAGAGTCCAAACCGATAAGACAATGCCATTTTTCTATATGGGTTTTGGTTGTATAATCTCGGACAATACATTCCAGTTCAATGCTGTTGATGTTGGGACACAATATATATTTTATGGTGGTGTTGCGGGTTCACTAAGCATTACTGGAGGTCATACTATATCCGGCAACGAATTTTTATCAAGCGGTTTAATTTTATCAAAAATTGTGGAGTATGGAGGCGATTATAGTTCAGGTTCAATTTATCCTAGTCAAATTTATAATAATAATTTTGCGGGATATGGGACTAGTTTTTATTCTTATCCTTTTTCACTTGCTGGAAATAATTCGTTCGGTCGAGCACTAATGATTAATCCATTTTTAAATTATTCTCACGCCGTATATTTTGCTAATTCGTGTGACGCATATTTTTTCAATATCGGAAATTATTATGAGTTCTGGGATGACGGGGGAGCGTTGAATGATTCGAATAGTGATGACATTTCAGATATACCTCTGAATGTTGGTTATGATTTTATTGGAAATTTTATTATTGATTATCGACCACTAATGAGTTATCCGTATGATTTCGGAGCAAAGTTAGGGTTTGCTGAATTTTATGATATGTGTAAATATTTCGAGTATAACATTAGTTCACCAATCCAGAACTACACATATAATTCGTCAGTGTTTGCGTCAAACTGGAAATTCTCAAGCGAATATGATGACTTGTGGTGTTATGAGACATTACAAGATGACGATTATTTGGTAACTGATTCGGGTGACACGGACACAAGCTACGGGAATACTTACAACTTAATTACTGGATATTACAACTGGAAACTAACTTGTTGTAACGATTACTCTTGTTCCGGTTTAAAAAAAGAAAGCGAACCAATATTTTTTTGTATCAATTCGTGTTCGCCCCGTGGTGAAGTAGTGGATTATTCGAGCACAGTTTACGGGTGTATGGACACGAACGCTAATAATTATAATCCACTTGCGACCGTGAACGATGGGAGTTGTACTTACGATGATGATGATGATGATGATGAAGGGGGGGGACTAAATGTGAATTTTGAAAATGTTGATGTGGGGGATTTATTTTCTTCTGACCTCGAAACTTCAAAGACCGCTTTTGGAAATATTCTGAAAAATATCGGGACAGTATTCATTCTATTGTTCTGGATTTCGATGGTGTTCGTGTCAATGGCGATACTATTCATTATTTTGTATATCCTATTTTTCGCAATTAGTCTTATTTATGCGTTATTTGGTGGGGGTAGAAAAGGATGAAAAAATATATAAACTCTGAGAACAAGAATAGTTCTATGAAACAAAATATTATTTTAGTTTTGCTAAGTATTATATTTTTTGGTTCGATACTAAGTGTGAATAGTATTTCACTTTCAGACTTGAAAGCGTATTATAAGTTTGATAATAGTTCGCTCAACGATTCAATATCTGGTGTTACTGCGACTACTGGCGGAGCGGTATATGTTGCCGGAGGAATTATCGGAGGTGCGTATGAGTTTGACGGTGTGAATGATTTAGTTAATTTGACAACTCGAGCCGATTTGAATTTGTTCCAGAATATTTCTTATGGTGCGTGGGTCAGACCCGACCAAACAACCGGATTCTTCCCAATAATTTCAAAAAGTAGTTCGGCGGCGAATTACGACCAATATATTGTCTATCATATGAACGGTGCATATACTTGTCGAGTCAGAAATACTCTAAACGCTGTTTTTGACGCAACAAGTTTAACAAGTGTTGCGAAAAATATGACTTGGCAGTTTGTTATGTGTACAGTCTCCGACACTAATCTATCATTATATGTGAACGGTGTTTACCAAAGTAGTGTGGCAATTACTGGCACACGTGGGACGGTTTCACATACAGTCTTAATCGGAAACCAAATCACCTCTCAGTTTTTTGATGGGTTAATCGATGAACCACAAATTTGGAATCGAAGTTTGACTACTTCTGAAATTTTGGAATTATACAATTCTGGTTTAGGAATACAATTTCCGTTCAGACAAATCACATATAATTCAATACTAGTGAATAATATTTCGCTAACAAATAATCTAATCCTTAATAATAGTTATTTGTATTTTAATTTGAACATTAACAACCAAACAACCAATTCACAAATTAATACTACAATGAGATATTACTATTATTGGAACTCGACTTTGATTAATACTCTCCAGCAAAACAATACTGTCCTACCCAATTTCTCAATCCCGTATCTAGCTAATGGTGTGTATTTGTTTCAGTTCAATTCAAGCAATAATGAGACAAGCTCACAGGTCTATAATTACACAATAGTCGTGAATGTTCCGGTCTCATCTTCAAGTACTGCATACGCACAAGAAGATTTAATTCAACAGACAACCCCGTATAATAATCAAATCATTGGACTATCCGAGAACATTAATTATTATCTATCGCACCCAGCAGACTGTATTATATCACTCAACTCGAATATAATCTATCAAGTTATAAACTCGAACACTTATCAAGCGAACACCAGTTTCAATTTAGGTTCGAACACATTACAGTTTTATTGTTATTATGATTATAATTCAACAATTCGATATTACGATTTCGAGATTGTGAATTTCGAAGTTAGAAACTTCACGGGTAGCACAACAATCAATTTATTACTCGATAGTTCCGAAATCGATTTAGAAACGGAAAGTCTATATTTGGTTACACCGTGTCTCCAAACTAAAATCAAAGGCGTGGACGGACAATACGGGAGCATATTCAACCCGGACGGTGTTCGAATCACTAAAATAGATGAGCAAGGTTATGCACAGTTAGTTTTACCGGAAGGCAATTATGAACTATGTATCTTCAACGGTATATTAAACGCACCCACGACCAATCTGACAACACAATATACCGTGACTGAGGCGTACGGTCAAAAACCTATCGGGACTCTAAGTGTGACTAATTCAACCACACAAAATTACGTGATTAAAGATTTGAAGAAATCCGAAATCTATGACAAGTACAATATCTTGAACCCGAGACTTGATATTGCGTGGGGGACTACTTGGACTACTCTAATTACTGGGTTCTTGCTTTTCATAATCGGAATAATCTCAATCGGAATCGGGACACGAATCCCGGACGGTTCAAAGGTTGTCATAATCGGAATAGTTTGTATAATCCTATCCTTAGGGTTCTCGCTCGGAGGTTTTATATTTTTAATTTTTTAAATGAAAAATGGAAAACTATTTAAACAAAAAAAATAAAAGAATTAGT
>Ga0209450_10000810_pt1 | contig 15701 bp, 9 predicted proteins | sample FrelakmetLWP11LW_FD_187149 | JGI IMG/M metagenome (GOLD analysis project Ga0209450, IMG submission 187149) | Freshwater lake sediment microbial communities from the University of Notre Dame, USA, for methane emissions studies - LWP11 LW (SPAdes)... | ecosystem: Environmental > Aquatic >...
TGGAACAGTTAGCTGAAATGGAAGGTCTAATGGGGCATAAGCGCGCAGTTAGTGTTCGATTGGAGAAATCGTGATTTTACTCGACTAAAATGATTTTGCAGTAAAGTCTTTGTGATATGTTACACGAGTTTTGCATTTAGTACTATTGGTCTTTGGTTTATATTATTGTCAAACACGCATAAATACGTCCGTGTAGCTCTATGATTACATCCTGTAATCTACGATTTGCAAATAACATATTACAAAGACCAGATACACCGCAAAATGATTTCATATGGGTATATATATATTTAATGTGAGAAATTATTATGAATAAATTAGCACGACCAGAGTTATTATCAATGAAGCCATATGCTAAGCCATATGATATGGTATTGAGCGAGGGATATGAAGATAAAATTTATTTGCATGCGAATGAGAATGGTTATTTTCTTTTTGGATATGAGAATTTGAATCGTTATCCTGAGAGTATGCAGCCTCCGAAACTGTTGGAGAAGTTAAGTTCTATTTATGGAGTTACAATTGATAGAATTATTGTTACGCGTGGGGCTGATGAGGCTATAGATCTTTTGGTGCGCGCTTTTTGCCGCGCGTATGTTGATAAAATAATTGTTTGTCCTCCTACTTATAGTATGTATGAGATATCGGCAAATATTCAGGGTGCAGAGGTTTTAAGAGTACCATTGGTAGCAAGGGATAATTTTAGTTTGGATGTTGACGGAATACTTACGTCTTGGACTCCCGAGGTAAAATTAGTTTTTCTTTGTTATCCAAATAATCCTACTGGGACTTTATTGAAATTGGATTCGATATTGGAGTTGTGTCAAAAATTAGCTGATCGCTCGTTAATAGTTGTTGATGAAGCTTATATAGAGTTCGGAGATATTCCTAGTCTAGTAAATTTTATTGATAAATACCCAAATTTAGTGGTTCTTCGTACGTTGTCGAAATTTTATGGTTTGGCAGGCATACGTTGTGGTTCTGCTATTGCTAATGTGGAAATTATTAATTTATTGCAAAAGGTGATTGCTCCATATCCATTGCCTACGCCAACAATAGATATTGTAACTAGTTATTTGACAAAAGATAATTTGGATAAACTTAATATTAATTTGAAGTTTATTTTAAATGATCGCGCTATGTTGGCTGAATTTTTTGCTACTTTGGGATGTGTGAAAAAAGTATGGGATAGTTATACGAATTTTTTATTGATTAAGGTTGATGATGTTAAAGCTATTGTTTCTTTGTGTCACAAAAATAATATTGTTATTCGTAATTTTAGTAATGATCCTTATTTAGAAAATTGTATTAGAGTTTCAATTGGTTCGACCAGAGAAAATTATATCCTTATGGAGGTATTGTATGCATTTAAAAATACTAATTTGTTATAAAAAAGAATGGTACGTGCTTTTTTAAAAGTGATAATGTTATTTCCACTAGTGATGGATATTGTTTATCTTTTTTTGTCATTCCCGCGAAGGCGGGAATCCAGTAAATTATAGAAATATGAATTATTATGTTTACATATTAGCAAATAAAAAAAACGGGACTTTATATATTGGCGTAACTAACAACTTAGAAAGACGTATGTACGAACACAAAAACGGATTAATAGAAGGATTTACTAATAAATATAATATAAAAAAATTAGTATATTTTGAAACTACGGATGATGTTTATTCAGCACTTCAACGCGAAAAATGTTTAAAAAAATGGAAAAGAGCTTGGAAAATTAGACTTATTGAAGAGAGTAATAAAAATTGGTCTGATTTATCGGAAGACTGGATTCCCGCCTTCGCGGGAATGACACTTCAGGGATCAAACACTGTAAAATGAATCTTGAGTAATATATGAGTGAGGTATTGGCTAATGTCTAAAAGTAAAATTTTATTTATTGATCGTGATGGCACATTGATTGATGAGCCAGATGATGAGCAAATTGATAGTTTAGCTAAGTTACAGTTAGAGCCTTTTGTAATACCTGCATTATTGGAGTTACAAAGGGCTGGTTTTAAGTTGGTAATGATTAGTAATCAGGATGCTCTTGGTAGTAAAGCTTTTCCATATAAAAAATTCAAAGTAGCGCATGATAAAATGTTGGATTTGTTTAAAAGTCAGGGAATTGTTTTTTCTGATATTAAAATTTGTCCACATTCAGAAAGAGATAAATGTGAATGCCGCAAGCCTAAATTGGGTTTAGTATTAACTTATATGCAACAACAAATGTTTGATAGGGATCATTCTTATGTTATTGGTGATCGTAAAACGGATGTCGAGCTTGCTAAGAATATGGGAGTTAAGGGAATACATTATAGCAAGAAAAATAATTGGTTAAAAATTGTTAATTATATTTTGACTCAGAACCGCAACGCTAAAGTTAGGAGAGTAACTACTGAAACCTCAATTAATGTAGTGGTTGATTTAGCAGCTAAAATTCCGATTGAAATAAAGACTGGAATTGGTTTTTTTGATCATATGTTGGAGCAGTTGGCTAAGCATGGAGGTTTTAGTTTAGTTTTGAAAGTTAAAGGTGACACGCATGTAGATGAACATCATACAGTAGAAGATACGGCTTTAGCCTTGGGTCAAGCTTTGTCGGAGGCTTTGGGAGATAAGTTGGGTATTCAGCGTTATGGTTTTTTGTTGCCGATGGATGAGTCATTAGCTCAAGTTGCTATTGATTTAAGTGGGCGACCATTTTTGGTTTTTAATTGTAGTTTTAATCGTGAGGTTATAAATAATTTCCCAACTGAATTGGTGGAGCATTTTTTTCGTTCTTTGGCTGATAGTTTGAGGGCGACTATAAATATTAAGGCTGAGGGTGAGAATGCTCATCATTTGATTGAAAGTATTTTTAAGGGAGTTGGACGTGCTTTAGGTATGGCGATTAAGCAGGATGGTTATGATGTTCCTTCAACGAAAGGGGTTTTATGATTGTAATTGTAGATAGCGGCGGCGCTAATTTAAATTCTGTTATTTTTGCGTTGGCGAGGTTAGGTGTTAGTGCTAAGTTAACAGTTGATCGAGATGAGATTAAAAGTGCTAGTCATGTAATTTTGCCTGGTGTTGGAGCGGCTAAGGAAGCAATGTTTAGATTATCTAGTTTGAACCTTTGCGATACATTGTGTTCATTAAGCCAACCAGTATTAGGCATTTGTTTAGGCATGCAGTTATTGTATGATCATTCAGTGGAAGGTGATGTTGCCTGTTTAGGTATAATAAAAGGGTGTGTGGAAAAATTACCTCTGCAGGAGGGAATAACTATTCCTCATATGGGTTGGAATACAGTGAATATTGTGCAGCAAGTTTCGTTGTTAAAAAATATTGCTGATAGTAGTTATTTTTATTTTGTGCATAGTTATTTTGCGCCAGTTAATGATGCTGCATGTGCGGTTACTAATCATGGGATAAAGTTTGCTGCTGTTTGTAGACATAATAATTTTTATGGTACGCAATTTCATCCTGAGCGTTCTGGGGAGGCGGGGGCGAAGATTTTGAAAAATTTTTTGGAGATGTAAGCATTCGTTTAACGGATCCTGTCGCCTGGCGAACCCCACATAGTCTTCGCGCGATTACGTCGTTCGACTAGTGGGGACTTCACCAGGCGCCACACGTTTGGGTATATGCTCAACTAAAATGATTTTGCAGTAAAGTCTTTGTGATATGTTATTTGCAAATACGCATAAATTCATCCGTGAAGCTCGAAGATTACATCCTGTAATTTACGATTTGCAAATAACATATCACAAAGACTTGATACACTACAAAATGAAATGTAAGTAGTATAAAAATAGGTGATATGTGAAATGAATATACAAATTTATCCAGCAATTGATTTATATGGTGGTCAATGTGTAAGACTGTATCAAGGGCGATTTGAGGAGAAAACTGTTTATGAAGAGCCGTTGAAAGTTGCTGCCTTATATTTGGAGCAAGGTGCTGATTGGTTGCATGTTGTTGATTTGGAAGGGGCTAAGGATCAGACTAAGAGTCAATTTAATATGGTTAAAGATTTGATAGCGATTGGTGGTTTGAATATTCAATATGGAGGTGGTATTCGTACTACGGAGCAAATAGAAAAATTATTAAATCTAAATGTGGCTAGAGTAATAGTAGGCAGCATGGCGGTGCAAAATCCATCATTGGTAATGGAATGGATTAGAATGTTTGGCGCTGAAAAAATAGTACTAGCTTTGGATGTTAAAAGCGAAATGCAAAAAAATTATATTGCTGTTGAGGGTTGGCAGAAAACAACTGCTACAACTTTGTTTGAATTGTTAGGTTATTATTGTGCTGTTGGTTTGAGGAACGTGCTTTGTACTGATATTGCTCGTGATGGAACATTGAATGGGCCGAATATTGAGTTGTACTCACAAATTTTACAGCAGTTTCCTGACTTACAGCTGCAGGCTTCTGGCGGTGTATCTAGCTTAGAGGATATCAAAAAGCTTAAGACTATTAATGTGCCTGGTGTAGTAATAGGGCGGGCGTTATACGAGAAAAAATTTACTTTAATTGAGGCTTTGGCATGTTAGCAAAACGTATTATTCCATGTTTGGATGTGAAAGATGGAGTTGTGGTTAAGGGAGTGCAATTTTTAAATCATCAGGTTGTTGGTGATATTCTTGAGCTTGCTAAACGTTATCGTGATGATGGAGCTGATGAAATAGTATTTTATGATATAACGGCAAGTAGCGATATGCGTTCAGTGAGTGTTAAGTGGGTTAGTGATGTGGCGAGGCTTATTGATATTCCGTTTTGTGTGGCTGGCGGGATTCGGGATATTCCAACGGCGAGAGCAATATTAAATGCTGGAGCTGATAAAATTTCAATAAATTCTCCTGCCTTGGAAAATTCAGAATTTATTAAGCAGTTGGCGGAGACTTTTGGTACGCAGTGTATAGTGGTAGGTATTGATAGTTATGCGCATAATGATAACTATTATGTTTATCAGTACACTGGAGATGTTCAAAAAACATTGAAAACTGGCAGGAATACTTTGAGTTGGGTTGAAGAGGTGCAGAGTTTGGGGGCTGGCGAGGTGGTATTGAATTGTATTAACCAAGATGGTGTTCGTAATGGTTATGATATTTTACAGTTACAAAAAGTGCGTTCTAAACTCAATATTCCTTTAATTGCTTCTGGTGGTGCAGGTAAGCCAGAACATTTTGTAGAGGTATTTCAGCAAGCTAAAGTTGATGGCGCATTGGCGGCTAGTATTTTTCATAGCGGTTTGGTTTCTGTTACGGAATTGAAAAAGATTCTTAAACAACAGCATATCGAGGTGAGGCAATGAATAAATTAACAGTAGAGCAATTAGATTTTTCTAAAAGTGATAAATTAATTCCAGCAATAATTCAAGATATAAATACTTTGCAGGTTTTAATGCTTGGTTATTTGAATGAGGAAGCCTTTGAGGCGACTATTAATTCTGGGAAGGTTACTTTTTATAGTCGATCTAAAAAGCGTTTGTGGACTAAGGGAGAAACGTCGGGTAATTTTTTGTATCCAGTAAAAATTATTCCTGATTGTGATTTTGATGCAGTATTGATTTTGGTTACAACGGAAGGTCCTACCTGTCATCTTAAAACGGATAGTTGTTTTAAAAATAGTGTGAAAGTTAAACCGCATTTTTTGGAGCAATTAGAAAGTATTATTGATAAACGTTTTAATAATCGTTCCGATGAAAGTTATACCTGTAGGCTTTTTGCTGAAGGTATAAATAGAATAGCGCAAAAGGTTGGTGAAGAAGGAGTTGAAATTGCTATAGCCGCGGTTACTGATACTAGTAAGGATTTGTTTTTGGGAGAGGCTGCTGATCTGATCTATCATTTGCTGGTGTTGTTGAGGGCTAAGGAAGCAAACTTTGATGAGGTATTGGCTGTTTTAAAAAAGCGCGCTGAAGAAAAAAATGTTATGGGTTAAGAATTCCATCTTGTTCAGAGTAGTATGATTGTCAAACACGCATGAATTCATCCTTGAAGCTCGAAAATCACGTCCATGTGATTTGACGGTTTGACAATCATACTACTCTGAACATTAAATACAGTGCAAAAGCAAGGTGAGATTTTTAAATGGATACAAAAAATGAACTACAATCAAATAAAGAAAGTATTGATAAGTGTAACGGATAAAACTGGAGTTGTTGAGCTAGCTAAAGCTTTAACGATGTTTGGTGTTGAAATAATTTCGACTGGTGGCACTGCAGAAGTATTAAAGGCAAGTGAAGTTACGGTTACAGAAATTTCTGATTATACTGGTTTCCCAGAAATATTAGGTGGTAGAGTAAAGACTTTACATCCTAAAATTCATGGAGGTCTTCTTGCTTTACGAGATAATTCAGAGCATGTAAAAACTATAGGCGAGAAGCAAATCGATTTAATAGATATGGTGGTGATTAATCTTTATGATTTTAACCAAGCTATTTCAGAAGCCGATTGTACCTTAGAGAATGCGATAGAGAATATAGATATTGGTGGTCCTGCTATGTTAAGAGCAGCTGCTAAAAATTATCGTTTTGTAACGGCTATAACTTCACCTTCTGATTATCAAGCGATAATTGAAGAAATGAAAAATAATAATGGAAAAATTTCTAAGGTTACTAATTTTAAACTTATGGTTAAAGTGTTTGAGCTAACTTCTAACTATGATCGGGCTATATTTGATTATTTAGGAAAGAAGGTTAATAATTCATCTTCAGCTTTTCCTGAAGTTGTTACTATGCAATTTACTAAAATTCAAGACTTGCGTTATGGTGAAAATCCTCATCAGAGAGCAGCTTTCTATAAAGATAATTATAGTTCTATAGATATTGGAGTAGATAAAAATGCAAATATCTCTCCGAACATTAAACATTATGTTAAAAACAAGATCGAATTTTTAAACGGCTACAAAAATTTTGGAATTATCTCGGCTCAGAAGCTTCATGGTAAAGAGCTTTCTTATAATAATATTTTAGATAGTGATGTAGCTTGGCAAATAATTAATAATTTTAATGAGCCTGCCGCCGTTATTGTAAAACATACTAACCCTTGTGGTGCTGCGTTATCTTTTAATTTAAAAGATGCTTATCTTAAAGCTTTGGCTACAGATCCAATTTCTGCTTTTGGAGGTATAGTAGCTTTTAATCGTTCGGTGGATCAAGATACGGCATATGAACTTAGTAAAACTTTTTTTGAAATAATAATTGCACCTGAATTTGATTTGGAAGCATTAAAAATATTACAAATTAAACCAAATTTGAGATTATTGCAGATACTTTGTTGTAAAGTAAAATTATCTAAGCAATATGATTTTCATAGAGTTGTCAATGGATTGCTTATACAAGAACAAGACAATATTGAGAACTTTGATGTTAGGACGGCAAAAATAGTAACTAAAAAAATACCAACAACAGAAGAATATGCAGATATTAATTTCGGTTGGCAATTGGTTAAATATGTTAAGTCTAATGCAGTTGTTTTAGTAAAAGATAGACAATTGATTAGTGTTGGTGCGGGACAAACCAGCCGAATTGATGCTATGAATTTAACCGTCGCTAAAGCTAAGTTAGCAATTGAAGATTCGGTTCTTATTTCTGATGCTTTTTTTCCATTTCGTGATGTGGTTGATATTGCTGCTAAAATTGGAATAAAAACTATAGTTCAACCTGGAGGTTCAATTAAAGATAACGAATCTATAGTTGCGTGTGATGAAAATAACATAGCGATGATTTTTACTGGATGTAGGCATTTCAAGCATTGATGAAAATTATTTTTATTTTCTAGTAAGTATTTGCAGTTTTAAAATAACCTAACACACTGCGAATCAAAAGCTAAAACATCGCTTTTTTAGGCTTGATATGGCTTAGGTAAAACACGCATAAATCCGTCCATGGAGCTCGAAGATTACGTCCTGTAATCTACGGTTTTACCTAACCCATACCAAGCCTTTTGAAAAATCAGTTATATTAAAAAGTAGCTTTTAATTCGTATTTAAACAAATAGTTACATTTTGCAAAAAATAATTTATAAAAAGTTTAAAATTTTAATTGTTATAAAGTACAATGTACTAGTTAAAATTAAAAAGGAATCTAAATATAGAATTTTTTTTATGTTTATGAGTAAAAAATTTATAATTAAACTTAAAGAATATTCTTTATAATTGTTGTAGTGAGGTAAAGTAACATGAAAGTAAATAAAAAATTAGATACTGCATTAAAAACAAAAAAGTTTAAAAAGGTTGATGCGGTAATAGTTGAAGATTCTGATTTAATACGAGATATGTATGCGGATTTTGCTAAGCAAAAAGGAAGAAAAGTAGATATATATGAAAGTCGAGTTGAATTTTTAGAAAAATTAGATGAGTATGCTAAGGATACTATCATAATAGTTAATTATGGTTTTAATAAAACTCCTAATGGAATTGCAGCATCTGAAGTATTGTTTAAAAAAGGATATGCCAATTATTATATGACAACTAGTTTTACTAGGGAGCAGTTTCAAATGGAGGAAGAACTTATACCATTATATTTAAGGTTCAGAGTTATATATAAGTTCCAAGATATGGAAAAAATTTGGCAATTAATATTAGGTCACAAGGTAGTATAATTTATTTTTGTTTTTGTTTTTGAATAATTATGTTCACAGATTTTATTTGTTTGTCACGTTTTACTTAAGGTTTGAGAAGATGTAACGGGAGAGCAGATAGTACTTTGGTACAGCAAACGACCGTTACGCTTCTCATAACAAAAAGACGAGGTAGTTTTTTATGGCACTTGCTGAATAATTACTAAATCCAAAGCACGAAACTAATATTATTTATCCAATCCTATCCCATGAATGATCAGCACATTTCTAGAAAAACCATACTTATAGGTGAAACCAGTGTTTGTGTCCAATGCGCAAAATACCTTTTAAAAAATAACTGGGAAATTATTTATTTAATATCAGAAGATAAAGCAGTAATTGACTTTGCTCAAGAGAATTCCATAAAGCTGTTGCCCGTTTCTCAGTTAAATACTATTGATGAAAAAGACTTCTATTTATTTAGTATTATAAATCCTTACATAATTCCAGAATCGTTTTTAAGAAGTGAAAAAATATTATTATCTCTTAACTATCATGATTCACCATTACCAAGATATGCAGGGATAAACAGCACTACTTGGGCTATTATCAATGGAGAGCAATTCCATGGAGTTACGCTGCATAAAATAAGCTCAGGAGTTGATGAAGGGGATATTGCAGCGCAATCAATAATTTCGATTGAAGAAGGAGAAACAGCGATATCATTAAATCTAAAATGCAGCGAACATTTACTTATCATATTTAAAGAAGTAATAACAAGGATAGAGCAAGAGAATTTAGAATTTACGCAGCAAGACTTAAGTAAAAGAACATATTATGGATTAAAAGAACTACCGATTAATTATGGAATAATAAATGGGATAACCGATTTAGAGCAAATAGATAGATTAAGAAGAGGATTAACATTTGGAGAAGGTTATGACAATCCGATAGCTACGGTAAAAGTTTATTTAGATGATAAATTTTATATTTGCGAATCGCCAAATAATCTTTGCAATAGCAGCGAAGATGCGAAGCCAGAATCCAATGACATAAAAGATATTTATGGTAACAAAATTAATCTACCTTCTGTCATTACTGCTCTCTCCTTTGTTATTCCCGCGCAGGCGGGAATCCAGTCTTCCGCTAGTTTTAATTTAACTGCCGAAGAAATGCAGTATTTATCTGGTTTAAAGATTCAAGAAAAGAAACATAAAAAACAAATTCTAAAATTTTTAGAAGAGCATTCAGATACTTCAAGTAAAGTATTTGATAAAGTGGTAGAAAAATTTGATTATTGTGCTGAGAAAATAGAAATTCCTCAAAGTCTTTCAACTGATACTGTATTAGCAGTAACTTGTTTAGTGTTAATAAGATTTTTTAGAGATGATTTTATAGCTTCTTTATACTCCTATGAAAAAAGTATCCCCTCAAATTTGAGAAACTTAGTAGAAAGACGTAATTGGATATATCTTAACCATGAACTATTAAAGAATAGTTTTGATGAATTAGAAAAATATGTAACTCAACCACAAAAAAATAGCTATATTTTAACAAAAGATTTTGGTTATAGATATGGATTATCGTTGTTGACTGATGTTGCGATAACCATAGGAAGTATTGTTGTTATAGACCACCATCAATTAATTATAGAGATAAAAGATAAAACAATAGAATTTAAAGGAGCTACAGAACATCAAATTCAAATTAAAAGTATTGCTGAAGCAATAGCAACGTTGTTAAGTCAAGATATAAGAGGGAAAGATTTAAGGCGTGTAAATTTATTAAGCGAAAGCCAATATAACCAAATAGTCTACGAATGGAATAAAACTGAACAACCATATCCGAAAGATAAAACCATCCATCAATTATTTGAAGAACAAGTATTAAAGACACCAGATAATATAGCAGTAGTTTTTGAAGATAAAAAACTTACGTATCAAGAGTTGAATAGCAAAGCTAATCAGTTAGCTAATTACTTGGTAGTTAACTATAAAATAAAACCAGATGATTTAATTGTAATATGCCTAGAGCGCAGTGAATTAGTATTAATAGCTATGTTAGGGATATTAAAAGCTGGAGGGGCATACGTACCAATAGATCCAAGTTATCCAGAGGAAAGAATAAAATATATTTTAGAAGACTCTAATGCTAAGTTGGTATTAACCAATATATTGCATAAAGGTCGATTACGGCGATGCATCGCCACAAATACTAAAGATATAAATTTAATAATCTTAGATCACGCAGAATTCCAAAAACGGCTATGTTCTTTTAATTCATCCAATCTTTCTACCAGTATCACCAATCTTAATAGTAACAATCTAGCGTATGTAATTTACACTTCAGGAACTACTGGTAATCCTAAGGGGGTGATGATTGAGCATAAGGGGGTTGTATCTTTAGTAAAAAATATTAATTATATAAGTATTAATAAAGAAGATTCATTTATTCAATTTTCAGATATTGGTTTTGATGCTGCTACCTTTGAAATTTGGGCGTCGTTATTGAATGGTGCTAAATTAATCATTCCCTCTAGTGTACTGGAATTATTTGCTAATACTAAATTATTGTATGAAATTTTAGAAAAAAATAATGTTACTATTTTATGGTTGACAAAAACACTTTTTGATCAATTATTTTTTGCAAGTGAAGGTATATTTAAAAATATTAAGTATTTATTAGTTGGTGGAGAAGCGTTAAATAAACAATTAATAGCAAAATTATTAAACATCGAAAATAGACCGCATAATATTATAAATGGTTATGGTCCTACTGAAAATACTACTTTTAGTTGCACTTTAAACATTACTAATAAAAATATTGCTTATTTAGATTCAATACCGATAGGTAAACCGCTTTCTAATAGAAAAGTTTATGTATTAGATATAAGTCTATCGCCCCTGCCTGTAGGAGCAGTGGGTGAATTATATGTAGCAGGTGAAGGTCTGGCGCGAGGTTATTTAAACCAAGATGAGTTAACAGCGGAAAGGTTTATAGCCAATCCCTTTCAGACAGAAGAAGAAAAGTTACAAAATATTAATTCCCGTTTATACAAGACAGGGGATTTAGTGCGGTGGTTACCCGATGGTAACTTAGAATATATAGGACGCAATGATGATCAAGTAAAGATCCGCGGATTTAGAATTGAAATCCGAGAGATAACGAACAAACTCCTTAATTATCCAGAAGTGAAACAAGCGGTAGTATTAGTTAAAGGAGCAGATAAGCATAAGTACTTGGCAGGATATTATGTATCCGAGCAAGAATTAAAACAGCAAGAGATACAGCATTATTTAGCGAACCAACTTCCTGAATATATGATTCCCAATGTATTTGTATATTTATCGAGTTTTCCTTGTACTAAAAATGGGAAGTTAGATCTAAATGCTTTACCGACGCCAAAATTAACAGATACCACAGCCTATATTGCCCCGCAAAGTAAGATCGAGACTAAGGTTTGTGCGATATATGCGGAAGTACTAAATTTATCAATTTCTGAAGTCGGATTGCAGGATGATTTTTTTAGGATGGGGGGAGATAGTATAGCGAGTATTCAAATAGCATCGAAGATAAGACAGCATTTAAAGTTAAAGATAAAAGTAAAAGATATAATAGAATTTAGAACTATAGGACAATTAATTACTAACGTATTAATTAATGATAAACTCCAAAACCAAAAAATTGTAACGACAAAGCAGGAATCATATCCAATGGGGGAAGTTGGATTGTTACCGATCCAAGAATGGTTTTTTGCCAATATAAGAAATGGCTCATTTCCTAAATACCAGCACTGGAATCAATCCTTCATGATTAAAACGCCAGAATTGGATATAAAGTGTTTAAGAGCAATAATTCAAAAGCTATTGGAACAACATGACGCATTTCGTTTACGTTTTGAAGGTGAAAAACAAGCTTATGTAAATGTAGATGTTGCTAGAGAGTTGGATAGGATTGAAATAATAGATATAGCGCAATTTACGGAGAATGAATTAGAAGAAAAGCTTATAAAGGTACAAAGTAACTTCAATATAGAAGAAGGACCTCTATATGTCATAGCGTATTTATATGGTTATAAAGATCAGACCGCAAGATTATTTTTAGCGTTGCATCACTTGATAGTAGATAGTGTAAGTTGGCGTATTATTACTCAAGATGTAACCAAGTTATATCAATTATTCAAGGATGAAAGTAATTATAGTAAAACTAGCCAGGAATTATTAGGAACCAAAGGAAGTAGTTATAGGCAATGGGTAGAAGAGATTAATAATTATATTATCGTTCCGAAAGAGTTAGAGTATTGGGATGAAGTACTGGAAAATTACAAAGAAGATCAACAAAGTGTGCGGGAAAATATTACTGCTGTATTCGGAGACTTATTATTGTCAAACGCGCATGAATCCATCCTTGGAGCTCGAAGATTACCTCCGGGTAATCTACGATTTGACAATAATAACTCGCCGAACATTACACATCATACTAAAAATGCGCAAAGTTTTTTGAATGGGGAGGAACCACAAGCAATTAGTGATTTTATAAATTTCCCAAAAGAGATAGAAAAATTTTCATTATCGATTGAGGCTACAAAAAAGTTATTAACCACAGCCAATGATACTTACCATACGCAAAGTAACGATTTATTATTAGCAGCTTTAGCTCGAACTTTGTCCCAAATATTTAAAACCCCAATAAATTATATAACTTTAGAAGGGCATGGCAGGGAAGAAGTAAATCCAGCAATCGATATAACTAAAACCTTAGGTTGGTTTACTACGATGTATCCAATGTGTCTGAAGGATGAAGCAGATATTGGGGAGTTAATAAAAGAAACCAAAAATAATTTAAGAAAGATTCCGAATAAGGGAATAGGGTATGGAGTAATAAAAGGATATACCCATTTACCAGCTATAAGTTTTAATTATTTAGGGCAAATAAGTGATAGTGAAGGATTGTGGAGCATTGTTGGGAATAATATATCGATTGATCCGCAAAATAAAATTAATAATACGATAGATATATATGGTTATGTTTTAAATGGGATATTGACATTTCATATAAGCAATCACATTACAAAAAAAATAGCGCCTCGATTTAAAAGTAATATTGAAAGGGTAATTGAGTATTGCGGCAATAGTACCAGAAGCTATTTAACTAGCAGTGATATCGGACAAATTATCGAACAAAAATATTTAGATAAAATCCAAAGGCGTAGAAGAGTAGATCAAGTTTATCTGGCTAATAATTTACAACAAGGGATGATGTATCATGCTATTCGCCAGGGAGTGGAGGATAGCGCATATTTATCGCAGTTTGTATGGACGTATAAAACGCGGATAGATATGGATAAATTAAAAGAGGCTTGGAGGTTGGCGCAGAAAAAATATCCTAGTTTGAGGTTAAGATTTGCATGGGATGAGAAGTTGACGCAGATTATAGATGAGCGTCAAGAATTGGTTTTTAGGACGTATATTAATTTAATGTTAGAAGGAGGGTTTGAAAGCGCCACTTTGTTCGGAGGGGTAGTATTGTCAAACGCGCATGAATCCATCCGTGGAGCTCGAAGATTACCTCAGTGTAATCTACGGTTTGACAATACTACCCCTTCGAACATTGGACGATCCGCAAAAGACAATATGGATTTGTTGAGCGGATATAAATTGGCTTGCAAAAAACAGATAGAACAAATATTAGCTCAAGATCGAAGAGAAAGTTATGATTTACAGAAAGGGAGTTTATTTCGAGTTTATTTAATTAAGTTTAGTGAAGATGAATGTACGTGTATTTTAAGTACCCACCATATTATTTTAGATGGTTGGGGTATGTCTTTACTCTTGGATGGTGTACATGAGATATACCAGCAATTGGTAAAAGGCGAGACACCAATAATTCAAGAAGAAAGGACGTATAAGTTAGCGCAAAAATATTTACAAGAAAACAGTAATGAACATTTTAATTATTGGCATAATTGTCTTAAACAAATAGAAGAACGTAGCAATTTAAAGAATTTATTACGTCCCGAAGCTAAAGATATAGATATAAAAAGTTATCATCAAATTCAGGAAGAGCAAGGGCAGAGTGTAGAAATAAGAGGATCAGATTTAAAACAATTAAAAAATATTTGTCACAGTGCAGGAATAACCACCAATGTAGTAATTCAATATGCATGGCATAAGTTATTGCATTTATATGGAGCCACAAATACTACAGTAGTTGGAACGACAGTTTCGGGAAGGAACTTACCTGTAGATAATATTGAATATGCAGTAGGGTTGTTTATCAACACATTGCCATTGATTGTAGTGCATAATAAAGTTGCCAATGGGTTCGGAAAGGTATTATTATCAAACACGCATGAATCCGTCCGTGGAGCTCGAAGATTATCTCCATCGATAATTGAAGAAATAATAACTATTCAAGATAGTATTAATGAGTTAAATAGTAACAGTAATGTAAATTTAGCGGATTTACAAATAGAAGGGGAAAGATTATTTGATAGTATATTGGTATATGAAAATTACCCGCCCTTAAAAAGTGGGGTTGATTTAAAGTGTAGTGCTATTTTGGATTTTGTGAAGTTAGACTATCCATTAGTGATTTTAGTACAAGAAGAAGCGGGAAGTATAAAAATAAGACTAAAATATGCTGGAGAATTATTTGCAGCAGCGACGATAAATAATTTATTACAACGGATGTTATTTTTTATAAACCAAGTAATAGCCGAGCCGCATAAAAAAGCTTTAAATTATATTACTCCCCAAGAATATCAAAGTATTGTCATAGACTATAACCAAACAGAGCAATCCTATCCGCAAGAAAAAACTATCCATAAATTATTTGAAGAACAAGCTTTAAAGACGCCAAATAATATAGCAGTAGTTTTTGAGGATAAGAAACTGACTTATCACGAGTTAAATAGTAAAGCCAATCAATTAGCTAATTATATTTTAAAACATAATGAGGTAAGACCTGATGATATTATAGGATTGTTTTTAAACAGGAGTGAATATACGGTTATATCGATATTAGCGGTGTTAAAGACTGGAGCAGGGTATGTTCCAATCAGTCCTATGCATCCCGATGAATTGATAAAATATATATTGGAAGATACCAAAGCCAAAATAGTGTTAAACGAAATTGACGCTAAATGTGATATTT
>Ga0209450_10000811_pt1 | contig 15698 bp, 18 predicted proteins | sample FrelakmetLWP11LW_FD_187149 | JGI IMG/M metagenome (GOLD analysis project Ga0209450, IMG submission 187149) | Freshwater lake sediment microbial communities from the University of Notre Dame, USA, for methane emissions studies - LWP11 LW (SPAdes)... | ecosystem: Environmental > Aquatic >...
CGCATCGCCTTGTGCGAGAGCCGGCTCGGATCGTCGAACAGCTGGTACTGGAGCGTGCCCCGCTCCAGGCACTGCAGGATGACCCGCTCGAAGGTCGTCTCCGGGTGGATCACGTGCTGCTCGCGCCTGCGCATCTCGATGGCATCGGGTTCGCAGACGAGACTGCACACGCCGCAGCCGATGCAGGCCGCCTCATCGATCTGCGGCATGAACATCCGCTTGCTGCTCGCCGTCTTCGGCTCCGGGACGAGGGTGATGGCGGAGACGTGGCACGCGCGCGCGCACTTCTGGCAGCCGTTGCAGTCCTCCATGTCGACGTGCGGCATTAGAGTCGAGGAGACGATCGCGTTGGGATACCCGTGCTTGTTGATGCCCTCCATGAGCCCGCAGCAGCAGCCGCAGCAGTGGCACAGGAACGACGGATGGTTCCGCACGTTGTCTGCGGAAAGAACCAGCCTGAGGTCCTTCGAGCGCTGCACGATGTCCGTCATCTCCGACCTGGAAATCTCGCGCGCCATGCCGTGGCGCACCAGGTACTGCGCTCCCCGTCCGAAGCTGGTGCAGGTCTCGAGCGGTACCTTGCAGACCTGCTGGCCGGCGTGGTGCTTCTTGTGCCGGCACGAGCACACGCCTACCGAGAAATACTGTTCCTCCTCGATCAGTCGGTCGACCCGTTCGTAGTCGAGGATTTCCACGTGATCGCCCAGATGCTCGAGATGCGGCACGACCCGCTCGACCGACACCTGTTCGCCATTCTTGAAGTTGGCGCCGAAGAAGGCGCCGTCCTCGAGGTATTCGACGAACAGCTTCGAGAGCTTGCCGACGTCCGGGTCGGAACTCCGCATCCGCATCATCGTGAACTCGAAGAAGCCGATCACGAAGGGCGCCGGCATGTAGTGGTAGGTGCCGCCCAGGTTGAGGTCCACCACCAGGCCCTTGTCGGCCAGCCTGGCCAGCAACGGCTCGAGCTCCGCAGGGTCCTTGCCCGCCAGCTTCGCGATCCGCTCGACCCTCGCGAGCGTGAACGGCATCTTCACGATCAGTTCGGCCTCGTCGGGCGAGTACAACTCTCGCAGCATCGCGTGGAAGGCCTCGGTCTGAGGCGTGCGAACCGTCAGGCTGTCGATCTTGTCGCCCAGCGCGCCGTAGACGTCCTTCGCGACCATGTGTCCCATGACGCTGTTCCCCCTTCGGCGGCCACCCGCCGTAGGCTCTTCCTGTCACCCGGCGGTGGCGAGTGGAATAGGTAGAAGTCGCCGACGAGCTGCTCGGCCATTCCGCGGACTCCGCGCGGATTCCGAATGAGAATCAGTCGCCACTTGTCGGAACCTGAGTGGTTGGCGTGGAGGTTGTTTGAGCGGGACATCGGCGACCATCGGTTGGCGCGAATCCCTAGTGACGGGCATTGTGCCGAATTACCCGCCATGGACGGCTTGGTGGGGCGCACGAGATGGCCAGCGAGATTCGTCCCGTGCGTCAGGATCTCTGCGGCGACCGGTCCGGGCGTCGTGGCCTGAGAGCGCCGCTCTGGTAGGCCAGTTCCAGTGCTGCCTTGAGCCAGGCGAGGCGTTGCTCGGGAGTGCGGCGCTCGAAGGACCAGCGGCGAAGGGCCTCGGCATCTTCAAAGGTGCCCCAGGCGCGCGGCTCCTGGTCCGGGTCGAAGGTCTTCATTCGCTCAACCCTTGAGCTTCGCCCGCAGGCGCTCGATGTCCGCAAGATCTTGCGGCCGGCCTGCGGCGGCTTTCATGCGAATCAGGTGTTCGATTGAAGCGACGCGAACCTGGTGACCACCGAGGTTCATTACCGAGGCTGCGGCCCAGAGCTCCTGAAACGGTACCTCGGGTGACAGCATGATGTCGATCGTGGGGCGTGTGTTCGAGCTGTCCCAGAAGCTGAACACCTGCATGTTGCGTACGGTCTGCCACTCGCGTCGCTGCTCCGGATCGGCCAGCGCGATCGGATCGACAGGCGCCAGCGGACGGTAGCCTGCCACCGTGAGGGCCTGGACCGCGGCCTGTGCGGACTCGGCCGAGAGGTCGATGACGAGGTCGACGTCGGCAGTCAGGCGATCGAGACCGTGCAGCACCAGCGCGAGCCCGCCAACGAGCACGAACCTGACCTTGGCCGCGGCTAGCATTGCGAAGAGGCCGATGAAGTCGGTGGGCATGGCCTATTGTCCCTGCCGACCCTGCGATATGCCAGATGTGCCGGCGGCCCTCATGCGCCGTTCGCGGATCAGGTGGGCTCAGTCCGCGGCATCGTCACTGCGCTTGGGAGGTTGCGGCCCGTCGCCGCCGCCCGGGGCAAGTTTCATTGCAGCCCAGCGTCGGAGCTCGCGCACCTTCTGCGGTCCGGTCCCAGGCTGGCGGATCAACGTCTCGATGCTGCGCAGGACCGCGTCGACCTCGAGGTTCGATTGGCTTCCATTCGTCGCTACGCCCCAAAGATCGATCCGCCGCTCGCAGCGCTCGCCGAACCGCAGCACGGCGTGGAACCACCGCGGCTGTCGCCAGTTCCCCAGCAGCAGGTCCAGCCCGGCCGCGGCGAGCGACACCGGGATGAGCGTGAGGTCCAGCAGCGCTTCGAGGCCCAGCTTGACCTGGAACACGACCACGTCGCGCACGAGTCGCCAGCGTGAGTCGAGATTGGAATCACCCGTCATGACCGTCCTCCGCCTGCAACTGTAACGGTCGCCATCCCTGCGGCGCTTACGGCGTGAGTTTAGGCGCGCCGGCCCGCTAGTGCGCGCCTGGCACTGTCTGGCCTTGACGGCCCCGGGGCGGCCGGCGTATCCGTGCTCCAGCGAGGGCACCGACATGTACCACGACGGCAATCGCCAGTTGCAGGACCAGTTCGATTCTCGCCGCATCGCCGATCGGCTGGTCGAGGTGCTGCACCGCACGGTCTTCACCGAGGAAGATCGCGCATTCATCGAGAGCCGACCGATGTTCTTCCTGGCGACGGCCGATGCGAGCGGCGCGCCCGACTGTTCCTACAAGGGTGGTCGGCCCGGGTTCGTGCGGGTGGTCGGACCGTCGGAGCTGGCGTTTCCGAGCTACGACGGCAACGGCATGTTCAAGAGCCTCGGCAACGTGCTTGCAAACCCGCAGGTCGGCTTGCTGTTCATCGACTTCGAGACGCCCAGGCGCCTGCGGGTGAATGGCACGGCCCGCATCGATGCCGCCGACCCGCTGCGCGGGTCTTTCGAAGGTGCGCAGCTGCTGGTGCGCGTGCACGCGTCGCACGTCTTTCCGAACTGCCCGCGGTACATCCATCGCATGGCGCTGCAGGAAGTGTCCGCATACGCGCCCGCGGCGGGCCACGAGCCGCCCGTTCCGGCGTGGAAGCAGATGGATGCGTTCCGCGACTACCTGCCGCGGGAGTCACCATAGTCCCGGGCCGCTTCCGTCCTCATCAGGACTCACGGCCCGATGATGTGAGGCTCCTCCACCGGCAACAGTCGCCGCTGGTGGATGAACAACTCCTCGTGGACCTCGGACGTCAGTTGCAGCAGCACGAGCTCGAGCGGCCGGTCGGCGGCCGCGGCCGCATGCGCGCGCTGCAGTAGTGTTTCGAGCGAGTCGACCGGCGAGTGGTCGGCGCTCACGAGCATGTCGTAGGCAAGGATGCCGGCCGACTCCGCCTCCGAACCCGGATCGACGAAGTGCACCATCAGGGTGGGCGGGCCCGCGACGAGGCCGCGCGTCAGCGGCTCGGCCTCGGCGAACAGCGCACCGGAGATCGAGAGGCCGCGGCGCTCGGTCACCATGGGGGCCGTCGGCCACGATCCCTGGATGTCCATCCCCTTGCCGTCGCGCTCGATGCGCAGCGTGACGGGGCCGGTCTGGCCCCGCAGCGCGTCCATGAGGTCGGACTGCGTGGCGATCCCGGTTGCGGCGGCAGGCAGGGACTCGATCGTGTCCCCGACGCGCAGGTCGAGCGATCCGGCCGGCAGGCGTGAACGAGCGACCACCATGGTCTGTTCGTCGTTCTCGTCCATGGCGAAGTCGACGAGGCGCGCGGGCGGCGACGGATCCCGGCCGGCCTTCAGCAACTCCAGCACCGTGCAGGCGTAGCGGATCGGTACCGCGAAGCTCAGGCCTTCGACGGCCTGTTCCTTGATCTTGGCGGCGTTGATGCCGACCACGCGGCCGGTCTCGAGGCTGATGAGCGGGCCGCCGGAGTTGCCTTCGTTGATGGGCGCGTCGGTCTGCAGCATGGTGGTGCCGAGGCGCGTGGTGACGGCCGAGGTGATGCCGCGCGTGCCGGTGTAGCGGAAGCCCCAGGGGTGGCCGAACGCGCCGACGGGGTGACCGACGGGCGGCGGCGGGCCGCAGTCGAGCACGGGCACGCTCGACTTCGCCGGCAGCCGGCGCGGGTCGAACGCGAGCACGGCGAGGTCGAGATACGGATCGACGTAGACGCGCCGTGCCGGGACGTTGCGGCCGTCCTGGAACGCGATCGACACCTTGCCGTAGGAACGGCCGGCCACGTGGGCGTTGGTGAGGATCCAGCCGCGCCCGGCGTCCACCAGCAGGCCGGCGCCGAACCACGTGCCTTGCTCGTCCTCGGCAAAGGGCTGGCTCACGGACGTGCGGACCTGCACGGTCCAGTCGATGGCGCTGCGGAAGGCATCCTCGCTGGCGTTCTCGGCGCGGGCGCCGGCAGCCAGGAGCAGCAGGAGACAGAGCGGGCGTCGGAGCATGGGCGACCTGTCGGCAGGGTGGGCAGTGGGCGTGCAGGGTAGCGCGGAAGCGGGCTCATTGGGTGAGCCCGTGTGCAGCGACGTGTCGCATAATCGTGCAGCCATGAAACCGCGCAAAGCCGGGTCGAAGCGCAGGACGGCCGTGCTGCCGGGCGAGCGGCCGCTGCGCGCCGAGCCGCGAGACGCGCTGCTCGAGCGCTTCCGGGCGGCGCTCGAGGCGCGTGACGGTGTCGCCGGCGCGCACTGCGTGCACGAACTCTGGATGCGCAACGAACCGCCGATGAACGTCGAGCGGATGCTCGGGTTGCTGTGGCGGGCCGCGTCCGAGTCGGTGCCCGAGTGGTTGCCCATGCGGTACGTGGCCTGGCTGCCGCTCGTCTACGACATTGCGGCCCGATTCGAGCGAGCGGGGCGCGGGCGATCGAACATCTATCTCGTGCTGCTCGACTACGCCGACAGCCCGCGCGGCCCGCACGGCGTGTACGTGGGTGCAACGCAGTATTCACCTGCCGCAAGGTTCGACCAGCACAAGGCCGGGATTCGTGCGGCGGGCAGCGTGCTGAAGCGCGGGCTCGAGGTGCTCACCGGGCCGGTGTTGCACCTGCAGCGGCTGCCGCGGGCACAGGCCGATGACGTCGAGGAGCGGTTGGCAGAGGCGCTGCGGGCCGAGGGGCTGCTGGTGCAGGGTGGGCACTGACGCTAACCGGTGGTGCGGTACCGTGCCCCTTGGTTGACTTCGAGCGGGCTAAAGTATATATATGGCACATAGATATTTCTCGGGGCTCCAATGAAGACCGCGAAACTGTTCAAGAACGGTGACAGCCAGGCGGTGCGGCTACCGAAGGAGTTCCGTTTCGAAGGCACCGAGGTGCTCATCAAGCGCGTGGGCAGCGCGGTCGTGCTGCTGCCACGCGCACGATCCTGGAACACACTGGTCGACAGCCTGGCGAAGTTCCCATCGGATTTTCTCGAGTCCCGCGGGCAGCCGGAGGCCGCCGAGGCCCGTGACGATCTAGGCTGAGCGTACCTCCATGAAGTGGATGCTCGACACGAATATCTGCATCGCCATCATCCGGCGTCAGCCTGAGGCGGCGCTCAAGCGGCTGCGCGGGAAATCCGTCGGCCAGGTCGGCATTTCCTCGATCACGCTGGCTGAACTCGAGTTCGGCGCCGCGAAAAGCCAGCGGTCGGAGCAGGCACGGCTTGCGCTCGCCGAGTTCCTGCTGCCGCTCGAGGTTGCAGCATTCGATGATGCCGCAGCTGCGGCCTACGGAAGCATCCGGGCTGCCCTCGAGAAGCGGGGCAAGCCCATCGGTCCGCTCGACACCCTGATCGCGGCGCACGCGCTGGCATTGGAATCCGTGCTCGTGACCGACAACACGCGAGAGTTCGCCAGGGTGAAGGACCTCCGGCTGGAGAATTGGCTGGCCTAGCGTCCTGCCCCGCTGCCGCGGCTCGTCCGTCAACCTCAGCCGTTCCCTTCCTTCGCCTTCTTCAGCGCCAGCGCCGACTTCAATCCCTTCTCGCGAATCGTGTGCAGCGCGACGCGCGTCGGCGTCGAGACGTGGAAGCGCTTGCCATAGCGGCGCAGCAGTCGCTCGTCCACCTGCAGCCCGAGACCGGGAGACTGCGGCACGTCGATCGTGCCGTCGGCGTTGACCGTGATCGGCGGCATGATGCCCTCACGCGCAGCGGGCACGAAGCCGGGCGGCTCGTAGGGATACTCGAGGTGCCCGCCCTGTTCCCACGCGGCGAAGGCGTGCAGGTTGACGAGCATGTTGAAGCCGTTCGACCAGGTGTGCGGCGAGAACTTGAGACCGCGGCGCCGGCATTCCTGCATCACGCGCTTCGAGACCGTCAGCCCCGAGAACATCGCGTCGGGCTGGTACTTCTCGAGGCTGTCGTGCTCGAACAGTGGCTGCAGCTCGTGCCAGCCGCAGTGCAGCTCGCCGCCCGCGATCGGCGTCTTCACGCGCCGGCGCAGCTCGGCCATGCCGTGCCAGTCGTGCATGTCGAGCGGCTCCTCGAGCCAGGCGATGCCGAGCTCGTCGCAGCCGCGCGCGAAGGCCGTGGCACGCTCGAGGTCCCAGTCGGGGTTGGGGCGGAACAGCGAGACCGGCCAGCCCTGGTTCGCGTCCACGCCGATCGTGAAACCATCACCCACCGCGGCGCGCACGCCGCGCACTGCGCGCAAGTCTTCCTCCAGGGTGTCGTACTTCACGCGGATCTTCACCGCGTCGATCCCCATGCGGCGAATCTCGTCGAGGTACGGGCGTCGCTCCTCGAGGGGCCGCAGCGAGCCGGTCGAGGCATACACGCGCGCGCGGGTGACGGTCTGCTCGCGCTCCTGCAGCAGCTTGTAGACCGGCTTGCCGGCCAGCTTGCCCGCGAGGTCCCACATCGCCGCCTCGAGCCACCAGTTACGCCAGCCGAGGTACGACGCCTCGCGGACACGCTTGCGGAAGCCGTCCATGTCGTCCGCGGCCATGCCGAGCAGGAATCCGCCCAGCAGGTCGCCGAGGCCGCGCCGCTCGGTGGTGAAGGCCGGGCCCGCGGTCTCGCCGACGAGCCCGTCGCTGGTGACGAAGCGCGCGTACGTCTGCACGACGTGGGTCTGCGGATAGCCCGGGATCCACGACGGCCAGAAGGGGGCGGAGAGCGGCACGTTGACGTGCCACAGCTCGATGCGCTCGATCCGGCTGGTCATGACGCGCCTCCTGCCCGGGATGGGATGGCGCCGTTGTAGCGCGCACGCCCGGGTTGCGCCATCCGGACCTCACGCGACCCGCCGGTGCTAAGCTTCGACCCCATGAAAAAGTTCGATCCGATCCGGTCATTCGCCAACCTGCGGCACGAGTTCGGCGAGCACGGCGGCGTGAACATGTCGGTCGAGGCGAGCACCACCTTCACGGTGCTCGACCCCGAGACGATGCCGGAGATCTTCCAGGGGCACCTGGGCCCGGACGTGGGGGGCTGCTATCTCTACGGCCGGCATTTCAACCCGACGGTGTACGTGCTCGGCCGCCAGATCGCCGCCTACGAAGGCGCGGAAGCGGGCTACTGCACGGCGAGCGGCATGGCAGCCATCTCGGCCGTCGTCACGCAGCTGTGCGACACGGGCGACCACGTCGTCGCCAGCCGCACGGTGTACGGCGGAACGTTCGCGCTGCTGCGCGACTACCTGCCGCTGAAGGCGGGCGTCGCGACGACGTTCGTGGATGTCTCCGATCTCGCGGCCGTCGAGCGGGCCTTCACGCCGCGGACGCGGGTGCTCTACTGCGAGACGATGTCGAATCCCACGCTGCGGGTCGCGGACATCCCGGCGCTGGCCGACATCGCGCACCGGCACGGTGCCGTGCTGGTCGTGGACAACACGTTCGCGCCGCTGATCGTCGCGCCGATCCAGCACGGCGCCGACGTCGTGGTGCACAGCCTCACCAAGTTCATGAACGGCGCCAGCGACCACATCGCCGGGGCTGTGTGCGGCACGACGGCGTTCATCATGAAGCTGATGGACCTGCACACGGGCTCGCTGATGCTGCTCGGCCCGACGATGGATCCGCAGGTCGCCTTCGACATCAGCCTGCGCCTGCCGCACCTCGGCCTGCGCATGGCGGAGCACAGCCGCCGCGCCCACGCCGTCGCGACCCGCCTCGTCGAGTGCGGGCTGCCGGTCACGTACCCCGGCTTGCCCGAGCACGCCGACCACGAGCTGTTGCTGCGGCTGGCGAACCCGGATTTCGGGCACGGCGGCCTCCTCACGCTCGACCTCGGATCGCGCGAGCGTGCGTTCGACTTCATGGGCCGGCTGCAGAACGAACACCAGTTCGGGCTCATGGCGGTGAGCCTCGGCTACAGCGAGACCCTGATGTCCTGCTCCGCCGCGTCCACCAGCAGCGAGATGCCGGAGGACGAACTCGCCAAGGCCGGCATCCGGCCCGGCCTGGTGCGGTTGTCGCTCGGCTACACCGGGACGCTGGAGCAGCGCTGGGGGCAGTTGCGCTCGGTGCTTGCCGACATGGGCCTGGTCGGGGCCGCCGCGCCGGAATCTTGACCGCCGCCGCGAACGGCCGCAGGCTGAGCCCACTGAATGGCGCAGCGCGGACGCCCCGGGGACTCGTCCCAGGCGGGGAGAGAACATTGGACAAGAACGCCTACACGCGCGACGAGCTGCTGCTGGCCGGCACGGGGCAGCTGTTCGGCCCGGACCGCGCGCGGCTGCCGATGCCGCCGATGCTGATGTTCGACCGGATCACGAGCATCACCGCCGACGGCGGCCCCGGCGGGCTCGGCCAGGTGGTCGCCGAGCTCGACATCCATCCCGACCTCTGGTTTTTCAAGTGCCACTTCGAGTCGGATCCGGTGATGCCGGGCTGCCTCGGCCTCGATGCCATGTGGCAGCTGATCGGCTTCTTCCTGTGCTGGCGGGGCGGCCTCGGGCGCGGCCGCGCGCTCGGTGTCGGCGAGGTGAAATTCACCGGGCAGGTGCTGCCCACCGCCGGGCGGGTCACCTACACCGTGGACATGAAGCGCGTGATCCTGCGCAGGCTGAGGATGGGCATCGCCGATGCGGCGCTCGACGTCGACGGACGCCGCATCTACACGGCCACCGACCTCAAGGTCGGACTGTTCACCTCCACCGATTCTTTCTAGGCGGGCTTGCGTATGCGACGTGTCGTCGTCACCGGCTTCGGGATCGTTTCGAGCATCGGCACGGGCCGGCAGCAGGTGCTCGATTCCCTGCGCGCAGGGCGGTCCGGCATCCGTTCGAGCGAGGAATACCGGACCCTGGGCTTGCGCAGCCACGTCTACGGGCCGATCGACCTCCCGCTCGAAGAGCTCATCGACCGCAAGCTGAAGCGCTTCATGAGCGACAGCGCCGCCTACAACTATCTGGCGCTGCGCGAGGCGATCGACGACGCGGCGCTCGCCGAGGCGGACGTCTCCAATCCCCGCACCGGCCTGATCGTCGGCTCGGGAGGCGCTTCGACGGAGAACGTCCTGTGGTGCGGCGATACGGCGCGGCAGAAGGGTCCGCGCAAGGTGGGACCCTACATGGTGACGCGGTGCATGAATTCCGCGATTGCTGCCAATCTGGCCACGGCGCTCAGGATCAAGGGGACCAGCTACACGATCAGTTCCGCGTGCGCCACCAGCGCGCACTGCATCGGCAACGGCGCCGAGCTGATCCAGATGGGCAAGCAGGACGTCGTGTTTGCGGGCGGTGCCGAGGAAGTGCACTGGGCCTCCACCGTGATGTTCGACGCCATGGGCGCGCTGTCCTCCAGCTACAACGAGACGCCGCAGAAGGCGTCGCGCGCGTACGACGCGGACCGCGACGGCTTCGTCATCTCCGGCGGAGCGGGCATCCTGGTGCTCGAGGAGCTCGAGCACGCGCGGGCGCGCAACGCGCGGATCTACGCGGAGCTGACGGGCTACGGCGCCACGTCCGACGGCGCGGACATGGTGCAGCCGTCCGGGGAGGGCGCCGTGCGCTGCATGCGCATGGCGCTCGCGGACGTGAAGCGCCCCGTCGATTACCTGAACACGCACGGCACCAGCACGCCGATCGGCGACGTCAAGGAGCTGGAGGCGATCCGCGAGGTGTTCGGCGCGAAGGCTCCGCCGATCAGTTCCACCAAGTCGCTGACCGGTCACGCGCTCGGCGCGGCCGGCGTCAACGAAGCGATCTACTCGCTGCTGATGATGCAGCACGACTTCATCTGCGAGTCCGCCAACATCGAGCAGCTGGACCCGGCGGCCGAGGGCCTGGACATCGTGCGCCAGCGGCGCGACGGCGTCCGCCTTGGCGCCGTCATGTCCAACAGCTTCGGGTTCGGGGGCGCCAACGCCACGCTCGTCTTCGAGCGATTCGAGGGCTGAACGGCGCCGACCGCCTATCGGCAGCGCTCGAACCGGGCGAACAGCGCGTCGTGGACTGCCGGTTCGACGGGCCCCGCCGCGAGCCACTCGAGCGCCAGATCCTCGAGGTCCGCCGGCGTGGCGCGTTCGCCGCGCCCCATCGATGCGACGAGGCGCTGCATCTGGTATTCGCGCCGCAGCGGCAGGTCCTCGGGCGGCGTCGGTGTGTCGGTCATCAGTTCTGCGCGTATGCACAGCAGCCGCAGAGCCGCTTCGTTGGCGGCGAGGTCGGCGCTGACCGATCCGGCGGCCACCTTCTCCAGCTGCTGTTCCAGGATGGCGCGCATTGCCTTCGGCGCGTACTCGAGGCCCGCCACCGCGGACGCGGCGGACGCCCGCAGCGCCTCGCAGTCCGCCGCCGGGCGCCCCTGGACGGTGGCGAGAGTGCAGGCGCGGACCTGTGCGGCCGCCTCGAACAGGTCGGTCCAGCTGCGGCGTGCCGCCGCCTCGCGATGGCGACGCACGGCTTCGGTGCAGCGGTCGGCCGCCTGCCTGAACCGCTGGCGCAGCTCGCGCGCCGACGCCCGGGGCAGGTCGAGCGACTCGAACTGGTCGCGCAACTCTTCGAGTTGCTTCACGGCCGACAGCAACGCTTCGTCGGTGAGCCCCGTCATGCGCTCCAGTTCTTCGCACAGGCCGGTGGCCCGGGCCTCGTTGGCTTCGAGGGCCTCACCGTGCGCTGCCCACTCCTGCGAGCTGCGCTGGAAAACGGCGTCGCAGTGCCGCCGGAATTCCTCCCAGAGCGCGTTGTCCTGGGGTCGCGGCACGATGCCGACGGCTTTCCAGGCCCGCTGCAGGCTCTTCGTTTCCTCGATGGCCTGTCGCGTGTCCTCGAGGCTCAGGAGCTCGGCGGCGCGAGCGATCAGTGCGCGCTTCGCCTGCACGTTGCGGGCGTACTCGCCGTCGAGCCGCGCCTGCAGGTCGTCGAGCAATGCGTGGAAGCGGCCCTGCAGCGCCTTCACCACGGCCTGGTCGACCGGCGCGTACTCCTGCCACTCGCGTCGCGCCTCGAACAGGACCTGGCGGATCAAGGGCCAGTTCGCCTGCTCGCCGGCCTGTTCCGCCGCGAAGGCCGCGAGCCGTTCGAGCAGGGCCTCGCGCCGCGCCTGGTTCTCCTTGCGCTGCTCCGCCTGCCGGGCGAAGTGCTCGCGACAGGGCTCGTAGGCTCGCTCGGCCGCCTCGTCGAACTGCTGCCATTCCGGCGTGGGGTCCTCCCCCGCGCCCCGGTGCAGGGTCCGCCATTCGTCCCGCAGCCGGCGGATCTGCCGCGCGAGCTCTTCGGGGGCGACATCGGCGCCGACCAGGGACTGCATCCGTTCGATCAACTCGGCTCGCTTCGGCACGACCCGGAAGGTCTTCCAGTCCTTGAGTTCCTCGAGTTGCGCGTCGACCTGCTGCAGCTTGCGTTCGAACCAGTCGGGCAGGGTGGGGGCCTGCGGCAGCTTCGCGGCGATGGCTTCGCGCAGCCGGGCAGCGCGTGCCGTCCCGCCGTGATCGAGCGCGGCCTGCGCCTGGCGCAGCAGCCCCAGCAGGTGGCGCACCTCCGCCTCATCGGCCGCCCGTTTCGCCTGCTCGGCCTCGCGCTCGGCCTCGAGCAGACGGGCCTGCTCGGCGGTCGCTGCGGCTGCGGCCGCGGCCTCGGCTTCCCGCTGGCGCCGAGCCTCCGCGGCGGCGAGCGCTGCGGCCTCCTGCTGTGCCGCCGCTGCCTCGAGCGCCTGTTGGTGACGATCCAGGACCTGACGCGCACGTTCGAGGTGCCCGGCCACTTCGCGCTGAGCGTCCGGCGCCGCGTGCGCTGCCAGCGTGCGCCACCGGGCCTCGAGCTTCTCGAGCGTGGCCGCGTACGACGCGTCGCACGGGCGCTCGGCGTGCTGGGCAACGGCCGCCGCGGCTGCGGCGAGGTCCGCTTGCAGCTGCTGTGTGCGGCGGTCCTCGGCGAGCAGCTCATCCCGCTTAGCCGTGAGGATCCGATGCACGGCCTTGTCCTTGCCGTGGCGCGTCGTCCGGATCAGCTCCCGCAGCTGCTCGAGGTCCGTGATGCTGTGCGCCGCCATCTGGCGGATGCGGGTCGTACTGCCCTCGAGCACCCAGCGGCCGACGGTGGCCGTGTCGCCGGCCGCGATGGCCTGCGACACGGTCGCTTCTTCGTCTCGAGCACGCGCCGCGGGATCGGGTGGCGGCGGCGACTCGATGCGGGCTTCCGGCTTGCGGTCAAGGGCTGCGTCAGCCGCGGGAGGGGACTTACCGAAAAGGCGGGACAGGAGTGACATCTTCGGCTCGGTGCGAAACGGCGTGTCGGCCTGGACGATCATATCAAGGTATTCTCTCAGCCCTGCCAACCGGGGACCGACAACCATGAGCAACGCCGTGTACGACCTCGCCATCGCAGCGATGCTGCGGTCGCTCCGGAACCTCGACGCCATCGTCGGCAAGGCGGAGGCCCACGTGGAGGCCGACAAGAACCTGGACGCGGAGACGCTGCTGCGGGCGCGCCTGTACCCCAACATGCGGCCGTTCCTGTTCCAGGTCCAGGTGGCGACCGACACGGCGAAGGGCGCCGCGGCGCGCCTGTCCGGCAAGCCGGTGCCGTCCTGGCCGGACGAGGAGCAGACGTTCGCCGACGTTCACGCGCGGCTCGGCAAGGCGATCGACTACCTGGCGGGATTCACGCCGGCTGATTTCGACGGTGCCGAGGAGCGGCCGATCGAGCTGAAGGTCGGTCCGCGCACGATCAATTTCACGGGTACCAGCTACCTCTCGACGTTCGTCCTGCCCAATTTCTTCTTTCATGTGACCACGGCCTACGCCATCCTGCGCCACAACGGCGTCCCGATCGGCAAGGGGGATTTCCTGGGGGGATAGGCGCCGGGCCGGGCTGCTGGCAGGACAGGAATCGCCGCATGACACAGTCCGCACAGGGCGAATGGTCGCCAAACCAGCTCGCGACCTACCTCCTCGAGCAGGGCATTCGCGGCGTCGGGCCGCTCGCAGGTGCGGACAGCCTCGCGGCCGAGTATCTGGGCGATCCCAGGTACCGTGACGACGATGCGCGCGTTGCGGCGCTGATCAATCGGGAGATGGCCAAGAACTTCACGACCGGGTTCGTTACCGGCCTCGGCGGATTCATCACCCTGCCGGTGGCGGTTCCAGCCGCGCTCGCCGCATCGTGGGTGGTGCAGGCGCGCATGGCAGGCGCCATCGCCCGGATCTACGGGCACGACCTCGACTCGGCGCGGGTGCGGACCCGGATCCTGCTCAGTCTCGCCGGCGACGTGGCAAAGGGTGCCATGCGGGACCTCGGACTCAAGGTGGGTGACAAGCTCACGCAGCGGGCGGTCGAGCAGATTCCGGGGCGGCTGCTCGTGGAGGTCAACAAGCGCATTGCGGCGAAGCTCGTGGCACAGGTCGGACAGCGGGTGGCACTGCGGATCCCGAGGGCGGTGCCGGTGTTCGGCGGCGTGGTCGGCGGGGCGCTGGATGCGGTGGTCTGCCGCAAAGTGGGTGCGACTGCGAAGACGCTGTTCCGACCGCCGTCGGGCGCGGTCCTGGCGGGCGAGGTCGTGCACCCACCAGGCGTTCGACAAGAACGGTGAACTCAGGGACGAGGCTGCCCTCAGCGCAACACGCCGCGCTTCGCCATGGCCCGCGCATAGAAGTACAGGAAGAAAGCGATCGCCCAGATCACGGCCGTGAACGCCACGGCGCCGCTCCCCATCAACGCGATGCCGTCGCTCAGCACGTAGCTGTAAAGCGCCGTGAGCACCATGGCCACGATGGAAATTCCGAATAGCCACACTGCCCAGCGCCCGCGCAGCAGCAGGCCCACGGAGCCCGCCAGCGCGAACCACACCGCGGTGGCCCAGCAGGCCACGGCCCAGGTCGGGAAGCTGTAGAAGTACTCGAGCTGCTCGGGCGTGAACTGGCTCATGTAGAAGTCGAGCCGCAGCTGCGAGGCGGAGTAGTCGAAGGCGCCGATGGCATTCCACAGCACCGCCAGGATACCGACGATCCAGAGGTGGCGCGGGGCCTTCGTATTGGTTGCGTTCATGGCGATCCGCCTGCGTGTTTTCGGCGGATCATAGCAGCAGCTCCTGCCGCCCGTTTATCAGAAGCTGTTTCGTGGCATACCGGCCAGAAATGCCTGTGGAATCGGCTCGAGGTGCGGGCCAATCTGGCCCGACCGAGGGAACTCCATCTTCCACACGCTATTTTGGGTACGGTACGGGGCCTATACTTCGTGTTGATGGGAAGCAAGACATACCAGGCCATCCCCGGAATCGCGTTCCTGGTCGATGCGCGTGGCCGGCGCAAATCCGTGCTGATCGACCTCGAGCAGCACGGGTCCTTGTGGGAAGACCTGTACGACGCTTACGTCGCCCAGCAGCGCAAATCCGAGCCCCGCGAGTCCCTCGCCACGGTCAAGAGACTGATCCAGTCTCCCGCCAGGCGACGGGGCCGTGGCTGACTACGGGATCCGGTTCGCCAAGTCGGCGAGAAAGCAGCTGCAGGGCCTGAATCGGGCTCTTGCGCGCCGGATTCTTGCTCGCATCGAGAACCTCGCCGAAATGCCCAGGCCACCGGGCTGCGTAAAGCTGGAGGGTGCGCTCGGTTTGTGGCGCATTCGTGTGGGCGAGTATCGGGTCATCTACGAGATTGATGACAGGCGCCGGCTCATCGATGTCAACGCCGTGCGGCACAGACGGGATGCGTATCGTTGACCGTGACGTGGCCAGCACGCCATCCTCGATGCGGTGCTATCTCCAGTCCCGTATGACGGCTGCCTTCACCAGCCGCGACACCTGCCCGTCGTCCGCCGCCTGGGTGCGCCCGAGCAGTCCCCAGCGCCAGTGCTGTGGCAAGGCACTTTCGCCGTGCAGCGCGCCGACCGCCGCGCCCACGATCGCCCCCACGGTGTCGTTGTCGCAGGTGTCGTTCACGGCCCGGACGATCGCTTCCTCCGGGTCGTGCGCGTGGCGCGCCAGGATCCACAGCACGCTCGGCACGGTTTCGAGCAGGAACGCGCCCGAGTGCCAGGCATCGCACGCCTCGCGGGTGTTCCAGTCGTGGCGGG
>Ga0209450_10000812_pt1 | contig 15689 bp, 16 predicted proteins | sample FrelakmetLWP11LW_FD_187149 | JGI IMG/M metagenome (GOLD analysis project Ga0209450, IMG submission 187149) | Freshwater lake sediment microbial communities from the University of Notre Dame, USA, for methane emissions studies - LWP11 LW (SPAdes)... | ecosystem: Environmental > Aquatic >...
GGCTCCCAGAAATATTTCATCAGTTTACAATTCTGCTTCATATAAGCAAGAAGCCAGTCAAGCGTTTTGCCTTTGAGAAGGCGCTCACGGATATCTATTTCGACTAATTCCCTCAAAGCGAGAAGTTTGAGCTTATCCTTGAAAGTCAGAGGAGAATAATTTATGAAACCTTTTGCGGCAGCGACCAAAGTATTATCACCCGATGCTTTAAAATGGAAATCTGTTCCGTCAGTATCTTTAAAATAAACTTCGAGTGCATTATGGAAATGAAGTTTCGGCTTCTTACCAATTATATCAAGGAGTTCAAACGTATTTTTATACCACCCTGCGAAAATATGTTGTCCGTTATCAAGATTCTCGCCTACTTCCTCGTCACGAAATGAAAAAGTTCTACCGCCGAGTTTTGTTGTTGATTCATATAATGTTACGTCGAATCCCTTATTATGAAGAAATACAGCTGCCGAAATACCTGCAAGACCGCCTCCTATTATGCTGACTGTTTTTGACATTTTGCTAATTAAATAATTTGTGTTTTAAAAAAACGGACCCGGCAGTCATAAATTTCCTGAAATCTGAAATCCTGATTTCTTCATCGAAAATATTATACTTTTTGCTTTCAATCCTTTTAAGAAGTATAAAATAAATTCCTTCCATTATAAGTGCAGATACCATATTCTTTTTATCTTCCTTTGACAGACATTTTTTGGCAAGCGAGTAATATTCCCTGGCCCTTGAACATTCGAATTCCATAAGCTGTATGAACTGTTCATTGTAAAAGCTGTTTTTCAAATCTTCAGCCGTATAACCGAACCTTGCCATATCTTCTGAAGGTATATATATTCTGCCGGAAGAAAGATCTTTTTTCACATCGCGGATTATGTTAGTCAGCTGTAATGCTATTCCCATGTATTCTGCATACTTCCTTGTCTCATCATCTTTATACCCGAAAATTTCTATACTAATCAGTCCCACACTTGATGCCGCACAATAGCAATATTCATACAATTTATCAAAAGTATTATACTCTATCCTGTCCAGGTCCATTTTCATTCCTTTTATAAGGTCGAACAATGGTTTGTGGGGAATGCCAAACAACTCAATCTGCTTTTTCAGTAAATCGAAAAAGGGGTCTTTTAATCCATTGTAAAGCGAGTCGCTGAGTTTTTGTTCCCAGTTCAGAAGATTCTCACGCTTCTCTTCAGATGTGCATTTTACATTATCCACGATATCGTCAGTCATTCTGCAGAAAGCATATACAATCCTTAATCCTTCGCGGCTCTTTTTATTAAGAAAAATTGATGAATAAAAAAAGTTCGTTTTACTTTTTCTCATAACATCAAGATAGTTGTGCCCCGCCATATTATAATGCTCAATCAAAACAATGCCTTCATCAAAATTCCAAGTTTACCTTTTTTAGAAAGCGAAACCCTTCGTGACAATACTTTATAATTAATATCTCTGATCATATCAAGTATCTTTTCCCCTCCGTAGATTATGGCCCTTAACTCATATTTGAGCCTGCCTTTGAGATTATCAGGAAGCCCTCTGCCTTTTCTGAACAGTTCCTGTGCTTCATCTACCAGATAAGTCATCATTCTCTTGAAATTGTCGTTTTCAATCTTGAGATATAACTCATCATATGAATATTTAAAAGTGCTCATCGTATCTTTAGGTATATAAATCCTGTTTATTTTCAAATCACGGGAAACGTCCTGCCAGAAGTTAGCAAGCTGAAGACCCGTGCAGATATTATCTGAAAATGTGAATAATCTTTCGTTATTTACTTCATCATATCCGAACACTTTCAATACGAGATGTCCAACCGGATTCGCTGAATATTCAGAGTATTTCAGTATATCATCATACTTGTCATATCTTTTTTTAACCGCATCTTGTTCAAATGCTGTCAGAAGCTTAAGTAATTCTTTTCTGTTTATACCTAGTTTCCTGATAGTATCTTCCAGGGCAAAAAATACATTCCTGAAATGAACATCCTGCAGTTTCTCAATGCTTTCAGAGTCCATTTCGAGATAATTCCTCATGTCTGATAGTTTTATCAGTTTGTCATCCGGGTCAAGATACCTTGAATCTGCGATATTATCTGCCGTTCTAGCAAAAGCATATATGCTATGCAGGTAACTACTTTTTGACTTCGGGATGAAAAATGACGCAACAGGAAAATTCTCATAATTGCTTTTTGCCACATTTTCACAATAATAATATGCCGCCTCTAATGCACCGATGATATAAATGTAAAGTTAATAATATTGTATTAAAATAATATCAAAATAATATTAAATTGTAAATGTTAATTGTAATGATGAATAAAAAATGAAAGAACACATTGTAATATTCGGGGGAACGGGTTTCCTGGGCAGAAAGATTATTTCAGAACTGCATGGCAGTTACAATATAACCATCGCAACAAGAAATTTACAGGTAGCAGAATCCAGAATTAAAGATTATAATGACATCCGTACAGTAGAATTTTCATATAATCCTGATTCAGTTGCAAAAATTATGGAGGGCGCCGATGTTGTGATAAATTTATCCGGAGCATCGATTGCAGGAAGAAGATGGAATGAACAGTACAAGCGCGTATTATATACCAGCAGGATTGATACGACGCGGATAATTGTTTCCACATTCGGAACGCTTAATAAAACACCGCGCTGTTTTATTAGTTCTTCAGCTACGGGAATTTACGGAAACCGCAATGATGAAATCCTAACAGAAAATTCCAAAACTGGAAAGGATTTCCTGGCACGAATGTGCACTGACTGGGAGAATGAAGCATTAAAAGCAAAAGAATTAGGCATCAGGACCGTATGCATAAGAACTGGTATTGTGCTAGACAAGAATGAAGGCGGATTTGCGAGAATGGCGGTACCTTTCAAATTTTTTGTCGGAGGAACATTGGGAAACGGGAAACAGTATATGCCCTGGATACATACGGAAGATATCGTAAAGATATATGCAGAAGCTGTTAAAAATGATTCTCTGTCGGATATTGTCAACGGTACTTCTCCAAACCCTGTTACGAACAACGAATTCAGCAAAACGGTCGGCAGAATACTAAATAGACCGTCGGTTTTCAGTGTCCCGGAATTCGCATTAAAAATTATTGTAGGAGAACTTGCGGGATTTCTAACTTCAAGTCAGCGGGTTTACCCTGAAAAATTATCAGGCATGGATTTTTTCTTCAGATATAACGATATTGAATCTGCTTTAAGGAATATTATAAAGTGATATGATAAAAGAAAAGAGACTCATTATATCAGAATTCAAGAAAGCATTCTCCCTTAGATCGACGGGATATGAGCAACTTATAAGCGGTGTTTCAAGAAAAATAATTCTCAGGATATATACCGGAAACGGGTCATACATCGGAATTTATAACCAGAATGTAAAAGAAAACCTTGCATTTTTCTCATATACAGATTCATTTACAGAATGCGGAATGAACGTACCCAAAGTTCTTTACATTTCTCGAAACAAACAATTGTATTTTTTAAACGACCTTGGCAGCAAGACTCTTTTCGATTATCTAAAATCAGGTCCCGAAAGGGAAAATATCTTCAGGTTTTATGAAAGAGCCATTAAAGACCTGGTCAGATTCCAGGTATACGGAAAATCATTCGTTGACTTCAGGTACTGCTACGAGACTTTGTTTTTTGACAAGACACAAATAAAATCGGATTTCGAAAAATTCTCCGATTACTATATTAAAAAATTTTCGGGCGGGAAAATAAACGGCAAGAACCGATTTCTTAATTCATTTTGCGCTGAAATACTCAATGCGCCGCTTTATCTTTTTATGTACAGGGATTTTCAACCGAGAAATATAATCAAAAACAGGAGCAGGCTCTTTTATGTTGACTACCAGTCCGGCAGATATGGACCTCCTCAATATGACCTTATTTCATTTCTATATTCAGGGAGCATTGACATCACAAAGGAAGAAAGAAAAATACTTACAGATTTATTTTATCAATCAATTTCCGAATTCGTTCATATTGACAAGAAATATTTTTACAATTCTCTGAAATATTTTGCTCTGATGAGAATTGTCCAGCTTCTCGGAAGTTATTGTTATTCCTTCTATGAAAGCGGTAACCGTTATACGATTGATAAAATCCCTAATGCGATAAATAACCTTAAAACACTGAATTTCAGGGAAGAAGTGTTTAGTGACCTGAAGAATATTATTCTCGATAATCACTCATAACGAAGTGCGTCAATCGGATTCAGCTGAGCAGCTTTATAAGCGGGATATACTCCGAATATAAGCCCTACCATCGTACATATTACCAGGCCTATAAAAACCCAGTCAACCGGAAGTACTACTGGTGTGCTCAGGTAAATTGCAAGTAGATTGCCTGAAATTATTCCCAGTGTAATTCCCACTATTCCGCCCATTAGGGATAATATGACTGCTTCAAATAGAAACTGCGAAAGAATATTACTGTTCTTTGCGCCGATGGATTTTCTGATACCGATTTCTTTTGTACGTTCCGTTACCGAGACAAGCATTATATTCATAATTCCTACGCCTGCCGCTAATAGAGCAATAAAAGAAATGAAACCTGCTCCGTATTTGAAATACTTAGTAAAATTATTTACCTGAGATATCAATGATTCGTTTGAGTATATTTCAAAATTATTGTCTTCACCGGGAGGGACTTTCCTGATAACCCGCATTATTCCAACGACATGTTCCACTGTCTCGTCATACTGTTCCCTGCTGGATGCCTGAATGGCAATATTTATGTTGCGGTCACGCTCTCCCCTGTAAATCTGCTGGGTTCTCGTTATTGGAACAAGCGCAAGATTATCCCTGCTTTGCCCGAAACTCTCGCCCTTGGGTTCAAGAATTCCTATTACTGTGTATTCATGAAAATCCAGAATAATTTTCTTTCCCAAAGGATTCTCCTTCTGGAATAATTTGTCAACCACTTCCATTCCCAGTACTGTAACAGGCGCTGCGCTGTTAATTTCAAGTTGTGTAAAATATCTTCCTTCTTTTACAGTATAATCATTGCAAGGCAGAAAATCTAAATTCGTACCTCCGAGAAACATATTCGGATTTGTCGCATCTTTGCCGTATCTGAAAATTTTTCCGCTTTTCCAGTCCTCCAACGATATATATTTTGGCAATGTTGCTTTTTCTATAAGTCTAAGGCCCTGCTCATATGTAATATCAGGCCTGTTCCTGAATTTCATACCGGGAGGACCGCCCATCTGTATTGCCGGAAATTTCTGTATCTGGAATGTATTACTCCCGAGCTGGCTCAATCCGGAATCAATTCCGGATTGCAAAGCATTCAGGAGTGTCATTATTGCAATTATAGAAAAGACCCCAATAGCAATCCCTGCCAGAGTCAGGCTCGTACGCAGTTTATTTCTGCGAACAGTATCTACAGCGAGTTTTATAGTTTCACCTATTATCATTTCTATTCATACCTTAATGATTCTACAGGATCAAGTTTTGCCGCATTGTATGCCGGGAAAAATCCTGACAATACACCGAACAGAAGAGAGATAAAAAGACCGAGTATCACGACCCATAAAGGCATCGCAGTTGGTAAAACAAAAGCATCAATAATCAGGCTTATTGGAAACGATATAAGCAACCCGATAAATCCTCCTGACAGGCAAATTAAACTCGATTCAATCAAAAACTGTGTAAGAATTGTCCTGCGCCTCGCACCGATGGCTTTTCTGATACCGATCTCTTTCGTTCGTTCCTTCACTGAAACAAACATTATATTGGTTATACCTACGGAACCTACAACCAGTGAAAGTGAAGTAATAAGTATTCCTATTATCTTTATCAGTGATGTTAACTGCTCATAGGTATCTTTAAATGCTGCCTGTTCATTGATACCGAAATCATCTCTTCCTCCGGCCGGTATTTTTCTCGCCTTTCGCATTATTGACCTGATTTCTTCCTTGGTTTCATCCATATTGTTCATGTCTTCAGCTTTGATATTAATCGTAATGGATCTTCTTGTGCCGAATAACTTATAGAAAATAGAGAGTGGAATAATCACTCTGTTATCAAGACTGAACAATCCGAGCATGCTTCCCTGTTTTTCAATAACACCAATAATCCTGAATGAATAAGTACCAACTTTAATTATCTTTCCTACAGGATTAACACTGCTGAAAAAACCGTTTTTAATATCCATACCTATAAGACATACCGGATAAGAACCTTCAGATTCTTTATTCGTGAAAAACCTGCCTTCATCAATATTCATCCCTGTAGTTCTCTGGTATTCATCGGTTGTTCCTATGATAAATACATTTTCCATTGAAAGACTCCCGTATTGAACTGAACGCGGCGATCCTACCGTAGGAGATATTGATGAAGATGTTTGAGAATACTTTTTAACAAATTCATAATGCTGAAGCGTGATATCCCGCCTGTTCCTGTATACTTCGAAATCTTCATTCCCGAACCACTCGAATTTCTGGACATATAGTATGTCCGCACCGACTGCAGATATACTGCTTTCAAATGCCCTGTTTATTCCTTCTATTGCGGTTTGCATAAGCGTTACTGCTGTAATGCCGATGACAATACCCAGCGCAGCCAGCACGGAACGCATTTTGTGCGCAATAATCGCTTTTACTGATATTATGAAACTTTCTTTTATTTCGACGAAGAAATTCATTAAGTCTTTTCTTTTCTATAGTCAGCTTCAATCAGACCGTCACGGATTTTAACAATCCTATGCGCATGTTTTGCAACGTCTTCCTCGTGTGTTACAAGGATTATCGTATTGCCGTTTTTGTTAAGATCCTCGAATAGAGCCATTATTTCCACGCCTGTTTTTGTATCCAGGTTTCCTGTTGGCTCGTCAGCAAGAATAATTGACGGCTTATTAACCAGTGCCCTGGCCAGTGCAACTCTCTGTCTTTGTCCTCCCGATAATTCGTTAGGTTTATGCATCATTCTGTCTCCCAACCCAACGTCGTTTAGCGCATCTTCGGCTTTTTGAATCCTTTCATGCTTTGAAAAACCCGCATATATCAAAGGTAATTCGACATTATGCAGCGCATTACTTCGCGGAAGAAGATTGAAAGTCTGGAAAACAAATCCGATTTCTTTATTTCTTATTTCCGCAAGTTCGTCATCATCCATTTCATGAACGTCTTTGCCGTTTAGTTTATAGTTACCGGATGTCGGAGTATCAAGACAGCCGATAATATTCATCAGTGTGGATTTGCCGGAACCTGAAGGGCCCATAATCGCGACGTAATCGTTTTTTTCTATTTCAAGGTCTACGCCGTTAAGTGCGTATAGCTTCTCCTCGCCCATTTCGTAGACCTTCGTAACCTTTTTAATATCAATTAAAATATCGGGCGTGTCATTCATTATCTTTTTTCTTTTCTTTCTTTTCGTTATTTACTTTTACTTTAGTATTTTCTTCCAGCTCCTTGTTAATGGCTTTGAAACTGCCTTTCACGACTTCTGCTTCCTCATTCAGGCCTTCGACAACTTCAATATAATTATCGCTCGATATACCTGTTTTCACTTCTCTTTTATGCACGACTCCGTTTTCAACAATGAAAACGACTTCCTTGGGTTTGATTTTTTTCATTATTTTTTCGTCCCTCTGGCTTGAGAGATTCTCGGGCAGCGATTCGTCCTTTTCGTCTGATTTAAATGTCATCTTATCCTGAAGGTCACCTTCCCTGGTTGTAACGGACTGTATCGGTACTGCAATCACATTATCCTTCTTTTCAACTTCAATGTCAACCGTACAGCTCATTCCCGGCCTCAGTTCATATCCCTCTTTGTTAACGCGAATTTTGACTATGAAATTAACAACCTCTTCCTGCGTTCCGGTATTTTTTGACTTTGCTGTATTTGCTATTTCATACACATATCCTGTGAATTCCTTATCAGGAAATGCATCAATCTGGATTCGTGCAGTATCTCCTATATTAACAAGCGTTACATCAGACTCCCCAACTTCAACCTGACATTCCATCGAATTCAGGTCGGATATCGTCATTATCTGAGAGCCTAAATTAAAAGATGTTCCAAGAACTTTTTCACCTTCTTCGTTATTAAGTTGTGTAATAGTCCCTGACATCGGTGCATAAATAGTGGTTTTGGAAATATCATATTCAACTGACGACAACGAAGCTCTTTGCTGTTGAATCTGCGCTCTTATCGTATTCATCTGTGCAATAGTCGCGTCATAATTGGTCTGTGCATTTTCAAGGTCAGTCGTCGAAGCAAGGCCTTTGCTGTTTAATTCTTTCATCCTGTTTAATTCAAGCTGGTATTTCTTCAGATTTACTTCCTGTGCTTTAAGATTGCTTTCGGCAACTTTAATCGACGCATACTGCTGTTTCATCTGAGGATAATAAGCGTCTGGTTTTATTTTCACAACCAGATCTCCTTTATTAACTACATCACCTTCTTTAACAGGCAGGGAAATTATTTCACCGCTGACTTCAGCACTGATATTGACTTTGGTTTCAGCCTGTATTTTACCAGTCGCAGTTACAATCTGCATAATATTCTGCCTGGAAACCTTTTCTGTCTGAACTTCTATAAGTTTCTCTTTCTTGCCTGAAGCAATAACAGCTATTACGACAAGAATCACAAGGAGAATAATAACCGACCAGATTATTTTCTTTTTTCTGCTTTTTCTTTTCTTTTTGTTGTTAACTGTGCTCTTTAATGGCTGTTTTGTTTTTACATCGTCCATTTTATGTATGCTTTAAAATTTAATATTTTATTATTCCCGCAAGATATTCCAGATATTTTTGCGAAATCATGAAATTATATATGTAATTTATTCTGTCTATCTGAAGATTGTTAAGTGCAGTCGTTGCAACCTGTACGTCGAGCAAGGTTCCGTAACCGAGTTTGAAATTTTCTTCGGAAAGCAATTTGTCCTGTTCCGATGACTTGATGTTTCTTTCCACTATTTCAATCTGTTTATAAGCTGTCTGAAGGTCGAATATCGCTTTCTTTATTTCGGAACGGATATTTCTTTCAAGCTGGCTGAGGTCTTCTTTCCGCTGTTTTATGTTAACTTCACTGAGCTGTTTGTTTATGTCCCTCTGAAAACCCTGGAATATGGGATAACTCAATGACAATCCGAACGTCAGAACCCTGTTGTTTGTAATCTCATCTACCTGATTTCCACTAACATTATAATTTCCAAAAGCAGAGAGTGTCGGGAAATAAATATACTTTTTTGCAATGCTAAGCTTTAATTCGTTAGCCTTAATATCTTCCAGTATCGACTTGTAATCATAACGTGAGGTTAATGCATCATTAGCGAGTTTGTCGTAATCGCTGTACTTCACAAGAATGACATTAAGTTCATCCGTCGCCGTCGGGGTGTCTATTCCCGTTAAGTCAACATTAATCGGTTTTGCAACGTCCTCGTACATTGAATTCAAAAGCTCTACCTTTGATTTTTCAAAATCATTCTTAGATGTCAAAATATTCAGTTCATTCCGTGCTACCAGTACATCCTGTTTATAAATGTCCGATTGTGTTTTTTTGCCAACATTAACGTATTCCTTTATACTGTTCAACTGTTCAACCGAAACTCTCAGGTTTTCGTTGTTAGTTTCAACGATTCTTTGTTTCTTTATTACATCGAAGAATTTCTGGTATATTTTTACTATTATATCCTGTTTGGTTTTTTCATAATTTGTCTTTAAAACTGTAAGGTTCTGCTTCTCGAGACTTATATTCTGATAATTAGCAGTTCCGTCAAACAAGACGACGTTCGTATTAAGTCCGAGTGAAATGTTGTTTGTCCACGTGATCTGGTCACCTACTTGTATCGGAATGCCGTTCTGGTATATAGTCCCACCGCTTGAAAACGCATTATTCCTGCTCCAGTTTCCGTTAAGATTCAGAGAAGGTATCAGATTCCCGTAAGCACCTTTTAAATTAAGTTCCTGAAGGGCAATTCTATTCTCTAATGTATATAATGTAAGATCATTTTTAAGTGCTGTATTTACTGATTTATTCAAATCATAGACTTCCTGAGAATAAGATACTGAATAAAAGACCATTATCAGAAAAAACAAAAGAATTTTAATTTTCATCTGGTTTAAGATTTTTCTATTTAAATAAACGGACAAATTACAAAAAGGTTGCATTTTTGTATGAAAAACATAAGTTTTTGTCCTTATTTTTAAATTTAAATAATTTATCTTAGTTCTTCTTAAAATTAAAGGTATTATGATTTACATTACACGAAAAGAGCATTTTTCTGCATCACACATATTACACAATCCCGGCTGTTCCGATGAGGAAAATAAAGCCATTTTTGGAAAATGTAATGAATTGCATGGTCATAATTATTATTTGGAAATAACGATAAAAGGAATTCCGGAGAAAAAAACGGGGTATGTTATGGACCTGAAAAAGCTAAAGGAAATTGTTTATAATGAAATTCTCTCAAAAGTAGACCATAAAAACTTGAATGACGTGATTTTCTTCAAAGATATAATTCCAACAACAGAAAATATGTCGGTTGTTTTCTGGAATGCGTTGCTGCCGCATTTAAAAAGTAAAAATTATTCCCTATACGCCGTAAAAATATATGAAACAGAAAAAAATTCAGTAATTTATAAAGGTGAAAAATAAACCACTCTCAAATAACGATTTCAAGCTCATTAAATCACTTCATTTAAAGAAATTCAGGGATAAACACGGATTATTTCTTATAGAGGGGAAACATCTCGCAGAAGAATTTTTCAAATCAAATATACACGCAAAAAAAATAAAATTTGCGGTAGTAACAGCAGAATTTAAAGATGATATACTGTTCGAAAAAGTGAATGATAAGATATATTATCTGAGTGAAACTGATTTCAGCAGATTATCTGAGACAAAAAACCCGCAGGGCATTCTTCTGATATCCGAAAAGTTTACAAATGAACTTTCCTTAAAATCTCCTGTTATTGCACTTGATAACATTAACGATCCCGGAAATCTTGGCACTATAATCCGAAATTCGTACTGGTTTAATGCAAAAGATATACTTGTCAGTGAAAATTCTGCGGATATCTTCAATTCCAAAACAATAAGAGCATCTCAGGGCGCAATTTTTCACACATCTCTGAATACGAACGTTAATCTTGAAGAAGAACTTATTACTCTGAGTAAAAAAGGTTATAAGATAATACTTACAACCATGGATGGTAAAAACCTAAGCAGCTGTGAATTCCATGCTGATGAGAAATATGTTTTTGTTTTCGGCAATGAAGCAAACGGAATCAGCAGAAAATTATCAGCGAATGGTATTTTTGAAAAAATCAGAATTGAGGGTTACAGCAAATGCGAATCACTTAACGTAGCAGTTGCTTCAGGAATTTTACTTTATTATTTCAGGAATTATGATTTACAATAAAAGCAATTCTCTTCTGAGCAGATCCAGAGCTGCCTGAACCGTCTTCATCCTGTTTCTTTCCCTGTTATCACCCATAAAGTACTGCCTGGAATACAATTTATCTTTTGATGAAAACCCTATATATATCAGGCCGACAGGTTTTCCCGGTATTGCTCCGGTCGGACCGGCAATTCCGGTGGTGGATAATCCAATATCGGTATTGAATTTAACACGTACATTATTTGCCATTTCTTCTGCTGTTTCAGGACTTACTGCGCCGTACTTCTTGAGAGTTCCGGGGGTTATGCCAAGGATATTTTCTTTTATTTCGTTTGAATAACAGCAGATTCCGCCTTTAAAATATTCAGAACTTCCGCTAATATCAGTTATTCTTCCTGATATTAGCCCTCCTGTGCAGGATTCTGCTGTTGCCAGCGTTAGACCATATTTCTTCAGGAGATTTCCTGCAATTATTTCCATAGAATCATCATTGTGTCCGTAAATATATTTTCCTGCCTTATCATGTAGAATTTTTATAATACGCTGAAGCTCAAGTTTAACACTACTCTCATCATTTTCCGTTACATCAATGCGTAATCTGACTCCCATTGGTGATGGCAGAAATGCAATTTTGGATTTTCTAACTATAAGGTCTATGTCTCCGAGCATCTCGAACAATCCTGATTCGCTAATACCCGTAGTAAGTATCGTTTCGCTGCGGGAATAATATCCCATTTTTACTGCGAACCTTTTCCTTAAATTATCAAGGATGTATTCTTCCATCATTGCTTTCATCTCATACGGGACACCGGGCATTGCTGCAAATACCTTATTATTTATTTCAAACCATAAACCCGGGGCAGTTCCGTTTTCATTCCATATAACTGAAGCTTTGGATGGCACCATAGCCTGTTCTTCATTGGAAACAGGCATTACTATGTTCCGTCTGGAAAAAATCCCTTTTATGTGTTCAAGTATATCAACGCGTTTAATTAGATTGTCACCGGCAAATTCGGTCAAAACCGATTTTGTTATGTCGTCATGAGTCGGACCCAGTCCGCCTGTTATTAATGTTACATCAAAATATTCCAAAGAATCCTTGAGTTCTGAAAGCAAGACTCCCCTTTCATCACCTATTGTTATAATTCTGTCAACCTTAATTCCGATGGAATATAATTTCCCGCAGATAAAGGTTGAATTCGTATTGTTAATTTGTCCGATTAAAATTTCATCGCCTATCGATATGATTTTTGCTTTTACCATATATACATATAAATCTTTAATATTAAGATTGTAGCAACTCCGCTGTAAATCCCTGCAATTACATCATCCATCATTACGCCGAAACCGGTTTTCAGTTCGTCAAAATAACCCGTCGGGAATAATTTAAAGATATCAAAAAATCTGAAAGTCAGGAATGAGATGATAACAATCTGCAGGCTGAGTAACGGGTAAAAAATGCTTACGATTCCCAGGCTCACCCACTGACCGACGACTTCATCCAATACAACTACAGACGGGTCGTCACCGTACCTTTGCATCATTCTCCCCGAGACTATTATACCTGCAAAAAAGAATATGAAGGACAGTGTAAATAATATTACCGGGGTATAAAATTCGCTAATCAAAAGAAATATCGTAGCAAAAGCACTCCCGACAGTTCCGCTCGCTTTCGGTGCAAAGCCTGTATACGCTGCGGATGCAAGAAATTCAGTGAAAAAGTCAATTTTCACGTTTTCGTCAACAATCTTCTTTGTTTTTATTATTCTCAATATTTGTTGTACTGCTTTCTTATGAGGTAATCAATACCCGTATAAAGGGTTATCAGAGTAATCAGACTCATTAAGGAATAGTTCAGAACTGAATCGTATAGAAATGATTGTATTACACTGCTGTATCCTGTATTCATGTCCCTGCTCAAATATAGCAATAGAAGCAGTACCAGGAAAATATAAGTCATCTGAAAAAAAGTTTTTGTTTTTGCAATGTAAGAAGTATTCATGGTCATTCCTTTATAGTCATCATAGGACCGCATTAATGTTACGAATATATCCCTAGTGACAATTATTATAAGCATCCAGAGAGGCATTATTCCCGATATGTAGAAAAAATAAAATGCAAACGACGTAAGTACTTTATCAGCAAGCGGATCAATAAAAATACCGAAATTTGTAATTGATTTATATTTTCGTGCATGCCAGCCGTCATACCAGTCAGTTAGCACTGCTATAATAAAAACAAAAAAACCCCAGGCCTTCAGATTAAAATCCTGGGCTGAAAACAGTAATAAGAAAACCGGTGAAAGAATAATTCGGACGACTGAAAGAAAATTCGGAAAAGTCATGCACCGGGTTGTAAATGATTAGAAAGGTAGGTCGTCTTCATTCAGACCCGAACCCGCACCGATATCTTTTCCCTGATTCGTATCCTGATTTTGTGAAGGATCTCTCCTGTCGAGCATAATTAAGTCTGTCATTTCAACTCCGTAGTATTTTTTTGTATTGTCTTTAGGGTCAACATAACTTCTTATTCTCCCTTCCATATAAATCTTACTGCCTTTTTTCAGGTATTTGCTACAAATTTCAGCAAGCTGTCTCCAAACAGTTATGTTATGCCATTCAGTCCTGTCGATTTCCTTGCCATCGTTATTCTTGTATGAATCTGTTGTTGCAAGTGAAAACCTGCAGTATGCAATACCGCTTTCTGCATATTTTAATTCCGGATCACGTCCGAGATTCCCAATCAGTATTACTTTGTTAAGTGATTTTGCCATTATGCAATATTTATTTTATAGTATATTCAACAACTTTATTTTTTTCAAGAAGATAAAATTTAGTTGCAGAAAAAACGAGAAAATCTTTTACTTTACCCGTAACAATTTTTTCTGCAAATAAAATTTTAGCTTTAAAGGAATTATTTTTCCCGTCATAAACCAGAATATCCTGATCTGTTAGTATGTAAAGAATATTATTAAGTGAAGAAACAGATAATATCGTTATATTATCAATTGTTGATATGTAATTACCGAAGTTATCATACTTGAACACCACCCCCTCACCCTTATCATATATGTAAATATTATTAAGTCCGTCCTTTACAATCTTCACCGGATTTACCATAGGCCTTTGAGCAGACTGAAAACCACCGAATGCAAAAACAGGAGTACCTGAACTTTGTGATATTGCAGAATATGCCACTATCCTGTTATTTTCACCGTCAATAACATAAAAATATGGATTGATATAAACTGTCGCAACTGGCTCCTGAAACCTGTATTTTGCCTGGAAGCCTTCATAATTTGTCATTATAGTCGTTATATAACTCAGGTTCAGGTCGAATCTCTGCAGTCTGTAATTTCTGCCGTCAGATACATAAATTTCCATACCTGATGATCCGTCAATTGATGTAGGATTGTCGAATTCACCGTTCTTCCATCCCTGTTTGCCGGTCTTTTTAACAATTTTCAGTGAATCATTATATTTGATTACTTCGTTTGCATCAGAATCAAGTATGTAGATATTGCCTTTCCCATCAGAAGTTAGCGATACTGCATTAAGAAAGTTTCCGGTTTCTGCAGTCTTGACTAGAATACCGTCTGAATACAGTAGATTGATTAACAGCAATATGACCTGTATCAATATCATTTAATCACAAACCCGAAAAATGAAAAAAATAATTGTGGGTAAACTCCGAATAAAAGCGAACCCGCCAGACAGATGCTGAGAGCAACAAAATTCAGTGGACTTAACCTTACAGTATTAACATCATCCGATTCTTCGATATCTATGAACCACATATAAATTATGACTTTCAGATAGTAATAAACTGATAATATACTGAGTAAAATTGCAATAACAGACAGCCAGATTAAATTTTCTCTGATTGCTGCATAAAATATATAATACTTACCCCAAAACCCAGCAAACGGCGGAATTCCAGCAAGAGAAAATAAAAAGACTGTCAGTAAAACCGCAAGGTAAGGATTTCTCTTTGCAAGGCCCTTATATTCGTTAAATGTAAGGTATTTGAAGTCTTTACCGTTAACTGAAACGCCCTCATAAACCGATACCACGATGAACGCACCAAGCTGCATGAATATATATGCAAGCAGATAGAATAAAATGCCTTTACTTGCGAAATCATCCATTGCAGTTATGCCCACAAGAATGTAACCCGCGCTGGCTATTGATGAATATGCTAGAAGTCGTTTAATATTATTCTGCGCAATAGCCACAATATTACCGTAAAGCATCGTCAGAGTTGCGAGAATTGACAGTAGCAGCCTCAGGTCAGTCAGCTTTAATA
>Ga0209450_10000813_pt1 | contig 15667 bp, 11 predicted proteins | sample FrelakmetLWP11LW_FD_187149 | JGI IMG/M metagenome (GOLD analysis project Ga0209450, IMG submission 187149) | Freshwater lake sediment microbial communities from the University of Notre Dame, USA, for methane emissions studies - LWP11 LW (SPAdes)... | ecosystem: Environmental > Aquatic >...
ATGCTTGCTTACATAATACAGATCCACTCACCGAACCTTAGGATTCTTGTCCATACCAAAGTAAAAACCCTGAGTAATCAGGGTTTTTACTTTGGTACCGGGAAGAGGACTCGAACCTCCACGGGTGTTACCCCACTAGTTCCTAAGACTAGCGTGTCTACCAATTCCACCATCCCGGCTTATTGTTTTTGTAAATACACTATTTTGGTGTCGCCGTAGTTCTTTTCGTCGAGCTCAATTGTATCGTTCGGCTCTTCTACGAATGATTTTGATGAACAGCTGACTACCAAAATGCCGCCTAATTGTAACAGATAAGAGGCGCTTTTGACTAGTGCATTATTAAAATCCTTGTATGGTGGGTCTAGAAAAATAATGTCATATTTCAAGCCCAAATCTTTCATGAACTTTTTGGCTTCCATTTTTTTTATATTTATTTGAGTCTCTACATCTAATGATTTTGCATTTTGCTTTAGTGCTTTTACTGCTAAATCCGACATATCTACAAAAGTTACCTTATCGGCGCCATGGCTAAGTGCTTCAAAACCCAATGTGCCACCGCCGGCATATAAATCTAATATATTCCGGCTTTTAACTTCTAGCTTGTTAAAAATCGAGGCCCTAACTTTAGCCGATACTGCCCGTGTTGTTGCCTGGGGAGGTAAACTCAAGAGCCTTCCTCCGTATTCGCCTGAATTAATTTTTGCAGAGATCATTTCTTTGGGCCGTAAGTTTCTTCGTAGGCAGCTACCCAGGCAGCAGCTACCAGCTGAGGGATACGCTTAACTACCGTGGCTTTTATGGTTTTGGCAAGTTTTGCATTCCACCCCTTAGTTATGAACTGGTCATAGAGCTTATATTTCGATATTGCCAAACTCTCATTCATCGCAACTTTTTTGATCCCATCTTTTTTAACTGAATTAAGAAGTTTTTCATCAAATTTAACCTTGATTGGGCTAAAGAAAATCGCACTACTAATTCCGGCTTCAAAAGCTACGTGAGTACTTAAAATGCCTTTGTGTCCATATATCTTCCAGCGCTTGCGGTATTTTTTATTTTCATATTCCTCAAGAATAAATTGATGGCTGAGGTGATGAGCTGGCGTAAGAATATCAGTTAAATAATGAGCCATAAAGCCAGCCTCAAAGGATGCCTTAACCTCATCCCCATCCTTGAGTGCCTTAACTAAGTTTTGATAATTTATTTCGATCCAAATTGGAAGATGCCCAATCTTGTTAACCGGGTCCCACATATGATCGGTGTTGTAATTGCCCTTAAACTTAAGGCCATCTGGGCCACCAGAGCCCTCAAAATTCAATATCATTGCCCGACTGGGGAATTTTTTAGTGTTTTCAACCCTGTCTTTAAACAAATCATAAGCCGCCCGATCGAACTTTTGATGGGTTCCGACCGAGTTAAATAATTTACCTCTAGTTAAGTGATTGAAAAATCCTGAATTCATTATAAAAACTAGTCGAGAGTAGTTATACTTTTAAGACTATTCACCTTCTCGGCAAGTTGCGCATATTCTAACAGATTATGCTTATTTATGAAAGACTCAGCCGCCTCCTTAACTTCAGATACGATCTTTTGGTCATAAATATCTGCGATACGCAAATCCAGAATACCGCTCTGCATAGTTCCATATATTTCCCCTGGACCACGCAATTCTAAGTCAATTTGTGCAAGCCTAAAGCCATCGTTGGTGTTTTCAAGTGCCTGCAATCTTTTAATTGTTGAGGGATTATCGCTATTACTAAACAGATAGCAATGAGATTGCTTATCACCTCGCCCTACCCTGCCTCTAAGCTGGTGGAGTGCCGCAAGCCCGAATCTTTCGGCGCCTTCGATTATCATAATGGTAGCATTTGGAACATCGACCCCCACTTCGATAACTGAAGTAGCAAGCAACATGTCAATCTTACCCTCTTTAAATTCATTCATAATGCGTTGTTTTTCTTCAGCCTTGAGCTTGCCGTGCACCATACCTATTCGACGATGCTTGAACACCGTCTTTTGCAAAATTTTATATTCAGTTTCAACACTCTTAACTCCGAGCTTGTCTGACTCACTAATCAGCGGGCATACTACATAAACCTGCTGCCCCTGTTCGATTAGCGAGTCGATATGCGCATAGACATGAACTCGGTCGATTTCTTTTACCAGTTTAGTAACGATAGGCTTACGTCCGGGTGGCAACTCATCGATAATTGAAACGTCCAAGTCTCCGTAGACAACCAGTGCTAGACTACGCGGAATTGGAGTGGCAGTCATCGTTAGGACATGTGGCATATATTTAGCCTTGCCTTTAAGAGTTGAGCGCTGGTTTACGCCAAAACGGTGCTGCTCATCGACCACAACTAGCCCAAGCTTTTTGTATTCGACAGTCTTGGTGATTAACGCATGAGTACCGATAATGCAATCTAGCTCACCAGATTTAATTTGCTCTAAAACTTCATCTTTTTCGGACTTTTTCATTGCTGAAATTAGCAATCCAACCTTGATTCCAAGATTACTCAAAAGCTTTTGTGCACCAGCATAATGTTGCCGAGCAAGTATTTCAGTCGGGACCATTATTACTGATTGGTATCCAGAGTTATGGGCCATAGTAGTTGCCATAAGAGCCACTAGTGTTTTGCCGCTACCAACATCTCCTTCGAGCATACGGTTCATGGGCTTCTCGCTATTGATGTCCTCTAAAATAGTGTGGGCCGACTTCTTTTGTGCATTAGTTAGCTCAAAGTCTAATAGCTCGACAAATTTCTTGGCAGTACCGGCATCATAATCTATAGCTACGCTAGGAGAAGTTTTGATATTTTGCTTAATAACTAGCCCTGTGAGCACCAATTCAAAAATCTCCTCAAATCCAATTCGTCTTTTGGCCAATTCAAGTTCTTGTAGATTTTTTGGGTCATGCATAAACTTTATTGCCTGCTCATAAGTAATTAGCTTGTGTTGTTGGGCAATTTCTTCAGGCAGGGCATCTTCAAGCTGATTACTATAATCCAAACATTGCCTAACGAGTTTGCGAATTATTGTAGAGGTGATTTTTTTAGTTTCTGGATAAATCGCAATTATATCTTGTTTGTTAGTCGCTAATCCTGCTTTTTCAAAAGTTGGTGAGGCCAGGCTTATGTATCCGTTTTTATATTCGTAATTCCCACGGAATCTGTATTTGACGCCCCTAATTAGGGTCTGTGCCAGATAGGGCTGATTAAACCAAACTGCACGGACAGTTCCAGTATCATCGCTAATTATTGCTTCAGTAATTGTAAGGCGCTTGTGTCTGCTGCTTCTTCGCATGGCGACGTTTTCGACTTTACCCTCGAAGCTAACAAGGCCTGGCTTGATGTCTGAAATACGACCGATAGAGCTGAAGGTCTCCCACCGTCTTGGAAAGTAATCTAACAAGTCCGCAATTGATTTAATTCCAATTTCGGCTAGTGCTTTTTCCAAAGTCGGACCTACCCCCTTTAATCTAGATACCGGACTTGAGATTGTCATTTATTTAATTTTTATATTTTTAAATCTACGCTTACCAAGCTGAATTGTACAATCTTTACTAACGACAAATTCAATGTCCTTAATTTGCTCATCATCAATCCTAACCCCACCCTGCTGCACCAAGCGTCGAGCTTCAGACTTGCTTATGCCAAAGGCGTCACTTAGTACATCCAAAATGGATTGTTTTTTAGTACTATGCACTTCTATATCCTTGGGCTTTTCGCCTTCGCGGAATTGTTTTTCCCAGGCCTTTTCGGCTTCTAGTGCGGCCTTTTTTCCGTTGTAACGAGCGACAATTTCTCGGGCTAAGCTGGCCTTGGTGTCGCGTGGGTTGGCACCTAAAGACATATCTTTCTCGATTTGTTCGATTATTTCCATTGGCACATCAGTAGCCATTTTGAAGTAAGCAGGAATTAGTTCATCATTAATAGTCATAACCTTTCCGTACATCTCAAGTGGTTCGTCGTCTATGTAAATGCAATTACCCCAGCTTGTACTCATCTTTCTTCCGTCGGTGCCTTCTAGGATATGGAAGGTCATAACATTTTGCGGTTCCATGCCATAAGCCTTCTGAACGGTTCTTCCGGCCAACATATTAAATAATTGATCGGTTCCGCCAACCTCCAAGTCGGTTTCCATCTTTACACTATCGTAGCCCTGCAAAAGTGCATATAGGGTTTCGTGCAAGCCCACGGGCTTATTTGCATTAATTCTTTTTGCGAAGTTTTCACGCTCAATCATTTGCTGAATGGTGAATAAACTGGTTAGCTTAAAAAATTCATCTAGCTTCATCTTTTCAAACCAATCGCCATTATGGAACATTTCTACTTTGTCCATATCTAATATTTTTGATAGTTGCTGGTGGTACGATTTAAAATTCTCAGCCACTTCTTCTTTAGTTAGCATCTTACGCTCAGATTCTTTATCGGAGGTGTCACCAATTTGGGCAGTGAAAGTCCCAGCCACAAAAGTTATCTGATGCCCAAGATCCTGAAACTGACGAAGTTTCCATAGAGTAACTGCTCTTCCTATATGTAATTTTGAGCCAGTCGGGTCAATTCCAAGTTTAATTCTTAGTTTTTTCTTGCTTTTTAATTTCTTTTCGAGCTCACTGCGAATAATTAAGTCTTCGACATTGCGAGTAAGTAAATCGTTTAGTATATCTTTGGATTTCATAATTTTCCTTAAAATTTAATAATACAAATAATTTGCGGGCTCTCAGTTAATAGAGCCTTTTGAATAGTTGTAATACGAGTCGAAATTACTTGCTTTAATAAATTGCATATCTGTCACATTATACCAATAATCTCGTTGTTATGTCATCACAATATTAAGTATTTAATTAATCAAACGTGGTATAATTTATTTAATAAAGTTATGGCTAAAAAACGCGCCAATTCAAGAAGTAGTAGCCCGAAGGGCAGAATTGTTCGTCACTCAAAGACAACAAAAACCATTAAGCGTGGTGGCAAATCTGTTGCTGTTCCAAAAGCAAAGGGTCTGGACAAGTTTAAGCCAAAGCATGTTTGGACTGTTCTAACTAGCAAAAAGGCATTAAAGATATACGGAATAAGCCTTGCAGTATTCGTACTAATGATCGCCGGCTTATTCTTATGGTTTGCAAAAGACCTCCCAAGCCCTAATAAAATTAACTCTCGGGTTAGTGCTCAAACCACAAAAATATATGACCGTACTGGAGAAAACCTTCTTATTGAAGTTTACGGTGATAAAAACCGTAGCATTATAGAATTTGACCAAATGCCAAAATGCATTAAAGATGCGACTGTAGCGTTAGAAGATAAAGACTTTTACAACCAAGGGGCATTTAGTCCTAAAGGTGTAGCCAGGGCTTTTACTGGTGTTGTGTTTAGAGATCCAAGCCGAGGTGGTGGATCTACAATCACCCAGCAATATGTAAAAAATGCATTGCTTAGTAATGAGCGTACATTTCAAAGAAAAATAAAAGAACTAATTCTTTCTATCCAAATGGAGCAGCTCTATAAGAAGGATGACATATTAAAACTGTACTTGAACGAAATCCCGTACGGCTCAACTGCGTATGGTATTCAAGCCGCTTCCAAACAATACTTCGGGATAGATGCAAAAGACTTGAGCTTGGCACAATGCGTAACTTTAGCCAGCCTACCTCAAGCCCCCACCTATTATTCGCCGTATGGTGCCAATAAAGATGAATTACTCGCCAAGAAGGACCGAGTCCTAGACCTTATGGTGGAGCAAGGATATGTTAAAAAAGAAGAGGCTGACTCCGCAAAAACGGTAGATGTTCTCGCACAGTTAAAGCCATACAACCCTTACGCAAATGTACAAGCGCCTCATTTTGTTCAATACGTTCGTGAAAAACTAGAAGAAAAATATGGGATTAAAAGAGTAAATGAAGGTGGCTTTAAGGTTATTTCTACAATTGATTTGCCAAAGCAAAAAATTGCTGAGCAAGTAGTTAAGGATAATATTGCCTCAGTTCGTAGATTCGGTGGTAGTAATGCTGCGCTAGTATCAGCAGACCCAAATACTGCAGAAGTGCTTTCTATGGTAGGAAGTTACGACACTGCCGACCCTGACTTTGGTAGCTTTAACGTGGCGGCATCGTTAAGACAACCCGGATCTTCAATTAAGCCTCTGGTCTATGCAAATTTATTTAAGAAAAACTGGGGAGCTGGAAGCACTATTTATGATGTAAAAACTGACTTTGGTGGCACTCCGGCATATGTCCCCGAGAACTTCACCGATAGATTCTATGGTGTACAGTCGGTTCGTGCGTCACTAGCCAGCTCACTAAACATCCCTGCCGTAAAAGCGCTCTACATTGGTGGCATACCAGAATTCATCGGCACCGCAAAAGATATGGGAATAACTACTTATAACCGATCCACCGACAGCTATGGACTAAGTACCGCCCTGGGTGCTGCCGAAGTTAGAATGGTCGATATGGCAAACGCATTTTCAGTATTCCCCGCAGAAGGCAAGCACCGAGATCCAGTTTATTGGCTAAAAATAACCGACAGCTCTGGCAAGGTTGTAGAAGACAATACTAAAGAAGACAGTAATAAACCAAAACAAGTGCTTGATCCTCAAATCGCTTATCAGATAAATAGCATTATGTCTGACAACAATGCTAGATGTAGCTTAGGCGTTTTTCCTTGCCGAAACCCATTAACCCTCTCAGGGCAGACTGTTGCTGCCAAGACAGGAACTTCTGAAGACTTTAGAGACGCATGGACAGTAGGTTTCACCAAAAAAGTTGTTACTGTTGTGTGGGCAGGAAATAATGACAATAAGCCAATGACCCAAGCCGCCAGTATTGTTTCGGCGCCTATTTGGAATCAGTATATGGGTCAAGTCACCAAAGATGATCCAAATGAACCCTTTAATAGGCCGAGCGGAATCAAAGAACAAACTATCGATGCCAACACTGGCAAGTCTGTAATTCAGGGCTCAAGAACAAGAACTGACATTTTCCCAAGTTGGTATCGAATTGAGCAGGCTCGTGATGCGCAAAAAGCTACAATAGATATTGTTTCTGGAAAATTAGCCACAGACTGTACCCCCGCTGGAGCTAGAAAAGAAATAACTGGATCCCTAATCTCTGCAGAGATTAGCCCTTCTGACCCTTCATATTCCAGATGGAACCCACCTGTTCAGACATTAGCCAGGACTCTAGGCTACTCTCAGGGCGGAAGCATTCCTTCAGAAAAAGATGACGTGCATCAGTGCGGGGACCCTCAGCCGGTAGTATCTTTAAGCGCTTCGCCCAACACCGGCAGTACATTCACAGTCACCGCCAACACTACCACGGGCAAGTTCCCAATAAGCCAAGTTGAGTTTTATATGGACGGAAATTTAATAGCCACACAAGGCGGAGGTGGGCCCACATTTACTACCACTATCACTCCGGCTGCTGGTGGCCATACATTCAGCGCAAAGGTCATAGATAGTGGTTACTACACTGCGACTAGCAATAGCGTCAATGTTACGGCTACAGGCTCAGGGGGTGCAAATCTTAGCTGCTCTGGTAGCAATTGTAATTTTACCTACACTATAGGAGCGTTTAGTGCACAGCTATACGTTGGAGGTGCGCCTTTCGGGTCCGCAGTTAATTCATCTCCTTCGAGTTGGAATATTGCACCAACCGTATGGAACGGAGTTTCGGGTGGCGGCTCTAACGTAAAAATAATATACAATTCATCGAGCGGCGGTCAAACAATCTATCCTTAAAGCTTTTTAACGTCTTCTGGGACTAATCTTTGAGTTTTTATTTTTATTCATATTCGCTACCGAAGGTCTAGGCGACTTGTTGGGTTTATTGGAATTTTTTAACTTTGCTTTGGGTGACGCAAAAATCATTTTACCTGCAACAGTCTGGAATATTCGAGTAACTTCACACTCGACATCTTTTCCAATCATTTTATCACCCCCATCCACAACAATCATTGTTCCATCAGGTAAATAACCTACGCCTTGACCCTTTTCCTTACCCGCCTGAACAACTGCTACTTTCATAATTTCTCCAGGCAATACCACTGCTCGAATAGAATTGGCGAGTTCATTTATATTAAGTATTTTGACTCCTTCAATTGTTGCCACTCTATTCAAATTGTAGTCAGTGGTGAGAATATTTGATTTATACTTTTTGGCCAGATAAACAAGTTTATGGTCCACTTCCTTAATATCCTTTGGGTCTTCTTCAATAATGTCTAGTTTTAATGCATCATTTAAGCGCATTTCATTTAGAATCTCCAAGCCCCTTCTTCCTCTGCCGCGTCTCAATGGATCTTCGCTATCGGCAATATTTTGAAGTTCCGCAAGAACAAACCTTGGCACAATAAGTGCTCCTGGTATGAAGCCGGTTGCAACTATGTCTCCAATTCTTCCGTCAATAATAGCTGAGGTATCAACCAATATTCTTGATTCATTTTTAGAGAGCTTCATGGGTTTTAATTTATTAAGCTTTGTTTTGGTGTCAGATCTTTTCTGCATTAAATTATCCAAAAATTCATGCTTGGAATAAAACACTCCCGCCAGAGCAATAGCCAAAAATACCGTTACGGCAATCGGTAAATACTGTCTGTATGGATCACCGAGGGCAGATAGTGGCGAGGCAAGCAAAGAGCCAATGAAGCTTCCCAGTAGTAGCCCTATAACAACCAATATTAACTTTTGGGCACTAAGTTGGGCCAACCTATAAAAAGCAATTGTAGCTATAAGCGCAACCAAAAGAACAATTTCAATTACAATCATTTATTTTCCTTATTTTAAATTTTTTATTGATTCAGCAATTGTTTTTACACCAAAATAATTTGCCCCCTTTATTGATGATGGAACAATTGCTTTATTAAAGCCCAGTTTCTTAGCTTCCTGAAGCCTTAAATTAGACATATTAACTGATCGAACTTCGCCGCTTAGACCCACTTCTCCAAACACTACAGTATTTGGTTGAATGATTTTTCCGCTAGCAGCGGAGGCTATTGCCAAAATAATTGCTAGGTCTATAGCTGGTTCAGCCAGTTTTATTCCACCAACAATATTAACATATACATCTTGAGTGCTCAAGTTGACTCCCCCTCTCTTTTGCATGACAGCACACAACAGGCCCAGTCTATTTAGGTCAAAGCCGTCTGCAACTCTTTTGGGATAACCAAAAACACTTGGGCTTACTAGCGCTTGTACCTCAACCAATATTGGCCTGGTGCCTTCCATACCAACAAATATCACGCTCCCAGGCAATTCCTGGCGCTCCATTAGCAACGCTTCGGATGGATTCTCAACTGCCTTTAGGCCCTGTTCAGTCATCTCAAGCATACCTACTTCATTAGTTGCGCCAAATCTATTTTTTACTCCTCTGAGCATTTTAAGAAGTCCATATCTTTCACCCTCTAGATACAAAACTGTGTCGACCAAGTGCTCCATAAGCCTGGGGCCCGCGACATTACCTTCCTTTGTTACATGACCAATAATAATAAATGCCGTTGAGGTGTCTTTTGCCACTCTTACTATACTATTGGTATTATTTGTTATTTGGCTAGTTGTCCCTGCAGCACCACTTAAGTTTTGGCTGGACATAGTCTGAATTGAATCTACAATTACTAAATCATAATTACCGCTCATCGCATGGGCCAGAACCTCGTCAACATCAGTTGTTGCCAAAAATTCAAAATCACTATTAAGGCCTTTTATCCGGCCGCCCCTAAGCTTAACCTGTGCAGCCGACTCTTCACCGCTAACGTACAATACATTTTTGTTCTTAGCTATGTCTCCAGCTAGCTGAAGCACCAATGTAGACTTGCCAATTCCGGGGTCCCCAGCAAGTAGAATTAAACTTCCTGGAACAATCCCACCGCCCAAAACAGAATCAACTTCTATGTTACCAGTGTCTATGCGGTTATTCTCAGAATATTTTATTTCGTGGAATTTATCTGGCTTTTTAGAGGGTCCGCGATTGGATACTTTACCTCCAGAAGTTATTATTGGAGTTTCCACCAAACTATCCCATGCTCCACACTGCATGCACTTTCCACTCCACTTCGTGGTGACTGATCCGCAGCTTTGACATGTAAATTGAGTTGTTGCCTTTGCCATAACCTAAGTATACACCAAAAAGCTATTATACGAACAAATTACGAAAGTCTATTTTGCGCCAATTTTTATTTTAAGTTCGATATCATCGTCTTTTACGCTTACATCAACGACATCACCGGGCTTGATCATTTCTGAAACCATCTCCGATGCGAGTTTATCTTCGATAAGCCTTTGGACTGCTCGCTTCATAGGCCGGGCACCATTTTCAATATCATACCCCTTTTCAACTAACAGGGTCTTAACATTGGACTTGAACTTTAGTTGAATTTCTTTGGCCTCAAGTCTTGCCGCCAACTCCTTTAACTGCAATTCGGCGATTTTTTCGATATCTATTTTTGACAATGCCTTGAATACAACGATATGATCGACGCGATTCAAAAACTCGGGCCGGAACTGCTTTTTAAGCTCGGCTGTGACCTTTTCAGACATTTGTTGGTGAATTTCTTCTAGCCTATCCTGCTCTTTAGGAGTGTCGGTACTAAATCCAATTTCAGCTTCCTTGGCCATAACCCTTGCTCCAACATTACTTGTCATTATTATTATGGTGTTGGTGAAATCAACTTTTTTACCTTTTGCATCTGTCAAAACTCCATCCTCTAGTATTTGCAATAGCATATTAAATACGTCTGGATGAGCTTTTTCAATTTCATCAAAAAGTATCAGACTATATGGCTTTCTGCGGACCTTTTCCGTGAGCTGTCCAGCGTCTTCATAGCCGACATATCCTGCTGGTGCACCGACTAGGCGAGAAACATTATGCTTTTCCATAAACTCACTCATATCAACCTTAATCATTGCATCTTTGTCGTTGAATAGCTCCTGAGATAAGACACGGGCTAATTCGGTTTTTCCAACTCCAGTTGGCCCCAAAAACATAAATGATCCTATGGGCTTATTTGGGTCAGAGATGCCAGTTCGGCTACGTCTTATTGCCTTGGCGATAACCTCTACTGCGTTATCTTGGCCAATAACCTGACTTTTCAAAGTAGCGTCTAGATTCTTTAGGCTTTCAGACTCAAATTTAACCAACTTGCTGATTGGTATTCCGGTAGATTGTGAGACAACCTTAGCAATGTCATCAATTGTGACGGTAACTTTAGCGGTTTTTTTATTTTCAGCTTCAATATCGTTAAGCTTTTTCTCTATTACGCTGGCATCGGATTTGAGCCTAGCTGCCATTTCAAAATCTTGGTTATAAACTGCATCATCAATTTGAGATAACTTTTCTTCAAGCTGTTTTTTCATTCGCTTGCTTCTTCCATCATTACCGCTACGTGCAATTCTAGCCTGAGATGAAGCTTCATCTATAAGGTCGATTGCCTTGTCGGGCATAAATCTGTCAGAGATATATCTTTTTGCTAATTTCGAAGCTTCTTCAATTGCCTCATCGGTGATTTTCACACGGTGGAATTTTTCATATCTAGAGCGTAGTCCTTTCAATACCTCAATAGTCTCATCGACGGTTGCTTCAGGAACTATCACAGGTTGGAATCGTCTCTCTAAAGCAGAGTCTTTTTCGATATATTTACGATATTCTTCCAAGGTAGTTGCTCCAATAGTCTGGACTTCCCCTCTAGATAGAGCTGGCTTGAGAATATTAGCTGCATCAATTGCACCTTCTGCGCTTCCAGCTCCCACTACATTATGAATTTCATCGATAAACAGAATCACTTCCGGAGTAGCAGTAACTTCATCGATAATTTTCTTGAGACGTTCTTCGAATTCGCCACGGAATTTTGTGCCAGCAATAACAGAGGCCATATCTAGCATCATCAATCTTTTTCCTAAAAGCATTTCAGGAACCTTCTCGTCGATAATTCTTTTAGCCAAACCCTCTACGATGGCTGTTTTACCAACTCCGGGCTCGCCTATCAGAACTGGGTTATTTTTACTTCGGCGGTTCAATATTTGAATCATCCGCTCAATCTGTGTATCGCGACCAACCACCGGGTCCAATTTATCCTTACTGGCCTTGGCAGTTAAGTCTATGCCGAAGTGATCAAGTGCCGGGGTTTTACTCTGCTTTGGACCTTTACGTTTCATGCCCTGCGGTATTTCAACTTGCGCGGGCTGAGAATTAAGATATTTCTCTAGCTCGTCTTTAACGGCCGTCGGGTCAATACTCATTTCGCGAAGAATAGATATTGCTCGAGAATTTTTCTGACTCAAAATAGCGTATAGCAAATGTTCAGTTCCAGCATAAGGCTGACCATTCTGCTGAGCAATTCGAAGGGCAGAAGTAATTGTTTGTTTGGCAGTTTCGGAAAGCTCAATTACACCACTTGGTGTTGAAGTTTGAATATTATGATTTCCATACACAGGAACATTATCAATTCGCACCCCCATATCGGCCAGAAGCCTAGAGCCTATTGAACCCTGAGATTTTAGCATTCCAAGAAGCAAGTGCTCGGTTCCAATGTAGTTAGAGCCCATATTGATTGCAAGCAAGCCGGCGTTCTCCAAGCTTTTCTTGGCATTCTGTGTAAACCTATCAAAATTGTTCAAAAATTCCTCTTGCATACCGCTTATCCTTTCTACAATTCTACCAAAAACTAAGTATTAACTATAGATTATTTGTTTTCTTCAGCCTGTTCTAGAGGTTTATCTTCAGCTTCCTCAGCAGCTTCTTCCTTTTCAACCTCTTCTGAGCTTGCAGCAATTAGCGCATCTTCCAAATCACCCGCCTTTTTTGGCTTAGGCTTTTCTTCAACTTCTTCAGCTGTAGCTTCGATTCCGGCGTCATCGGCGCCATCAATATCAACATTCCAGCCGGTCAGCTTGGCAGCCAATCGGACATTTTGGCCTGATTTGCCGATAGCCAAGCTTAACTGATCTTCAGGAACCTTCACTAGTGCCTTCTTGTTTTCTTCATCAATTTTTACATTTATTACCTTAGTTGGAGATAAGGCGTTAGTAATGTATTCGGCAGGATTATCACTATAAGCAATAATGTCGATCTTTTCTTCGCCTAGCTCGCCCATTACGGCCTGAACACGAGTTCCACGGCCACCAACAAAAGTACCAACCGGATCAACTCCTTCGGCATTTGATTTAACAGAGATCTTTGTACGTGCACCAGCTTCGCGGGCAATACCAGCAATCTCCACGGTTCCATTGGCAATTTCTGGTACTTCCATTTCAAATAATCTGCGTACCATATCAGGGTGCGATCGGCTCACTACAATTTGTGGACCACGGTTAGTTTGCTCGACGCGAACTACAAAAACTTTAATCTTCTGGCCAGGATAATACTTTTCGTTAGGTATCTGATCACTCGGGAACATCACGCCAGTAGCCTTACCTAGATCGATATAGGCATTGCCATTCTCAAAACGCTGTACCGTAGCATTAATTATTAAGCCTTCTTTATCGCTAAATTCACTAAATACGACATCGCGTTCGGCTTCACGAATTCGTTGCACTATAACCTGCTTGGCAGTCTGGGCAGCTACACGACCAAAGTCCTTGTTATCTTCTTTGATTTCTACCATATCGCCCATTTCGGCATCTTTTTTAACTTTTTTAGCATCGCTTAAAGTTATTTGAATCATTGGATCTTCAACGCTCTCTACAACTTCTTTGGTTACAAAAATTGTTCCCTCGCCATTATCTGGATTGAGTTCTACTCTTACTTCTTGCTCTTTATCGCCAAAGTCCTTTTTATAGGCGGCTACAATTGCAGCCTCAATGGCTTCCAGGACCATATCTTTGGATATACCCTTTTCTTCACATATTTGTTCGATTGCTGATAAAAATTGATTTTGCATATTTTCTCCTATTAAACTGTTATTTTATTAAATTGTTGGAGTCCTTCGAACAAAAAAGCCGCACTCACAGAGGCGACCGACATTTGTTCGTTTCAGACTATGCTTATATTTTATGTTTTTAGCACTCAACTGTCAAGAGTGCTAAGCACTTCAAATGGCATTTTCTATATGTTCAATTGTGCCAGACGAGTCCACTGAAATAACATCTATCCTGGGTTGTAAATTGCAATAATTTTCATTTTCCATCAGCCAGTATTCAAAAGCCCTTTGAAGCCTGCTTTGTTTATCGTGGTTGATTGCACCAACCCCTCCGCCATAAGTATTATTTTTACGATACTTAACCTCAATCAAACATATATACTCAGAGTCTGAACAAATAATGTCTATCTCGCAAAAGCGATTTCGAAAGTTACGTTCGATTATTTTGTATCCTTTGCTTTGCAAATAATCACACGCCCTGCTCTCGGCCTTAATTCCTATGGAAGTTGTATTCTTCATACCAAGTTCCTGCAAAAGCTCTTGCGATGCAGAGGTGTAATGCCGTATGTAGCAACTGCTTCTCGATGCTTTTTGGTGCCATAGCCGACATTATTTTCGAAGTCGTAGAGATTATATTCATTCGACTTTTCATACATATAATTATCTCTGGCAACCTTAGCAATAATACTTGCCGCAGCCACGCAAGACATTTTCTGGTCGGCCTTAACTAAAGTTTGGGCTACACCAAATTCATCAAGATAGTTATAGTTACCATCTATCACAGCCAAGCTAAACCCGCTACCCATATCTTCAAGTGCTCGAAGACAAGCCAGCTTTACAGCCTCGGTTAGACCCATTTCGTCTATTTCGGTATTTTCTACCCAACCAATTCCATTTGCCAAAGACTTTTGCAAAATGTATTCATTTAGCTCAACACGGGCCGATTCCGTAAGCATCTTAGAATCTTTAAGTGGCTTTTTCCAGTGAGTGGGCAAAATCACTGCCCCAGCCACCAATGGCCCGGCCAAACAACCCCTACCGACCTCATCTATTCCGCAAACAAATAAATGCCCCTCTCGACGCAATGAATTTTCTAATCTCATACTTGCCTTTACCACTCGCCCTCCAATAACGGAATTATAATGAATGTATATAAAAAACTCCACAAATTAATGTGGAGTTTATATAATTAATCTTTTCTGAGTCGGTTAAGGCCCTGCTTGGCCTCCTCAAAAAGACTGGGTTTTTCGTGGTAATCATGAGGCGTTAGAGTTTGCCTATGGCAAGCCTTTGCAATTTCGTGCATTGTAGCATGGCAACCTTCGTACGAATCCACATACCTCCAGGGCAGTATGTCGCAGGCTGGCTCATTACCATCTAGCGTAATTGCGACAGGGATCACCCATCCCATCATCATTTCCATCGTCCCGTTCTTTAGGGGTTGCATATGTACTCGCTCCCTCAAAAAAACATCTTTTGATGCACTAGGGGCGATAGCCATCACAGTTCCGCCTTGAGATTTGAAATTATCAATTTCAAGTTTGGTAAGCTCGTTGGAAAGTCTCAAAAGATCAGATGGAAATCCTTTATTCCTCACACTGCTAGTGGTAGGAAAGGAATAAAAAACATTTGAGAAAAGCTGAATAGCCTCGACGGTCGGCATTGAATAATCAAGACCGATCAAAGAGACTTGAGTAGTGGTAATGCCACGACTAATAACAATTCCGGAGCTTTGAGAAAAATACATCTCGTCTAGACCATAAAACTTCAAGTACTTCAAAATTTCAAGCCTGAGACCGCCCAATACCAAAGCTATATCAATAATA
>Ga0209450_10000814_pt1 | contig 15659 bp, 14 predicted proteins | sample FrelakmetLWP11LW_FD_187149 | JGI IMG/M metagenome (GOLD analysis project Ga0209450, IMG submission 187149) | Freshwater lake sediment microbial communities from the University of Notre Dame, USA, for methane emissions studies - LWP11 LW (SPAdes)... | ecosystem: Environmental > Aquatic >...
CCTCGCTGCAAGAGGCGGCTTGTTTGCAATCTCCTTGGCCAGCGACATTGCCTCTTCCATCAACTTCTCATGGGGGACAACGCGGTTCACCAGACCTATTTCGAGAGCCTCCTTTGCACCGATGACCCTTCCGGTGAGAAGAAGTTCCAAGGCTGTTGCGATTCCCACAAGCCGTGGGAGGAAGTACGCCCCTCCGTCCCCGGGCGCGACTCCCATCATGATGTAGGATTCTGCCATTTTCGCTTTGTCGGAGCACACTCTGAGGTCGCACATGATGGCCATGTCCAGGCCAGCGCCCATAGCGACCCCATTGATTGCAGCGATAACGGGTTTATCCGTGTTTTCCAGAGCCAGGACAATCCTGTGAACACCCTCCCACAGGAAGTTCTTCATATCCCAAGAGCGAAGTTTCCCCTCCGCCATATCCCGGATATCCCCGCCGGAGCAGAAGGTGTCCCCTTTTCCGGTGACGACGATCACCCGGATGTTCTGATCTGTCTGGGATCTCTCGAGGGCCTCCCTCCAGAGCGCGATCATCTCAGGGCTGAAGGCGTTCTTCGCTTCAGGGCGGTTGAGGATGATTTTGGCTATGTGTTCTTCGGTTTCATACAGAAGGTGCGGTTCTTTCATGGCCATATCCTTTTCCTTGCCGCGGCTGTTCTATCCCGGAGCGACAGCCCTCCACTACACCAAAGACGACAAGAAACCAAGAGGAATTTTGGTCGAACCGCAACGGGCAACCTGCCACCTGCACTGAAAACGGTTTACAACACCATTAATCTGTTCTATTCATTCCCACATTGCCTAAGCACCATTTGAAACCTAAGGAGGCTTTCTCTCATGCCCGAAGTAACTAAGCTGGTGCGAGCGGGACACCTCGTCCCTTCCCATGATCAACCTGTCATTCACGGCGGCGCTGTAGCTGTGGCAGGGGAAAGAATCGAAGCGGTGGGCGCTTATGAAGATCTCTTGATGCGGTACCCTAAGGCCGAGCGGATCGGCGGCGATCAGTTTCTTCTCATTCCGGGACTGATCAACGGCCACGGCCACGGCCGCGGACTGACGGACTTTCAACGGGGCGCTTTGGATAACACCCTCGAATCATGGCTTCTAGACACACGGAAATACATCCCCGTCTCCACTTACGACGATATTGCCTACTCTGCCGCAAGGCTGCTCAAGTCCGGAGTGACCACGGCGATGCACAACCACATCCTCAAGGATCCCGCAGCCTTTCAGCAGGAATTCAATGAAGGGTTGAAGGCTTACAGCGATGCCGGCATGCGGGTCCAGTTCAACCCCGGTGTCCGCAACGATAACCCTTTTGTTTACGGCGACAACAAGGCTTTCCTCGCCGCTTTGCCTGAAACCTTGAGGACCCTTCTGACAACCCCTCTCCCCGCCGGGTCTATTTCTGCGGCGAACTTCGTTGAAGCCGTGAGAGCCCTTTATAGACAGTATCAAAGTCCCATGTGCCGGATCGGGTTCGGGCCTCTGGCTCCTCAGTGGTGCACGGACGATCTTCTTCTGGAGGTTCGAAAGGCCGCTGTCGAGCTGAACGCTCCTATTCACGTTCACGCGGTTCAGTCAATCTTTCAGAAGGTCTACGGCCTAGAGTTCTTGGGTAAGACCCTCTTCCAGCATATGAGTGACATCGGGTTCCTCGGCCGAGGGGTGGTGGTGGGACACTGCGTGTGGCCCACGGAAAAGGACATCGAGCTTCTCGCCAAAACCGGCACAGCCGTGACCCACCATCCTTCCTGCAATCTCAGGGTGCGAAACGGCGTCTCCCCTGCATATCACATGCTCAAGGCGGGAGTACTGGTCGGTCTTGGTTTGGACGGAAAATCCATCAACGATGACGACGACATGATCCAGGAGATGAAGGTCTGCTACCTTCTGCATCGTCTTCCTTCTCTCGAGCTCGACTCTCCTCACATGAGCGCGAGAGACGTTTTCAAGATGACTACGGAGAACAATGCCGCCCTCCTCGGCTTTGGACAGGAGATCGGCCGTCTGGAGCCCGGAAGGCTGGCCGACATGGTGCTTCTGGACTACGATAAGATGTGTCGTCCTTTTGTCGAACCCTCTCACGATCCCGTTGATGTGCTTCTCTACCGGGGGCTGGGGAGCCACGTCCACACAGTCATGGTCAACGGCCGCATCGTGGTGCAGGCCGGCAAACTTCTGACCCTTGATGAGGAGGCGATTGCTAGCCGCCTTGCCGAGGCCGCATCCCGGCCGCGAACAGACAAGGAAAAAGCACTGGTTCAGGCCATGGATGAATTGAAACACCACGCGATCCGTTACTACGAAGGTTGGCCCAAGAAGGTCAAAACCGAACCGTACTTCATGATCAACTCACGAACAGACGGTCTTTTATGATCCTTGCTCGCTCAGGCGTGATGGTGCCCGCTCACGACGCCTCGGCGTGACCCACCAGCCCTCCTCCAACCTGCGGCTGCGATCGGGCATTGCTCCAGTTTTCCAAATGCTTCGGGCAGGAGTTCGGGTTGGCTTGGGTCTGGACGGGCAAGGCATCAATGACAACGATGACTTCATCCAGGAAATAAAGCTCTGCTATCTTCTCCACCGAATCCCCTCTCTCGAACTGGACTCCCCCCACCTCACTGCCCGTCAGGTTTTCAAAATGGCCACGGAAACGAATGCCTCTCTCCTAGGATTCAGCCCTGCCATCGGCCGCCTCGAACCAGGCTGCCATGCAGACCTGGTCCTTCTTGACTTTGCAAAGATGGTTTACCCTTACACTGACCCGACACACGATCCCATCGATGTGCTTCTCTACCGCGGTCAGGGGAAACACGTCCATACGGTCATGGTCAATGGCCACATCGTGGTCCAGGGCGGAAAGCTCTTGACCATTGACGAAGAGGCGACTGCCGAGCGCCTTGTCGAAGTCGCTTCCCGGCCAAGAACGGAAAAGGAGAAAGCACTGGTTCAGGCCACGGATGAAGTAAAGCACCACGTGATCCGCTACTACGACGGCTGGCACCAGAAGGTTAAACCAGAGCCCCACTTCACAGCCAATTCAAGGACAGATGGCAAAATCTAGTGACTTTTTTTGTAATAGCTCTACATTTTCTGTCTTGTTTTTTCACGCTCCTGAGATATCAGAGTTTCTCATAGGGAGTTTAATTATCCGTATTAATTTGAAATAATGTGAAGCCGGGAAACCGGTATAAATCTTGCTTACTTATAAAATTGGAAGCTGAAAGCAACTCAATGCACCGAAGGAACCGAATGCCTTGAACATCACGAGAAGGGGCGTTACAAGGTTACTCTTTTATTTCTTAATTTTTCCTCTCTGTCTTCTCGTGGGCAATCCCTGCGCCGCCTCAGACCCCTTCCCTACCTTCCCATGCCTGGAGCCGAATGTCCGCTTCTGGATTGACGCCTACACCAAGTACACGACCACCAACGGCATTATCCATGACGCTTCGGATTTGAACATCGTCTACGGCATCATCGACCTTTTGCCGCCTGACACGCGTGGAACGCGGCACATCAATCAAGAAAGGATACAGGCTGCCAAAGAGCTGTACAGAAAAACCTTAAAGGATCTTGTCAAAAACCCGGACCCTCAGGATCCGGAAAAAAGGCGCATAGCCGATTTGTTTGGACCCCAGGCCGGTCCCGATGATTTCAGAGAGGCGATCAACAACATTCGCTGCCAGGTCGGCCAGAAGGATCGGTTTGAAAGAGGACTCATTCGCTCAGAGCCCTATCTCCAAGAAATAAAAGCTATCTTCCGTTCTCATGGTCTGCCTGAGGACCTGAGCTACTTGCCTCATGTGGAATCGTCCTTCGACGTCACCGCCTATAGCAAAGCAGGCGCTGCAGGGGTGTGGCAGTTCACTCCATCGACAGGCAAGAAGTTCATGACAGTGAACAAATCCGTGGATGAAAGGCGTGATCCTATCCGGGCATCCGAGGCCGCGGCAAGGCTGCTCAAGCACAATTATGATCGACTGGGAGACTGGCCCATGGCCGTCACGGCATACAATCACGGGATAGTAGGCATGCTGCGGGCAAAAAAAGAGATGGGAAGCTATGAGGCCGTTTTTGAACGCTACAATGGGCGGTTCTTCAAGTTCGCGTCGAGAAATTTCTACTCCGAATTCCTGGCCGCCAGGCACGTAGCAAAGAATCACACCCAGTATTTCAGTGATATCCGGATGACCAAGTCTTTGGAAGCCCGCGAGGTGGTCACAAAGGTGCAGATGTCCGTCGCAGAACTTTCACGTCACTATGAAGTAGACCTTGAAACGCTCCGCGCTCTCAACCCTGCATTGAGTCAACGCGTGTTCAAGGGGCAGAGACAAGTGCCCAAGGGATTTGTGCTCCGCTTGCCCGCCGCTTCCGCAAAGGGCACCAAGGTCTCTTCCGCCGCACTCCCCCAAATCCATCCTGATCTCCGCCAGTAGTCGGACCGCACTCCAGCACCTCGTCACTCTCTGAGTTTCTTCTGGAAGTCAACAAAGAGCTATTGGTCTTCGATTTCAAGATCCCACCAATACTCTGTTTACTGTGATGTTACTGCCGTGATATCAGAGTTCTCATGCCGTGTTCTCAAGGGAAAAAATAATGATACATTACGCCTGGATTATTGCCTTTACGGGGACTCTGGTACTCCTGCTGACTCAGGGCTTCGGCAGAATGTCCTACTCCGTCATCCTGCCTTCCATGAAGGAAGGGCTTGTTCTCACGTACACGCAAGTCGGGCTCATCGGGACCGCCAATTTCATCGGGTATCTTTCTCTGGCGGTTATCGGAGGATTTCTTGCGGTACGTTTCGGCACTCGGAGGACGATCTTCATCTCCCTTCTCGTCATGGGCGTCAGCCTCTTTCTCACAGGACTATCCGGTTCGTTCACCTCCGCCTTCTTCATGAGGCTGATCACCGGCATGGGCAACGGCGGCGCCGTGGTGCCCATGATGGCCCTCACCGCAACCTGGTTCGCTGCAGGGAAAAGGGGCCTTGCTGCAGGCATTCTCACCATGGGAACAGGATTGGGGCTTTCCATCGTGGGAATCGTGCTCCCTTATGTCATGGCGCCATTCGGGGCTGAGGGCTGGCGCTACGGGTGGTTCTTGCTGGGAGCCATCGTCTTCACATTTTCCTTTGTCTGCCGTGCGCTGCTGAGGGACAACCCCGGAGATAAAGGAACGGCGATGTACGGGGGGCAGGAAGAAGTGAAGAGCCATGGAGCTGTCACCTTCTTTTCTGCTTGGCGCGATGTGGTGAGAGAGAAGGAGATATGGAAACTCGGTGCGGTCTACTTCATGTTCGGTTTCTCTTACATCATCTACGTGACCTTCTTTGTAGCCTATCTGACCAGCGAGGCAACGCTCACTCCGCAAAAAGCCGGTCAGATTTTCGCACTCTTGGGGGTGGCGAGCATCTTGAGCGGTACACTCTGGGGCGCCCTATCCGACGTCCTCGGTAGAAGGTACGGTTCCCTGCTCGCCTACCTCACGATTGCCTTGTCTTTCCTCGTGCTGGCTCTTTGGAGAAGCAGTCCCGGGTTCTATGTTTCCTCCATTGTCTTCGGGCTCAGCCTCTCCTCCATCCCCGCCATCATGGCCGCCGCAGTAGGGGACTCCATTGGGGGGAAGCTAGCGCCAGCCGCTCTTGGGTTCATCACGCTCATTTTTGGCATCGGCCAATCTCTCGGACCTGCCGTAGCCGGCGGGATCAAAGACATGACAGGAACCTTCGTAGGGGCCTTTGTCCTCTCGGCCGTGGTCTCGCTCATAGGTGCCGCAGGCTCCATGCTGCTCCGTAAAAAGACATAAACATCAAAGAACGGGGCGGGCCAACAAGGCATTGGGGCCATGTTGATTGCGCTCGATGACACTTTCAGGGTAGAATACCAAGAAGACTGTGCTGTGGAGTATTCAATTCAGGGAGATGCATGAAAAGGAATCGAGTGACAACGAGTTATAGCAATCTTAACAAACCAGGCCAGTGTATTGCGCTTATTGGCAGAACGCGGATCTTTCTCCCGGTCATAGCTCTCATCCTTCTGGGTTTGAGCGGGTCTCTTGCCTTCGTTCAACCCGCCCTTTCTTATAACCAGAAAAGCTTTTTGTGGAAAGTCCAGTCGGATCGCTCGACCGTTTACCTGTTAGGCTCAATCCATTTCTTGAAGGAAAATGTTTACCCGCTGAACCAAACTATTGAGAATGCCTATGAATCATCGGACAAGTTGGTGGTGGAAGCCAATATAAACGAAATCGGCAACCTGAACCTCAACACGCTGGCGGACAGGGCCTTTTACAAGAATGATGACCACCTAGAAAAACATGTATCGGCGGAAACCTACCGTTTGATCAGGAAAGAAAGCAAAACCCTCGGCCTGCCGATCGAACTCATCCGCATGCAAAAGCCGTGGCTTCTCGCCCTCTCCTTTCAGGCCATGGAACTCGTGCGGCTAGGGTATTCGCCCGAACATGGAGTGGACTACCACTTCCTGACAAGAGCCCAAGGAAAGAAAAAAATTCTGGAGCTCGAAAGTCTGGATGAGCAGCTGAGACTCCTCTCCGGCTTCTCCGACAGGGAACAAGAACAATTCCTCATTTACACTCTCGAAACCTTGAGTTCCATGGACCGCCAGGTAGGAAACATGGTTCGAGCGTGGACGTTCGGAGATGCACAGGCCATGGAATCCGCCCTGTCGGATGCTCTGCCGCCGGACCCCTCTTTAGCACCGATCGTGCAGAAACTCTTCGATGACCGAAACCTAAAGATGACTTCGAAAATCGAGGGATACCTCAACTCGAATGGGAGCTATTTCGTCATCGTCGGTGCCGGCCATCTGGTCGGCACCAGAGGCATTGTCGAGCTCCTCAAGAACAGAGGTTATGTCGTGGAGCAGCTCTGATGGAAGGATGGAGTCTGCACGGAGACGAGAGATGATTGAAACCGGCTATACGATCGAACCCATTGGGGTTATACATTCTGAACTCACCAATCGCGAAGCGGCCCACTTCCAAGGATCAGAAGGAAGCCCCGACGCGTGGCTCGAAATAAAATCGGCGTTCGCAGAGGGGCTTGAAGGTATTGGGGTGGGCGATGACATTATATTGATCACCTGGTTTCACAAGGCTCATCGCGACATATTGAAACTCCATCCCCGCCGGGACAAGAGCAGGCCTCTGATGGGTGTGTTTTCAACTCGATCCCCTGACAGGCCCAATCCACTCGGCCTGCACCGGGTCACGGTTCGCGATATCTCCGGAACTAGACTGAGGGTAGGACCGATAGAAGCGATTGATGGAACGCCGGTGGTCGACATCAAACCGGTGCGTCCGCAGTCGGCAGACTCATAGCGCTGCTTACCTAGAGCCATTTCGTGCCATGGTGGCCGACAGCAATTTGACCGTCTGGATAAGGCAGGGCTTTTCAGTCCTCGATTCTGCTCACATCACTTTTTTGAGCCTTGGACCGCATTCAGATACGCTACAATCGCCTTGACATCAGCGTCGGATATTTTGTCCGGCGCCTTTTTCTGCATGCGGGTCACTGTCTCGCCCCATTCTGCCGGGGTCTTGTTCGTTCCCAACGGCCGGTCGATGCCGTGGCACAAGGAGCACTTCGCTTCAAAAGCGGCCTTGGCGGGTTTTAGCGCCGGGTCGGCAGGTTCAGGCGCAACCGCGGGCCCCGAAGCGCACGCCACGAAAAATAGGGCGACAACAAACACCATAAACATTTCTTTCATGAGGAGTTCTCCTTTCTTTGTCAGCTGCCGCTGGAATAACAACACCCTTATCTTTTCATTCTGGGGCAAGAATATCAAATCAAGCGCTGCAAGGTCAATTGCTGACAAGATTTCCTGTTACCCCATCTAAGCTCACTGGATCAAGTTTTCCCTCGCCCCCTTTTCAGAGGTAGACATGCCTGGTCTACTCTGGCAAAATATGAGATTGCATTCACCGTGTCTCATAAGTAGGTCATCAATAGTGCTTCAACTCCTTTCTGGAGGTTTATGTCTTCCTTTGACGGCATCTTTGTCCTTCCCTACCCCTTTTCGGACCACCCCTCTTTTCCTGAAGGGATCTTGCGAAAAGCCCTGAAGATAGAGGGGTACCGGGTCGGAATCATTGAAACGCCCTTCTGGCAGGAAAAAGAATCCTTCGCCGCTCTCTTAAAACCAAGGCTTTTCTTTGCGGTCATCTCGGGGCCTGCGGACTCTGTGGTGCTGAACTATACGTCTTCACGCAAAAGGCGGAGGGAGGATCTCTACCAGTTCAGTGGAAAGGCTTACTTCGACGGGTACCCGCCTTCCATCAAATACAAGATCAGGCCGGACCGAACCACCGTCGTCTTCACAAACAAGCTCAAAGAGCTTTTTCATGATGTGCCCATTGTCATCGGAGGTCTTGAAGCCACGCTGCGCTGTTTCGCACACTATGATTTTCAGCAGGACAAGATCCGGCGATCGGTCCTGCTCGATTCAAAGGCGGACCTGCTGGTCATGGGAATGGGGGAAAAGCAGTTGGTCCGCATTGCCCGCGCCCTTGAATCTGGACGCCCTTGTGACACGCTCACACTCCCAGGGACAGCGAGCGTCACAAAGGATATCCCTGAACAAGGCCGCTTTGTGGAACTTCCCTCTTTTGAAGCCGTCCTTGAGGACAGGAAAAAGCTGCTGGAGGCTCATCTGATTCTGGAACGGGGGTTGCTTGAAGGAAAGGGCATTGTGCAGAAACACGGAGACCGATACGTGGTTCAGCAGCCCGAGGAGTCCTATGCACCCTCCGACCTCGATGCTGTTTATGACCAGCCTTACTCCCGCATGCATTTGAAAGGGGATGATTACACTCCCGCGCTTCGGATGAACCTTTTCTCCGTAACCTCTCACCGCGGCTGCGGGGGCGGCTGTTCCTTCTGCTCCATCCAAGTCCATCAAGGGAAGAAAGTGATTTCCCGCTCGCTGGAATCCATCACAAAAGAAATCCGAAGTCTCTCAAAGCATCCGGAATGGAAGGGCTACGTTTCAGACATCGGCGGAGCCACAGCCGAAATGTACGGAACCGATTGCGAGACAGAGGAATGCCTCAAGCCTTCCTGTCTCCACCCGAACAAGTGCAAACTCTTTTCTCCAGGGAAGAGATATTTGGAACTGCTGAGGGAATGCAGAAAGATCCAGGGAGTCAAAAAGATATTTCTGGGCTCAGGCATCCGGTATGACGTGCTGCTGCACAACCCCGAGTTGCTGGAAGAGATCATGCTTTACCACTCAGGCAGATTCCTTCGTATTGCACCTGAGCACACGGAGGACCCTGTTCTCAACCTGATGAGAAAACCACCCTTCAGAACCCTTGAGTCCTTTGTGAGCCTTTTCAACTCCATCAACAGAAAGCTGAAGCGAAAAATCGAGCTGGCGCCCTATCTCATCGTGGGCCATCCCGGAGAGAATCGGGCTCATGTGGTGGAGATGAAGAAGAAGCTCAAATCCCTGGGAATGAAATCTACTGACGTGCAGATCTTCACACCCACCCCCGGCACCCTTTCCACCGCCATGTATCACGCCGAGTGCGACCCCTCCTTCAACCCCATCGCTGTTCAGAAAGCCATCAGCGAGCTCATGGAACGCAAGAAACTCCTGAGTGCCTAGAAAAATCGCTTTTGAGTAAGATCTATAGGCGTGTCACGTAATCAAGTGCCGTATTGCTGGATATGACGTCGCAGTACTTCATCCACAGATCCAGAAGGGCGACTTTGTGGGAAGCGCTGATGCGGTCGTAGACGCAGTCCTCGACGACAGCCACGTCAAAGTTGCGGCTGATGGCATCCACGCAGGTGGCACGGACACACCCGCCCGTGGTGCCGCCTGCCACGATCAGCGTGTCCACCTTGAGCTTGATGAGGACACTCAGCAGAGGGGTCCCATAGAAGGCGCTGGCGTAGCTCTTGTCGATGACAAAATCCCCTTCCTGGGGAGCGATCGCCTCGACAATGGACGTTCCTTTGGATCCTTCCAGGTACTGGGAAGGGCTTCGATCTGCTTTTGCTGCAAAGCCGTCAAAGGCAATGCTCTTCTGGACCTGGCGAGTGTAAACAATGGGGCGCTTCTTTTCCCGGGAAGCGTGAATTAAGGGCTCAAGGCGCTCGATCGCCCGCCACGCGGATTCGCCAACCCCGGAAGGCCACTCCTGAATCTGTTCGAGGATGGGTTTGTCTGCACCCGCGTAGTTGTACTGGGGATCAATGATGAGCAACGCAGGGCGCTTGCCAAGCCCGCGCGGCTTTCCGTATCCTCCCCGGCGGATGACCTCGCGGTCGGTGGGTGTTAGGATCTCTTCCCATGCGTGCATTGAAGTCGTTACCCCCTCCCCTAGCCCCTGCCGCCAAGGGAGGGGAAAGATTTTGGTTGCCCTCCCACCAGAGGCTCTGTCGTAATGTCATTTCGAGGCGCTAGCCGAGAAATCTTGATTTTGCAAGTAGTCGAATTTAGGATTTCTCCCTTCGGTCGAAATGACAGAAAATCTGCTCTTCTCATATTGCGACACCGCCTCCCAGGGGAGGGGAAGAGATCGGTGCGATGAGAGACGTGACCTCATTGATGTCCTTCAACTTTTCCACGGCCATGACCTGAGAGTGAATCTGCTCGGCTTTTGCATGCCCCCAGACAGGATCGGCAAGGGAAAAGTATTTCTTCTCCAGGTCTGCAGGTCCGTAAGGGTCTTCAAAGTCGCCTCTGTTCATGGTCACTTCGGCTTCAAGCTTTTCACCGCTCTTCAGCGTGACCCTGACCCGCGAGGGTCTTCGTGACGGCATCATGGCCGTGAGCTTCGGATCTTCTTTCACCTCCACTTTCTTCGCCAGAGCCTGGACTTCATCACTGCGAACCGCTTGAGGCGTGAAGCAGCTCACATCCGTCCGGCCATGCACGAGGAGAGTGGCCACCGCAAAGGGAATCGAAAACTTGGCTGCAAGCATGTTTTGAGGATTGCGGTCGCACAGCTGGGCGGCAAGAGAATAGGTCTCTACATCCACGGATTCGACTTCACCCGCCTTGAGCGGTTTCCGCGACAGAATTCTTTCCAGGGCATCCAGAGTGCCGTGGTTGTACCGGCAGCAGGCGTGCATCTTGAAGTAGTTGCGAGCGATCTCGAAACGTTTCCCCAAATCGTCGGTCATCACTTCAGGGTTGAAGGTGTCGGAAACCACAGAGCCATAAACCGTTTTCAGGCCATCGGCTTCACCGGTGAATCCTGACTGGACCAGCTGATGCGCAAGAATGCCCATGAAGTTGCTCATTCCGGAGTACACATTCCGGACGGTTCCTCCTTCGAGCATCGTCCGTCTGCTTGTGGCGAGCCCCAGAGAAGAGCTCACATTGATCATCTCCTTCATCGCCGCTTCGCTGTAACCCATGAGCTTTCCAACCGCGACAGCCGCGCCCACCGTTCCCCAGGTGCCGTGGGGATGCATGGACATTCTGATTTTGCACGCGATCCCGACGCGCGTTCCTATTTCGTACCCGAGGACCAGCGCGGTCAATAGATCTCGGCCCGACAAACGCCCTTCTTCTGCAATGGCGAGCGCCGCAGGGACCACATGAATGCCGGGATGGCCCCGACCGAATTGATTGCCTTCATCCAGTTCAAGAAAGGTGCCTGCCGTGCCGTTGATCAATGCAGCCTTTGAAGGCTCCGTTCGTGTGCCTGATCCGATAAGCGATGCGACCAGCCTGGCTTTGGGATCCACAAGGCGCTTGGCGAGGCCTTTCACTTCATCTTCCTGAGCCCCTGCCGCAATGACGGAGAAGGTGTCGGCCAGCACCTCCTTTGCCCGCAGCACGACATTCTTCGGAAGGTCATTGAACGTAGCTCGGCAAATATAGGAAACGATGTGATCGAGATATTCCGGCATAACATTACTCCAAGAAGCCTATCGCAATGGGCACGAGTCAAGAAGACTTATCGAATCCTGGATTCCCGCCTCCGCGGGAATGACAACCCTTTCCATACAACGGACGTTGTCTCAGCAATATAAGGGGCCAGGGTGTTTCCCAACACCATCATTCCATAGTTCCGACATTCCATGCCTTTTATTTGCTCTTTCAACTTTAGGCACTTTAGACACTTTAGCCGCAGGCCCTGAGCTTGTCGAAGGGGCACTCTCTTCACAGTCCCAGATACACTTTCTTCACATGTGGGTTGTCGAGGAGATCTCCTCCCTTGCCGGACAGGGCAATCCGGCCCTGTTCGAGCACGAATCCGCGGGTGGAAAGAGAAAGCGCCTGCGAAACATTTTGCTCCACCAGGAGGAGCATGACCCCTTCTTTGTTGATCTTGTCGATGACGGTGAAAATTTCATCCACCACGATCGGTGCAAGCCCGAGCGACGGTTCATCGAGAATCAGCAATTTAGGTTTGGCCATCAGTCCCCGGCCGATCGCCAGCATTTGCTGCTCCCCGCCGGAGAGCGTACCGCCCAACTGTTTCTTTCGTTTCTCCAGCACAGGGAAAAGGGTGAAGACGAAGGCCATGCTCTCCTGACGCAACGCTTTAGGACCCTTCAGGTAAGAACCCATTTCCAGGTTCTCCACAACGGTCAGGGTCGGGAAGAGCTTGCGGCCCTCAGGGACCTGGACCAGTCCCATCTCCACGCGGTCATAGGATTCCACTCGGGTGATATCCTCGTCCATGAACACCACCTGACCGCGGCTGACCGGCAGAATTCCCGAAACGGCGCTGACCGTGGTCGTCTTACCGGCTCCGTTGCTCCCCAGAAGTGAAACGATCTCCTTCTCCTGGATGTCAAAGGACACCTTCCGCAGAATCTGAACCTGACCGTAGGAGACGTCTATGTCGTTGACCCTAAGCAAGCAAACGCTCCTTTTCCCAGATAGGCTTCAATGACCCCCGGGTCCTCGCAGACCCTCCGGGGTTCACCGTCTGCAATGCAGACCCCGTGATTGATGACGACAATGCGATCACTGACCCCCATGATCACTCGCATGTGATGTTCGATGACAAGAATCGCAGTTCCCGCTTCGCGGATTCTGTGGACCAGCGCCACAATGTCCCCCTGCTCTTTCGGGTTGAGGCCGGCCATGACCTCGTCGAGGAGCAAGAGCCTGGGCCGGGTTCCAAGAGCGCGGGCCATTTCAAGGCGCTTTCTGTCCGGTGTGGTGAGGCTGCTGGCAGGCTGCAGGGCCTTGTTCTCAAGTCCGACAAACCGGAGAATCTCCCACGCCTTTTCCTCAACCTCCTCCACTGCAGCAGTGCGGTTGTAGCACCCCACAGCCACGTTCTCCAGGGTGGAGAGATGGCTGAAGGGTTTGACGATCTGGAAGGTTCTGGTGATTCCCAATTTGCAGATGCCGTGAGGCGCCAGGCCCACGATGTTCTGCCCCAGGAAGTTTATTCTCCCCTCGTCGGGCTGGAGAAAACCGGTGATCAGGTTGAAGAGGGTTGTCTTCCCAGCGCCGTTGGGGCCGATGAGCCCCAGGATCTCTTTTTCCGCCATGCGGAAGGCGACCTCGGAGATCGCTTTCAGTCCGCGAAAGGATTTGGACACCGACTGGACTTCGAGAAAGGATCTGTTCTCCACCTCTAAGCCGCCCCTTTCTGGAATTTCTTGACCACTCTTCTGGCAAAACCGATGAGCCCGTCAGGCAGAAACATGATCACGGCCACAAGGATCAAGCCGTAGATCATGAGATAGACGCCGCTGTAGGACTGAAACGCGAGCCGGGTGATCTCCGACAGGGGCGTGAGCACGACCGAACCGAGGAGTGGACCGAGAATGGTCCCCGGCCCCCCGATGATAGGCCTCAGCATAATCTCAACGGAATTGACGACCCCGAAGGTGGAATCCGGATCAATGTAGAGAAGGTATTGGGCATAGATCGTCCCGCCGATCGAGGTCAGGCCTGCGCTGATGGCCATGGCGGCCATCTGTGCCCTGAAGGTGTTGACACCCAGGGCCTCAGCGGCATCGTGATCCTCTCTCGTAGCCAGAAAGTATAGCCCGAGCCGCGTGCTTTCGAGCCTCCACACCAAATAGAGGGACCCCACCATCATCCACAGGGTGAGAAAGTAAAAAGGCTCTTTCCGGAGGAACTGCATCAGGCCGGGCGCGTTTCCCTTGAGAGGGATGAGGACCCCGAGCGCACCTCCCACCGCGCTCCACCCCGTAGCGGTCATGTGGAAGATCTCGGCAAAGGCCAGCATGATGAGGGCGAAGAAAGGTCCTTTGAGACCGTAGCGGAAACTCAAGAAACCGACGAAGAGGCCAAGGAGAATGCCCGCCCCGCAGGAGACAAAGATCCCGATCCATGGCGTCAAACCGAGACGGACGAACAGGAGGGAGGAGACATAGGCTCCCACGCCGAAAAACAAGGAGTGGCCGAAAGAGAACTGGCCGGCGTACCCGCCGAGCACGTTCCACCCCTGGCCCATCAGGGAGAAGAGAAAAATCATGATCATGATGTGGAGGATGCTGGGAAAGACCCATGGCAGAGCATGAAGCGCCGCGAGGACACAGACCACGGCAATCCACGTGGAAAGACCCAGTTTTCTTTTCAAGTGTCCTCTGGGCTCAGCCATTTTTTCTCCCGAAGAGACCCGCGGGCTTCAAGAGAAGGATGATGATAAAGATGGTGAAGGAAATGATGGACTTCATCGCACCGGGCAGAAACATGGCCCCCACGCTGTCCGCCACCCCGATGATCAATCCGCCCACAAAGGCGCCCAGGATGTTGCCCATGCCGCCCAGCACAACCACCACAAAAGCCGTAATCACAAAAAGCCACCCCACATAGGGATAGACAGGGATGAAAGGAGCGATGGCTGCACCCGAAACCCCGGCACACGCCGCTCCGATCCCAAAGGTGATCATGTAAAGCCGCCGAATGTTGATCCCCATGAGAAGCGCTCCCTTGGGCTCCTCGCTTGCCGCACGGATGGCTTTGCCGAGGTCCGTGCGCGTCAGGACCAGGTAAAGAATCCCTGCGAGGATCATGGCTGAAACAAAAGCCAGCAGACGAACCAAAGAGATCGATATGTCCCCAAGGTAGAAATTCACTTCCGCATAGGATGTCTTCAGAACCCTGTAGTCCGGGGACCAGAGAAACACCGCGAGATTCTCCATGAAAAGGGACACGCCGAGGGTCAAGAGCAACTGGTTGTGTTCAGGCGCATTCAGGATGGGATTGATCAGAAATCTCTGAAAGCATGCGCCGATGATAAACAGTACGGCCAGAGACACCAAAATGGCGAGATAGGGGTCAAAGCGCAGCAGGATCACCGCCCAGTAGGACGTGTACATGCCCAGCATGATCAGGGATCCGTGGGCAAAGTTGACGACCTTCATGACACCGAAAATGAGCGTCAACCCGATGGCCATCAAACTGTAGACCCCGCCCACTAGCAGCCCATTGAGCAGGGAGCCGGCAACAAAGGAAAGAGTCATGATTGAAAACCAGAATACAGGAGCCAGAATACAGAAGTCAGTAGGACCCCCTCCCTACCCCTCCCTTGACGGGAGGGGATACAGGGGAGGGTGAACGCAATTCCCATCCTCAAATTACGCCGGTTGAGGGAAAACGTACTTCGCCTCAGCGTATGCCTCAGGCCAGACCGTGACGATCTTTCCGCCAAGGATTTGCATCATGGCGGCC
>Ga0209450_10000815_pt1 | contig 15643 bp, 10 predicted proteins | sample FrelakmetLWP11LW_FD_187149 | JGI IMG/M metagenome (GOLD analysis project Ga0209450, IMG submission 187149) | Freshwater lake sediment microbial communities from the University of Notre Dame, USA, for methane emissions studies - LWP11 LW (SPAdes)... | ecosystem: Environmental > Aquatic >...
TGAGCAGTGTCACCGCTGCGCCGTATCTCTTCAACAGGTCTGCATATCTGTCTCCAAAATAACCGGTGGAGATCACCAGGGCATTATCGCCAGTCTCAATCAGGTTTGACCCTGCCATATCCATGGCGAGTGTACCCGAGCCGGCCATAATGAACGGCTGTCCTGACGGCGCCAGCCAAACCTCTCTCATCATCTCAAGTGAACGCCCGAATGACCCGATAAAGTCAGGAGCCACATGGCTGGTGGTGGGCATTCCAACTGCCTGCATCACTGCCGGTTCAAACTCAATCGGACCAGGTATCATTAACAATTTTCGGCCTTTCATTATCTTTCAATTATTGTCTTTGTACAGTTTAAGTCCCTTTTCACCCATCATCTCAACCAGCTGTTTCTTTATCTCCTCATTGAGGGGCAGCAACGGTCTTCTCATATGTCCGCCAAAGAGGCCGAGGTGATCCATTGCAGCCTTGAGGGCCGGCACACCCCACCTTGCAGTCACTGCAGCGTTGAGTGCAATTATCCTGTGCTGCAGATCCCTTGCCCGTGCAATGTCACCGGCAACGAATGCATCGAATATGTCGAGGCAGTGGCCCGGGGCTATGTTGGCGCCTGCGAGTATACCGCCGGCGGCCCCCATGGCCAGTGACGGTAGCAGGAACCCCGCTCCGCCGGCGAGCACCTGAAAACCGGTCTTAACGTTGCCCAGCACCTCTCCCATCTTCACCACATTGCCTCCCGACTCCTTCAGACCGACAATATTCGGATGCTCAGCCATGGCAATGATCATCCGCGCCGTCATGTCAACACCGGTATTGGACGGCATGTTATAGACCAGCACCGGCACGGGCGAGCCATCGGCCACATCAAAATAGTGCCTCACCAACTCCTCCTGGTTCATGTTTCCCTTATAAAATGAAGGGTTGATAACCAGTGCCGCATGAGCACCCTCTTCGGCAGCAGCCCTGGTCAGTGAGATTGTCTCACGTGTCGACTGGCATCCTGTGCCTGCCAGGAGGAGCCGGCCTTCGGGAAGGGCATCCCTGGCGGCAGCAATGGCCGCAAGCTTTTCCCTCTCTGACAGCATCACCTGCTCACCGTTGGACCCAAGTATCAGAAAGCCTGCAAGGTCATACCGCGACAGTTTTTTGATATTGAACCTTATCTTTTCAGGCAACAGGTTCTCATCGCCATCGAATGAGGTGGGCAGTGGAGGAAAAATTCCTTTGAAACTGAGTGAATCCATGATCTTAATTATGGTATGACCGGTTTATTTGTTCTGTGTGCTCATTGAATACGGCCTGGAAGATTGCTCGGTGCCACGCCCCCTTTCAGGCTCGCTGCTCATGGCGAACTCCAGTGTACCCCCGGCAGTGAGCTGATCATGGGTCAGGTAGTTGACATCCAGTCTCACTCCGTTCAGCCGTACCTGTTTGACAAAGATGCTCTCGCGGCTGTTCTCCGGTGCCGAGATCACCAGTTCCCTGCCGTCAGCAAGAGTAACTGTTGCCTCCCTGAAGAGCGGAGATCCCAGCACATACTCTCCTGTTCCGGGGGTGACCGGATAAAAACCAAGTGCGCTGAAGACATACCATGCCGATGTCTGGCCGTTGTCCTCATCGCCACAGTAGCCATCGGGAGTATAATTATACAGCTTATCCATCACCTCCCTGACCCTCATCTCTGTTTTCCATGGCTCGGGGGTGTATTTGTAGAGGTAAATCATATGCTGCACCGGCTGGTTGCCGTGAGCATAATTGCCCATGTTCATTATCTGCATCTCACGTATCTCATGGATGGGGAAACCGTAATACGAATCATCAAAGATGGGTGGTACAATAAAGACCGAGTCGAGCATCTGAGCCATCTTCTCCGCTCCTCCCATCAGCCCGGCCAGGCCTGCCACGTCATGAAACACGCTCCATGTATAGTGCCAGCTGTTTCCCTCGGTGAAAGCGTCGCCCCACTTGTAGGGGCTGAAGGGCGTCTGGAAGGTGCCGTCAAGGTTTTTTCCTCTCATCAGCAGACGCTCGCTGTCGAACACATTCCTGTAGTTCTGCGACCTCTTTGCATAGAGTTCAATCTCTTCCTGCGGCCTGCCCAACTCCTTTGCGAGCCGCCACAGGCACCAGTCGGCGTAGGCATATTCAAGCGTGCGTGCCACATTCTCATTTATGCCTGCATCATATGGTACATATCCCAGGCTGTTGTAGTACTCAGCCCCGTATCTGCCGACTGAATGAACGGGACCGTGCCCTTTTGTGTTCTTCACCATGGCATTCCACAGCGTGTCTATATCATAGCCACGTATTCCTTTGAGATATGCGTCAGCGATTAGCGAAGCGGAGTTGCTTCCGATCATGCAGTTGCGATGGCCGGGACTGGCCCACTCGGGGAGCCAGCCGCTCTCGAGGTATGCGTTCTCAAGTCCTTCCATAATCTGCGAGCTGACATCAGGGTATAACAGTGTCAGCAACGGCATGGCGGCCCTGAACGTGTCCCAGAAGCCGTTGTCGGTATAGAGCCGTCCCGGCAGTACCTGTCCGTTGTAGGGGCTGTAGTGCACAATTTTTTCCTCACTGTCATATTCATGGAACATCCTCGGGAAGAGAAGGGTCCGGTAGAGTGTTGAATAGAATGTGCGTATCTGGTCCTCAGTTCCGCCCTCAACCCTTATCCGTCCGAGCTCACTGTTCCACCTTCCCTTTGCAGCATCGCGTACCATGTCAAAGTCGCGGTCTCCGGTCTCGCGTTCAAGATTGAGCAGCGCCTGATCGTGGGATATGAATGACGATGCCACCCTGGCAGTAACCTGCTCTCCCCTCTCAGTACGGAAGCCTATCACGGCCGCAGCATGATCTCCGGCCTGCTCCGTGCTTCCCGGCAAAGGTTTGCCGTCAAGAGAGGCAGAAAAGAAACTGAAGTCACGATCAAAGATGATCACAAAATAATTATGGAAATTCTCCGGCACACCGCCGTGATTGTTGCGACAGTACCCGATCACCTTTCTCTCGGCAGGGATGATCTTTACCATCGAACCGCCGGCGAAGGCATCAATTACCACTGCCGAGGAGTCACTCTCAGGGAAGGTGAACCTGAAGAGAGCAGATCTCTCTGTAGGGGTAACCTCTGCCGTGATATCATAGTCGGCCAGGTAGACGCTATAATAGTATGGCCGCGCCACCTCGGCCTTGTGAGAAAACCATGATGCACGCTGTTCTTCTGTGATTCTGAAGCCGCCCGTGACCGGCATCAGAGAGAAGGCAGCATAATCATTGATCCACGGGCTTGGCTGATGGGTCTGTTTGATGCCCGTTATCTTATGATCATCATAGGTATATGCCCATCCATCTCCGTTGCGCCGTGTCTGAGGTGTCCAGAAGTTCATCCCGAATGGCAATGCCACAGCCGGGTATGTGTTGCCGTGCGACAACAGGTATTCCGAGTCAGTGCCCATAAGCGGATTTGCCAGGTCTGCCGGGGCTATCGGCCCTGCGGTCTTCTCCCCCGGCGGACTGCACCCGGAAAGAGTAATTGCAAACAGGGCCACCATGGCAGCAAGGAGCATCTTGTATGAGTTCATGGCTATCACAATATAAGGCTATGAGATTAAGGCTGTCTTTCGGTTGGAAACCTCTGTCTTCATGAAGGGGTCAATAAACCTGTAAAAATATACTTTTAATACTAATGGGCAACCGTTGTCACTGAGGGTCGACATCAGCATGGATGCGCAGAACTCCTTTCCTTGGCATCTTCAGTTCTCGTTCCATGGCCCTGCGGACGACCTCCTTTACCCTCGATGGGGAGAGGCTGCTGTCTATCTTGATCATGATCGTCTTGATGTACCACCTCTGGACCTGCATGATCACGGGGAACTCCGGTCCGAGGACATAGCTGCCGAGTTGCTTCCGCAGGCTCTCTGCCAGGCGGGCTGCCGACACATTCAGTTCTTCCGGATCACGGTGCCTGACAGACATCCTGATGATTTTTGTGAAGGGGGGATATCCGAAAAGCGACCTCTCCTCAAGCTGGCTGGTGCACATTCCCTTATAGTCATGTTTGAGCACCTGCCGCAGGATAATATGGGCCGGATCGGCAGTCTGGATTATCACCTTGCCCCGGCGGGTGCGTCTCCCGGCCCGGCCGCTCACCTGCTCCATGAGCTGGAAGCTGCGTTCAAAGGCACGGAAATCGGGGTAGTGCATCATGTTATCGGCATCGAGGATCCCTACCACCGTCAGCCTCTCGAAATCGAGTCCCTTGGAGATCATCTGGGTACCAATAAGGATGTCAGTGGCGCCGGCGGCGAAGTCAGACAGTATCTCAGCTGAAGCGCTTCTTCTCCTGGTTGTATCCTGGTCCATCCTTACCACCCTTGCCGAAGGAAAGAGCAGCCTGATCTCCTCTTCTATCTTCTCCGTGCCGAATCCCTTTGTTGTCATGGCCTCTGATCCGCACTCAGGACAGGCGGCAGGAAGCTTCGTGCTGCGGCCACAGTAATGGCAGACCATTTTGCCAATGCTCTTGTGATATGTATAACTTACGGAACAGTTGGTGCATCCCGGCACCCACCCGCAGTCGGGGCACATCAGATAAGGCGAGAATCCCCTTCTGTTCTGAAAGAGTATGACCTGTTCGTCTTTGCCCAGTGCCTCCGTTATGGCCTCAAGCAGGCGCTGAGTAAAATGTGATGTCATCTTAATCTTCTTTCCGAAGGAGCGTGTATCTGCGACAATCATCTCCGGCATCATGACATCACCGTAGCGTGTCATCAGCTCAACAAACCCGTACCTGCCTGAGGAGGCATTATGGTAGCTCTCCAGTGAGGGGGTGGCTGAGCCCAGCAACGTCCTCCCGCCATGGATCCGTGAGAGCATCATGGCTGCATCACGGGCATGATACCGGGGTGCGGGATCATACTGCTTATATGATGAATCATGCTCCTCATCCACGATGATCAACCCCAGGTCGCTGAAGGGAAGAAAAAGTGAGGAGCGCACTCCCAGAACCGTACGGAGCGTACCGTCGCTGACCTTTCTCCAAACCTCCCGCCGTGCCGCCGTTGTCAGGCGGGAGTGGAAAACGCCGATGGAATCGCCAAAGTGTTTCCTGAGACGTTCGATGATCTGACTTGTCAGGGCTATTTCCGGGAGCATGTAGAGCAGCTGCCTTCCACGGGCCAGCTGCTCCTGCATCAGGTGAATATATATCTCTGTCTTGCCACTGGAGGTAACTCCATGAAGAAGTACAGTCTCATGCTCATTGAACAGCTCCCTGATTCTGGCGCAGGCTCTCTCCTGCATCTCATTAAGACGGGCAGGCGGTATGATCTCACCGTTGTATTGCTCGCCGGCGCTGCGCTTTCTCTTTATCACTCTGACTCCAGGAAGCTCCTCCGTTGATGGAATGGCAGCCTTCATCACCTCACCGGGATAAGCCATATAATATTCAGAGACCCATAATAAAAAGTCTGTCAGACGTTCATTGACCGAGGCCTCCTCAGGCAGAAGGCCTGTTATCTCTTTCGGTGTGAATCCTTCCGGTGGCGTATCGTGAATGTTGATTACGAGTCCTGCTGCGTTCCTCGTCTGTCCAAAGGGTACGGTCACTATGCTGCCGCGCCTCAGGGCGCCACGCAGCTCCTCCGGTATGCCATAGGTATAGCTGCCGGTTACGGCAACAGGGATGATAATATCTGCGAACTCGTGTCTCAATGCCTTAAACGATGATAGACTATAAACAAAAGGCTGCAATGGCCGGGTCGCCGGTCAGAATTCTTCAACGACGGTTATACCAGGCGATTAACTCAATGCTGCCCTTACTTTTTCGGCAGCATCGGTAAAGGTGGATGCCGCGATTACCTTCAGTCCTGAGCTGTCAATGAGCTCCTTGGCTTCAATGGCATTGGTGCCCTGCAGCCGTACAATGACCGGCACTTTTATATCGCCAATGGTCTTGTACGCTTCAATGATGCCTGCTGCCACGCGGTCACACCTCACTATTCCGCCGAAGATATTCACAAGTATGGCCTTTACATTGGGATCTTTCAGAATTATTCTGAACCCTGCCTCTACCGTTTTCGCGCTGGCACCGCCGCCCACATCGAGGAAGTTTGCCGGTCTGCCTCCCGAGAGCTGTATCAGGTCCATCGTCGCCATCGCCAGACCTGCCCCGTTAACCATGCAACCTACGTCGCCGTCGAGCTTGACATAGTTCAGGTTACTGGCTGAGGCCTCCACCTCCGTCGGATCCTCCTCGTGCAGGTCACGCATGGCGGCCAGCTCCGGGTGACGATAGAGCGCATTGTCATCAAGAGAGACCTTGCAATCAACAGCCAGCACCCTGTCATCGCTTGTCTTGAGGAGAGGGTTAATCTCTATCAGCGAGGCGTCTGAATTGACAAAGGACTCCCAGAGCCCGCCTATGAAGCGGGTCATCTCCTTGTAGGCCTTTCCCTGAAGTCCCAGGTTGGAAGCAATGGTCCTCATCTGGAATTCATGCAGGCAGCAGGAAGAATCGACCACCTCGGTAAAGAGAGCCTCCGGGTTTCTGGCAGCCACCTCTTCAATGTCCATCCCTCCTTCAGTGGAGTAGACAACAACATAGGCCGATTTTTTGCGGTCAAGAAGAACAGACAGGTAAAATTCCCTGATGTCAGAGTCACCTTTATAGTATACATCGCAGGCTACGAGGACCTTTCGCACCACTTTGCCTGCAGGGCCGGTCTGCGGTGTCACCAGTGTCATACCCAGCATGCTCGAGGCTATTTCTGCTGCCTCCTGTGGCGAGCGGGCTATTTTCACCCCTCCGCCCTTGCCTCTGCCGCCGGCATGGATCTGAGCCTTAATGACGAATATCTGCGTTCCGAATTTCTTTTGAAGCTCTTCAGCTATGAGCTTTGCCTGGTCGGCTGTCTCAGCCACAAATCCTTCCTGTACAGCTACTCCGTGAGCCTGCAGGATTGATTTTCCCTGGTATTCGTGGATGTTCATGATAAGGTATCTGGTATGAGGTTATAAAGTTTCCTTTACAATTAGGTATGTAATTTACTCTTTTTTATAATTATTTTCGCTAAAACTTTATTGAATGAGGAAGCTTTCCAATGATGAGTTGAACCGCAAGAGCGTTAAGGAATTCAGGGCTTCTGACAAGTCGCCCTTCATCATTGTGCTTGACAATGTCAGGAGTCTGAATAACGTGGGATCGATATTCCGCACGGCGGACGCATTCATTGTTGAGGCGGTATATCTGTGCGGCATCACTGCAACACCTCCTCACAGGGAGATACACAAGACGGCGTTGGGGGCCACTGAGTCCGTTGAATGGAGCTATTTTGACAGTGCTGCGGACGCGGTGAGAGTGTTAAAATCGAAAGGATACACGATAGTCTCGGTGGAGCAGGCTGATGAGGCTGTATCTCTTGACAGACTGATAGTTGAGGCCGGGGAAAAGTATGCGCTGGTTTTCGGGCATGAGATAAAAGGGGTTAGCGAGGAGGTGGTCAATCTCTCGGATTTCTGCATAGAGATACCGCAGTACGGTACCAAGCACTCGTTTAACGTTGCTGTAAGCGCAGGGATAGTATTATGGGAGCTGGCGGGAAAGATTCCGGGTAACAAATAAAAAACCCCGTCTGCCTTGCGGCGAACGGGGTTTTGCTTTTATTAAATCCTGCTGTTACTGGGTAACTGACTTAAAGGTGTCGTCCATAAAGAACTTGGCAAACTCGAGGTCGGTCTGAGCATAGTTCTTCCAGTCGGAGTTGTAGCTGATAGCTTCACGGAGACCGTTGAGAACGCCGTCTTTATTATCCAGGCGTGCTGCAATGACAGCCTTCAGGTATGAGGGTCCGCCGCACTTGCATGGCTTCACTGAATCCATGGTTGTCTTGGCCTTGTTGATGTCACCCTTGAGAAGCTGTGCAAGAGCAAGGTTCATCGATGGCTTGTCGCCGAGCAGGTTGACTGCCTGGTCATATTTGCCTTCATGAATTGCGATGGTGCCGAGTCCGAATTTTGATTCGGGGGTTGCAGCTGACATCGAGTTGAAATACTCGGCAGCAGCTTTGACGTCACCATTCAGGAGGGCAGCAAAGCCCATGTTGTTCTTGACATTGTCATCATTCTTCAGAGCCTTGGCTTTTTCGAGAGCCACCATAGCCTCGTCAGCTTTACCCATGGTCAGATAAGCCCAGCCGATGTTGTTCCATGCGCGGAAGCACTTGGGTTCTTTTTCAGCAGCCATCTGGTAGTACTTGAGCATCTCATTCGGATCTTCTGTCAGCGTGGCAGCGTAGAGCATCTGCTCGAGGCTGAGGACTGAAGCGTCACCTTTGATTGCGGTAAGGATCTCTTCATCGCTAAGGCCGATAAGGTTAACGTCGACAATGAACTTGGATCTTCTCAGCAGAGGAAGGATCTCATCTGCGAGAGTCTCATATGCAGTTGCCATGTTCTTTATCTCCTGTTCGCGGACAATAGGATCCTGGTACATTGAAAGGACTCTCAGGATGAGTTCCTTGTCAGCGATAGATGATTCCTGAACGAGGGTCTTGAAGCCGTCCCAGTCTTCAGGGGTGGTCTGGCTTGTAAACAGCGCGGTCAGTTCGGGAATTTTGCCGTACTCCTTCTGGAGATACTTCTCGGCAGCCTTGCCCCTCTGATCAGCCAGTTTCTCGTTGAGTGTGAGCGGGCCGTCAGGTGAGGCATAAGAGCTTGTGGTGACGCCTTTGACTGCCATCCTCTCATTCTGCTGGACGAGTGCAATATAATCCTTGAGAGCCTGTATGTCGGCTGACTTGAGTTCAGCCGGCCTGATGTCGGCCTTGTTTATATTGTAAAGAATATCAGCCATCTTCTGTTCGGGAACAATGCGCTGATAGTTGTCCTTCAGTGATACAGGCATTGCATGATCTTCAACCAGTGTTGATGTGGCGATTACGCCGTCAGCCAGTTTAATGGGATCAAATGCCAGAGTTTTGTCTTTCTTAGTTGCTTCTACGCGGAGCATGAACTCGGATACCTTCATCGCGGGTACATAGTTGACATCACCGCTCCAGTTGATGTTACCGCCTTCCCAGCTGATTGGTTTGTTGTTAGCCAGAACCTTTTCACCCTGGGCATAGAGGATTTCATCAAATGCTGTTTCACCACCTTCATAAACAAGTACGGGGGTGATTTTCAGCGTAGTGTTCTTGTCAAAGTACTTCTCCGGATAAGTTGCTTTTACCTGTGCGGCAACAATTCCTGCATGGGTCTCAAGTACTTTGGGAGTGATCTCATACTGGACAAGATTTGCGTTTTTCTTCATCTTGTCGAGACTGCTGCAACCTGACATAAGTACAGCAGCAAGCAGAATGACAAAAAGTCTGGTGAAATTTTTCATAATTTGTTTTTTATTAGTTGCGATCAGTTTCTGTTAATTACAATTATACAATATTTCTGATTTGGATGCAAATTTAAGATAATTTTTAGTCAATACCTTCATACTTCCTATTAAAAATTCAGAAATCACGGAGATTAATCCCCGGTCCGACAGGCTCGCTGAAAATCATGTCCGTTACTTTCAGGTAATCTTCATGGTTGGCCACGAAATCAATACCAGATATGTCAATTACCAGGTACCTGTTCTCGGGATTCTGCCTGAAGAAGTTAAAATAGCTCTCCTGTATGCCTGTAAGGTATTCGGCGGTTATCGACTTCTCATAATCCCTGCCTCTTACGGCAATGTTTTTCAGGAGTCTCTCCGGCGGAACATGGAGGTAGACGTAGAGGTCCGGCTTTGGCAGTGAACTATAAATAATGTAGAATATCTGTCTGTAGAGGCTGAACTCATCCTGCTCCAGCGTTTTTGAGGAGAATACCAGTGACTTCATGAAGTAATAATCTGCCACTGTAAAGCTTCTGAAGAGGTCCTGCTCCACAAGTTCCTCCTTCAGTTGACGGTACCGGTCAGCCAGGAATGAGAGCTCAAGCGGAAAAGAGTACCTGGTGGGGTCATCGTAGAATTTGGGCAGAAACGGGTTATCGGCAAAACGCTCAAGGATGAGCTTGGCGTTGTAATCCCTGGCGATCATTGAAGCCAGTGTGGTCTTGCCGGCTCCAATATTTCCCTCAATGACTATATAGTTATACCTTACGGTCTCCATTATGGTCCCTCATTGCATTCAATATCAAAAATAGCATTTGACTGTCACAATACCAATAAAAATGAAGAGACGGGCAAATTGTCCGTCTCTTCTATCACTCTGCAGCGGTGCCCTTGCAGGCCTCCGCTGAATTTTTACAGCAAGAATAAATTATCTGTTGTCATCCCTTCTTCTGTCGTTGGAGCGCCGGTCACCGCGATCGCGGTCATGGCCTCCTCTTCCGCCGTCACGTGAGCCCTGATAATCCCTTCTCTCAGAATGTTCGCGCTTGGGAGGCTCAACATAGCCTTCAGGCTTGGGAATAAGGGGTTTGCGTGAGAGCCTCAGTTTGCCGGTCTTCTGATCGACCTCTATCAGCTGCACCTCAACGATATCACCCTCCTTGAAGAGCTCCTCTACGGTGCCCACCTTCTTCCAGTCCATCTCCGAAATGTGAAGCAGGCCATCCTTGTTGGGAAGTATTTCCACAAAGGCTCCGAACTGGGTAATGGTCTTGACCTTGCCCGTGTAAACCTTGCCAACCTCCGGAACGGCGCATATTGCGTTTATCCTGTCGAGGGCAGCCCTGATGACATCGTAGTTGTCGCCGAAGACATCGATCATACCCTGACCGTTGATCTCCTCGATAACTATTGTTGCACCTGTGGTTGCCTGTATATCCTGGATGATCTTTCCGCCGGGGCCTATAACTGCTCCGATCATCTCCTTGGGAATATATATCTTCTCTATTCTCGGGGCATGAGGCTTGAGTTCGGGTCTTGGTTCGGCGATTGTCTGTTCCATGATGTCAAGAATATGGAGCCTCCCCCTGCGTGCCTGGTCGAGAGCCTGCTTCAGCACCTCAAACGAGAGTCCGTCTACCTTGATGTCCATCTGTGTGGCTGTTATGCCGTCACGCGTGCCGGTGACCTTGAAGTCCATGTCACCAAGGTGATCTTCATCGCCGAGGATGTCTGACAGCACTGCAAATTTGCTTCCGTCCTTGTCGCTTATAAGTCCCATGGCTATGCCTGACACCGGTTTGGCAAGCTTGATGCCTGCATCCATAAGCGCCAGTGTTCCTGCGCATACCGTAGCCATCGATGATGAACCGTTAGACTCAAGAATATCGGACACGATGCGTATCGCATAAGGATTGGTTGCATCAGGAGGCATCATGTTCTTCAGTGCCCTGTGAGCCAGGTTGCCGTGGCCTATCTCCCTGCGGCTGGTGCCACGGGCAGGCTTGGCCTCGCCGGTGGCAAAAGGCGGGAAGTTGTAGTGCAGGGTAAATTTCTCCGATCCCTGTCTGAGGACCTCATCGATCATCTTCTGATCGAGCTTGGTGCCGAGAGTTACGCTGGTGAGCGCCTGTGTCTCACCGCGGGTGAAGATGGCAGAGCCGTGTGCTGCAGGGAGGGGATCGATCTCACACCATATGGGACGAATCTCGTCGAGCTTGCGTCCGTCAAGACGCTTGTGCTCATCCAATACCAGCCGGCGGGCAGCTTCTTTCTCCACATCATGATAATATCTGTTTACAAGCATCCCGTTCACGGGGTTTTCTTCAGTGAACTGTGCCAGAAACTCTTTCTTTATATTGTCAAAGCCCTCAGAGCGTGTCTTTTTGTCAGCGCCGGTGGCAGCCAGAGCATAGCATTTTGAATAGGTCTCATCCCATACTTTCTTGCGCAGATCCTCGTCGTTGACCTCATGACAATATTCTCTCTTTACCGTCTTGCCGACCATCACGGCCAGCTCCGTCTGAGCAACGCACTGTATCTTGATAGCTTCATGGGCAATGCGCAGAGCCTCGAGCATGACCTCCTCGGCGACCTCTTTCATCTCACCCTCAACCATCATTATGTTTTCATAAGTGGCACCGACAATGATGTCGAGATCGGCCTTCTCAATCTGCACAAGGGTGGGATTGACAATGAACTCTCCGTTGACCCTGGCAACCCTGACTTCAGAGATGGGCCCGTGGAACGGGATATCTGAAACTGCAAGTGCAGCAGAGGCTGCGAGTCCTGCCAGTGCGTCAGGCATAATGTCTTTTTCTGCAGAGATCAGGTTAACCGTCACAAACACCTCTGCATGATAATCATCAGGGAAGAGCGGACGCAGAACCCTGTCAACCAGCCTCGATACGAGGATCTCATTGTCATTGGGTCTTGCCTCTCTCTTGAGGAAGCCCCCGGGGAAACGGCCGGATGCCGCATATTTTTCCTTGTACTCAACAGAAAGAGGCATGAAGTCAGTGTCCTCTTTCGCATCTTGTGCCGCAACTACAGTTGCGAGCAGCATGGTACGGCCCATCCGCACCACCACCGAACCATCGGCCTGTTTGGCCAGCTTGCCCGTTTCGATTACTATTGACCGGCCATCGCCAAGGTCAATGCTTTTTTCAATTAACTTATACATTTGTATTACTGATTATTTCGCGATAGATGATAAATCTGGGGGAGTATTCACCCGGGAATTAAAAAAGGCAATCTGAAATTGCCTTTTCTCACTTTACTTACGCAGGTTCAGTGCCTTGATTATTTCACGATACCTGGAAATATCTTTTACCTTCAGATAGTCAAGCAGACGCCTTCTCTTCCCGACCAGCTTGATGAGCGACCTCTGCGTGCTGAAATCCTTCTTGTTCTTCTTCAGGTGTTCAGTCAGGTGCGCAATCCTGTAGGAGAAAAGAGCAATCTGACCCTCAGCACTTCCTGTGTCCATCTCTGATGATCCGAATGTCTTGAAAAATTCCTGTTTCTTCTCCGTTGTCAAATACATATCCTTATCCAATAGATTGTTAATAAATTCTCCAATTTTGGATCGCAAAGATACAACTCTTATTTGTAATAATTCAAACAATTCGAATAATTTTTTTGTATTTGACTGCGCTCAGGCACTCTGCTTCGCGGCAACAAAATTTTACCGGGAAGCTTCTGATTAAAAGACGCAATTATGATACCAAAAGTTGCGCCTGCTGAAAACTTTAATGATCTAATTGGTCGAAAAACTCACTGATTTGTCACTGATGCCTGTTCACGGTTCTAGGAATATTGAGCTCGAACCTCTTATTTTATGGCCCATGCTGATGAGTGATGAGCCTATCAGGCAGTCGAGGCACCTGTGGTACCTGCACCACAAGGTTCTCAGCTCTATCAGAGCCTGGGAGGCAAAGGCCGACTCCGGCTTCAGTCCTGCTTCCCCGAAGTCACGCACCACGCTGTTTTCTTCAGGGGGAAGGGAATCGAGGATATCGACGGCCCGGTCACACCATTCCTGCTGCTGCCTGTTTTTCCCGTATACAAAGAGCATGGGTGCGATGGCGTTTATGATCAGGAGGTCTACCGACTGCCTGCCTGCACGGCCTGCCGTTGAGGGTACCTCCCTGCCGAACTGGTAGTGATGGTTCCAGTACCCTGATGCCGTGACACTGAGCAGTGGCCTGAGGCTGCCAATGTCACGGCATTCGAGGACCCTCGAGAAGAGGCCCTCACTGTGGGTCAGCAGTGCTGCCAGCTGAGAGAGACGGACCGTTGGGAAGTTTGCCGGACGCAGCCGGTGGAACTTCCACATCCAGCCATCGACAGGCTGCAGTGAGTACTTCGCCTTCATCATGCGGTACTCTCTGCTCAGGAGAAGGTAATATTCATCACTGACGGCTTCCCTGAAGAGGGTCTCGTCAAGGAGACCCGCCGTTCCGAAGAGCAGCGCCTCCACCTGCAACAGGTTGTCAGAGTGCTTTCGGATGATCTTCAACGGAAGCCTTGAGGCAAGCATCTCAAAGGGGTCGGTGTTTACCCGGAAACCAAAATAACGTGAGATAAGCCTGTAGAGCGTCTCCTCCCAGTCATTGTCCGTCTTCACCAGTAGCTCCCTGATCTCACTGCTTTTTCTCCCCAGGCGTTCCACGGCAAGCGACCAGAGCCAGTGTTTTACCATGAACCCGTCGGTCTTGCCTATCAGTCCGTTGCAGGCCAGCAGTGACGGGGAGTTGACAAAATCAAGATAGTTCTCCCACAGGGCGTGATCGTACTCCATCCGTGCCGTCAGCAGCCGGCGGCCTGATGCCGAATAGACAGCAGCATCATCATTATGGACAAGATGCAGGATCACATTGTCATACGCATGGTCAGTGTGGTGGCCGTGACGGTACCAGTCAGAGGCATTGATATGAATCTCCGTGTTACCCGCCCAGGCGGTACCGCCAATAAAAAGACGCGTGTTGAAGAAATCGGGGCCGGAGTCGCGGTTATAATCTCCCGGATTGATCACCTCAATCGGGCCGGCTTCACTGTCGCACAGACCTCCGGTATCAAAGAACCGGTTTTTCCACAGCCAGTGCAGAAATTCCTCCTTCATGATAAATGTATTTAAAAATGCAGCTTATCAAAGATAAGTACAAAGGAACATTTGAACAACAGAGCAAACGAAAATTTGGAGATTGGTATCAACCTGTTTATAAAAACCCCAAAAAAGGGGGGTATCTATCGCTGTTTTATCCATAGTTTTACTAAATGAAAGAAAAATATCCTTGTATAACTAAAACCCAAGCTAAAATGAACTCATCCGTTAAACTTCTAATTGCAGTGGCTGTTTTGGCTAGCCTTCCCTTGATGGCGAGCGGCCAGATCACTATAAAAAACAAGATCAAAAAAGTTGAAAACAGTACAGATCAGAGAACAGACCAGGGGATAGAGAGGGGTCTCGACGCAATACAGACCGGGATAGGAAATGCCCTGAAAAAGAAAACTAAGACAGGGGAGACACAACCCTCAGAAGAAACCCAGGGAGATCAGTCAACCGGTGAGATCACATCAGTTCCGGAAGACCAGAACAACCAGCAGGAACAGACATCACTTCAGTCCTTTTCCAAGTATGATTTCATCCCCGGCGAGAGAATTATTTTTTATGACGATTTCAGCCAGGATGCAATTGGCGATTTCCCGGCGCTGTGGAACACCAACGGATCAGCTGAAATTGTAACCACCAATCTCTATCCCGGAAACTGGATGAGATTTGTGATGGATGGATGTGTCTGGACGGACGGGTTGCTAACACTGCCTGAGAACTATACGATTGAATTTGATGTTATTCCCATAGGCGGACTGGAGGGTGAGGGTATGTCAGGGTGGCACATGGAGCTGATGCAGGCTAAGAACGTAAATGCATGGGATCATGGCACGGCTCCCGGGCATGGGGGATTCCAGTTCCAGGTTGAATATCACGGCAGGCCGGGATACGGTACATGGCTTAACAGTGAAGAATGCGCACTTGCCAAGCTGAGCGGATATGTTGAAGGAGACAACTTGAAGCAGCAGATGAACCAGAAATACCATATTGCCATCTGGGTTCAGAAAACAAGGGTACGCCTGTACCAGAACGAGAATAAGATCATTGACCTTCCAAGGGCGTTCCCCGCAGGATGTGTGAAGCCTGACAGGCTCAGGTTCGAGTATGGCGCCGCCATGATCAGCAATGTCCGCATTGCCGTGGGTGCCCCGGATATGCGCAACA
>Ga0209450_10000816_pt1 | contig 15632 bp, 10 predicted proteins | sample FrelakmetLWP11LW_FD_187149 | JGI IMG/M metagenome (GOLD analysis project Ga0209450, IMG submission 187149) | Freshwater lake sediment microbial communities from the University of Notre Dame, USA, for methane emissions studies - LWP11 LW (SPAdes)... | ecosystem: Environmental > Aquatic >...
GTTATAGATAGAACCTATGTTTTTTGGGGAATGATTGTTTCATTTTTATTCTCATTAATTTGGATAATATTTAAGATTGAATTTATCGAACCTATGTATCCGGGTCTCGCAGGGGGGTTTATTGTGTACCTGGCGGGTCTATTCGCCGGGAAAAAGCATGAAAATATGTCTTAAAATATTGTTTCTGGTTATATCTCTTATCCTGAGCATCGGCTGCTTTGCCCAGACAAATCCCGATGTGAGCGGTTTGGATTCTGCTGTCAGCAGGATTGAACTGAATTTCAGGAACAGGAATAACTACGATTCATCACTTTTCAACATTTTTCCGAAAAAAACAAATAATAAAAAGATTGGCCTCGTTTTAAGCGGAGGCGGTGCAAGAGGGCTGTCGCATATTGGCGTCCTGAAAGTGCTTGAGAAATACAACGTTGATATAGATATGATAGCCGGAACCAGTATCGGGGCGATTACAGGCGGGCTGTATTCATCCGGATACTCGCCATCCGAAATCGAGAATATAACCGAATCAATCGACTGGAAAACAGAACTATCCCTGACAAACAAATATACGAGAGAATTCCTGTTCATTGACCAGAAAAAGAATCAGGATAAGAATTTCCTTTCAATATCACTTGACGGACTCAAGCCGATGCTTCCTACTTCCCTTTCATCGGGACAGCAGATTGCCTCATTGCTGAATGTTCTTTTTCTGAACGCAAGGTACAAACCGAAAAGCGATTTCTCGACTTTAAAAGTACCTTTATCAATCGTGGCGACAAATCTTGATAACGGCCAGCGGGTAGTGCTTAAAGACGGTAATTTGAGCGAATCAATCAAAGCGTCTTTTACTTTTCCTCTTTTATACACTCCGACCATCATAAAAGGCAGAAACCTGGTTGACGGAGGGCTTACTGCAAATATTCCCGTAGATATCGCCAGAAATGACGGAGCTGATTATATCATAACTATAAATTCAACAAGCCCGCTGAAAACTGCGGAGGACCTTAAAGACCCATTAAATACTGCTGACCAGATTCTTTCAATAACGATGGCCCAGTTAAATGAGGAGCAGTTAAAAAGTTCGGACATTATTATCAGACCGGAAGTAGGAAGAACGGGAGCAACGGACTTCCTGAACATTCCGTTCATCATTAAACAGGGAGAGATAGCCGCCGAAAATTCAATACAAAAGATTCTAAGTGATATCCAGAAACTCGAGGAAAGCGCTTCTCCCAATTCTAATAATTTCGTATTCAACACAAACGTATATTTTGATTCAGACCTTATTCCTGACTCCCTGAAAAAAGTTATAGAATCAGAACAGAAAAACAATTTTGTTAAATACCCTGTGATAGAGAAAAGGATAAAGGATATCTATACAACCGGCTTTTTCGGCACGGTTTGGGCAGATATTGTAAAAAATAACGGATTGAACAATATTTCATATAAAACCGCGAAATATCCCAGGCTCGGCTCTATAGTACTTAATTTTAACAAGGGAAGAGATATAAGGCGTTATAAGACTGAAACGGTAAAAAAGGATTCACTAATTACTACGGTATTCGGATGGGAAATACTTAAATCTGGTACAAAAGACGATATCGATATAATCAAAACAGTTCAAGATGTAATTGAAAGCTATGGAATTGAAAAAATATCCAGAACTGTTAATAACAGGGAGATGTATCAATTATATGAAGATATTCTGGGACATCTCAGGGATAATGAGTTATCTTTCGTCGATATTGAAAAATTTTATTTCGATGCAAATGCCGGTGAATTGGAAATAAAATTGAGCAGCGGAAATATTTCTGCCATTAACATAACAGGGAACAGAAAGACAAAGGGCTCGATTATTCGGGATGAAATTACTGTGGCTGAAGATAAGCCTGTGATTAAATCCTCACTTAAGGAAAGCATAGGAAATATTTACGGCACTAATCTTTTCAGCCAGGTAAGCATGTCATTAAACTACGGCAGAAACAGTTCAAAACCCGGACTTGATGTTAATCTCGTCGAAAAGAGTTCAAGAAACTTACTCCTTTCCTTCAGGGTTGATAATGAACGGAAACTGCAGGGATACCTGGAATTGCGGAACGAAAATTTATTCGGTTCAGGGAATGAGATTTCGGGTTTACTCAAAGGCGGTCTTAGAGACAGGGAATACCGCCTGAATCTGAAATCCTACAAATTTTTCGGGACAATTTTTACATACGATGTTGCAGCTTATTATAAATTCAGGGATATATACAATTACGTTGAGGAAATTGAAAATACAAAGTTAAAGTATCAGCAGATAGGTGAATACCGTGATATTGATTACGGAGCGAGCTTCCTGCTCGGAACACAGTTAGAAAAAATCGGAACAGTATACGCTCAGGTTTTTTATGACAATCTTTCCAGGAGACAGCTTCAGGGAGAAATTCCGGAAGAAAGCGACTTAAGACTGTTCAAACTGAAACTTATCGGTAAAGTTGATACTGAAGATAAGTATCCATTCCCGACAGGCGGAGGTTCAATCAATTATTATTACGAATCGGCAAGGAACCAGTTCAGCGGCGGACTTACATATACAAAAATTTATTTTGACATTTCATATTATTTTGAACTGGGCAATCCCAGTGTGCTGAAACCAAAATTTATTTTCGGGTTTGGCGATAAAACAACCCCGACTTATGAATTGTTTTCCCTGGGCGGCGAGAATTCTTTTTACGGAATGGTTGAAGACGAGATGAGAGGAAGACAAATATTGCTAGGTTCGGTAGAATACAGATATTTGCTTCCGTTTCAATTGTTTTTCGATTCTTATCTGTCGGCAAGGTATGACCTCGGCAGGGTTTGGGAAAATACGGAAGATATCAGGTTCAAAGACCTCAGACACGGAATAGGCCTTGCAGCAATGTTCGACACACCCGTTGGCAAAGCAAGTTTTTCAGTCGGCAGAACTTTCATAATCAGAAATGGTTTTGCAGAAGGAAGCATAGTCAAAGGTAATTATGTATTCTATTTCTCAATTGGTTATGACCTTTAAATTAAAACAATTAAAGATTTTATCCGTATATATTTAAGTGAAGATTCTCAGCAAATATAGCGAAACAACACTCAGGACCTTTATTGTTATTATTACGCTTTATTGCCTGTTTATAGGAGGAATTCCCGTCTTTAAATCCCTTTTTACCAACCGCCTTGTTCTTGACGGTTGTTTTAAAACAGAAAAAGTATCAAATGACGGAAAAAATTATATCGAAGTCAGGAGTTTATTAAGTAACGGTGCCGCTGAATCTGCTGGGATTTGGGAAGGTGACATAATTCTCTCCGTTAACGGAAATGTCGTTGATAATCTCCCTGAATTTCAGAAACAGCTTAGTAATTCGCTCGGGAAAAAAGCTGTTTACGAGATTCTTCGCGGAAACGAAATTCTTCATCTGGAAGTCAAAGTTTACAGGTATTTTCACTTCATATTTTATGTTTTTGCGGCTCTTGGGCTCGGATTCCTGATAAACGGATTTTTCGTGGGAGTTTCAAAACCCAAGGAATTAATTTCTGCGGTTTTCTTCTTATTCGGTGCGGCGTCATCACTCGGTTTCTTTCTGTACGGCGGGGTATGGTACTATGCCGGAGGAAGTGAATTTCTAATGCTGAATTATTTTATCGCAGGCATGTTCATTTTTCCGCTGTTGTTTCATTTCTTCTCGGTTTATCCGACATATTACAATTTTAAGCGAAGAAAACTTATTTTATGGTCTGTTTACCTGATTTCAGTGCTAATGTACATGCCGTCTATATTCAGGGAATCGGTTACGTTTCTTGAACAAAATATAACACTGGCTTTAATAATCTCATACTTCCCTATAGTGATAGCAGTTTTAGGGCTGGTTCTTTTTGGCAGGTCGTACTACAGAATAAAAGATACACATGTTAAAAAGACTTTAAGAATATTAATGGTAGGTTTGATTTTAGGTATTATTGGCATGGTTTATTATTATGTATTGTTTATAATGATTAGTGAAAGTCCCAACATGAATATAATATACAGGCTTCCTGTAGTTCTGGTGCTAGGACTCCCTATATCATTCGGTATTTCTATTTATAAATATAAAATTCTTGATACGGAATTCATTGTCAAGAAAGGAATAGTATATACAGTAGCATCTGTAATTACGGCGGCGGCGTATTTTGTCGCGATTAACTTTCTTGATACAATTTATGATTATTACCAGCTGAGAAATAAACAGTCAATAACAATTATAACCATAATACTAGTAATATTCTCGTTCAGTTATATTACTAAGCTAATAAGTTCTTTTGTAGACAAGAAATTCTACAAATCGAGATATAATTACAGAAAGTCATTGTTAGAATTCTCGGCAGGACTTCCGTATCTGAACAATATTGAAGAAGTAGAGCAAAAGATTAGGACTTTACTGTCAGATACGATGGGTATAAAATACCTCAATATTCAGGTATGTGATAAAAGATATTTAAGAAACGAAGAAGAAGTAAATCCACTGTGCGCGGAATTTCATAAGTTTCTTTTCAGGACAAATTATGAACCAAAGCATATAGCGGTCGAACAGCTAACCGAAATTACTATTCCGGAAGTATATCAAAGATTAATTAAAGAGAAAAAATTACAACTGGTTTTGCCGGTTATCCGAAGAGATAGAATTATTGGCAGTATTGACATCGGAGCAAAAAGCGAAGGAGCCCAGTATACGGATGAGGATATTGACCTGCTGAAAACTCTTGCTTCAAATGTGGGAATCGTCTTTGAGAATTCGAGGCTGAGAAATGAAGAAATAAAGAAGAAAAAACTTGAAGAAGAACTTAAAGTCGCAAAAGATATACAGATGGGCCTGCTTCCGGAGACCGAATTTAAGTTCGATAACCTTGAAATAAGTTGTACTTCTTCTCCCGCAAGGATCATAGGAGGCGATTTTTACGATGTTATTAAGATTGATGAAAATAAGATACTCGTAGTCGTTGCGGATGTTTCCGGCAAAGGATTGCCGGCTGCGCTTTACATGGCCAAAGTTCAGGCATTAATAAGGTTTGCGGCAAAAATAATGAAAACCCCGAAGGCTATTCTGTTAGAAGTAAACAAGCAGGTATATGCAAAGTTTGAAAGGAAGTCATTTGTAACGGTTTCATTAGGACTTTTCGATATAAATGCTAAAACAATGAAATTCGTTAGGGCAGGTCATAATCCTGCTATTTTTGCCAAAAACGGTTCTATCGAATTGCTCAATACCAGAGGAATGGGGCTTGGCCTTGACGGTGATGAGATATTCAGCAGAAACCTTGAAGAACACGATTTAAAAATAGAGGATGGCAGTTTGGTATTATTTTATACTGACGGTCTTAACGAGGCAATGAACAGTAAAAATGAAGAATTCGGGATGGAAAGGCTGATTAATACGGTTAAGCATAACAGGCAATCAAAACCGCTGGATATTAAAAACGAACTTATTAATGAAGTCCGCAGGTTTGTGAAAGACGCAGAACAGCATGACGACATAACTTTAGTTATAGTAAAGACGTATAAAAAATAAGGGATATGGGTTACATTCAAAAAATAAAAGAGAATAACTTAAGATATCTTATACTGATAATATCTTCCTTTTGCCTTCTCCTGATTGCCATATCTTTTGAAAATAACATGTTTTCCAGGCGGATGACTACCGATGACTGCCTGTGGATTCCGATTGACACTATGAATGGCAGCGCAAGGCTGTTAATTACCGACATTATACCGGACGGTGTCGCTGATAAAGCGGGACTGAAAGACGGCGACATACTTATTGCAATTAATGATATAAAATTCACGCGTGAAACCGATGCTATGGATATTCTTAACAGGTATAAAAACGAAACTGTGGAATATACTATTCTTCGTGACGGATACATGCTGAAGGCCAATATATGGGTTTATAAATTTGTAAATATCAGCTTTATAATTTTCTGGATTGTCGGGTTGTCATTTCTAATTGTCGGAATAATTGTCGGTTATTCAAGGCCCAGGGAACTCACGTCAAGGTTGTTCTTTTTCTTCAGTTGCGCCGCTTCCATCGGCCTGTTGCTCTTTTCAGGGATAAATCCTACGGGTTCTTTTAATCCCCAAAACCTTTCTGTTATTCAGAGGATTTTTGTAGTATCCGTTAATATAATTTATTTTATTGCTCTGTTGTTAATGCCGCCGTTATACGTACATTTTTTCATGACATACCCGAAACATTATAATTTTAAAAGGCGGAAACTGATAATAGCCCTTTTGTATTCGATGGTATTTATCCCTGCAATTATCATAATGATATTCAAGGGCGTATTTAACAACCCGCTCCTTCCGTATTATGCCAGGTATTTTCATGTGATTTATTATGCTGCGGGAATAATATTTTTCCGGAGAGCATATAAAACAATAACTGATTTATCATTAAGAAAATCGTTATCCATCATTAACAGAGGTTTCCTTATCGGAGGCCTTGGAATTACTTATTACCTGTTCTTCGTAACATTCAATAAAACGCCGTTCTTTCTGCTGAATCCTTTATACCTGGTTCCGAATATATTAATTCTGGCAATACCTGTATCCTTCGGATATTCAATCATGAAATACAGAATTCTTGATACAGGGTTCCTTATAAAGCGCAGTATCGTCTTCGGTATAGTCACAGTTTCAATAATAGTAATTTATCTAATCCTCGTTTTTTTGATAAACTCTTATTTCAAGGAAGTATTCAAGGGCAGCAATCAGTTATTTATTATCACTTTTATAATTATTTTCACCTTTTCATTTGATTTTGTCAACAAAAAAGCAAAAGATTTCGTCGATAAACAGTTTTTCAGGGAAAGTTACAATTACAGGAAATCACTGCTTAACTTCACAAATGAAATCTCAATAATAAATAATATTGATGATCTGATAAATAAAATCCGTGTATTTCTTGAAGAAACTGTTGAAATAGGTGTATTTGACCTCAGAGTTCTAAACGATACTTATTTAAAAGCGCTGAATCTTAGCAATGACAACAATTTCGACCGGATCCTGAGCAAGATAGCATATAAATCCAGAGAACCTGTTCAGATTAATTCAATAAATATTCAGGAACTGGGAATAAACGAAACGGAATACGAACAGATAAAAGAGCGAAAAATTGACCTTATTATACCTATCAGCCTTAAGAGTACGCTTCTTGGCACTCTGAATTTCGGCAAGAAAGTCAGCGGAAAAGCTTTTTCAGAAGAGGATATAGACTTGCTAGAGTCGTTTGCCTCACAAAGCGCTATCTGTTTGGAGAATTCCAGGCTGAATGTTGAAGAACTTGCAAAGAAGAGTTATGAAGAAGAAGTTAATATTGCGCGTAAAATTCAATTCAGCCTAATTCCTGACGATAATGTAAATAGCGATAAGATTTTAATTTCAGGATACTCGGAACCTGCAAGGGAAATTGGCGGAGATTTCTACGACATCATAAAACTATCAGATGATAAGTATATGATAGCGATAGCTGACGTTTCCGATAAAGGCATTCCAGCAGCTCTTTACATGTCACAGGTGCAGGCAATGCTTCATTTTGCATCGAAAATTTTCCCTTCTCCAAAGGACATTCTGACAGAAATCAATAAGCAAATTTATGACCAGTTTAACAGGTTTTCATTTGTTACAGTTCTGATTGCAGTTTTTGACCTTAGAAAGAAGAAAGTCACAACAGCCAGAGCCGGACACACTCCCCTGCTCAGGCTTAGAAACGGTATGATAAACAGTATTTTCCCGAAGGGCATTGGAGTCGGCCTTGACAAAGAAAAGATATTCGATGAGAACATAGAGGAAACTGAGCTGGATATAGAAAACGGCGACCTGTATTTCCTTTTTTCTGATGGACTCTCAGAAGCCATGAATAACGAGAGAGAATTATATGGTATGGAAAGAATAAACCGTGTTCTGATCCAAAGCTGCGATAAGAAAATCAAAGACATAAAGAAAGATATACTTGAAGACATTTCGTCTTTCAGAGATAATGCCCCAATAAATGATGATATTACTTTCACCCTTTTAAAATGCTTATAGAGGCTTTATAGTTTAATATCCTTTTTTAAAAATTTCATTAATCATATATTTATTTTTTAGTAAATAATAAATTTATTATGATACCCCGTTATTCCCGAAAAGAAATTGCGGATATTTGGTCCGATGAAAATAAGTTCAGAATATGGCTGGATATTGAAATTCTGGCGTGTGAAGCGCAGTCAATTCTAGGAAATATCCCGAAAAAATCACTGGCGATAATTACATCCAGAGCAAAATTTAACACATCTTCAATCCTTAAACTTGAAGAAACCATTAAGCATGATGTTATTGCTTTTTTGACGAATGTAGCTCAGTACGTGGGTATTGATTCAAGATTTATTCATATGGGTATGACAAGTTCAGACGTGCTGGACACTGCCCTGTCCGTTCAGCTTAAACAGTCAGGAGAGATAATTCTGAAAGATTTACTGCACTTCAGGAGTATTTTAAAGAAAAAGGCTGTCAGATATAAAAATCTGCCAATGATTGGCAGGACTCACGGAATTCATGCAGAACCAATCACTCTTGGATTAAAATTCGCTCTCTGGTACGATGAGACTAACAGAAACATTGCAAGAATGAAAGATGCAATAGACATCATATCAGTTGGCCAAATTTCAGGCGCAGTAGGTACTTATGGTCATATATCGCCTAAAGTAGAGGAACATGTTTGCAGAAAACTGGGATTAAAACCCGCAAAAATATCCACTCAGATATTGCAAAGGGACCGGCATGCTCAATTCATGTCAACACTGGCAATAATAGCCTCATGTCTTGACAAATACGCGGTAGAAATAAGACATCTGCAGAAAACAGAAGTACTCGAACTTGAAGAAAGCTTTACAAAAGGTCAGAAAGGTTCATCTGCTATGCCTCATAAAAAGAACCCCATAACATCCGAGCAGATATCAGGACTTGCAAGAATAATAAGAGGAAATTCAATCGCTGCAATGGAGAATATTCCTTTATGGCACGAAAGAGACATATCGCATTCATCGGTTGAAAGGATTATCTGTCCTGACTCAACCATTTTGATGGATTATATGCTGCATAAATTTTCAAGCCTTGTAGAAAATATCACCGTATATCAGGGAAATATAAAACGCAACCTTGAACTAACTAAAGGCCTTATATTTTCACAGACACTTTTACTGAAGTTGATTGATAAGAAGATGAAGAGAGAAGATGCTTATAAAATTGTACAGACAATAGCCATGAAATGCTGGGATAGTAAAATCGAATTCAGGAAATTAGTCGAAGATAACAAAGTAGCAATGAAATTCCTGAACAAGAAAGACCTGGATGAAGTATTTGATTACACAAAATCCAGAAGAATGATAGACTACATCTACAAAAAAGTCGGATTATAATTATTTCTTAAAATCTAAGAATAATCAGGCGTTAGCGTATTGCCGTCTTAATTCAATAACTTTACCAATAATAGTAAAAGGACGGTTAATAATAGACTTATATTTAGAATTTGCAGCCTCTAAATATGCTTTAATCTTGCTGTTTTTGAGCGTTTTAACTGTTGCTTCATCATCCAGCAAGGCAATGACTATATCACCGTCATCAGCAGAGTCCTGTTTCCTGACAATCACAATATCGCCGTCATATATTCCGGCATCAATCATACTGCTGCCTTTTACCTTTAACGCAAAATGCAGATTGTGTCCGCGCGGGCTTTTTTCCATCGATACATACCCCTGAATATTATCGGCTGCAAATATCGGCTCGCCTGCTGCAACCGGACCGTAAAGAGGAATAAGATTCATTTCACTCTTCGGTTTTAATTTTTCGCCGGAACTGGATTTAACAACTTTGAAACCTCTGGCTGTATCGGGTTTTTTCTCGAGAAATCCTTTCCTCTGAAGGGCAAACACATGGTCCTGAATAGTACCAATTGTGATTTTGAACTTAGTTGCAATTTCTTTTAATGTCGGAGGATATGAATTCTCATCCGAAAACTTCAGGATAAAATCCAGAATTTTCTGCTGTTTCTTTGTTAGTCTTTTTTCCATAATTTAATATGGCATATTTATTTATGAATGTCAATGATTTTATAAAGACATCCCACGTTAATCCGCAGGCCTGATAATATTATCGTCTCCGAAACTCAAATCCGTTTCAGGAAAATCTTTTTCTGATAAATATTTAATTTTAAGGTATGCGGAGTTTGTTTCATCAATGACCGGGTAACCTCTTTTTATTTGTTTTATCGAAGTAATTTCAGCCATTTCAAATTCACCATTTTTATTAATAAACACTTTAATTATGGGAGCGATACCCTGCGGACCTGATAGTGAAAACTTCCCGTAAGTGCAGAAATTACCCATGCTATAAGCTATAAACCGTTTCTTATATAATTCTACTGCCCGCGTAACATGCGGACCATGACCCATTACAAGGTCTGCACCTGCGTCAATCATGGAATGTGCGAATTTATAAACATCTCCCCTGTTTTCCTCAAGGAAGTATTCCTTCTCCTTAGGAACTCTTTGGGCTCCGGCACCTTCTGCACCGCCGTGGAATGTTACAACGACAATATCACATTCTTCTTTCAGGTTTCTTACAATTTTCATTGCATCATCAATATCATGCAAACTAGGAGTACCTCTGTTAGGTGAGAAACCGGCAAAGCCGAATCGTTTGCCTTTGAAAACCAGAATTTCCGTCGGATATTCCAAAATTCCGGCATATGCAAGATTTAATTCATCAAGAGTGATTAAAGTGGATTCCTTTCCCTCTTTCCCCATGTCACCGGAATGGTTATTTGCCAGGTTTAGCAAATCGAATCCGGCATCATCAAGATACTGAGCATATCTGGTGGGCATCCTGAAAGAATAACAATTATCTTCCGACAAACACTTTTTCGGAGTTCCGCCTGAATTTAAAAACGGACCTTCAAGATTTCCGAATGTAATATCAGCTTCTGTCAGTATATCGGATACTCCGGCAAATAATTCTTTCCCGTCATTCGGAGGAAGCATAGCTGATGGATATGTAGTTCCCATCATAATATCGCCGACTCCTATAATACTGATTTCATCACTTTCAAAAATCTTTTCGATAGGGTTTGTTGAAGTATCATGAATATTTTTTCCGGGTTTTTGTTCGTAACATGATACAACTATTAAGGGAAATATAAAAAGTATCAATAAAAACTTAAGCATTAATTATATAATTTATATAATGTTGCTTTTTCTCTGAAAATTTCAGCATCTTTCTTTTGACGTTCAATTATTTCATCTAATGATTTTTCAGCATCAATCATTTTTCTCAGGATATCGGTTCCTGCAAGCTTATCAATATAATATTTATTTGTCCACTTGAATTCAGCAGAGTTTCTTTTCAAGGATATAAGTACCGCAACGGATGTTTCAAACGGTCTGTAAGTATTAATATCCGTAATTTTCATTTTAATGCCAAAACAGGACATATTTACGTATTTCATAGCACTGTAAGTAGGCAATAACTCCTGAGAAGGAGTAAATTCCGTCAAAATGAAATTCAATCCGGGCAGATTAAAATTATTCAAATCATTCAGTAATTTTTCAGGGTCAATAAACGGAGCTCCAAAAACTTGAAAAGGAGTAGGCGTACCCCTTCCTTCGGAAATATTTGTTCCTTCCAGAAAACACGAGGAAGGATACAATCTGGCACTTTCGATAGAATTAATACTCGGCGAAGGGTTTATCCAGAAATTTACTATTTCCTCAAACTTAGTTTCCCGTGTAAAATTTTTCATTTTAATTACATGGAAATCATCATTTTTTACATAAATTGCATTAAGATAATTTGCCAGTTCACCTACCGTTAATCCGTATATCACGGGGACTGGTACTTTACCGACAAATGATTCAAAATCAGAGTTTAGCATGAATCCATCGGAATAATTGATATTTGCAACTGAAGGACGGTCACATACTATATAAGATTTATCAAGTTTCTTCGCATCAAGCATTGTTAAAAACAAGGTTGAAGTATAGGTATAAAACCTTACGCCCAGATCCTGAATATCAAAAACCAGTACATCAACATCCTCGACATCTTTTTCCTTAACAGAATAATCCCCGCTGTATAAAGAAATGACCGGGATTTCTTTTTGTAAAACACCATATTTATCATCAGCGGTAAAACCGTGTTCCGGAGTAAATATTTTAGTTACATTGATTCCTTTTTCGATTAATAATTCCGAAATATGAACTCCGTTTTTATCTACACCGGTTTTATTTGTTATCAGCCCGACTCTTTTCCCTTCCAATAATTTCCTGTAATCTTTGAGAAGAATCGTATTCCCTGTCTCAAAGTCACCGTTAACCTGGCTGTGAGAAAATCCGAAAGAGATAAATAATATTATCAGAATATAAATATATTTCATTTAAGGAATCTCTTTACTGTATTAATATCAATTATTCTGAAAAGGAAGAATGATGATAATATCAGAAGGAAACTGCCAATATCAATTAATATATTATCAATAGACCTTGTTGCATAATATATAACTATTGAAACAGATAAAATAACGGCGATTGATATTAATTTCGACTTTTGATAATCTATTCTGTAAAATTTCTTTGAAGTAAAGTAAATGCCTATAGTCATCGAAATATAACTCAACAAAGTTGCTATTGCCGCACCCATCATGCCAAATACGGGTATAAGAATAAAATTAGCAGCAACATTAACGATAGCCGCCGTACCTGTTATATATGGCAGATATTTGGTTTTTTTCTCAATGTATATACCTGCCATAAAGTTAAGATACATTCCATATATAAGATAAGATAAAAGAATAACCGGAACTATCTGAAGCCCGCCCCAGTATGCTTTTCCCACGAGATATCCTTTTCCAGGCATAGGAATGGCGACGATATCATTAATAAAGAAAGTAAGAAATACAAAAATCACAGTTGCAGCTACAAGAAACATAGTCATAACTTTTGAAAACAGTACTTTAGCGTCGGGTTCTTTCGCATTATTAAGGAAAAAAGGCTGCCAGGCAAATTCGAACATTGAAACAAACAGCATCATAAAAATCCCCAGCCTGTAATTTGCCTGGAAAACACCGACTGTATGATCGTCCGTCAATGCAGTTAAAATAGGCCTGTTAATTACCTGAATTATGTTTGAACTGATGCCTGCAGGGATATAGGGTAATGAAAAACGCAGTAATTCCTTAACAAGAATCATATTCAGTGAAAACTTAATATTTTTAGCTATTACCGGTATTAACAAGAGCAGTGTAAAAAATGATGCAATAAGGTTAGAAATAAAAACATATTCAATGCCGAATTTCAGTACGACAATGAATAAAATATTTAAAATCACAGTTAAAACGATACCTGCCAGCCTGAAAAAAGCAAACATATAAGGTTTATGAGTTAATCTCAGAAATCCAAACGGGACTATGGATAATGCATCAAAGAACAGAATTATAGCAGTATATTTCAGTATAATATTTTTACCCGGGTCTATTTGAAATAAGTAAGAAAAATCATAAGAAAATGCAAATAATACACCCGAAAGAATCGCTGAATTGATAAAAATACCAAAAAACGGATGGGAAAAATTCTCTTTTTTATCCCCGACTTCAAGAGTTGATGCAAATTTAAAATACCCTGATTCAAGCCCGATTGTGAAGAAAACATTTAATATGGCTATATAAGCATATATATTAGCAACGATACCGAAATCCGACGGAAGAAACAGGTTTGTATAAATCGGAACAAATAGAAAATTCAGAAACCTTCCTAAAATTGTACTTGTTCCATAAATCAGCGTATCTTTTGAAAGCGATTTTAACTTATCAAGCATAAAATAAAAAGGTTATTCCGAAAATACGGAATAACCCTAATTTATAAAATGTATAAATTAACTGTTTATATGATTTCTATCAAAGCACTGGCAACTGTAGCACCGTTGTCATCCAGGAGAAATACTCTGAATATTCCAGTATCTTCGAACTTCATATCACTCGAAGAATTTTTCGCGAAATAGATATATTTCATATCAGGTTTGACTGAATAACTGAATTTCTTATAAAACGAAAATGACCTGGATGACGGATTATATTTGTCAAACTGAATAGAAACATCGCTTAATCCAAGCGCATAATCACATTTTACCATTACAGTCAGGTAACCGGTAGTAAACCTGTCACTAATACCGATTTCACCGTCGCTTGTGTATTTTTCACAAAAATACAGTACAGCCCCGTTCTGAGCTTGCACGTTAGATATCGTGCCAAAAATTGCAAATAATGCTACTACAGAAAATAAAACCAATAGTTTTTTCATTTTCTCTCCCTGGCTGAAAAGCCTATTTTAATTTTTATAAATAATTAATTTTCTACAATATCAACTTCTCCGCTTACAATCGGAGTGCCGTCTGTTTTCTGGCATACAACTCTGTAAGTTCCCGGTGAAGAAAACTTCAGATTTTCTTTATCTGTAAAATAAGTGTAGTCCCAGTCTGCCTGAACATTGAACGGAACAGTTTTTATGATTTTCTCACTTATTGAATTTCCCGATGCATCCTTGATTTTTGACAGCCTCAGTTCTACTTTTCCTGTCCCTAATGTTGTTCCGGCTGGCCTTGTATCTATCATAACTGTCAGCCATCCTGGCGTGAATCGTTTGCTAACGCCAATTTCTTCACCATTAACATACTGTTCACAGAAATAAAGTTTACCTTTACCGTCTTTTTTATCAGAGGCAGTTTCCTTCTTTGTTTCTTCTTTTACTACATCTTCAGTTTTTGTTTCCTGCTTTTTAACTTCTTCTTTTACTTTATCCTTTAAACTACCGCAAGCAAGAACCAATGATACAGTAACAATTAATGCTACTAAAAAATTAAATTTGTGATAACTTTTCATAGCTTTTATTTTAATTTTAAAGAAATAAATTTAAGATTTTATAGTGTTTATGTCAAGATATAAAGTCTAAAGCCAAGTCAAGTGACTTTACCGAATGTGTCAAAGCTCCCGAGGAAATAATATCTACACCTTTTATTTTTCCGTATTCGGCAATATTATTAATATTTATTCCGCCTGATACTTCGATTTTGAAAACTTCCCTGTTTAAACGGATAACTTTTCTGATATTATTGTAACTGAAGTTATCCAGCATGACAATATTCACAAGATTTCTGCCCATATCGAGAACTTTCAGAAATTCATTTATATCTTTAACCTCAATTTCAACTTTAAGTTCCTTATTTCTTTTGAATTTGTTCTGTAATTTAATCAATGTTTTTTCGATTCCTCCGTTTGCCATAATATGATTATCTTTAATCAGAATCATATCATATAAGCCGGACCTGTGATTTTCACCACCGCCGATTTTAACGGCAAGTTTTTCAAATATCCTGAAATTAGGAGTTGTTTTTCGAGTGTCAACCAGTTTTATATCAGGATTTGAAAGCTGTTGCTTTAATGCATTTACTGCAGTTGAAATACCGCTCATTCGCTGAATAATATTCAGCGATACTCTCTCTGCTTTAAGGATATTACCAGATTGGCCTTTTATTTCCGCGATTTTTAAACCGTTTTTTAAAAACACGC
>Ga0209450_10000817_pt1 | contig 15618 bp, 14 predicted proteins | sample FrelakmetLWP11LW_FD_187149 | JGI IMG/M metagenome (GOLD analysis project Ga0209450, IMG submission 187149) | Freshwater lake sediment microbial communities from the University of Notre Dame, USA, for methane emissions studies - LWP11 LW (SPAdes)... | ecosystem: Environmental > Aquatic >...
ACAAGGTAAATTGTTTGAAGATTAAAGAAATTTATTCTGCTTTTCCAGATAGTCCTATTTACTACTGGTTGGCACAAGATTTTTCCAAAAATATATGGATACTACAGTACCATGATGTGGAAATAAATGATTTAAGGTTCTATGGTAAAAATAACGCAGAAGTTTTTATGCCATCTAAAGTTAATGTTGGGTCTGTTTTGTGGAGTGATGAAGAAGTTGAAACAGTTATTGCTACAGGCGTACAGGCTCCTATGAGCTATCAAGGGCTAGGCCCATTTTACAATTGTATACAGAGTAGAACGGTCTATTCCGATGGAACCGGTGAAGAAACATGGTACGCCCCTGACATTGGATTAGTATGGATATGGGGGGGGAGCTTCGGTGCTGCCAGCGGTTTTTACATCATCGATTATTCGATAAAGGCCCCAAAGTCACCGTCGATGCCATGGCTTCCGTTGCTTTTGGATGATTAGAGCAAGCAACCGCACAAAACCAAAAGGAGAAAAGTCATGAAAAAGATCGCATTCTTCGTGGCCATTTTCGTCGCAGGTTCTGCCGGCCAAGCATTTGCTGGCCCTAATTGGCTAACCGGTGAGATAAACAATTATACAGCCATTCAGGGTGGTATTATGATCATGCTCGATACCGGAATTCCTGACAACTGTGCCGGTACTGGTTATGGTTGGATGATAGTTGCTGAAACCGACAAGGCGTTGACGGCAGTGCTTTTAATGAGAATCAACCAAGGAAACATGGGGGCTACAGTCTATTCGGATGGAACGTTTTACCAAGGATTCTGCCGAATCGTTCAATTAGACCCTTATGATTAGGTAATCAGTTCCGTTTATAAGCATGGTAGGTCAATATTCTTAATTTTGGAAAACTGGAGGAAGTATGTAAGACATACCAAATCAGCATAGGGCCTGGAGGATGAATCATGAAAAGGTGGCATTTTCTCTTCGCCTTCATGCAATTAATTTTTCTGACAGATGTTTCTGCCTTTACACACTCATGGACAGAGATCCTTTCTGATAACAAGTCAACCACAGGGTGGACGTTATCGACCGACATTGGCATTAATGGAATCTTAGGCAATCCTCAGTGGGCATACGGGCCTATCGGTGCATCGGGTGCTTTTACGCCCATGGAACCCTGGTTGGCCTGGACGCCACCTTACTCTCCAATGTTTGTGAGTGAACCACTTAACGGTCAGCCGAGCGATTACAATGGCTATTCATTCGCATGGACCTGGACAGACTCCAATGGTTCCTACAAGCAGACCGCGGTTGCAACTGGAATCCGAAAAATACCTTTATCATATAATTTTCACGTTGTGTCTAGTGGGGAGCATCCAACTATTGGATGGAGCAACGATGATCTGAATTTTAGCCAGTACAGAATCCGTATCCTAAATCCGAGCACCGAAGCCTTGCTCTATGAAGTAAGCCTCGATCGTGCTCAATTTGGAGCGCATCCGGTTTATACGATATCTGGCTTCGCATTTATGCCTGGAGTGTCTTATCTCTTAAGAATAGAAACGCGACAGTATTGGAAGCCCGACATCTATTCGACACCCGATGGTGTTATCCCCATGGTGCTGAACCGCTCGACCTTATACGTGCCTTATACTAACTCTGTTATCGAAACTAAAAAACGCTCCATGACCTGGCTTTTCCCTCTCCTGCTCGACTGATTAATTTTACCCGGAATTATTCTGAACCTATCTATCACAAAAAAACTGTTAGCCTTAAATTTGCAATATTGACAGCAAACTACTGATTTGTTTTCTATCATGCTGCAGGCGATATCCGGATGAAATCGCGACCTGAAAAGTGCAGCAGGTAGACCGTAGTTGAAACACATGCAAAAACTGCTGCTCCTCCGTAATGCATATGTTATCGCTAAGGGGACTATGGCCATCGACCGACTTAGGCTTTGAGTTTCTTTCCGTCGCTCCAGGCCCGTCCGGCTAGCTCCCCCACCCGCCAGTAGTGGTTGTCCGGCATGGTCAGCGTGAACGGGTTGATTTTTTTGACGTCCGGCTTGCCGTCGGTCAGGAAGCGTTCTTCGGTGTAGGCCTCCACGATGTCGCCGATGTAGAGGGTGTCGAAGGGCAGCTTGACCGCCTGGTTCAGGCGGCAGGCCATGCAGACGGGGCATTCCTTGATCAGCGGGGCGCCGGGCAGGCTGCCGTAAAAAACGTCGAAGAGCTTCGATTTGTCGACCTTGCGGCCGGAGACGATCCCGCAGTAGTCGGTTTTCTCCATCAGGGACACGTCCGGCACGTTGACGCTGAAGGCGCCGTTGGCGTCGATTCCCGTGTTGGTGTAGTGGTCGCCCAGGGCGACCATGATCATCGGCGGCTTGAAATTGACGCGCGTCACCCAGGCGACCGCCATGAAGTTGGGCTTGCCGTCCACCACCGCGCCGACGATCACCATCGGCATGGGGTACACGAAGGCATTGCTGTCGATCTTGATTTTGTCCATGTCACCCTCCTGTGATCCGGAACTCGCTTTCTCCGGTACCCTTGTTGACTCTATTCGCGGCTGGAAGCCGCTCCCACAAGCAGGTTGTCGAGCATCTAGTATCCCGCACCCGTCTTTCTAAATCTCCAGCACCATCCCCACCTCGTCGCACTTGAAATACTTCGGGCAGCGACTGCACTCGCCCCAGACCTTGGGCGGCAGTTCGTCGCGCAGCTTGCGCGTGAAGCCGAGCCGGGCGAAGAACTCTTCGGACAAGGTGAACGTGAAGAGGCGTTTGACACCGAGCTGCCCGGCCTCCCCTTTCAGAAACTCCACCAGGCGCCGCCCCAGGCCGCGCTTCTGGTAGTCGGGGTGGATCGCCATGGAGCGAATCTCGGCCATGTCGTCCCAGAGCACGTGCAGGCCGCCGCAGGCGACGATCCGGCCTTCATAACCTTCGTCATAGATCACCGCGAAGTCCCGGATGTTTTCAAAAAGGTACTGGGGGCCGCGCGGCAGCATCAGGTTCTGGGATGCAAACCCGTTCACCAGCTCGAGCAATTCCTCCACATCGGAGATGCGCGCCTTGCGGATCGGGAAATAGTCCTCTTCGTGTCCGTCGAGCACATCCGGGTAAGAAACCTTCGGTCGTTTGTCTTCCGGAACCTCTTCCGGCGGCGGGTCTACAAAGTCGTTGGCCATGGTGAAACCTCATCCACGAATTCAATAATACGCCCTCTACGAACCCTTCAATTCTCTTGCATTTCTTCTCTTTTGCAGTTCAACGCATGAGCGCCGGAACGGCGCTCATTGATAATATTCCTGCAGGCATCGATACTCGTGCGGGCCCCTTTGGTTGGCCCGCAGGCCGCGCACGATGGCCTCGGCCGCCGACAGGGTCGTGATGAAGGGTACCCGGTACTTGATGGCCGCCCAGCCGATGGCGTACTCGTCCTGCCGCGCCCGGTGGCCCAGCGGCGTGTTGATGATCAGGCTGATGGTGCCGTTCTTGATGTCGTCCACCACGTTGGGCCGGCCCTCGCTTACCTTGAGCACCGGTTTGACCGGGATGCCCCGACCGCCTATGAAATCGGCCGTGCCGTGGGTTGCGACCAGATCGTAGCCCAGCTTGTACAGGTTCTCGGCGATGGGAAGGATGCGCGCCTTGTCGTTGTCGTTCACGCTCAGGAACACCTTGCCGGTCTTGGGCACCGATACCCCGGTGGCCTCGAAGGCCTTCATGACGGCGCCGCCGAAGGTGGGGGCGATGCCCATGACCTCGCCGGTGGAGCGCATCTCCGGCCTGAGAAACACGTCGGCCTTGTCGAAGCGGTCGAAGGGAAAGACCGACTCCTTGACCGCCACGTAGGGCAGGTCGGTGACGAAGCGCGCCCCCAGGTCGTCCAGCTTCTTGCCGGCCATGACCTGCACGGCGAGTTTGGCGACCGGGATGCCGGTGGCCTTGCTGACGAAGGGCACCGTGCGCGAGGCGCGCGGGTTCACCTCGAGGATGTAGAGGGTGTCGTAGAGGATCGCAAACTGGATGTTGATGATGCCTTTGACCTTGAGGTGGCCGGCGATGGTCCGGGTGGTGTCGATGATGTCGTCGCGCTGCTCCCGGCTGAGGAGGTAAGGCGGCAGCACGGCCATGCTGTCGCCGGAGTGCACCCCGGCCTCCTCGATGTGCTGCATGAGCCCGCAGACCTCGGTGCGCTCGCCGTCGGAGATGGCGTCCACGTCGAACTCGTAGGCGTCCTCCAGGAAGCGGTCGAGCAGCACGGGATGCTCCTCGGAGGCCTTGACCGCGCGTTGCATGTAGTTCTCGAGCGAGCCCATGTCGTAAACGATTTCCATGGCCCGGCCGCCGAGCACGTAGGAGGGCCGCACCATGAGAGGGAAGCCGATCTTCTTCGCGACCTCGAGGGCCTCCTCCACCGAGGTGGCCGTGGCGTATTGCGGGTGTGCGATGTCGAGGGAGTCCAGCAGCGCGCCGAAGCGGTCGCGGTCCTCGGCGAGATCGATGGAGTCCGGCGAGGTCCCCCAGATGGGCACCCCGGCCTTCTCCAGGGGCAGCGCCAGCTTGAGCGGCGTCTGGCCGCCGAACTGCATGATGACTCCGTCGGGCTTTTCCAGCTCGATCACGTTGAGCACGTCCTCGTAGGTCAGGGGCTCGAAATAGAGCTTGTCGGCCACGTCGTAGTCGGTGCTGACGGTCTCCGGGTTGCAGTTGATCATGATGGCTTCGATGCCGAGCTGCTTCAGGGCCATGATCCCGTGCACGCAGCAGTAGTCGAACTCGATGCCCTGCCCGATGCGGTTCGGGCCGCCGCCCAGGATGATCACCTTCCGGCGGGTGGACGGGACCGACTCGGTCTCCTGGTCGTAGGTCGAGTAGTAGTACGGGGTGAAGGACTCGAACTCCGCCGCGCAGGTGTCGACGATTTTGTAGGAAGGCATGACGCCGGCCGCCTTGCGGATGCTGCGGATTTCCTTTTCGCTCTTGCCGGTCACAAGCCCGATGTGCTTGTCGGAAAACCCCATGCGCTTGGCCTTGCGCAGGGTTTCGGCCCGCAGGGTGCTGCGTTCGGCGTACTCGCGCGTGATGACATCCTCGAACTCCACCAGCTGCCGGAGGTTTTCGAGAAACCAGATGTCGATCCCGGTCAGCCGGCTGATCTCCTCGGGCATCATCCCCAGGGTGAGGGCCTGCCAGATCTTGAGGATGCGCTCCGGGGTGCCCGAGCGCAGGTCGTCCATGAGCGCCGGGCGCGTGATTTTCCCGATGGCGGCGTTGTCCCGGGCGTGGAAGCCGGACCAGCCGTTCTCGAGCGAGCGCAGGGTCTTGTTCAGCGCCTCCTTGAAGGTGCGGCCGATGCCCATGGCCTCGCCCACGGATTTCATCTGCGAGGTGAGCCGGTGGTCGTTGCCCGGGAACTTCTCGAAATCCCAGCGCGGCACCTTGACCACGACGTAGTCGATGGCCGGCTCGAAGGAGGCCGGGGTCTTGCGGGTGATGTCGTTGGGGATCTCGTCCAGCCGGTAGCCGACGGCGAGCTTGGCCGCGATCTTGGCAATGGGAAAGCCCGTGGCCTTGGAGGCGAGCGCCGAGCTGCGCGACACGCGCGGGTTCATCTCGATCACCACCATTTCGCCCGTCTCGCGGTTGAGCGCGAACTGGATGTTCGCCCCCCCGGTTTCGACCCCGATGCGGGCCACGATCTTCTTGGCGGCGTCCCGCATGTTCTGGTACTCGACATCGGTCAGGGTCTGGGCGGGCGCCACGGTGATGCTGTCGCCGGTGTGAATGCCCATGGGGTCGAAGTTCTCGATGGAGCAGACGATGACGAAGTTGTCCGCATGGTCCCGCATGACCTCGAGTTCGTACTCCTTCCAGCCGAGCACCGACTGCTCGATCAGAACCTCGTGTACGGGGCTCGCGGAAAGCCCCCAGCGGGCGGCCGCCGGGAACTCCTCGCGGTTGTAGACGACACTGCCGCCGATCCCGCCCAATGTGTAGGAGGGCCGGATGATGAGCGGAAAGCCGATCTGCTCCGAAATCGCGATGGCGTCTTCCACCGTGCGCACGATGCCGCCATCCGGCACCTGAAGACCGATCTCGCGCATGGCGTTTCTGAAGAGCTCGCGGTCCTCGGCCAGCTGGATGGTCTCGAGATTGGCGCCGATCAGCTCGACCCCGTACTCCTCCAGGACCCCGCTTTTGGCAAGTTCGACGGCGAGGTTCAGGCTGGTCTGTCCGCCGAGCGTCGGCAGCAGGGCGTCGGGGCGTTCCTTTTCGATGATTTTGGCGATGGCCCCGGCCTGCAGCGGTTCGATGTAGGTCCGGTCCGAGAATTCCGGGTCCGTCATGATGGTGGCCGGGTTGCTGTTCACCAGGATGACGATGAAGCCCTCCTCCCGGAGGGCCTTGCAGGCCTGGGTGCCGGAATAGTCGAACTCGCAGGCCTGACCGATCACGATCGGTCCGGAGCCGATCACCAGGATCCGTTTGATGTCTTTGCGTTTAGGCATGGAACGTTTCCATTTCCTTGATGAAGTGGTCAAAGAGATACTGGCTGTCGTGCGGGCCCGGCGCGGACTCGGGGTGGTACTGGACCGAAAACGCCGAGAGCTTCTTGTGCCGGAACCCCTCCAGCGTCTGGTCGTTCAGGTTGATGTGGGTGATTTCGACCACGTCCTTGGGGAGGCTCTCGATGTCGACAATGAACCCGTGGTTCTGGGAAGTGATCTCGATCGCGCCGGTGGGCAGGTGCTTCACCGGGTGATTGGCGCCGTGGTGGCCGAACTTGAGCTTCGTCGTCCGGCCGCCCAGGGCGAGGCCCAGGATCTGGTGGCCCAGGCAGATGCCGAAGATCGGCTTTTTGCCGAGCAAAGCGCGTACGGATTCAACCGCGTAGTCCACCGGCTCGGGGTCGCCCGGGCCGTTGGAAAGGAAGATCCCGTCCGGTTTCCAGGCCAGGATCTTCTCGGGAGGCGTCCGGGCGGGGAATACCTCCAGCTCGCAGCCGGACTTGTAAAAGGAGCGCAGGATGGAAAACTTCACCCCGAAATCGTAGACCGCCACCCGGTATTTTTTCTTCGGGGTCGGAACCGGCGCTTCGCCCAGCGGCCAGGCGTAGGGGTTGTCCGTGGTCACGTCCTTGACGATGTCGCGGCCGACGAGTTTCTGCCCGCTGCGCAGTTGCTCCAGCAGGGCGGGCAGCGGTTGATTCGATGTGGTGATCATGCCCATCTGCGCGCCGTGGTCCCGCAGGTGCCGGGTGAGGGCGCGGGTGTCGATGTCGTGGATCCCCCCCACCCCGTGGAACTGCAGGTAGTCGTCGAGCGAGCGGTTGGCCTGCCAGTGGCTCACGATCGGGCTGAGCTCGCGGATGATGAACCCCGCGGCGTAGATGCGCCGGGACTCGAAGTCCTTGGGGTTCACCCCGTAGTTGCCGATCTGGGGGTAGGTCATCGTCACCAGCTGGAAGTGGTAGGAGGGGTCGGTCAGGATTTCCTGGTAACCGCACATGGCGGTGTGAAAGACCACCTCTCCGACGGCCGTCCCGGGCTTGCCGAAGGAGAGCCCCTCGTAGTGGGTGCCGTCTGATAGCAGCAAACGAGCGTGCATGGCTTTTTCCTCGGGTTGGGTGTTTTGGTTTTTAGGTGTCTTGGTTTTTAGCTAAACACCCAAAGACCCAAACATCTGAATACCTGGTTCTAATCCCTTTTAAAACTCGCATAATCCGGCTTGCGGTACCGGCTCTCGCCGCCGCCGTCGATCGCGAGCAGCGCCTCGACCTTGAGCGGCAGGCCGAAGAGCTGGATGAAGCCGTGGGCGTCCTTCTGGTTGTAGACGTCCTCCTCGCCGAAGGAGGCGTAGTCCTCGCGGTAGAGGCTGAGCGGGCTCTTGCGGCCGGCCATGACGATGTTGCCCTTGTAGAGCTTCAGGCGCACGGTGCCGGTGACGTTTCTCTGGGTGGTGGCCACGAAGGCGTCCAGGGCCTCGCGCAGCTGGCAGAACCACAGGCCGTTGTAGACGAGTTCGGCGTATTTGACCGCGATGAAGTCCTTGTACCGCATCGTGTACTTGTCCAGGCAGATGCTCTCCAGGGCCTGGTGGGCCTTGCGGAGGATCGTGCCGGCCGGGGTCTCGTAGACCCCGCGGCTCTTCATGCCCACCAGGCGGTTTTCCACGATGTCGGCCCGGCCGATGCCGTGCTTTCCGCCGATGGCGTTCAGGCGGGTGAAGATTTCAACCCCGGAGAGCTTCTTGCCGTTCAGTCCGACCGGGGTGCCCTTTTTGAAATCGATCTCGATATACTCCCCCTTGTTCGGCGCCTTTTCGGGGCTGACCGAGAGCTGGTACATCCGCTCCTCGGGTTCGTTCCAGGGGTTCTCCAGGACCCCGCCCTCGTGGGAGAGGTGGAAGATGTTGCTGTCGCGGCTGTAGATGTCCTTCTCCGTCTGGGAGATGGGCACATGGTGCTGCTTGGCATAGCGGATGGCGTCCTCGCGGCTTTTGATATCCCATTCCCGCCAGGGCGCGATCACCTTCAGCTTGGGGTTGAGCGCCATCACGGTGAGCTCGAAGCGCACCTGGTCATTGCCCTTGCCGGTGCAGCCGTGGGAGACGGCGTCGGCACCCTCGGCCTCGGCCACCTCCACGAGCTTCTTGGCGATCAGGGGCCGGGCCATGGAGGTGCCGAGCAGGTAGTCGCGCTCGTAGACCGCGCCCGCCTGCATGGTGGGAAAGACGTAGTCCTGGAGGAATTCCTCGCGCAGATCCGATACGATGAGCTTGCTCGCGCCGGAGGCCACGGCTTTTATATCCAACCCGCTCAGGTCCTCGTTCTGGCCCAGGTCGGCCGTGAAGCAGATCACCTTGCAGCCGCCGTAGTTGTTCTTGAGCCAGGGCACGATCACCGACGTGTCCAGACCGCCGCTGTAGGAGAGCACCACTTTTTTCACCTTCTTCACCTTGCCTTTAGCCATGCCGCGATTCCTCCTCAGGGATTTGATAAATTCTTAAAAAGCCATCCATTTGGGGCATAAAAAAACCCCGGCCGGAGCCGGGGTTTTCGTTCGTTGAGCGGATTGTCAGGTCAATCTTGTCCAACTGTGAAAACACCCGGCCCGAGCCGGCTGGTACGGCGACGGTTACGGACGCGGCGGTTGGTCAGTGAACCCAACATCAAAAATTCCTTTTTAAATTGGTGTGCGCTTTTATGGCAAATGGCCTATCCGATGTCAAGGAATAATTATGACCCTTCACAATAGGCTCCAGAGCATCCTTGCCGCCACCAAGACCAGAAAGACCGCAAAAACCCGTTTGATGGCGGGAACCGGCAGTCGATGGGCGAGCCTGGCGCCTGTCGGAGCGGTGAGCATGCTGAACAACGCAATGCCGGCCAGGGCCGGCAGGTTGATAAACCCGAAATTCTCGGCAGGAAGGCCGGAGGCCGACAACCCGGTGGCAAGGTAGCCCAAGGTTCCTGCCGCCGCGATGGGAAACCCGATTGCGGCCGAAGTACCGATGGCGTGATGCACCGGAAGATTGCACCAGGTCAAGAAGGGGACTGAAAGGGTTCCCCCGCCGATTCCAACCAGGCTGGATACAAACCCGATGAACCCGCCGACGCCGAACATCCCGGCTGCTTTCGGAAGCCTGCGGGTTGACTTCGGCTTCAAATTCAAAAGCATCTGCGCGGCCACGTAAAACAGAAAGCATGCAAAAATCGCCCTGAGGACCGTTGGGGAAAGCCCCGCCGCCAACCAGCTTCCTGAAAGCGTCCCGAGGACGATCCCGGGGGTGATGCGCTTGACGAGGCCCCAGTGGACGGCATGGCAGCGGTGATGCGCACGAAGACTGGACAGGGAGGTCAGCATGATGGTGGCCAACGAGGTCCCCAGCGCGGTGTGCATGATGTGCGCATGGGGGAAACCCTGAGTCGTGAAAAGAAAAACCATGATCGGAATGACCACGACGCCGCCACCGACCCCGAGCAGGCCGGCAAGGAACCCGGCAAGTGCGCCGGCTAAAGGGTAAAGCATGTAGAGAAGCATGGTGTTATTTCACGCCTAATTGCGTAGCGGGAAAAATTGGGAGGTCCGGCTCCAGGCCGGCGACCGGTAGTCGGGTGTGGGCAGCCGTCCGGTGTGGACCCAGAGGTGTTCGCGGTTGAACATGGCCTCGCCGTAATAATCCGTCACCATCCGGGCCAGGGGGTAATGCTTCCATTTTTTCAGCTTGCGCTTGGAGGTCGCCTCGAGCAGGAACACATCGGATTTTCCGAACGCAACCACCCATGCATGCCCCTGGTTGCGGTGCCGGCCCACCACCACCCGGGCATCGTAGCCCATTTCGATCAGCCAGTCGGCCAGCAGCAGCGCATGGTCCTCGCAGTCCCCCAGGGCGTTGAAGAAGGCCTCCTGCGAGGTCTGCCACACGTCGGGAATCCCGGCGTAGCGCTTGCTGTCCAGCTGGTACTTCAAGCGCAGGCCCATGGCGTAAAGGGGCACCCACGGCTCCTCGGCCTCGAAGGGCGCGTAGCCGACCAGGTAGGCGTTCACGAAGTGGTGCTCACCGTCGGCCCCCAGCGCGGTGGCGGCCATCATCGGGCCGCCGCCTTGTTTCCAGTAACGGATTCCGGACGAACGCCGGAGCCCTTCCTGGCCCAGGAGATGGTGTATCTCTTTTTCGCTCAGCCGGAATCCGCCCTCTGACGCCTGCATGTAATCTCCCTCCTGGAAGGCGGATACGCCGGCATCGGACGGGGATTTCAGGGCGAGCTTCATCTGCTGGTTGAGCGTGGCGTCCAGCGAGTCGCCCAGATGGTAAAGGCCGATGATCCCGATCACCAGGACCGCGATCAGGGTTTTCATAAACCTGGCGGAAACCATTCGTGGAAACCCTTTTACATCTTGAGGCCGAAGGAGATGATCAAGGCGACGGACAGCAGCACCGTGGAGGAGAAGATGGCCACGGCGATGTTGTTGTTCTTGAGCTCCTCTTCGATCTTGATGTTGGTCAAGAGCTTGTTGTCGATGAAGCGTAGGGCCAAAAGGCCGATGGCGAGGCCGAGGACCGTGTAGAGCAGGTTCATGCCCATGTTGACCAGGGTGGCGACCACGAATCCGGATTGCATGGTGATTCCTTTCTTGGAGAAGATAGGTTGCATTTGAAAAGCGAAATTTGCAGCCAGCGCGGCTCAATCAAAAGGATACCATGGGGAAGGGCGCGCTACAATCCGTCTGGACGGGGGACTACGCCGCTGCCGGCCAGCCTGAGGTAATTCGCATAGAGCCGGGGATGAACCCGGGAAAACCGGTCGAAGTCGGCAAGGATTTCCATGCCCGGCACGATCGCCCGCACCACCGGCAGCCCCACGTCCCGGCGGGTGAGGTCGGCGTAGATCACCCGGAACCCGTTGGACAGCAGGAGAGTTTCTGTGGTTTGGAGGTCCTGCTCGGCGATGCCGCTCGAGTAGTTGGGCAGCGCCTCGACCGGGACCCGCAGCAACCCGTCCATGGCCGGCCGCGAGGACGGGCCGCCGGGATAGGGGAAAGGGGTCTCCGTCAGCGCTGAGAGCAGCGCCTGCCTGGCATCCAAGTGCGCGCCCGTTCCCTTGGCGATCTTGCCGTCGGCGCCCTTCACGTAGCATTTGCAACAGGGCAGACCCATCGGCGGTGTGATGTCCTGGAATTGGACGTGGATTCCATTTTGACGATAGCTTTCGAGCAGCCCGGCCAGGCGGGGATCCCCGCTTTCGATCTCGAAGCAAAGCTCCGGCGCAAAGGGTGTCGTCCCCTCGCTGTCGCGCTCGACGACCTCGGTCAGCGCGCTGAGCTTGGCGCCCGCGATACTCACCCCGGAACCCAGGCCCGTGGACCCCAGGGCGGAGAAGAGCTTGATCTCATCCAGGTTGCAGAAGAGAAACACGCACTGGGCCGGGATGAATATCGACCGGGGCCCCTGCGGGGTCTGCTCCACCGCCTCCACCCAGTAAAGGGGCTCGTCCCGATAGGGCGCCTCGAGCGTCAGATCGTTGGGGTCGAGCATGTCCACTCTGTCCGCGCGGAGGTCCGACAGCCGGGCATGCGCGACGGCCGGGGTGTTGGCGCATCCCACCGGGCCGTGCGCATCGAAACCGGCAAAGGACGAGCAGCGTTCGACCACCTCCATCGCGCAGGCTGCACGCGCCGCCTTGAAATCGACCCCCCGCCCGTAGGCCGTGAGCTCCCCGGCAAGGGAGAAATCATGCCGGCCCACGCGCACCGTGGTCTTCATCTGCCAGCGTCGGAGAATGGCGACGGGGCTTAAGGAAGAGGTGTGGCGCATTTCGCTGCCGACCGCCACGCCCGCCTCCTTGAGCCGGGCAAGGGCGAGGGCATGCGCTTCTTCCGGTGTCATCCGGCCCGTGTCGGCGGGCCCGGGAACCGGGGGCGATTTTTCAAAGAGCTCCTTCAAGGTCAGCCGCGGTTCAAGCAGCCCGCTGATTTTCTTTTCGCCGAAGGGTGCCGGCCACTCGATCGTGGCGGGGCCCGGCAGCGGCCGGTGGGCTTGAATGTTTTCACGGAAAAGACCGATCCATTTCCGGTGCAGCCCTCGGTCTTTGAGCAGATGCGACTTGAGATCGACCTGGGGAGAGAGTCCCTCCATGGTCTTGAGGATCTTTCTGGGGAAATGGCGGCGCCATTTTACTGAATCAGTTCGAAGTTGACACGCTTCCCAAACCAGCGCGCGGAGAAACCCATCGTGCGGGTCGACCGTCGCAATGCACTCCTTGAGATGCGGCCCCGCCCATGCACCGATCGTCCTCAAAAGGTGCCTGCGCATGAACTCGTCGTTCGGGTGGGCGCGCACGTAGGCCAGGCAGTCGGCGTAACCGATGTCCTCTCGGGGGATGCACCCGAAATAGCCGGTTGCGGATTCCGTGGCGATCAGCCGGAGCTCATATTCGACCGGCTCACCAGCGAAGGCGTCATACATGGCCGGAAGGTTTCCCTCTTTGGGTGTGGGTTGACGGCGTGTGCGGCAGGAGTCGCCGGCTGCCGTTTACCATCGGATTCCGCTGTTGTCCATCTCGCCAGCATGCGGGTGAGACTCAGAAGGCCTTCTTGAGCCAAGGGTAGGGATCGACAGAAGCCATGTCTTGGGCCCGCAGCAGCATCAGATGCAGGTGGGTGGGGGAACGTTCGGCGAAGGCATTGGTCCCGGTGCGTCCCAGGGTGGCGATCCGCTGGCCGCCGGCCACCCTTTCGCCCAGGGCGGCCTGGATCTCCTGGAGGTGCGCGTAATAGGCGAACATGCGGAGGGCGGGGTGATAGATCCAGATGTAATTGCCGCCTCGCTTGCCGTTTCCCGGGTCTTGGGGTGCCGGCGACCACTCGGAAAAAGTTGATACCACGATGCCGTCGGCCAGGGACAGCACCTCGACGGGCCGGCCGGTCCGGTCGTCGAGCAAGTCCTGGTTACCGTCGTGGGCGAAGATGTCCTGGGCCGGGTGGCCGATGCGCCGTTTCGGCCCAACGAATTCGTAGCGGCTGGGCCGGTAGCCTTCCCCGCGCTTGCCGCCGACATGCTTGAGGCCGTAACCTCTGAGCGGAAAAAAGATGCGACCGTCAAATGGCTCCGCAGGGTACGCCCGCTGCAGGATGCCCCACCAGCGCTGAATTTCCCTTAAACCGTCTTCGTAGGATATCTGTTCGTCCCGCACCCGCCGCTCGAACTGCTGCCAGCCGTCGATGATGTCGGCATCCGCCGCGGACAAAAGGCCCGGGCCAGGACTCCATAGGTAGCCGGCTGCCAGCAGAAACATAAAACCAAAGATGTGAAGCGGGGGTTTCAACCGAAGACCTGTTCGGCGAGACCCCGGCGCAGGCGCCGGGAGTGCTCTTCGATGGCTGCAATGACCTCGGACGCGCCTTCGGTGGCTGCGAGCCGGGGTTTCAGGCTGGTGTAGAACTCCTTTTCCACCGTGTTCAACCGGTTGAGGGTCAGCAGGTAATTGGTGCGGTTGTGGTAGGCCGAGCGCACGAGCGCTTCGAAGCTGTCGCCGTCGGCTGCCAGCAGGTCGTCGTAATAGTCGACAAGGGTCCTCAACCAGGACGCATAGTGCTTTTCGAGAGCATCCGTGATGCCGGATTCCCGGGCGATGCGGTCGATGTTCGGTTTGACGCCCGTTTCCAAGGCCTCAACCGCCAGATCCATGGCCTTGCGGCGGGTGGTCATGAACTCCTGGTCGAACTTCATACGGCCGCTCTTGAAACGTTGCATGCGGTAGATGAAGTAAAGGAAAAGAATGGGAATCAAAACCATCCAGAAGCTGACCCTCGGTTTTTCGAACACCTGCGCCCCGATGGCGTTGGCGAACATCGACTCGCGCTGGAGGATGAGATCTTTTTTGCGTTCTAAGCCCTTCATGGCCTTCGGCACGGAGAAATGAAAAGTAATTGGGTCAACGAGGAGTCGGGGATGAGCCAGCGACGGCTATTTCCCGCGAGGCGTATAATCGAGGCTGTCGCGGATGCGTTCCGATCCCTCGGCCGGCTCCTCGAAGTCCGTGTAGTAAATGGCGGTAGCCCGGAGGCCGTGCTCGTCGATCACCTTTGCCATTTGCTTGGCGCCGGGCAGGAGGCGGGCCAAGGATCCGACGCCGAAGATCAGGGCCCAGATCAGCACGAAACCGATGATCAGCTTAAGCCAAGGGCAAAAAGCTGCCTGCGGGGCCTCGACCCCGCAGGCAGCTTTTTCTGTGCATGCGCAATGGGCGGTCATGTGGTTCAGATCGCGGCGGTGATCTCCGGGAACACGATGTAGAACATGATGTAGCCGATCAGCAGCGTGAAGGCCAGCTGGAAGGTCTGCCCGAAAACATAGAGGGTGATGGGTTTGCCTCCCTTGAAGTACGGCCCGAACTCCTTGAAGTTGGTCTCAAGCCCGATACAGGTGAAGGCCAGCGCAAAGAACCACTCGCGGGCGATGCGGGTGAAGCCCCGCAGCACGCCATGGTCGATCATGACGTTGCTCATGTCCTTGCCCACGCTCTGGTCGATGATGGAGAAGACGATCGATGCGGCGATGAATCCGATGACGAATTTGGGGAAGCGGTACCAGATTTCCCACCAGCTTACGCTCTTACCGGGCGTGCAGTCCACCTTGGCGCACCAGTAGACCGCCACGCAAAACGCCACGACGCCGATCAACACGTTCTGGATCATCTTGATGGTGGCGGCCACATAAAGGGCCTTCTGGCCTAAGAACGCACCGGCTGCGGCTACCGCACCGGTTGAGTCGATGGTGCTCCCCATCCAGGCGCCGGCCAGGATCTCCGGCATCCCGACCAGCTTGGCAAAGGCCGGCTGGCCCACCATGCAGATGGCCGTGAAGACCATGGACAGCCCGATGGCCAGCGTCAGCTCTTCTTTCTTCGCACGGCAGGCCGCGGCAGTGGCAATGGCGGCCGAGACGCCGCAGACCGACATGTCGGCCGAGATGGTGATGTTAAGAGTCTTGGAGGGCATCTTGATGATTTTCTGGCCGAACCAGTAGGTCAGGATCAGGGTGATGGGCGTGCAGATCCAGGCGACGAAGATGCCCGGCTTGCCGATGGCGAGGATCTTGTTGAAAAGGATCTCGGCGCCGAGCAGA